>Ga0180430_10000087_pt1 | contig 105327 bp, 89 predicted proteins | sample SS_ome_9_FD_132999 | JGI IMG/M metagenome (GOLD analysis project Ga0180430, IMG submission 132999) | Hypersaline lake sediment archaeal communities from the Salton Sea, California, USA - SS_1_S_2 metaG | ecosystem: Environmental > Aquatic > Non-marine Saline and Alkaline > Hypersaline >...
CCCTCAACGTTTCCAACGAACCGCCTCCACCGCCCTGCCGGCCTTGGCCAGCGTCTCGGCCCTGGTCATCGCGGCCACCACCTCGTCCGGCAGCCTTCGCTCGCCGGCGCCGCTCAGCACGGAGAGATAGAACTCGATCTCAGCCCTCTCTTCCCCGGTCGAGTCGTTCTTCAGCGCCTCGCCGAGCCATCGCGCGGCCTCATCGGGATCTCGTCCGGCCCTGTAGAGGATTACGCCCCTCTCCTTGAGTGCCCGCACGTTCCTCGGGTCCTCCGCAAGAACCGTGTCCACTTGAGCGAGAGCGCGGTCGTACTCGCCCGCGCCCTCGAGCAGCATGGCCAGATTCGTTCTGGCAGCCGCGTAGCCGGGGTCTAGACGGATGGCGTTGAGGAAGGCCGTTCGAGCGCCCTCGGGGTCGCCCGACTCCATCAGGACCGCCCCGAGGTTCAGGTGGCTTCTCGCGTAGAGGGGGTCGAGTTCGATCGAGGTCCGGAACTCGCGAGCGGCCTCGTCGCTCATCCCGCGCTCGGCGTAGATGATGCCCAGACGGTAGTGCGGTTGTGAGAACCCGGCCGAGCGGTCCACCCCGTAGATGTTCGCGTTGACCAGGAACAGCAGCGCGCCTAGTGCGGCCACCGGCGCGACGAGCGAACCGTACCGCCCTGCGCGCGCGCGGCGAACCAGCTCGAAGACGGCGTCCGACGCGAACACGGCGAGCAAGGGGACGACCGGGAGTCGGTACCTGGCAACCACGAAGAAGACCGCTGTCGAGAAAAGGTACACGCAGGAGTAGACCGCCAGCAATCTGGGCCGCCGGCGACGGAAAGTCATCCCCAGGCCAACTAGACCCAGGGGCGCCACCAGGGCGAACGCGGGCAGCGGAAGTCGCAGCAGCCGCGAGTACCTGCGCTGGAAGTAGTAGTTTTCGAGCTGCGGAAGCTCGTAAGAGCTCATGACGAACACGATCTTGCGGACCATCAGCTGCAGGGCGCCGGACGGATCGTTGCGGACGTGCGTCCACGCGCGGCGGTACCAGTAGCCTGAGACCTCCGAGGGCTTCAGGGGCCTGCCGAGCTCACCTTCAGCGATGGCCCTGCCGTCGGGATCGGTCACGATGTCCAGCCCCTCCGGGCGCACGTAGCCGCCGTTGGCGGCGTCCCCGTTGCCAATGTAGAAGTTGAGCCCGCCGTTCGAGGTGATGAGGACGAAGTCGCGCTCCGCGACGTAGTTACGGACCGTTACCGGCGCTATGACGATAACCAGTCCGAGCAGCACGAGCGCGGCCGCCATCAGCGCCGTGACCGAGCGGACCGCGTCCCGGCCCTCGCCCTCGGCCCCCTCACCCGAGCCTCTCCCCAGGGGTCCGCGCGCTAGCCAGACCCACAGGACCGCCGCCCCGGCGGACAAGAGAGCCGCCGCGCGACCGACCGCCGCGAGGCCCATCACCGCGCCAGCCGCCAGGTAGTGCTGCGGCCTCGCGGTCACGTCCGCCTTGAGAAGCAGGTAAACGGCGAAAGCGTTGAGCAGCACAAGCAGCGGCGTCAGGATGATCGAGCAGTCGTAGAAGATGAGCGCGCCGTAGGTGGCCACAACGAGTCCGGAGAGGATCCCCACCCGCCTGTCGAACACGTCGCGTCCGATCAGGTAGGCGAGCACGGCGGTGAACGAGCCGAGGCCCGCCTGGATCAGCCGCACCAGCAGGAGGTCGCGCCCGAAGAGCCGGTAGATGAACGAGAGGAAGTAGGAGTAGAGCGGTGTCATGAAGAAGGCGCCGGTGGTATCAGTTCCTCCTGCGATGTCGCGCGCCCACCGATCGTAGAACTTCGCGTCCAGCCCCAGTGTCTGGAAGAAGGGTGTGTAGCGAACCTGGTAGGTGTAGACGACCCTGAGAACGAAGGCCAACAGGAACAGGACCGTGGGCCAGAACCACGGGCGGTCGACCAGACCGAACGGTCCGGTCCACCCACCGCCGGCCGCGCGCCCCGACTCCTCCTCGCCGTTCAGGGTCGACGTGTCGCGTGCGCCCCGCGGTGGTTCGTTCCGGGGACGGCTTCGCTTCCTGGACTTGCTGGCCATGAGGATCCCTGGGGCGTCTGTGTGGCGCCGCGACCCGCGCCATCCGGGTCCGGCGGCCGCTCGATCAGTTGATGTATCCGAGAGAGCGGAGCATCTCCTTGATCTCGTCGTCGACCGGCGACTCTATCGGGGCCTCGTCGCCCTCGGCGGGTTCGCCTACCTCGTAGGTGTCTATGTAGACTATGGGATGCTCCTCGAGGAAGGCGTCTGTCATCATCTCGGTCAGCGGCCTGCCGTCCATGTCGCGAGCCACCGGCAGCCCGGAGAGGGCCAGGACCGTCGGGGTGATGTCGAGGACGCTTCCGCCCTCGATCGTCCTGCCCGCCTCGATGCCGGGCCCGGCCACGAAGAGAATGCCGTCCATGCGGTGCATCTGGACGCCGACCGCGACATCACCCTCGAACCCGCGGTAGCCACGATGGCCGGCGAATCCGTGGTCGGATATCAGCATGACGACCGTATCGTCGTCGACAAGTTCCAGCACCTCTCCCAGCATTGAGTCCGCCAGCGCGTAGTAGCGGTCGACGACCGGAGCGAAGGTCTCGATCGACTCCGCGGGCAGTTCTCGCTGCCAGGACTCCGGCTCCATGAACCTCCAGAAGAAATGACTGGCCATGTCGCAGCCGCGGAAGTAGACGGCGCTGAAGTCGCTAGGACGCGTCTCGAACAGGTGGCGCGCCAACGTCAACGACGTCATGTCGGTCGAGTAGAACTTGGCGAGACTCGAGGTTCGTATCTCCTCTTCCGCCAGGGCTCGTTCCGGAGACGTGGCCACGAAGTAACCGATGATGGAGTCGCCGACGTCCTCCTCACGGCAGACGTTGTCGACGACCTCGGGCCACAGCTCGCGCGGGTGAACGCCCTCCGCGAGCCACTCGTCGGTCTGGTTCGGCGCGCGCGCCGACTGCTTCCCGGAGAGCGCGACCGTCACGTGCGACGACACGAGGTAGCCGTTGACAACGTCCGCGGGGTAGGTCACCAGCCATCCGATGACGCCCACTGTGCGTTCTGCCGCCGACAGTATCTGCCATATGGCCCTGGCCTTTCGCATGTTGCTCGTGGTCAGGGACTGGTCGGCCGCGGTGGATGCCGTATTGACGATGAAGCCGTCGATGCCGTGCTTCTCCTGCGACTTCCCGGTGGCGATGCTCGTCCAGATGGTCGGAGAAACGAACGGGTATATGGACTGGAGCATCCCCGACGCCCCCTCCTCCCTCAGGCTGGCGACGTTGGGCATGCGACCTTCGTCGGCCAGCCGGTTCACGCGCGTCCAGTCGAGACCGTCGATGCCGACTATGAGGACGCGGCCCGACCCCGACGACGCGACGCGTTCTTCCTCCACCTCGCCGGAGCACCCCGCGAGCAGCGCCAGGCCAGCCAACACCGCGAGCCCCGCTGCGACCAGGCACGCCGCACCGAGAGTCTTCGTCGTCTTGCGTCTGTCGGTCGTCACTGTCGTTCTCCCCGCGCGGCCAGGCTCCGGGCTACCGCCCGAACGCCGCTTCCAGCACGTCGCCGTCGAGCTCGATGTCCGCCGTCACGCCGGCGGCTTCCATTATGGTCGGCGCCACGTCGATGAGCCTGTGCCGCCCCAGTGAAACGCCCTCCGCGACGCCCGGACCAACGAGGACCCAGGTGGCCTCCTCGCTGTGCATGTTCGTGCCTACCTTGGGCATGTCGTTGTCGTCGAACATGATCCCGCTGTAGCCGTGGTCGCTCACGAGCGCGATCACCGCGTCGTCCGAGGCTAGCTCGAGCAGTTCCCCGACGAGGGCGTCGGCGAACTCGTAGTAGCGCTCCACCGTTTCCCCGAGAGCCTCTATCTCACCCTCCAGCAGGCGCCGCTCGTCCTCGCTGACCTCGATCCTCTCGATGGCCTCGGTCTCCATGTAGTGCCAGAACCTCTGGCTCGCGACGTCCACTCCCCCCAAGTTGACGAAGAGGTTGCGGATCCCGGAGGCCGCCATCTCGGTCGCCAGGTCCACCGCAGACCGGTCGACCGCGTAGGCGGTCGCCAGAGCGACTCGGTTCTGACCCATCAGGGACTCCAGCCCCAGCCGCGTGTCCGTGTTCACGAAGCGCGACAGGTCGGCGCGCTCGAGGGTGGCGTGGTCGATCATCAGCGGGTCGTACCGCGGCCGCTCGGATACGGGCGAGATGCCGTCGGACGGATCCCCGCCGTGTCGGCGCTCGAGGATGAACGTTGGAAGGGGGCCCACCATGACACCCTCTATCGACTCCACGGGCCAGGTCGCGGGCCATGAGACGACACCACACGGCTCGCCGCCCGCGCCGAGATAGGTCCAAATGGCGCCAACCGTACGGTGCTTGGGCGTCAGAGGAGCTTCGACCACATCTCCCCTTGGGGAGATCATCGTTCCGCCTATGCCCTGGTTCTCGGGCAGCATCCCCGTCACTAGCGACGTCCACACGATCTGAACGTCGGTCCTGCGCCCGAACGTCGGGTACCTTCCCGTGGCGCCCCTCGAGATCAGCGACGAGATGTTCGGCAGCCGACCGGCCTTGCTCAGACGGTCGACCAGACTCTGCTCCAATCCCTGGACCCCTATGACGAGCAGATCCGCGCTGCCTGAGGCGTCGACGGTCACCGGAGCCGTCTCGACCGCCTCGTCCGTGGTGCCGCTGGACTTCACCCAGAAGACGACGGCGGCCGCAATGAGCACCAACGCAATGAGCAGTGTCAGGATCTTCTCTGTTCGCATTCTCCCTCCCTCTCGACTTCCGTTCTCTACTCTATGTAACCGAGAGCTCGCAGTCTCTCGCGCACCTCGTCGTCGATCGGTGACTCTATCGGCTCGCTGCCGTCACCATCGGCGTCGCTTCCTGCGACCTCGTAGGTTTCGATCGTCCTGACGGGATGAGCGTCGAGAAACTCGCCGTCTATCGCCTCGGTAAGCACACGGCCGTCCATGTCGTCTCCCACCGGCAGACCGCAGAGCGCCAGCAACGTGGGCGTGATGTCCATCACTCCGGGGTCGTCGAGCTCGACTCCGGGCGAGATGTCCTTCCCCCAGAGCGCGAACACGCCCGTGGGGTCATGCATGGCTATTCCGAAGCGGTAGTTGTCCCCGACTGGCTTCGGACCCGAGTGTCCGTGGTCCGAGGTCAGCACCACAGTGGTGTTCTCGTCGGCCATTTCGAGGAACTCCGCCAGAACGCCGTCCATCTCCTCGTAATAGCGTTCGATGACCTCTCCGAAGAGCGCCGCCTCCTCCTCCGTGATCGGCGGGCCCGACTGCGGCAGCATGTCCACCCAGTGAAGATGGCAGACGCCGTCTATGCCCTTGAGATAGACCGCGTAGAAGTCGACGGGCATCCGTTCCGCCATGTGCCGCGCGACTCGCAGCGACGTCTCGTCGGTCGCTATGCATCCCTTGAGCGCGCCCACGCGCTTGAGCAGCGCTTCCTTCTCGGGCATCTCGCCGCTCAGGAACTCGGCGGCTCGCGCGTCCGGCACGTCGTCCTCCATAACGCGCAGCCCCGCCAGCTCGTCGGCGAGACCGGGCGGGAACGTGATACCCTCGCTCTCCCCTCCCCGACCCGGCGACCAGCCGTAGTTGAAGTAGTCGGTCACGAGGTACCCGTTGACCGGACCCGCGGGCCAGGTCGAGAGCCATCCGACGATACCGACGGTCCACCCTCTGTCGCCCAGTATGTCCCAGATGGCCTCTACGCGCCTGACGTTGGAGGTCATCGGGACCGGCTCCGCCCCCGGGTGGGCCTTCGCGAAGCCCATGATGCCGTGCTTCTCAGGTACCTTGCCGGTCGCGATGCTCGTCCAGATCACGGGCGACTCGAGAATGTCGAGCGACCGAAGCTCTCCCCACGCGCCCTCGGACAGCACCCTTTCGAAGGTGGGCAGACGCCCCTCCGCTACCAGGGTGCTCATGATGTCCCACTCCATGCCGTCTATGCCCACGAAAAGGACCTTGCGTGCGACGGGTTCGGCCTCCTGCTGCGTCGACGAGCACGAGGTCGCGAGGAGCGCGGCGGCGCAGAGAAGGACGATGGCAGTGATTCGTCTCATTGTTCGGGGACTCTCCCGCTTCGATGTTCACGACTGTCGGGGCGCCGTCCGGACGACCAGATCGTCGAGCCTGCGGCGCTGCTAAGAGCGCTCGTGCGTGGCTATGCTTCTCGGACGGTGCCGGCGCAGGAAATCGGGCTCGAACGCGCCCTCTATTACCGCTCCGTCCATGTCGTCGCCGACCGGCAGACCGCAAAGGGCCAGGACCGTCGGTGTGATGTCGCGGACGCTGCACTCGGGAATGCGCACGCCTGTCCTGAAGGCCTCTCCGCTCATCACCAGCACGCCGCGCGGACCGTGGTCGTTGATGCCGCCAGGAAGCTGCCCCGGCTTGGGCCCCTCGAACCCGTGGTCCGAACACACTATCACCGTGCCCTCGCCGAACCCGTCCATCAGCTCACCCAGCATCTCGTCGGCGTACTGGTAGTAGCGCCGCACCGTCTCTCCGAAGACCCGATTCTCGGTCTGCGACACCGGGAACCCGACCTCCCCCGGGTGCCACGACGCCCAGAACTTGTGGCTGGCGGAATCGACACCGCGCAGGTAGACGATCTCGACGTCTGTCGGGTAGGTCTTCATCATGTATCGCGCGACATTGAAGAACGTGCGGTCGCCGGCGACTATGTCCGCCAGCGCCGAGGCGCGTTGATCGAGTTCGTTCATCGAACGCATCTCGAGGAACATCTGGTCGACCGGCAGCCTCTGAGCTTCCTCGGCCGACATCGCGGCGTCCAGGTCGATGAGCCGGCCGAGTTCCTCGTCCGTGATGTCCTCACTCGCCACACGTTGCCCGGAGATCTCCTCGATGAGCCCGTCGGGGTAGGTCAGCTGCTCCGGCAACGGCCTGTCGGGCCTCGGCGAGAAGCGGAAGTAGTCCGTCACCATGTAGCCGTTGACCTCTTCCGCCGGCCACGTGACCAGCCAGCCTATGACGGTGACTGTCCTTCCGTGTTCGCCGAGGATGTCCCAGAAGGTACGCGCCGACCTGACGTTGCTGGTCATGAGGTTCTTGGTCATGGGATCGATGTAGTCGACGATGCCGTGCTTCTCGGGGAGCTTGCCGGTCGCGATGGTCGCCCAGATGGTAGGCGACTTCTGCTTCGGCTCGAGCGAGTGCAACTCGCACGACACGCCGGATTCTACAAGCGCCGAGAGGTTAGGCAGCTTGCCCTCGTCCAGAAGCGGCTGCACGACGCTCCAGTCGGCCGAGTCGATGCCAACGAAGAGGATGCGGCCGCCCGGAGAACCACCTCCGCCGCAGCCGGACAGCATCGCCGTCAGAGCGACAACCGAGAGCACCGCGGCCAGGAGGGCGGTCCATGTTCGTCGTGAGTTCGTCCGTGCTGTCATTCCAGGCTCCTGCTCGCTCGAGTCGCGTCTCGGCGTCGGCTCACCATCGCCCCCACGCGCTTATCTACTGTATGTACCCAAGCGATCTCAGCTCTTCCTTGATGGCGTCGTCGAGCGGCGATTCGAGCGGCTCTTCGCCCTCATCGGCCGCCTCCGCGTCCGGGTCGGGCTCCCCCTCGTAGGTATCGATGTACGTCACGGGGTTGGCCGCAAGGTGGTCCTCGTCGATCATCTCGGTGAGCACGAAGCCGTCCATGTCGCGCCCGACCGGTTCGCCCAGAAGGGCGAGAAGCGTCGGCGTGACATCGAGGACGCTTGCGCCGGTGACCTGGGCTCCCTTCCTGATGCCGGGCCCCATCGCCGCCAGGGCGCCGACCTCGCGGTGCATCTGTATGCCTAGCTTTATCGCGCCGTTGACGTAGACGGGACCCCGGAACCCGTGGTCCGAACACACTATGACGGTGCTGTTCTCGTCGATGCGGTCGAGCACCTCGCCCAGATACCCGTCGGCGCGCTCGTAATACTTCGGGATCAGGTTGCCGAACAGCTCCTGCTCCTCCGGCGTGATCCCGCGTACGCTCGTCGGGTCCATCGGACCCCAGAACCTGTGACACGCGCGGTCCACGCCCAGGAAGTACACGGCGTAGACGTCGGGCTGCGGCTTGTTCTCCAGCAGGTAGTTAGAGATGTTCAGAACGCTGTGGTCCGTTGCGTGAAGCGACCTCGCGGTCTCGACGCCCCCGACTATCTCGTAGTCGTCGGTCGTCCGCCAGTCCTGGCCGCCAAGCAGGTCCGCTATGTCGTCGTCGGTCGTAGATGCGAACGACACGCGGTACGGAGCTATCTCTTCCGCCAGCTCGGGCGGATAGGTCAGACGCTCGGGAACCTCGAACCCGTCGTCGGGCGAGTAGGAGACCCCGTCCGCGATGAAGTAGCCGTTGACCTCCCAAGCGGGCCACGTCACCAGCCAGTTGAGAATGCCTACCGTGTAGCCCTTCTCGCTGAGGATGTCCCAGAAGCTCCGCGCCCGCCAGCCCGTCGAGTTCATCAGGGGGCGCTCGCCCGTCGCTGCGACGAAGTCGCCGATGCCGTGCTTCTTTGAACCCTTGCCCGTAGCGATGGTCGTCCAGATGGTCGGAGACTTCTCGAGCGGGACGAACGAATGCAGGTCGGCCCGCATCCCCTCCTTAACGACCCTCTCCAGATTGGGCATCTTGCCCTGCTCTATGAGTGGGTCGGCGACCGACCAGTCGAGCGCGTCTATCGCGACGATGACGACCTTGAGTTCCGGCTTCGAACCGCACCCTCCCGCAGCGCACGCGAGCAGCGCCGCGAGGAGTACGACCGCCGCCGCGATCCCGGCGCGGCGTGAGCCGGGGATCGGCAGCACTCCGGAGCGGTTAGGCGATAACGGTCCTCGTGCGTGAATGCGCCTTGTGCGAGTCACTGCTGCTACTCCTCCCGTTCCTCTCCCTCCAGTACAACCTTCGCGAAGTCGGCTACCTCCAGGAAGAGACTCTTGATCTCCTGCAAGAGCGCCAGCCGCGCCTCACGGAGCGCCGGGTCCTCGACCATGACCATTACCTCGTCGAAGAACCGGTCGATCGGCTTCCTCAGCTTGAGGAGCTCGCGCACGGCCGTGTCGAAGTCGCCGGACGATACGGCCTTTTCGACCGCGGTCGATGCCGACTCGCGCGCCTCGTACAGCGCCTTCGCAGCGGACTCCGCAAGCGCTCCAGCGTCGAGCGCTCCGGGCGACTGCCCCTTCAGAATGTTCATCGCGCGCCGCGCGCCGATGACCAGACCCTCGAAGTCGTCCTCTGCCCTGAAGTGGCCGAGCGCCTCCAGACGCGGCCTGACGCCGACCAGCCGGTCGAAAGAGGACTCGAGCACGGCGTCGACGAGGTCGTACGCGTTGCCGGCGTCGATGAAGAGCGTCCGGGCGCGCAACCTCATGAACGACGTTACGTTCTCGATCAGCTCGTCCAGAGCGTCGCCGGTTACGCCGTAGCCTGAGGCGGAGTGGCGCACCAATCCGCCGAGCGACACGGCGAGTTCGCCCTCGTCTATTATTCTGACTAGTCCGATGGCCTGACGTCGCAGCGCGTAGGGGTCCTGAGAGCCAGTCGGTATCAAACCGACCGAAAAACAGCCCGTGATCGAATCTATCTTGTCCGCCATGGAGAGGGCGGTGCCCGCGGGGGTCGCCGGCAGAACGTCGCCGGCGAACCGCGGGAGGTAGTGCTCGCGGATGGCAGTGGCGACGGCGGGCGTCTCACCGGACTGGAGGGCGTACTCCCTCCCCATCACGCCCTGCAGTTCAGTGAACTCCTTGCCGTCCTTGACCATCTCCGTCACGAGGTCCGCCTTCGCAAGCCTCGCCGCGCGCACGGCCGTGTCGACCGCGCCGGGAGCGATGACCTCAGCGACGCGAGCCGCCAGCGCTTCTAGCCTCTCGGTCTTCTCATACAGCGAGCCGACGCCCTCGAGCCAGACCACGTTCTTGAGGTCGTCGACCTTACCCTCGAGCGAGCTCTTCGTGTCCTCGATCCAGTAGAACTCCGCGTCGTCGAGTCTGGACTCTATGACGCGCTCGTTCCCCTCTCTGATCACGTCGTGGTGGTCGGAAGGACCATTGACGACGCACAGGAAGTGCGGGAGCAGCTTTCCGTCATCCGTCTCGACGGCGAAGTAGCGCTGGTGGCCCTTCATAGCAGCAACAATGACGTCGCGAGGCAGCTTGAGGAAGCGCTCGTCGAAGTTGCCCGCGAATATGGTCGGGAACTCGGTCAGGAAGGTCACCTCGTCGAGCAGGCCCTCGTCTTCGACAAGTCTACCGCCGCAGTCGCGGGCGGCCCGCTCTGCCGCGCTCACGATCATCGCTCTCCGCTTCCTGTCGTCGGCGATGACCATGTTGTCTAGGAGGAGTTCCTCGTAGGCGCCCGCATTGCCAACCGCGTGCGGACCGTAGGCCCAGAATCGGAGGCCGTAGGTCTGGCTGCCGGCGCGGACGCCCGCATACTCGAGGTCGAGCACGACGTCGCCCAGAAGCGCTACGAGCCAACGCACGGGCCTGGCGAAGCGCCGCTCGGGCCCCCATTTCATCGTCTTCGGGAAGCCCATCGCGTCGGCGGCGGCCGACAGAAGTCCCGGCAGCACGTCCGCAGCCGGGCGGCCCTCGTCGGTCACCTCTACCTGCACGTAGTCGTCCACTACCGTTAGGTCGGATACCTCGACGCCTTGCGACCGCGCAAATCCGGTCGCCGCCTTGGTCGGCGCGCCGTCGTCACCGAAGGCGACCTTCGCGGGCGGCCCGGTCACGGTGCGCGTCTCACTCGTCTGCTCGTCGGCGACACCCTCGACGACTACGGTCATCCGACGAGGCGTAGCGAACGTCCTCACGGCGCCGTGCGACAGCCGGGCGCCGGAGAGTTCGGACTCGAACGTCCGGACGAACGTCCCGACGGCCGGGAGTATGTAGGACGCCGGTATCTCCTCCACGCCCATCTCGAACAGGAGGTCGCGTGCCATCAGCTGTTCCCTCCCTTCGAGTCGGCTTCTCCGCCGCCGCCCTCTCTCTTCGGGCGCTCGCTCTCCGGAAGGAGGGGGTGGCCCAACTCCTCGCGCTGCGCCGTATAGAGGAGCGCGACCTTGCGTGCTAGCTTGCGCACGCGCGTGATGTACCCCGTGCGCTCGGTGACGCTGATGGCGCCGCGCGCGTCGAGCACGTTGAAGGCGTGCGAGCACTTGAGAACGTAGTCGTACCCGGGCGTCACCAGTCCCTCGTCCAGGAGCCTGTAGGCCTCCGACTCGAACCTGTCGAAGAGCTCCCGGTGAAATGGGACGTCCGCCAGCTCGAAGTTGAACTTCGAGAACTCGACCTCGAACGTGCGCTGAAGCTCGCCGAGCGTCACGCCAGGCGCCCACTCGAGTTCGAACAGGCTGTCGACGCCCTGAAGGTAGGTCGCCAGGCGGCCGAGTCCGTAGGTGATCTCGGAGGACGTCACCGGCAGCTCGATCCCGCCGACCTGCTGGAAGTAAGTGAACTGCGTGACCTCCATCCCGTCGATCCACACCTCCCAGCCCAACCCCGCCGCGCCGAGCGTCGGCGACTCCCAGTCGTCCTCTACAAGGCGGACGTCGTGCTTCTTGAGATCGATTCCGATCGCCTCGAGGCTCCTGTAGTACACGTCCAGCACGTCGTGCGGCGCGGGCTTCAGAAGGACCTGGTACTGCAGGAACTGCTGCACCCGGATGGGGTTTTCGCCGTAGCGTCCGTCCTTCGGTCGGCGCGACGGCTCCACGTACGCCGCCTTCCACGGCTCAGGACCGAGACAGCGAAGGAACGTCGCCGGGTTGAACGTGCCGGCGCCGACCTCCGAGTTGTACGGCTGCACGATGACGCACCCGTACTCGGCCCAGAAGGCCTGAAGCCCGAGGATGATGTCCTGGAAGAGAAACCCGTTCGTCCTATCCGTCATTGTCTTGCTCCGATTCGACGTTGTACTGCCCGGTCCTTCGAACCTGCGCCAGGAACTCCAGCGACCTGAGCTTGAGCTGGCGCCCCGCGTGTTCGCCGAGGAAAGAGAGCAGCGCGTCGCTCACTTCGTCCCTGACGGACGTTGCCGTCCCCTGCCCGGAGCCCTCGTCGTGCTGCTGCAGGCGGGACATGACCGCGGCGGCCGCGTCCGAGAGCGCCCTCGCTCCGGGGGCCTTCCCCACACACCGCTTGCAAACAGAGCCGCCGAGCCCCGGCGAGAACGACGCTCCCCCCTCGACCGGAGAGTCACAGACAACACACCGGGCCAGCGACGGACCGTATCCGAGCGCCGTAGACAGCGCGACCTCATACCCCCAGAGCGCGAGGTCCAGCGATGGGAGAGCCACGGCGGCGACGCGGTCGAGCGTAGACTCGAGCAGGTCGAAGAGACCGGGATCTCGCTCCTGCTCCGAGACCAGAGCGTCGGTCAGCTCGAGGACGGCCCCAGCGTAGGCCATGCGGACCACGTCGCGACGAAGCGCGGGCCACTGACGCTCGACCTCCGCCTGCGACACGAGGGACAGGTCTCTGCCTTGCCGCAGGTAGAAAACCACCCCGGAGACCACCATGGGCTCCAGGGCGGCTCCGAGTCGACCGCCTCCCCTCCTCGCGCCCTTCGCGACAAGCCGTACCTTGCCGAAGTCACGAGTGTAGCACACCACGACCTTGCTGGTCTCACCAAGCTTGTATGTCCGGAGCGTGATCGCTCTCGACTTGACCAGCGCCACGTCGCGCCGTCCTCTCGTGCCGTGCCGTGGGTCGGTGCGTAGGCGCCGGCTCGGCGTGTCCTAGCTCAGCATGTCGAGGAACAGCGTCGCCAGACCCAGGTAGACGAGTATGCCGATTATGTCGTTGAGCGTCGTAACGAACGGACCCTGTGCCACCGCCGGATCGACGCCCAGCCTCCTCAGTGTGAACGGCATAACGGTCCCGAGCGTCGCGGCCACGAGTATGACCGTCGCGAGAGCGCCCCCGACCACCGCCGCCAGGTTCCAGTCCTTCAGCCACACGCCGACAATGGCGAGCACCGCGGCTCCAAGCACCAGTGCGTTCGTGATGGCTATGCGCCACTCACGTAGCAGCCTCGAGACCGCGCCGCTCTCAAGACCTCCGTCCGAGTGCATCCCCCGAACTATGATGGTCGAGGTCTGGAGTCCGACGTTCCCTCCCATGGCCGTGATGACGGGGATGAAGAATGCGAGCGCCAGCACCTTGTGGAGGGAAAAGCTGTACAGGCTCATGACCGAGGCCGAAGCCAGACCGCCCAGAGCTCCGATGACGAGCCACGGGAGCCGGATCCACGAGACCCGGAGGGCCGAGTCCTCGTGGATCTCGTCGTCCCTCGTTCCCGCCATCAGGGTGATGTCCTCCTCGGCCTCGTCGCGGATGACGTCCATGATGTCGTCGACGGTGATGCGGCCTACGAGCTTGCCGGCGTCGTCCACGACCGGTAGGGCCAGAAGGTCGTACTTCATGAAGATCCTCGCGACCTCCTCCTGGTCCATCTCGGCGCCCACCGAGACGACGTCGGGATCCATGATCTGCTCGACTCGCGTACCGCTCCGGGCGAGAAGCAGCTTGCCCAGCGGCAGGACGCCGACGAGCTTGCCGCCGGGGTCGGTGATGTAGACGTTGTGGATCTCCTCCACTTCGTCCGCCGCTGTCCGTATCAGGGAGATGGCCTTCTCCACCGACGCCCCGCTCATGACGTAGACGAGCTCCGACGCCATGATCCCGCCGGCGGATTCGTCGCGGTACTTGAGAAGATCCTCGACGGCCCTTCGGTCGTCCGAGTCTAGACGCGAAAGGACGTGTTCCTTCTTGTCCTCGTCGAGCAGGCCCACTACGTCGGCCGCGTCGTCCGACTCGAGCTCGCCCGCGATCTCCGCGATCCTGGGCGGACCGAGAACCTCCAGCACGTCCTCGACCGTGTGCTCGTCCAGGTTGCTGACGATGTCGGCGGCCGTCTCCGTGTCGAACTCGGCAAGGACCCTCGCTATGAGCGCGTCGTCGAGGTCGGCCCGCTCGATGGCGTCGGCGACGTCTGCGGGATGCAATCCGCCCAGCGCCTCGGCTATCGCTCGCGGCGTCCTGGCTGGATCGATCTCGACCCTATTGTCGGTGGTGTCCGGCACTTCGACGTCCTCACATACGGCGCGTTTGCGCGCGCCGTCACTGCTGTCCGACCTTGCCCTTTGCGAGCGCGCCGGCGGAAATGACCAGCTTGAGGCCCTCGTCTACTGTCATGTCCAGCGGAACCACCTCGTCGGCCGGCACGACGAGCAGAATGCCCGACGTCGGATTCGGAGTCGTCGGCAGGAAGACGGTGACGTATCCTTTGCCCAGGTTGTTCTCTATGGAGGTCGGCGAATCCGATGTCAGAAAGGCGACGCTGTAGGTCCCTTTCCTCGGGTAGGTGACCAGGACGACCTTCCGGAAGCTGCTACGCTCCTCGAGTATCGTCGAGAAGAGCTGCTTCGTAGTGCGGTAGACCCACCCCATCAGCGGCACGCGGGTCACGAGGTTCTCGCCCGCGTGTATGAGCCTGCGACCTATGAAGTTGCTCGCGATGGCCCCTATGCCCATGACGAGAGCGACGAGAGCGACGAGACCGACGCCCGGCAGCGGACGCCCTATGTACGTCTCAACGAAGCGGCCGAGGATGTCGTCCAGCGCGAAGAAGAGCTGCCACAGAACGAACACCGTCACGGCGACAGGCAGCAGGACCAGGAGCCCGGTGAGCAGGTACCTCCGTATCACCCTCCCCGCGCTCGAACGCGGAGTGGGTGGCGGCAGCTCGACCGCTTCGGCCGCCTCTTCGACCACGTCCGCCGCGGCCGCGGCGCCGGCGCTACCCGAGGCCTCCGCCGCCTCAGGACCCCCATCGGGTCCGGGCGGGCCCCCTTCGCCTACCGCCTCCGTGGCATCGTCTCTCTGGGCTTCGTCCATCTGTTCCTCACCCGTACCTTGCCGACCCTTGTGGCGGTCGCGGATATGACCCTGAACTCCACGCCGCCGACGACCGTCTCGTCGCCTTGCTCTGGTATCTTGCCGAGCGACTGGATCACGAGGCCCGCGACGGTGTTGTAGTCGCCCTCGGGAAGATCCACACCGAGCGCGTCCTCGAGCGTGTCGATCTCGGTGCGTCCGTCGACCATCAGGAGGTCGTCGTCTATCCTCCTGATGAGCGACTGACGCACGTCGTACTCGTCCTCGATCTCGCCAACCAGCTCCTCGAGCAGGTCCTCCAGCGTGACTATACCCGCGAGGCTTCCGTGCTCGTCGACGATCGCCGCCATGTGCTGCCGCCGCGCCTGGAGCTCGCGGAACGCGTCGTCGCAGGTCTTCGTCTCGGGCATGTATGGCACGGCCCGAACGGAGTCCTCGATGCTGCTGTCGCGCGGTGTTCCAAGGAGGTCACGCGAGTGGACCATGCCATCGATGTGATCCCTGTCGTCTGAGAGAACAGGAAGTCTGGAGTACCCGTTAGCCCTGACCAGGTCGACGGCCTCGCCGACGGTCGAGTCGGCCGACACGCCCACGATGTCGGTGCGTGGAACCATCACCTCCCCGATCGTCGTCATCCCGAACTCGAAGATACCCGAGATAAGTCTGGTCTCCTGCTCGTCCACGGCGCCCGCGGCCTCGCCCTCGCTAGTTAGCAGCAGGCGGAGCTGGTCCTTCGTAAGGCGTTTGCGCCACTTCCGTCCGCGGATGCCGAACGGCCTCAGTAGCACCGACGCCACGCCGGTGGTCAACAAGATGATGGGCGACAGGACGTAGTAGAAGACCCGGAGCGGGTGAATGACCTTGAGGATTATGGAGTCGCTGTGCCTGCGCCCGACGACTTTCGGGATGATCTCACAGATGACAAGAAGCGCCGGCGCGACGACGAGCGTCGAAACGACACCGACGAGCGCGTGCGACCAGCCCGGTGCCGCCTCGGAGAGCTGCCACGACACCAGAGACGAGGTCATGACGACCGCGATGTTGGTGCCGACTAGCGTCGTTCCCAGCATGCGTTGCGGGTCCGCGACGAACCTCTCGAGCACGCGCGCGCTTCCCCTTCCCTTCTCGAGCCAGTGCTCGAGACGGATCCAGTTGATGGAGACGAGAGCGGTCTCGGCGCCGGAGAAGAACGCCGACATGATGAAGCCCAGCGCTATGAGGAGGATGACGGTCATCGCCGGTCCTCCTCTACGTCGACTTCCTCGTCGCCGTCGACCTTCGCGACGCGGACGCTAGTGATGCGCTGCTCGACCACTGCCTCTATCGTGAACTCGGCGCAGTCGCGCTCCAGCCGCTCGCCCGCGGAGGGGATTCGGCCGAACGCATCCATCAGATAGCCGCCGAGGGTCTCGACGCCCTCGATCTCCTCGAACTCGAGGCCCATGCTCTCTGCGAGCTCGTCCAACCTGATCATGCCGTCGGCGATCAGGGAGTTCTTGTCGATGACCGTGAGCAGCGGCACCTCGACGTCATGTTCGTCCCGAATCTCCCCGACGATCTCCTCTATCAGGTCCTCGAGCGTCACGAGCCCGGCCGTGCCGCCGTACTCGTCGACCACGACCGCTATGTGCGTACGTCGGTGCTGCAACTCGCGCAGGAGCTCTCCCGCGCTCTTGCTCTCGGGGGTGAAGAACGGGGTCCGGAGAATCCCCTTGATGGGCTTGTCGCGATCGGCCTCCGCGTCGAACTTCAAGAGGTCCTTCGCGTAGAGGATGCCTACGACGTGGTCGATGTCGCAGTCGTAGACCGGCAGGCGCGAGTAGCCCAGTTCCTTGACGGCGTCGATCGCCTCGCCGACCGTGTCCATGTGCTCGAAGCACTGCATGTCGACGCGCGGCACCATGATCTCCCGGACCAGGGTGTCACCGAACTCCATGACGCTGTCGATCATGTCCCGTTCGTCGCCCTCCAGCGTTCCGCGTTCCTCACTGAGCGCGACGATCGTGCGCAGCTCCTCGGCCGTCACGAACGGACGCTCGTCCTCGGCGTCGCCGCCCAGCATTCCGACCAGCCTGTCCAGACCGCTAGCGACGGGCGAGAGCAGCCGCATCGTCGCCGACAGGAACCCTGCGTTCCTTCGCGCGAACGCCATGTTCCGCTGCATGGCGTACATCTTCGGCGCGACCTCTCCGACGACCAGGATGACGAAGGTGACCACGCCGACCTCGAGCGCGATGGTCAGACCTTCGGGGTAGTTCCGGACGCGGCTCAGCGTCAGAGCGGCGAGCGCGCCCAGCGAGCCGGCCGCGACGTTGACGAGGGTGTTCCCCACCAGAATGGCGATGAGAAGGCGCTCGGGCCGCTCCATCAGGCGGCGCACGCGGCTCTTCTCGTCCAGCTCGGAGAGGTCGAGCTTCGAGAGCGAGAAGAACGCGGTCTCGGACCCCGAGAACGTGCCCGAGAAGTATAGAAGCGCGGCCAGACCGGCGCCGACGGTCAGAAGGTAGTTCATCGTGTCTTCTTGGCTAGCGCCCGGACGTATTTGTTCTCCAGGCGCCTCATCTTTGTTCTGTCCTTCGAGCAGTCATGATCGTAGCCCAGCAGGTGCAGCACGCCGTGCGAGACCAGCTTCATTATCTCCCGCTCAGGCGTGCGCCTGTAGCGTTGCGCCTGCGCGATGGCTCTGTCAACAGAGATGATCACGTCACCGAGAACGCGCTCGAGTTCCTCCGGATTGCCCTCGATCCCCGGAGGGTCCCCGTCCCTCATTGCAAACGCGAGGACGTCGGTCGCCCGGTCCGTGTCTCGGTAAGCTGCGTTCAGTTCCTTGACGAAGGGGTCGCGAGCGAATACGACCGTGAGGTCGCTGTCCTCGACGCCGTGGTCGTCGAGGATCAACCCGACCAGACGTCGCACGGCCGGCGTGTCCAGCCTGAGGGCGCGCTGCCTGTTCCTGATGCTAAGAGGCATCGTCGTCCGTCCCCCTTGAGCCAGCCGCGCCCTCGCCGCCCTCCGTCTCGTCGTTGTGCCCATCGTCCTTGTTCGCGTCGCCGTTCTGCCCATCCCCATTCTTCGAGTCGCCGTTCGCCTCCTCGCCGTTCTGTCCCTCGCCGTTCTCCTGGTCCGGGTAGCGGATGCGCTGATGATACATACCCGCCAGAACGCGGAAGAAAGCCTCGCGGATCTTGCGGAGGTCGGAGAGTGTTAGCTCGGCGTCGTCGAGCTGGTGGTCGTGCCACCTGCGTTCGATGACCTCCTCGATCTCCGCCTCGATGCGCTTCGGCGTCACCGAGTCGCCGATCGAGCGTACCCGAGCCTCGATGGTGTCGGCCAGTGCGATGATCGCCGACTCCTTGCTACGCGGCCTCGGGCCGGGGTAGCTGTAGTCGCCCTTGGACACTTCGTCGGGATTCTCGGCCTCCTCGACGGCCCGGTTGTAGAAGTACTCCATCACGCTGGTTCCGTGGTGCTCGCGGATGACGTCTATGAGCGGCTCGGGCAGGCGCTCCTTCTCCGCAAGCTCCACTCCGTCCTTCACGTGCGCGCGGATGACGAGGCTCGAAACCTTGGGCTTGAGTCCCGTGTGCTTGCTGTCGTCTGGCTCGAGACCCTGCTGGTTCTCGACGAAGTAGCCGGGGCCCACCAGCTTGCCGATGTCGTGATAGTACGACGCGACGCGCGCGAGAAGCCCGTTCGCTCCTATTGCCTTGGCCGCGGCCTCCGCGAGATTGCCGACGACGATACTGTGGTGGTATGTGCCGGGCGACGACATCGCCATCTTCCTGAGAAGCGGCTTGTTCATGTCGGCCAGCTCGAGCAGTGTGATGTCGGTCGTCACCTTGAAGCCGCGCTCGAAGAGCGGCAGCGCTACAACCACGATACCCATGCTGACGATCGCGTTCAGCCCGCCCCAGCCGCAGCGAGTCAGCGTAGCGAGCCCGAGGCGCGCGTTGGAAATGTCCGCAATGAGTATCGACAGCGCGTACGCCGCTACCACCCAGATGCCCGACAGATAGAAGTCCTCGCGGTGGCGTACCTCTCTAACCGAGTGCGCGGCGACCACTCCGGCGACTAGCGAGACCAGGACGAACGGCATCCCGAAACCGGTGTAGACCGCGGCCAGAAGCACGGTGACGACGGTCGAGATGACCGCCATCTCGAAGTCGAAGAGCATGGACGCGAGCATAGCCAGTATCGCGATGGGCACCAGGTACTCGGAGACGTCGGCGATCCCCCTGACGCCCGCGGCGCCCACCATGACGACCACGACCAGCACCATGAAGAGCAACCGGCACCGGTTGCCCAGAAGGACGTCCGGGCGGCGCACGCTCAGGTAGAGAACGAGCACGCCGAGAAGCAGGAGCGCTTCAAGAACCCGACCGAGGGTCGGAAAGAAGCGCGTCGGTCCCGCCTCCTGCTGCAGCAGCTCGTTGCGCTTGACGCCCATTGAGCGGATGGTGTTTAGATGATCCTCCGTGATCCGCTCGCCGCGCTCGAGGATAACCTCGTCCTTCTTGTAGTCCAGGTCGGTCGTCTCGCTGACGGCCTCGCGCGCTTCCATGCGTCTGCGCTCGGTCTCCTCGGAGTCGTACACGACGTTGCTGCGAACGAACGGAGAGACGATCTCGCGGACCGCCTCCGCCATGTTGCGGTCGTCGAGGGTGCGCATCGCCTCGCGCTGGACGACCTCACCGATTCCATCAAGGCGCAGCAGGTCGCTGACGCGGACGATACTCTCCTCTGCGCCGCGAGACAGCAGGACCGTCTGGTCCGCCGACTGCGGGACGCTTCTCATGTTGATGATGCCGCGCTGGAAGAGCGCGTTCAGCACCTCGCGCGCGCTGTCCTCGACGAGCACGGACCTGTCGGGCTCGGCGAGTAGCAACCGCGTGGTGTCCGACAGCGGAATTCCCAACTGTCCGAGCATATCGAGCTTCTGGCGCTCGGACTCCGAGCCGCTGCGGATGCCGAAGGCACGGGACAGGAACTCCCCGAGCCGCCGTCGCTGCTCGGTCTGTACCGCGTCGTCCAGATCGTAGACGGGCGCAATGACGCTGGCGGCGTGCTCCCGCTCCTGCTCCAGTTCCTCTGGCGGACGCAGTACGTCGAAGTCGAACGGCGCCACGATCTCCTCGCGCGCGATCTGCCCCACCTGGAGTTCGATACCGCTGCCGGGGGTCGCCGCCGGGAAAATCAGCTCGAGGAGCACGATGAAAGCGACCACCATGCCCAGACCGAGCAGGATCGCCGTCCTCAGCGCCGCATCGACGGCGCGCTCCTGCGAGCCGTCGCTCGAGAGAGACACGCGCTCGGCGCGCGCGCCGGCTTCCTTCTTTCTACTGAAGAGCGAAGCCATCAGTCGTCCTCCTGAGCCTGCTCCTCTTTGGTTCTCGCATAGCGCTCGAACGCCTTGATGACTTCCCTGACCAGCCTGTGCCTGACCACGTCGCTCTCGTTGAGGTAAACGAACTCGATCCCCTTGATGTCGGCCAGGATGTCCTGGATACGCACCAGCCCCGACATCTTCCTACTGGTCAGGTCGATCTGTGTGATATCGCCGGTGACCACTGCGCGCGAGTTGAAACCGAGGCGCGTCAGGAACATCTTCATCTGCGGCATCGTGCTGTTCTGCGCCTCGTCTAGGATCACGAACGCGTCGTTCAGCGTGCGCCCCCTCATGTAGGCGAGCGGAATGACCTCTATCGTCCCGATCTCCGTGAGCCTCTTGACGCGCTCCGGGTCCATCATGTCCCTCAGGGCGTCGTAGAGCGGTCGAAGGTAGGGCGCGATCTTCTCCTCGTAGTTTCCGGGAAGGTATCCGAGGCTCTCGCCCGCCTCGACAGCGGGGCGCACGAGCACGATGCGCTCCACGTCCTTCTGGCGGAGCGCCGCGACGGCCATCGCAACCGCCAGATACGTCTTGCCCGTGCCGGCGGGCCCGATGGACACCACGATGTCGTGCTTCTGCATCGCGTCGACGTACCTCTTCTGACCGACAGTCTTCGGCTCGACCGGCTTCTTCAGCCCTTTCAGACGCCCTCCGTTCGCGTAGAACTCCGATAGCTCCTCACCGTGGTCGGACTGGACCATCCGTATCGCGTAGGAAACGTCCTCTCGCCGCACCGTCCTGCCTCGCCTGACCAGATTGGCCATCTCGGTCAGCACGGTTTCGACCTTGGCGACGACGTCGTCGTCGCCAACTATCGTTATCTCGCCGCTCCGGGCCGTGACCTTGACGTCGAACGAGTCGTGTATCAGCCGGAGGTTCACGTCGTTCCGCCCGTAGAGATGGACGGAATCTATGTCTTCTACGGATATCGTCCGCTTCAATGTTGCTTCCGGCCTTCCCAAAAAACGGGCTCTCGGTCCGTCAGTGAACCTGCGAACCAAGAGCCCGATGTCGTATGCAAGTATCTAGCCGCTGAGAGACTCTCCCCGTCGGTTCTCCACGAACTCCAGGATCACCGCCTGAACCAGCGTGAGCCTGCACAGCATCACCACGCTCTCTAGCGAGGGATAGTCAGGGTCTGACCAGGCCTGATCATGTTGGGATCGCTGAGAACGTCGCCATTCGCGTCGAAGATCCGCTTCCACTCCCGCCCGTCACCGTAGATCTCCCAGCGCTTGGCGATCATCCAGAGATTCTCACCGTCCTTGACCGTGTAGCTACGCGGCCAGTCCCGAGGGATGACGAGTCCCCAGTCGGGGTAGATCAGATTCGGGTCGTCGAACCCGTCGATCACGTGCTTGTTGGCGCGGTAGATTCGCTTCCACTTGAGCGGGTCCGCGTAGACCTCCTCCATACCCGAGATCTTGTAGAGGAAGTCGCCCTTCTCCACCGTGTAGACCCGGGGAAGCCCCTCGAAGTACGCGATCTGCCCCTGAAGCCCCTCGACCTCGCTCTTCAGTCCCATCAGCCTCGGCCGGAGGTCGGCAAGAGCCGACTCCAGGTCGCTGATGGCCTCCGACTCCTTGTCGAGGTTCGCACTGGCCTCGTCGATGCAGGCCTCGGCGTCGCGATACGCCTCGAGAAGATTGGCGCAGTAGGCCTCTCGCTGGTCCTTCTTGAGCTTCTGGTACTCCTCCTCGGTGTAGAAATCACCGTCGGTCGGGTCCGCTGTCCTCGTCACACCCGGCGCGCAGCCTGTCACCAGCGCGACGGCGACGAGGAGAGCCACTGAAACAACTAGCTTGCGGATCATCTTGCTCTCTCCTTTCTCGTCGTTGCGCGGTCGACTAGCGCCCGCTGCCCTTCTTGAGTTCGTGGAGCCGTTCCGCCAGTTCGGCCGGCTGGCCTTCCAGGGCGGCGATCTCCGCCTGTGCCGAGGCCGCCTCGGCCTCCAGCTCCGCACGCGTGGCGCGCGCGTCGTCGAGCTCGTCGCTCAGTGCGGCGCACTCGTCCTGCGCCGACTGCACGGCCGTCACATCCGCCCCCTCGCAAGGAGGCTTGGGGCCGCAACCCACGACCGCGACGCCGAGCACCAGGAGTAACACCGCCATGGCGGAGTATCTCAAGGTCTTGCCTGCCATCTGCTGGCACCCCCCTTCTGCATACCAATACCAGCCTCGCCCCCATTGGGGGCGAGACCGAGATGGACCCCTTCCTTCACCCTGTACGGTAGCAGGCGTGAGCGCGGCTGTCAAGCCACACTTGACGAGCTCATGCGAGGTTAGGGCCGCCCGAGGGGTGTCCTGGAGGCCATTGGCGGCCCTGAAGACGCAGGAGAGAAGCTCCCGCGAGGTTCCTGACTGGCTGTTCATTGCTGGTTGACGTAGCCCAGTGCCTTCAGCCTCTCGCGGGTCTCGTCGTCGGGCTCCGGCGACTCTTTGCGCATCCACCCGCGGCTCAGCCGCTCGAGCTCCTCGGACATCTCGTGGACGCGAGCGACCTCCGACTGAGCCAAGTTCATCAATTCGTCGGGGTCTGTCGCCAGATCGTAGAGCTCGTCCGGAGCTCCAGGCCGTGTCGCGAGCTTCCACCCTCCGGCTCGCAGAGCCCGCCCCTCCACGTCGGTCCCCGAGTGAGGGTTGGCGTCGATCACCAGCGCGCGCTCCGGCCACGGCGCCCCCGCAAGGAGCGGGGCCATGCTCCTGCCCCCCGCCTCGGGGAAGGCCGGGCCCACACCGGCGATCCAGAGAAGCGTCGGACCTATGTCCATCACGCTCACCTGCGAACCGACGACGGACGGCGCGACTCCCGGTCCGCTGAGTATCAGCGGCACCCGACAGGCCTCCTCGAAGATATCAGAATGCCCGAACCACTGGGCCCTGTCCAATCGTCCTTCGTACATGTGCTCACCGTGGTCGCCGACCACGACTACCACCGCTTCCTCCAGCACTCCACGTGACTCGAGGACCGCAAGAAGCGAGCCCACCGCCGAGTCCGCGTGTTTGATCTCCGAGTCGTATTGCCTCACGCCACGGGCCGCGAGTCTCGCCAGATCGTCGCCGTCGAGTCGAGCAAGCCGCTCGACGTCCGGCTTGTCGAAGGGCGGCGCCTCCCCCTCGTGGCTGATGTACGTCCGGTGCGGGTCGAAAAGGTGCACCCAGAGAAAGAACGGGCGCCCGTCGTCCCGACGGAGCCAGCCGGCCGCGAACTCGCACGTCTCCGCGCCGTCGCGGGTGTTCCCGAGCATCGAGTCCCGCGCGCGCCTCGGAAGCCTCCTCCACGCGGAGTGCCGCGCGAAGCGGTCGTGGAAGCCGCGGTCGAAATAGTCGTCGAAACCCCTGCTGAGACCCGACACGAACCCGTCGAGGTGCCAGACGCTCACGGCGGCGCCGGTCCGGTAGCCGGCAGACCTGAAAGCCGCCGCGAGCGTGGGGCACCTTCGATCGAGCTGCATTGCGTTGCGCAGGACCCCGTGCTCGGCGGGATAGAGAGAGGTCATGATCGAAGCGTGGCTAGGGTCCGTGGCGATCATGGGGACGATGGCGTTCTCGAAACGGACGCCGTCTGCGGCCAGGCCGTCCAGTACAGGCGAAGTGCCGCGTCCCTCGCCGAGAGGGTCTTTCTCCATGGGATACCCGTAGCATCCGAGGTGGTCGGCACGAAGCGTGTCGATGGTTATCAGGAGCACGCTGCGCGCGTCGTTCCCGGGTACCCGGGGAGTGCCGCCACTCCGCACGGGGACACCAAGCGGCCCGGCCGCGACCGCTCCCGCGGCCGCCGCCGCCGCGACCGCAACGACGACGATCCCGGCGACGGCCATTCGTCGGCCATTGGTCTGCAGGGCGACCCACCCGCGGACCAGCCGACGGGCGGCCACGAACAGGACGAAGGAGGCCGCGAGCATCGCGATGTGTCCGAGAGCGTTCCCGACGGATCCGAAGAACCTGCCGTCCAGCGTGGAGCCCCAGTACGAGACAAGAAGGAAGACGACCAGTCCGGCCAGCGCCGGGGGAGCGGCCGGGCGCCCGGAGTTGAGCGCCGCCGCCGCCGATGCGACGACGGCTCCCAGAACCAGCCCGGCGAGGGCGTACCAGAGCGCCGGAACGACGAGGTAGGTAAGGTATGAAGCGAGGGAGTGGAAGAAATACGAGTGCCTGGCGGCCAGCACGAGTCCCTCGATCGTCCCGGACGCCGCTCCCAGCGCCGCCGAGGAGACGGCGACGAACACGACCTCCTCTACCCGTGACGGCCGGAGCCGGCCGCGGTCGACAGGCGCGAACGAATCTGTGTTCTCCGAGTCCACTCTCTAGCCGTCGCTCTCGTCCCTTGGAGGGCTCTCGACAAGACTGATGCCCAGCTCGGCCAGAACCTCCGGCTCGATGTTCGAGGGCGCACCGTCCATCAGCGAGAGACCGCTGTAGGTCTTCGGGAACGCGATGGTGTCCCGGATGCCTTCCTCACCGGTCAGCAGCATGACTATGCGGTCGAGCCCCGGCGCCAGCCCACCGTGCGGCGGCGCGCCATACTCGAACGCCTTGAGAAGGAACCCGAAGCGGCGGTCGGCGTCCTCCGCCGACATGCCCACGACCTTCATCACCCGTTCCTGTATGTCGCGGCGGTGGATTCGGATCGAACCCGATGCCAGCTCGAAGCCGTTGCAGACCAGGTCGTAGAGACGACCGAGCACGCGGCCTGGGTCCGTCTCGAGATACTCGAGGTCCTCATCGCGCGGCATCGTGAACATGTGGTGCTCCGCCTCCCACGACCCGGCGTCCTCGTTCCACGCGAACAGAGGGAACTCGGTGACCCAAGTGAACCCGAACTCGTTCGGATCGACGAGACCGAGCTCGTCCCTGAGAACGAGCCTGAGGTTCCCGAGCACGCGGCAGACGGTCGCCGCCTTGTCGGCAACGAAGAGCAGGAGGTCTCCGTCGACCGTCCGTGCCTTCTCCATGATGGAGGTGGCCTCGCCCTCGGACATGAACTTGCTGATGCCGCCGGTCAGGTGGCCGTCCTGTACCTTCGCCCAAGCGAGCCCCTTCGCCTTCCACTTCTTCGCCAGCTCTTCCTTCGTGTCGATGTCCTTGCGCGACCAACCCCCGCACCCGGCGGCGTTCAGACAGCGAACCACCCCGCCGCCATCGACCGTCGAGCTGAACACCTTGAACTCGGACTCCCGGACGATATCGGTGAGGTCGACGATCTCCATGCCGAACCGGACGTCCGGTTTGTCGCTTCCGAAGCGGAGCATGGCCTCGTGGTACGACAGGCGCGGGAACGGGACCGTCAGCTCGTCGCCCCTGACCTCGCGCCAGATGGCCTGCATGAGGCCCTCGGCCACGCCGAACACGTCGTCCTCGCTGACGAAGCTCATCTCGAAATCGATCTGCGTGTGTTCCGGCTGGCGGTCCGCCCGCAGCTCCTCGTCGCGCAGGCAGCGCGCTATCTGGAAGTAGCGGTCGCATCCGCTGACCATCAGGATCTGCTTGTAGAGCTGCGGAGACTGCGGCAGGGCGTAGACCTTGCCCGGGTGATATCGCGACGGGACGACGAAGTCGCGCGCGCCCTCCGGCGTCTTCTTCGCCAGGAGCGGCGTCTCGATCTCGAGGAATCCGACGCTCGCCAGGTACTCGCGCGTCGCCCGCGTCGCCGTGTGCCGCGCGTGGATAAGCTCCTGCATCCTCGGACGTCGCAGGTCGAGGTATCTGTACTCGAGCCTGAGCTCGTCGCTCGCCTTCACCGGTTCCTCGAGAACGAACGGCGGCGTCTTAGACGCGTTCAGGACGCGCAGCTCCCGGGCTACGACCTCGACCTCACCCGTGGGCAGGTCCGGGTTCACCGTTCCCTCGGGACGCTCGCCGACCTTCCCGCGAACGGCGATGACGTACTCCGCCCCCAGTTCCCCCGCTCGCGCGTGCAACTCACTGTCGTCGTCGGGGCGGAAGACCACCTGGGTCATACCGAACCTGTCGCGCAGATCAATGAAGAGCAGTCCTCCGAGGTCGCGTCGGCGGTGGGCCCATCCCATGAGAACGACATCACTCCCCGCGTCGCCCTTCCTGAGGGCGCCGCAGTTGTGAGTGCGTTTGAGGTCGCCCAGCTGTTCGAGTCTCATTGAGTCGTCCGTCTCCGATGGTGTCTTTTGTCGTGCGGCCGCGCCGAGGCGAGGCCGTCTCCTCGGCCCGGGGCTCACGCCCGGCCGGCCAGCTTTTCCGCAAGTCGGTCCGCGAGCGAGTCGAGAGAGAGCTCTTCCTGCGACCGCGCGTCCATGTCCTTTACGGTCGCGACGCCCCGCGCCACCTCGTCCTCTCCGATGATGACGACGTGGCCCGCCCTGAGCTTCCCTGCCTCCTTCATCTGAGCCTTGATGCTCCGGCCCTGGTAGTCGGTCTCCACGGACACCGACTCTCTGAGTCTCGCGATGATCCCGGCGGCGACCAGATCCGCCGCTTCGCCCATGGACACCACGTAGACGTCGGGCCGCGGTTCGTCGCCGGCCTTCGCGCCGGCCTCCTCGACCGCTATGAGAGCCCTCTCGACGCCCCCGGAGACGCCGCAGGCGGGCGTCGGCGCGCCGCCCAGTTCCTCCACGAGCGCGTCGTATCGACCGCCTCCACAGAGCGCGCTCTGCGCGCCCAGCCCCGCGTGGTGCACCTCGAAGACGGTCTTCGTGTAGTAGTCGAGCCCTCGCGCCATCGACGGGTCGACGCTCGCGCTCACCGACATCTTCCCGAGCCGCGCCTGCACCTCTGAGAAGTGCTGAGAGCACTCGTCACACAGAGACTCGACGATGGACGGAGCGTCGCTCAGAAGCTCCAGGCAGTGTTCGTTCTTGCAGTCGAACATGCGCCTCGGGTTGCGCTCGTAGCGAACGTGACAGTCGTCACAGAACCCGTCCAGCTTCTCCCTGAGCGCCTGGCGCAGAAGATCGTTGTACCTGGGTGTGCACGTCGGGCACCCGGCGCTGTTTATGCGCGCCGTCGCGCCGGCGAGCCCCAGCTTCTCGAAGAGGCTGACCGAGAAGTGGATGATCTCGGCGTCGACCGCCGGACTCACCGAGCCGATGCCCTCCAGGCCCCACTGCCAGAACTGGCGGTAGCGTCCCGCCTGCGGGCGTTCGTAACGGAACATCGGGCAGAAGTAGTAGAGCTTCGTCAGTCGCGCGCCGCGCCCCATGTTGTGCTCGATGAAGGCGCGCACCGTCCCCGCCGTCCCCTCGGGCCTGAGGGTCAGGCTGCGGCCCTTCCTGTCCTCAAAGGAGTACATCTCCTTGCGGACGATGTCCGTGGCGTCGCCTATCCCTCGGGCGAAGAGTTCCGTCTCCTCGAACACGGGAAGACGTATCTCGCGGTAGCCGAAACGGTCCGCCGTGTCGCGGAAGGCTCGCTCCAGGCCCTGCCACTTCCAGGATTCCTCCGGGAGAACGTCGCGCGTTCCCCTTGGTGCCTTGTAAGTCATGTCGCTGTCACCTGCCGTCCGGTGTTGGTTCCAACGCCTCCGCCGAGCCGCCCGCGCCGCGCCTCCTGGCGATCAGCGTGTCGAGTCCGACCGCGACGGCGACCCCCAGCACTACACCGAAGACGTCGGCGGTCCAGTCGAGCACATCGCCCTCGCGGCCCGGGACCGTGATCTGGTAGACCTCGTCGAGCGCTCCAACGGCCGCCCCGAGAGCCACTACGACCAGCATCAGCACCCACCTCCGGGCGCGCTTGAAGGTGCCCCGGAGCGCGAACATGAGGAGAAGCCCGAACCCCGCGTACTCGGCCGCGTGGGCCACCTTGTCCGAGATCCTGAAGCACCTGTGGCTCAACTGCGCCTGCGGTATCGACGACACCCCGAAAATGAGAACGAGATAAGCGACGACCAGTATCCATGCTCGCAGTGTCAGCTCGGTGCTTCTCTTCAAACCCTCTCCGTTCGACCACACTGCCCGTGGCCACGGGCAGTCCGTCGGCGCGGCCTATCCGTACGAGTGCAGTCCGCCGAGGAACCTGCTCCCGAGGATCGTCAGTATCGTCAGCGCGAACCCCAGGACCGACAGGCCCGAGGTCAGCGCGATGCTCCCGCGGCGCGTCCTGCGTACGTGCAGGTAGATCGCGTACACCAGCCACACGATGAGCGAGCTTGTCTCCTTGGGATCCCACGACCAGGGACTCCCCCACGCTCTCTGCGCCCAAACCGCGCCGGCGAAGAGCGCGCCCACCGTGAACAGGGGGAACCCGATCCCGATCGCGCCGTACGCGATCGAGTCGAGGAGCTCCCGATCAGGCAGCCGCCTGTGCCCTCGCTCGTCGCCTATGAGGCACATCAGCGACGCGACGAACGCGACGGCGAACGCCGCCTCCGCGAGGATCGCCAGCGAGACGTGTACCCACAGCCAGTAGCTCTGCAGCGCCGGAATGAGCTGCCTCGACGCCTCCGTCGGGAAGAGCGAGGCGATGACCATCATCGCGAAGGCGACCGTCGGAGCGAACACGGTCAGAAGCTCGAGGCCCTTCTTCCTCCATATGAAGAGAAACCCGACCACTATCGCCCACGCGAAGAACGACAGGTACTCGAACAGGTTGCTCAGGGGCGGGTGTCCGGACGCGACAGAGCGCGCTATGAGCGCGGCCGTGTTGGCCGCGAGCCCCACGACCGTCACGGCGAAGACCGCCGATCGAACGACGGCCTTGCGCGTGCCCGCGTAGACCGACGCCCCCACGGTGGCGGCCAGATAGCACCAGAAGGCCACCCAGAAGAGATTCATGTCGAGAGAGCCCTGCAATTCAGGCTTCTTCCTTTCGCGCGCCACGCGTCCAGAATGTAAGAAACAGCCCTATGGACATCGCCGCGAATCCAAAGAAGAGAAGCGGTGTCCCGGGCTGGCGCGAGAGCTCGAACCTCGTGATGCCTCTATCGAAGTCCGGCAGGTAGTCGAGCAGGAAGACCCGGCACGGCAGTCCGGAGTCATCGCGGTGCGACTGAACGTCCGCGAACACCCACCGGTCAGCGACGAACTCGCCGCCCTCGGACACCCGGACAAGAACCGCCGGATTCCGATGCGAGTTGGAGGCAAGCGAGGCGGTTCGGTTCTCGATATCGTATGTGAAGTCCGCCAGGAATTCCAGCACTTTGAGGCTGACGTCGGTCCCCGGGATCTCGAACTCCTCGTTGAACGGGACCGGCAGCGTCAGCAGAGGCGCATCACCTTCTTCCGTTCGCATGGAGATGCCGAAGAGCAGCTCCCGGACCGAGGTCGAGGACGGCAGCATCTCCAGCTGGTAGAGGCCGACGCCGTTGTGAACGAGCGGGTGGTTGACCTCGATGCGGTGGGACAGCACCTCCTCGGTCCCCTCGAGCACCGTCACGTCAGAGTAGTACTCCGAGACCGTGCCTTCGTCGGAGAACTCGGTGACCGCAGCGTCGACGCGCACCGTGAACCCGCCTTCCGTGACGACCATCCGCTCGCCCTCCGACAGATACACGGGGGCTGGGTACTTGAACCCGAAGATCGTCGTTACGAGCCCACCGGCCAGGATCACGACGAGTGACAGGTGCAGAAGCAAGGAGCCGACGCGGGAGAGGCGTCCGCGGCCGCCGGCAGCGGCGATGCGCCTGAGCCTCCCGAGCGAGCACGCGACGAGCGACACGGCCAGCACAGCAGACAGCAGGAGGAAGTACCACGACGTGAATATCCCTGTGAGCCCCGCGCGGTGTACGAACGTGCCGAGGACGCTGCCGTAGCGCTCGGTGTAGGCCTCGGGCGGGAGGTTCTGGCCGATCATCACGCCGAGTATCGCCACGACGGCCAAGGCGACCAGAATCCAGATCGCGCCCGCCATCGACGACAGCCACTTCCTGAAGCCCCTGATGAACACGGCGGCCAGCAACACGAGCACGGCCACGATCCATACCGTCAAGCGTTCCCCCTCGCAATGACCGCACGCCGGCGAGGACGCGGGCGTGCCGCCGGCACTATCCCTCGAGCTCCGCCTTTTTCCTGCGCATCCCGTTCTCGACCCACTCGATCCACGCGTCCATCCCCTCGCCCGTAAGCGCCGAGAGTCGCAGTATCTCGCTCTCGGGGTTCAGCACGCGGATCTCCTTCTCCACCTTCTCCATGTCGTATGTCAGATGAGGCAGGAGGTCGATCTTGTTCATGACGGCGAGGCTCGCCTCGTGGAAGATGGCCGGGTACTTCATCGGCTTGTCGTCTCCCTCCGTCGTCGAGAGAAGCACCATGCGCACGTCCTCTCCGAGGTCGTAAGTCGACGGGCAGACGAGATTGCCGACGTTCTCGATGAAGACGAGGTCCGCAGGACCGAGGTCTATCTTGCCCAGTGCGTCAGCGACCATCCTCGACGAGAGGTGGCATCCCCCGCCAGTGTTGATCTGAACACCAGACGCGCCGCGTGCGCGGACGCGGTCCATGTCCCTCTCCGTGCTGATGTCGCCCTCGATGACGACGATGTTCAGCTTGTCGGCCAAGCGGTCGAGGGTCGCCTCCAGGAGCGTCGTCTTCCCCGAGCCCGGGGAGCTGATGATGTTGAGAACGAAGACGCCGGCATCGTTGAAGATCCTGCGGTTTCCCTCGGCCACGCGATCGTTCTCGCTCTGTATCTTCTTCTCGATTTCGACTCGGCTCATTCCTTCCTCTCTTCTCTGTGGCGAACCCGCTCTGCCGGATACCGCTCGACGCAGTCGGCGCGGCCCGGGCGTTCGGCCCAGCCTCCCCGCTAGTCGTCGACCTCGAGGGCCTTGACGTCCAGCTCCATGCCGGACGTGATCCTGATGTCCGTCGATCCGCAGTTCGGACAACCGAACGCGAGCTCCTCGTAAACGAAGTCCCTTCCGCACGCCCGACACTCGCCCGCGATCGGGATGTCGTTGATCACGAGTTCCGTCCCGATGTAGGGCCCGTCCGACGTAAGAACCGCGAACGCCTCCTTGAGAAGCGTCGGGTCGATGGTCGAGCCGCGGCCGACGTCCAGGAAGATCTTCCTGAGCTTCGCGCCCTCGTGCTGCTCCATCGTCTGGTCGACGATCTTCAGCATGCTCTGGCAAATGGACAGCTCGTGCACGTTCGGTCCCTCGTCGTGCTGGTGTGTTGTGCCGCCGGCATCGCCCGGAAGTAATCCCTTGCTCGACCCGTCTTCCGCGACCTAGCAGATCCTCGGCAGCTGAACGCCCTCGAGCATCACCACGGGACGGGCGCCGCCCACCGAGGTCCTGAGGGTCACTCCTTTACCTTCGATCACGCGCCCGATGACCGCCGCGTTGCGGCCCAGTGAGTGCGTCCGCATCGCGTCGAGCGCCGCGGCCGCCTCCTTCTCGGGGACCACGGCGATCATCTTGCCCTCGTTGGCCATGTAGATCGGGTCGAAACCGAGTATCTCGCACACGGAACGCACGCGCTCGTCGACGGGAAGCGAAGACTCATCGATGCAGATGCCCACGCCGGATCGCGACGCGATCTCGTTCAGGGTCGTCCCGAGCCCACCGCGCGTCGGGTCGCGCATCACGTGCACGCCCGGCGCCGCTTCGACGACCGCGGAGACGAGTCCATTCAGGGGCGCGCAGTCGCTCTCTATCGTCTGCTCGAGCTTGAGCCCCTCGCGAGCGACCAGTATGGCAGTCTCGTGGTCGCCGATGGTCCCGGAGATCAGGACGACGTCGCCGGGCTCGGCGGACGCTCCGGACACGCGCGTGGCGGCCGGGATGAGCCCGACGCCGGCCGTGTTGATGACCACACCGCCTATGCCGCCTCTCTCGACGACCTTGGTGTCCCCCGCCACGACACACACGCCGCAGCTCGCGCCGGTAGACGCGACCGAATCGAGGACGCGGGCCAGGTCGGCGACGGCCAGCCCCTCCTCGATTATGAGTCCCAGCGTCAGATACGCGGGGCGCGCGCCCTTCATCGCCAGGTCGTTGACGGTGCCGCAGACCGAGAGCTTGCCAATGTCGCCGCCGGGAAAAAAGAGCGGCTGCACGACGTAGGAGTCCGTTGTGAACGCCAGGCGGTCCCCCGGTCGAGCGTCGTCGAGCACGTCTTCCAGCTCCGCCGCGTCGTCCAGACCCAGAAGCGCGGGGTTGGCGAGCCGCGGCACGATGAACTCCTCGATGAGCTCGTGCATCAGCGCTCCACCGCTACCGTGCGCCAGTCTTATCTTACCGGACTTCTCCATCCACCCCTCGTCGATTCGTGATCGCGCCATCGCCCAGGCACTCAAGAGGCCGGGGGATCGCGCCAGGGGTCCACGTCCCGGGCGCGTCAGCGTTCGTACTTGTAGAAGGCAGCGCAGGAGCCTTCGGTCGATACCATGCACGGGCCGACCGGGTCTCGCGGAGTGCACCTTCCGGCGAACAGCGGGCAGTCCGTCGGCAGCTTAAGTCCGAGCATTATCTCGCCGCAGATGCAGCCGCTGGCGCCCGCCGGCGCCGGCGCCTCCACTTCGATGCGCTTACGCGCGTCGAACTCGGCATATCGGTCGCTGAACGCCAGTCCGCTCGACGGGATCACACCGATCTCCCGCCACTCCGAGTCGCACTCGACGAACACGTCGGCAAGCAGCGCCTGGGCCGCTGTGTTGCCCTCGCGTGTCACGGCGCGGGCGTACTGGTTCTCCACCCTGGCCGACGCGCCTTCGTTTCTAACTGCTTTGACCTGGTCGAGCAGCATCGCAACGCCCGCGAGTATGTCCAGCGGCTCGAAGCCGACCACCACGCATGGCATGTTCCGCTCCCGCGCAATGGGCTCGTAGGCGCCAGCGCCGATTATGACGCTCGCGTGACCGGGGCAGATGAAGCCGTCGAGCGCCCGCCCCGGTAGCGCAGCAAGCATGTCGAGCGCGTTCGGCACCGTCTTGAAGAACGGCAGGACCGAGTAGTTGCGGATCCCTCGGCGCTTCGCCTCGACGACCGACGCCGCGATGGTCGGCGATGTGGTCTCGAAACCGACGCCGATGAAGACGACCTCGCTGTCCGGCTCGGACTCCGCGACGTCCAGCGATTCCAGCGGGCTGTAGACGATCCGGACGTCGGCGCCCTCCGCGCGCTCGGCCTCCAGCGACGAGGAGGAACCCGGGACGCGCATCATGTCCCCGAACGTCGTGACGACGACTCCGGGCTCGCGAGCGACTGCTATCGCGTGGTCTATCTCGGAGAGCGGCGTCACGCACACCGGACAGCCCGGTCCCGAGAGCAACCTGAGATGCGGCGGCAGCATCGACCGCAGACCGAATCGAGAGATCGCGACCGTGTGCGTCCCGCAGACCTCCATCAGCGAGACGGGCTCTGCCGCGAGAAGCTCGATGCGACTGACGAGCGCGCGCGCCGCGGGCTCCGACCGGAATGCCTCGAGGTCGATCATCGTTCGTTCCGCCCGTCGTCCGGATCTCCGAAGGCAACCCCGCGCTCGGGTGGCGGCCCGCCCACGCCCGGCCTACCGCCCGCGGCCTCGGCCATCTGACGGAAGAGGCTCAGTGTCTCCTCGGCCTCCTCCTCGTTCAAGACCTGTATGGCAAAGCCCGCGTGCACCAGCACGTAGCTGTCCACCGCGGCCTCGGGGACCAGACTGACGTTGGCCTCGCGAGTAACTCCGCCAAAGTCAACGCGGGCCGTGTCGCCCTCGAGCTCTATGATCCTGCCCGGCACTGCCAGACACATGGTTCCTCACAAGGAAAGCGCGGTCCCGCTCCGCGACCTGCTCCGGAGAGAGCGCCGCTCCGACGAGTGTGGCCGCGACCGTCGGCGCCGTACGGCCGCAGAACTTCTATTCTATCCAACGGCCAGCGGCGCCGCAAGAAACCCGCTGTCTCCCTCCGCGCTTGCCAGGCACAACAGCGGAGTGTAGGCTCGTTCGACAGTCCTTTCCGAGGGGCCGCCGGCCCTGAGAGTCGTTGAGGGAGGATGCAATGACGCTTGACTCGCCACTGTATCATTGGCTTCGCGCCGTCGGATACGGCGCTCTGCTTGGGGCGACCACCGGCGGTCTGGTCGGGCTGGCCGAATCCAGTCTCGCCGCCGTCCTCGGGCTGTTCACCATATCTCTGCCCTCGTTCCTTCCTTTGACGGTGTTCTACTTCATAGCCTGGGGCGCGGTCGGCGCAGCGATTGGAGCCGTTGTCGGGGGATGGGTGCTACTGGTTCGTCGCAGGGGATCAATCGCGCACGTCATCCACCTACTGAACGCCATCATCATACCACTGATCCTCTTGGTCGTGATCGGAGAGCTTGTCAACTATCTCGTTCTGCCGCGTGCAGCATCGCCTCCATCGCTGGCATTCGACGCGGCCCTGCTGGTGGTATGCATACTGTTGGGTAGGTTCATACTGAGGGCGGGAAGAAGACGCGCGACCTCCGGAACGGGCACCTCGCCGTTTCGCACGCGTCTTGCCTCGGCGTGCGCGATACTGGTCATCCTGACAGCCGCCGCGGCCATCATCCCTCTTAGGCAGCCAGCTGAACAGCAAGACGAGAGGACCCAGATCGCCGAAGGCCCCAGTGTTCTGCTGCTCGTCGCGGACGCACTCAGACCGGACCACCTGGGGTGCTATGGGTACGAGCGCGACACTTCGCCCAGCATAGATTCACTGGCCGAGGACGGGGTCGTTTTCGAGAACGCCTACGCCAACGCCCCAAGCACCAAACCGTCCACAGCGAGCTTCGTGACCTCGCTCTATCCGAGCACGCTCGGGTTGTACGACTTCTATACGAGCCTGCCGGAGTCCGCCCCGACCCTGATGCAGGAGATGGCGAAGGCCGGCTACAGAACGGCGGTCCTGTCAGCCAATTCCTTCATCTCACCTCTAATGGGCTTCGGCCGGGACGTAGACTACTTCTACTACCGCGCTCCAAGGCTCACGTCTAAGACAGCGTTGGGCCGCGGCGCCAGGATGATGAAGGTCAGGGTCCCGGCGACCGCGTGGTTCTCGGACACTCTGGAGGCCCTCGCCGGGAGACTCCCGAGGACGATGGGTAACGTCGTGTTCAGAGGAGCTGGCGCTGGCATCATGAACGAGGAGTTTCTGTCCTGGATCGACGGAGATCCGGATGCGCCCTTCTTCGCCTACGTTCACTACATGGAGACGCACACGCCCTACAACCCTACTCCGCCGTACGACACCGCGTTCATGCCCGACGAGGCGGGCCCCGTTCTTACAGACTTCCCGAAGTACTCACGTGGCCTGCTGCCGTTCCGCACTGCCGCCCCCATATCCGAGAGGGACCGCGAGAGCCTCATCGGCCAGTATGACGGAGCGATAGCGGCCCTGGACAACGAGATCGGACACCTCATCGATGAGCTTGAAAGCAGAGACCTGTTGGACAGAGCGCTTGTGGTGGTCACTGCCGACCACGGGGACGAATTTCACGAGCACAAGGCGTGGGGGCACGGCCACTCGCTCCACGAGGAGGTCATCCGTGTCCCGCTGATCTACCGGCTCCCGGGCGCGAGGGCGGGCGGAAGGCGCGTGTCGGGGCTAGCCAGCCACGTCGATCTCATGCCGACGATTCTCGGAGCGGCGGGCTCCCCCGCCGCCGAGAGCGAGGGGCTGGCGGGGTCCAATCTGTGGTCGATCATCGTATCCGGTGAGGAGATCGGACGAGAGCCAATCATGTTCGCCGAGCACCTGTCGGGACAGGAATACACAGGAACATTGAGAGAGTTCGGAGAGAAGGTCATCTACACAAGCTACGAGGGCAAACAGAGCATAATGCTCTTTGACCTGACGTCAGATCCCGGGGAACAGCACAATCTCGAAGGGGAGAGGCCACAGGTCGCGGCGGCCCTCGCATCGAAGTTGTTCGCAAGACGAGAGGAGCTGCTGTCGACGCAGCGAATCACAGAACGGAAGGTCATGGACGCCGAGGCGCTCGAACAGCTGCGAGCTCTTGGCTACATCCGCTGACCCGGTTCGCCAGGTTCCCCGCAGGCGCCTAGCGATCTTCGGCAGGCACTAGCAGGCGGACTGCCGCCGCACCCTCTCGCTCGCGACGATCGCCTGACCCAGCGACACGCCGCCGTCATTCGTGGGGACCTCCCGATTGACGACGACCGTCAGTCCGTCCTCGATCAGGACCCGGTTAAGTCGCCGCAGGAGATACCGGTTCTGGAACACGCCACCGGACAGCGCGACCGTCGTGATATCGCGCTCGGCCGAGATCCTCCCGGTGACCTCCCGACAGAACGCCACAACGGTCTCGTGGAAGCGGGATGCTGCGTCCCTCCGAGCGTCGCCTCTCGAGGCGGACTCGACCAGGGCGACGATGGTCCGGGACGGGTCCACGACTAACCCCGCCTCGGTCTCGACGACGTCGTACGGGTACGCATCCGCCTGAGGCGGCCAGACCTCCCGGTCGCCCGCCGCCACCAGCGATTCGAGTTCGATGGCGGCCTGCGCCTCGTAGCTGATCTCGCTGCACACACCGAGAACGGCGGACGCCGCGTCGAAAAGTCGCCCCGCACTTGAGGTATCTATGCAGTTTACGCCCTTTTCGATCTGCTGCACAACGAGATCGACCTCTCCCTCGGGCACGTCCTCGAACAGTCGCGAGGCGGCCTCACGGAGGTCACCGACGCCCGCCGCGTGCATGTGCGACAGCGCCACCCGGTACGGGTGCCGAATCGCGGCGTCCCCGCCGGGCAGCGGCGTATAGCGAATGTGCCCCAACCGCTCGAATCCCACCAGGTCGGCGACAAGGAACTCGCCGCCCCAGATGGCGCCGTCCGTCCCGTAGCCGGTCCCGTCCAGCGCCAGCCCGATGACCGGTTCCTCTATGCGGTTCTCTACCATCACGGACGCGATGTGAGCGTGGTGATGCTGGACCGCCTCGAGTGGGGCTCCCCGCTCTTCCGCGAGACTGACGGCGAACCTCGTCGCGAGGTAGTCCGGGTGCAGGTCGCGCGCGACAACGGCTGGCTCAAACCGGAACCACTCGGCGAACTTGCGGGCCATCTCCTCATACAGGTCGAGCGTGGCCTGGTTCTCCATGTCGCCGATGTGCTGGCTGACGAAGGCGCGCCCCTTCTGGAGGACCGTGAACGTGTTCTTGAGCTCGGTGCCGCACGCGAGGACGTCGACCGTCTCGCGACCGATGTCTATAGGGTACGGCGAGTAGCCTCGCGAACGGCGCGACATCATGACCCGCTCGTCCTCGACGAACACAACGGAGTCGTCGTTTCGGTTGACGATGTCGCGGTCGTGAGTGAGGAACGTCCGAGTGATACCGGGCAGACGCTCCCGAGCGGCGGACACCGAATCGACGATGGGCTCCCCCGGCCGGTTGGCGCTCGTCATTACCAGGATCTCCAACCCTTCCGTGAAGAGCAGGTGGTGGACAGGAGCGTAGGGCAACATGACGCCGAGGTACGCGTTGTTAGGCGCCACCAGTTCCGAGACCGTCGGGTAGCTCTCTCCGCCACGGGGGAAACGGCGTTCCACCGCCGGGTCGCCGTCCGCCCTTCTCTTCCCCAGCAGGACCACGGGGCTCCACGGACTGGTCAGCACCTTCTCCTCCGCCGGGGTCACGTGCGCCAGCATTCGAACGACCTCGAGCGAACGACACATGATCGCGAACGGCTTCGCCGGCCGATCCTTCTTCTCGCGAAGGGTGCGGACCGTCGCGTCGTTCGTAGCGTCCGCCGCGATATGAAACCCGCCGAGACCTCGAACCCCAACTATGGCCCCGTGCTTGAGCAGCCATCTCGCGGCGGCGGCCGGGTCGCTCTCGACCAAGGCCGTCACCTCCGCGGGCGGTCGCAGGTAGCTGCGACCCAGGAGGGTCTCGGCCATGGCTCGCTCACGCGCGTCCTCGCCGCGTCCGGGCATGACCAGCTCCAGCGAAGGCCCGCACTCCGGACACGCGTTGGGCTGCGCGTGAAAACGACGGTCGAGCGGGTCGTCGTACTCCGCCTGGCACCGCTCGCACATCCGGAAGGATCTCATAGAGGTGGCCGGCCGGTCGTAGGGCGTCCCCTCGATTATGGAGAAGCGCGGTCCGCAGTTGGTGCAGTTGATGAACGGGTAGTGGTACCTGCGGTCTTGAGGGTCGATGAACTCGGCGAGGCAGTCGGGGCAGACCGCCACGTCCGGGCAGATGAGGGTCGTCTCGCGAGGGTCGTGCTCGCTCGGACGGATCTCGAAGTTCGGGCGCGCCGCCTCGGCGCCCCCCTCGCCGTGACAGGTGTCGGGCCCAGTGTCGGTGCCTGTGTCGGGTCGTGGGTCAGTACCGGTGTCGGGACCGCCGCTCGGACGGTCTATGGGCTCCGCATCGACGGAGTCGATACGCGAGAGCACGGGCGCCTCGCCCGTCAGGTCGCGCCCGAAGGCGTCGAGCACGCTCTCGTCGCCGTCGACCTCTATGACGACACCGCTGCTCGAGTTCGCCACCCAGCCCGAGAGCCGGTGCGCGTGAGCAAGGCGATAGACGAACGGCCTGAAGCCGACACCCTGCACCACACCCTTGACGGTGAACCGCCTTGCCATGCCGTCTCCGGAGACAGTCATAGTGAACGAACGGACGCCAGAATAGACAGCCTACCCGCCGTCGGGGGCGGGCGCAAGCCGCAGGTCCTGAGGGGGTATCACCGCCCTACTGGAAGGTGGGAGAATCAGCGGGCCCAGGCCATCGGAAAGTCGGCCGGAATGCGTTCCGCTCGCATGAATCCGAGTACCAGCTCTTTGTCGCCTCTCATCACGGACCGGGGATTGACGTACTCCCAGACCACCTCCCCGGACTCAGTGACCTCGATGATGCGGCCCGCATCCGACTCGACGATGAGGGTGTTCCCGTTGGGGAGCCGCTGCTGCGAGCCGGCCCCTTCAGAGTGGAACCCGTCCTCCGTGTAAGACCACACCTGCTCCAGCGACGGGAACTCCAGCTCCAGCACTCGCGAGGTCTCGCCGGCGCCGAGATTGTCGAACAGCAACAGGTTGTCTCCGACGAACATCGCCTCGTGCTGCCGTCGCCACGGGCCCGTCGCCGCCCACACCACCTTCCCGGACTCCAGGTCCACGAGCGTGACCGTATCTATGGCCCTGACGGAGAGGAGCGCCTGGCGGCGACCGCCGCGTTCGACGACCTGCACCGAGTTCGTGTGGAAGATGTCCGGTGGGTCGGGCAGCCCGCGCGTGGTGAGCCAGTCGCCGTACTCATCGGAGCTCTCGAACGCGGAGAGGAGTGAAACGGAGCTCAGTTCCAGGCCGTCCTGGCTGAGCGTGACTACGTTGTCGTCCAGAACGTACTGCCCGCCGTGCACTTGGGGCACGCTGACGGCCTCTCTGACGAGGGCCACGATCGTCCCGTCGTCCTGGACCTCGAAGTCGTGGTGTGCCGTGCGCTCGAAGCGCCAGACCAGCCGGGACTCGCTGTCCAGCTTCATCAGGCGGTAGGGACGGCTCGTCATCGCCAGGAGGTCGCCGTTCGGCATAACGTGCGCGCGCGCCCAGTACTCCGATCCGGGATGGCGCCACTCGTGAACGACGTTCCCTTCCATGTCGATGAGGAACGCCTCGGCTCCCTGCGCGCACGTGAAGAGCGTGTAGCCTTCGTACGACCGCTGCCGGTCGAATCGAAGAAGGCCGGTCTCATCGGGTGTTGGCTCCTTGCCCGCGATGTAGCCCAACGTCGCCAGTCTGTCGAGTTCTTGACGCTGCTCCGGCGTGAGGCCGGAGCCAGCGCCGTCGGACGCGCCGTGCGATGAGTCGTCGCTGGCGTCGGGGCCCGCCTCGACGTCGTTCGGCCTGCGGGAATCCCCCGGCCGGTCTCCCAGGACCAGCGCTCCGAGCCAAACAAGCGCCAGCGCAAGGCACACGATGACGACGACCGCGACGACTCGATTCATGTGGCTCCCTCTAGTAGTAGAAGCTGATCTGGATGAGCGCGCTTGTCGGCGTGCCGCCGTACTCGCTCATGATGCGGTGGCCGTCCGGCGCTTCGCCGTGTGAGAAGTAGGCGCTTGCGGTGAGAGTGACGCTGTCGGAGAAGATCCACACGAACGAGGGAGTGACCACACCGGAGCCGTCGACCGGGCTCATCACCCAGGTCGCTGAGAGCGGGGTGAGTCCGGCGAATCCGTATGAGAGCTGCAGTGCGCAGGCGTGCCTTCCCAGGATCTGGGCGTCGCCCCGCGCGAACCGCTCCATGAGGGCGTCGTCGGAGAAGTGGTCGGTCGCCTCCTTGATGTCGGTCGCGCCGAACCCGGAGTAGTGATACTCCGCGACCACCATGAGTCCGCCCGCGAGGTCGACGGTCCGCGACCCGCCCACGACAGCCTTGACGGCGACGTCCTCGCTGCCGAAGGACCCGCCCGTCGAAAGCGGTTCAGGCGAGACGAAGACCGCCCCCTCGCCGTGCAGCTCGGCGTCGAGCACGGGAAACGACAAGGACGCGCCGTAGAACCCGTCTTCGCAGCGCGACCCGAGCATCAGCTCGCCGTCGACGTCGCCCACGTAGCCGTGGACGCGCCCGATGAACGCCGACTCCTCCGCCGACTCTCCCAGGGCGGCCACAGCGTCGACGGACACGAGGTCGGTGATCGGCGTGCGAACGCGGAGCGCGTCGATGCCCCTCCGCCACTCGCGATCGCTCTCGAGCGCAGAGAAGGGAGCGAAGACATCGACCGCACCGAAGACGAGCCCTCTCCCCCAACCGATGGCCTGCCTTCCGGCGGTCACGTCGACTCGACCGAGCGAGGCGGACACGAGCGCCCTGTCCAGTTCGTGTCTGTACGAGAACGTCGAACCGATGCCGACGAGTTCGTCGTCTCCCTGTGCGACGCGGTACGGCATTGGAAGCTCCGCCGGGAGGAGACTCGCGCCGCCTCCCGCGCCCGCGCCCTCCGAGGTGGTGCGCGCCCGGTGCTCGTAGGCGATCTGCGCCGCCAGCCAGTCGGCAGGCCGCACGTCGGCAACGGCCCGAAGTCGCCAGAGCGAGGCCGCGCTCCATTCCTCCGGGTAGTAGGCGGTGTCTGCGTCAGCGTGAGAGAGGATGGACGTAGACTTGAGGGACACGTTGAGGTCGATCGAACGGCCGCCCGAGTCGTCGGCCCACAGTTCGGCCGCCGGCACACGGAAGGCGCCCGCGGCAAGGACCGCGAGCGCCGCGAAGACTACCATCGGCCCTCGGAAACCGCTCGATTCCGTTGCCCGAGAGAGTCTAGTTCCGCGCATCTGCGATCCCCTCCGCGTTCGCGGCAGGCTCTCCGGAGTTCTTCCGCTCGTCGCTCACGATCTTCCCGTCGCGCAGAGTGACCACCCGCGTCGCGTACGAGACCACCAGCGGGTCGTGGGTCGAGAAGACGAAGGTCATGTCGTGCTCGTCGCGCAGACGCCTCATCATCTTGAGGAGCATCTCACCGTTCTCGCTGTCGAGGTTGGCCGTCGGCTCGTCGGCGAGCACGAGCCTGGGCTTCGAGGCAACGGCCCTCGCCACCGCGACGCGCTGCTGCTGTCCGCCCGACATCTCGTTGGGGCGACGGTCCTCCAGCTCCCCGAGTCCCAGGTCGCTGAGGGTGCCCGTGGCGGTAGCGCGTCGGGCGCCGTCCTCCCCCTGGAGTTCGAGCACGAACTCGACGTTCTCACGCGCCGTAAGCACCGGCACAAGGTTGTACGCCTGGAAGACGAACCCGAGCGAGCGGAGCCTGAGTTCCGCGCGCTGGCGCTTTCCCATTCGCGACAGGTCGTTCCCGAACACTTCCACCACCCCGCCCGTCGCCGTGTCGAGCGCGCCTATCAGGTTGAGCAGCGTGGTCTTCCCGCTGCCGCTCGGCCCGACGATCGCCAGGAAGTCGCCTTCGTAGATCGTCAGATCGAGCCCGCGCAGCGCGTTGACCACGATCTTCCCAACGCGGAACTCCTTTTTCACATCGCGCGCATTGACAAGAACACTGTCCGAGCGTGCTTCCATCTATGCCTCCCTGAGACTGAGTGCAGAAGTGGGGTCCGTCCTGAGCGCGTAGATCGCCGGGTAGACGGCGGCGATCAGCGTCGACACTAGCGCGATGATGAACGCGTGTCCGAACACCCACGGTCCAGGCACCGAGTAGATGATGGGCTCGAGGAGCACGCCGGACATCGAAAGCTCCTCGCCCAGGACCGAGCTGAAGTTGAAGCCGGCGGTCGACGTGTAGTGCACGGGCCACCAGGCCAGCAGTAGTCCCAGCGCGGCTCCGAGGACCGCCAGAGCGACCGCCTCGAACAGGATGAGCCTGACGACCTGGGACGACCTCATTCCAAGGGCGATCAGGACCGCGAACTCGCGCCGGCGCTCGAGGATGGCCGTCAGCTGGGCGCCGGCGATGCCGAGGATCACGACGATGATCACCGTCCCCGAGAGCATGTTCATGAAACCCTTGTCACTCTGATAGTCGCCGCCCTGTGCGGGCACGACCTGCATCCACGTCAGAACGTCGTCCGACGGCGACACGACCTCCTTGAGCCGAGGCACGATCGAGTCCATCTTGAGCGGCTCGTCCAGGGTGACGCTGATCTCGCCCGCCCCGGGGAGCTTCGTCAGCCGCTCGACGTCCTGGAGCATCACGTGACAGATGGAGCCGTCCATGTCCTTGCTGCCCGTGTCGATGATCCCCACGATGCGGAGCATCGCATACTCCATCTCACCGTCGGCGTCGACGACGGTCACGAGCAGGTCGTCGTCGAGCTCCACGTCCAGCCGATCGACGATGGTGCTCCCTACAACGGCGACATCGCTGTCGCCGCTCTCGAGGTATCGCCCCTCCGTGACCGCGAGGGGAAGCCGGCTGCTCGCCACCTCCGACTTCGGGTCGACCCCGAGCATCTCGACGCCCGCCACGCGGGTCCCGAACGCGAGGAGAGCTGTCGTTCGCGCGTGCGGCGTCGCGACCTTGACGCCGTCGAAGGCGCGGACGGCTTTGAGCTCCGCTCTCCAGTCTGCTAGCCGGAGGTCGTTGTCGCGGCTCACGTCCCAGTCGGAGTGCGCCACCATGACGTGTCCGAAGCCGGACTGCGCGATGGCGCGGACGCGCATCTGCGTGCTGCCCTTCATGAACGCCGTCATGAAGACGGCGATCGCGACGCCGACGCCTATACCCACGACCGACAGGAACGTCCTCCGGACGTTCCTACCGAGCGTGCGCACCGCGTATTTCCCGATGAGCGGGGCCCTCACAGTCTCATTGCCTCCATCGGTTCCATCCGCACTATCTTCACGACCGGCCAGAGTACGGACAGTAGCGAGGTCAGGAACACGGCCACCACCCCGGCGAGAACGTCGGACACGAAGAGCTTCGGGTAGACGAGCGACGACAGATTGAGCCCACGGAACGACGCCTCGTAGGTGTCCTGCCCCGCGCCGCCGAGCGCGGAGTAGTCCATGCCGGTGTGCGACGTCACCGCGACCAGGCCCAGGCCGAACGCCGTGCCGAGAGCGACGCCCAGGAGACCGAGGATCACCGCCTCGACCGTGACCATCCTCGCCAAACTGCCCGGGCCGCACCCGAGCGAGAGCAGCATGCCGAACTCGTGCTTCCTCTCGAACGTAGACATCAGCATCGTGTTCGCTATGCCGGCCGCCGCCGCGATGAAGACGATCATCAGTACAATGTAGAGGAACACGTCTACCATCTCGATCATCACGATCATCGTCGGGACGATCTCGCGCCAGGGCAGCACCTCGAGTCCGTTGAGAGCAGGAAGCCCTCTAAGCCGGGCTACCGTCTCGTTGATGGTCTCGATGTCCGCGGTGTGGATGACAATCTCGTGCGCCTGGTCGTTCATCGCGAGCATCTCCGTGGCGTCGTCCAGGCTCATCACCACGCCGAGGCTGTTGACTATGTCGACGGGCGACGCGACGATCCCCTCAACCGTGAAGAGCCCGCTCGCGATCGAGCCGTCGATGTCCTGCCCGACCAGTGCCAGCTCGGCGCCGGTCTCGATCCCGTACTTCTCGGCGAAGTTGTAGCCCACGACCACCCGGCCGTCGCCGATCGTCGAGACATCGAACGAAGGCAGGAGTCCCGACTCGTGCGACTCCGCCGCCGGGTCGACGCCGACGACGAAGCTCATGAAGCCCTCCTCCGTCAGCGCCGTCAGCACCGGCGCGTAGATGCGCGCGGCTACGTTCGTCACAGAGGGGTCTCCGCGGATCTCCTCGATGACGGCTGAGACGCCGTCTATCGTCAGGTCCATGGAGCGGTCGTCGCGCCACCCGGGCGCGTGGACCTGGGCGTGCCCGACCATGGGCCCGGTGATGGACTCGTGGAAGTCGCCAAGATAGCCGTGCATGAGGGCGGCTATCCCGAGGAACACGAACTGGCCCAGCGCGATCGCCACAAGCGCCAGCGACGACCGCTTCCTGTTGCGGCCCAGGTTCCTCCAGGCGATCCTCAGTGTGCTCATGCCGGTCATCGGACCATCCATTGCGCGCGCCTGCCTAATTCATCCGCTCCAGGCGCGACAGGCTGAAGGTGTCGTCCGGGACGTTCACATCGAACTCGACCTCGATGTAGCGGAACTCGGTGCTTCTACCCTCCTCGCGCTCCGGGACTATGACGATGTGCATGGGTATCCGACGGTCGCCTACCATCTCTACCTCGTCGAACGTCATGGTCCGCGAGAGCCGGTCCTTCCGGTCGTAGAACTGCGCCATCAGTGGTAGCCCGTCGTCCTCCGCGAACACCATCTCCACCGCGTTCCACAGGCCGACCGCCTCCTCATTCGCCTTCATCCGCACCTTCCAGCCCTCGGGCTCGTCCGACCACACGACGTACTCGGCCTCGTAGTCGTCCCTGTAGGACGAGTCCCTCACGATGTCGTCGTTCGTTAGGTCGCTACCCATCCACGCCCCCATCATCATGGACGGGGGAACGCGGATGGTCCTAGAGATCTTGGGCAGGTAGTTCCACAGGTTCTTGTCGACCTTGAGCGTCGCTGTGCCGGCGTCGCGCGCCGGCGCGTCCACGACCATCAACGCCTTCTCTTCGCCCTTGGCCCAGAAGCGCATCTCCATGGTCCGCGTCTTCTTCGGTGTGGTTATGACGATCTCGACGGTCGCGACCGTTCCCGACGAGTCGTACAGGTCGTCGTAGCGACCAAGGAGGTCGTCGGCGTCGGGCGCGCCGGGGTCCGAGACCGTCTCCGCATCGACCGCGTCTTCCGCTCCGGACGCTACCGTGTTCGAGACCGTGGCGACGTCCGTGCAGTGAGCCGTGTTCTCGCGACCTATCGCCGGCGCCAGAAGCAGGACCACCAGCACAACGGGTGCGACCAGAGGAAGCACTCCGGGTCTCAGGGCCGTCCTGCAGCGTGTCGTTCTCATGTGTTCTGCTCCTCTTCCCACTGCTTCTCCCACCGCGCAACGAAGCCGGGGAGTTCCCGGTCCACGAACTCACAGTAGCTGCCCAGCTCCCGCATGCGGCGGGCGCGGTCAGGATCGTCCGGCGCGAACCTCCCGATGCCCTCCTCGGTCAGCTCGCGCATCTTTGCGAAGTAGGCCATGCGGCGCTCCATCAGCTTCCCCCACATGCCGGAGCGTATTCGGAAGTACGCGCTCCTCTTCCCGGGCACGAAGAACCGCTCGACCATACCCATCCCTTCGAGCCCCCTGGTGGTCGTGCTGACCGTCCCGGCGCTTGCGCCTACCCCCTCCGCAATGTCGGCCGAGGTCTGCTCCGGGGGGTCGCAGATGAGCATCCAGCCCAGTACCTTGCCCATCATCCGGGTGCCCCCCAACCTCTCGAACAGCATCCCCCAGCGTTCGAGGTAGCTCCTGAGATCGTCGGGTCCCGCAGCCTCCGTCTCTGTACTGTCGGTCGTCATACTGGTAGTATGGCCTTCGAACAGGGTTCTGTCAAGCATGAAGGTTCAGTAATTACTGAAATATACGAACCAACGGCCGCCGTTCGCGTACGCGTAAGCCCCGCCCGGCCTTGCGGCGGGGCGGGGCCTCCGTTGGCTCATCGGCGCCGGCTACTTCTCTCCTTCGCCCAGCCTCTCGCGTGTGGCGAGGATCCCCTTTGTCGGGGTCACGCCCTTGGGGCAGACCCTGACACACCTCCACACGACGTCGCACGCCGCGACGCCGTGCTCTCCGGCCACCAGCGCAAGTCGGTCCTCGTCGGCGCCGTCGCGCGGGTCGGCCAGGAACCGATAGTGCTTTGCGAGCGCCGCCGGACCGAGGTAGTCCGGGTCGCGCGCCGGGACCGGGCATGCGCCGTAGCAGGACGCGCAAAGGATGCAGTTCGTGTAGGGCTCCGCCTCCCCCCACTCGTCCGGCTTGACGAGGCGTTCGCGCTCGGGGTCCGGACCGGAAGGGACCAGCCAAGGCCTGACGCTCTCGTCCTTCTCGAAGAACGGGCCCAGGTCCACCACGAGATCTCTGATGACGGGCAGATTGGGCACAGGCCCCACGGTGACGACGTCGGTCCCGAGACCGTGCACCTGCGTGCGGCACGCGAGCGCGACGTCACCGTTGATCAGCATCGCGCATGAGCCGCAGACGGCCCCTCGACACGCGTACCGGAACGCGAGAGAGCCGTCCTGCTCGGACTGGACGCGCAGCAGCGCTTCCAGCACCGTCGTGCCCTCTCCCGCCTCCAAGTCGTAGTCGACGGTGCGGGGCATCCCGTCGGCGTCGGGGTCGTAGCGCTCGATCCGGAACGTGAAAGTCCTAGCGGCCATCAGTACTTCCTCTCCGTCGGTTCGTAGTCCGTGACGATGACGTCCTCGTAGGACACTACCGGCATGCCGTCTGGCCCCAGGGTCGCCATCGTGTGCTTCATCCAGTTGGCGTCGTCGCGTCCCGGATGGTCCGTCCGCCAGTGGGAACCCCGGCACTCCGTGCGGTGCAGGGCCCCGAGGGCGGTCACGTACGCGAGTTCGAGCATGCCGCCCAGCTCCAGGGTGTCCACGAGGTCGTAGTTGAGGGGCCGGACCATCCCGTCGACGCGGACGCTCTCGTATCTCTCTCTGAGGTCAAGCAGCCCGCGTACGGCGCGGCCGAGACTCTCCTTCTCACGGTAGACGCCGACGTGTTCGGTCATGAGCTCCTGCATCTCGCGGCGGACGGCGCCCTGGCGCTCTCCCCCGTCCCGCGCGATCAGCTCCTCTATGGCGTTCGACCTCTCGAGGATCGTACGCGCCAGCGCCGAGCGTCCGGACGAAGGGCCGCGGTCCTCGAGCAGCTCTACTGCGCGGTCGCCCGCGCGCTTCCCGAAGACCAGCGTCTCGAGCAGCGAGTTGCCGCCCAGCCTGTTCGCCCCGTGGACGCTAACGCACGAGCACTCACCGACGGCGAGCAGCCCTTCGACGTCGGTCTGACCGTTCTCGTCGGAGCTCACTCCGCCCATCGAATAGTGCTGGCCGGGTTGTACCGGGATCGGCGTCTCTATCGGGTCGACGCCCGCGAAGTCCATGGCGATCTGTCTGATGCCGGGCAGCCTCGTCGTGATGGTCTCGGCTCCCAGGTGCCTGATGTCGAGGTGAACGTATTCGCCCTCGAAACCGCGCCCCTCGAGCACCTCAGTCCGTATTGCGCGAGCAACGATGTCCCGGGGCGCGAGTTCCATCACCGAGGGCGCGTAGTCCCCCATGAACCGCCGGCCATCGCGGTTGTACAGGAGGCCCCCCTCGCCGCGCACACCCTCGCTGATCAGTATGTTAGTGCCGTACAGAGTCGTGGGATGGAACTGGACGAACTCCATGTCCTCAAGCCGCGCGCCGGCGAAGTACGCCGCGGCGGTGACGCTGCCCGTGTTGATGTAGGCGTTCGTCGTGCTCGAGTAGATCCGGCCGTGCCCTCCCCCTGCCAGTATGACGACCGACGCGCCGAACTCTCCGAGCTGACCTGTCGGGAGGTGCAGCGCGACGACCCCGCATGTCCGTCCGTCATCGACCGCTATGTCCGTGAGCTGCCATTCGTGGTAGAAGCGGATACCTCGCTTCAGGCACTGCTGCCACATCGTGTGAAGAAGGTGGTGTCCCGTCCTGTCGGCTGCGAAGCACGTGCGCGGGAACCCTGCCCCGCCAAAGGGGCGCTGCGCGATCCTCCCGTCCTCGAAGCGGCTGAAGTACGCGCCCCAGTGCTCCATCTCCAGGACGCGCTCCGGAGCCTCACGAGCCAGCACCTCCGCACGCGGCTGATCGGCAAGGTAGTCCGACCCCTTGATCGTGTCGAAGGCGTGCCGCTGCCAGGTGTCGTCTTCTCCTTCGGGGTGGTTGCCGAGCGACGCGTTGACTCCGCCCTGAGCCGCGCCCGAGTGCGAGCGTATGGGGTAGACCTTGGACATCACGGCGACGTCCCGTCCGGCGTCGTGCGCGGCCACGGCCGCGCGTAGCCCGGACAGACCTCCGCCTACGATGAGGATCTCGTGGTGCGTGTGTTCCGACATGTCTCCCCCGATCGATGTGCGCCGGAGCGCCGGTCCGCACCGGCGTCCAACGGGGCCGCCGTGCGCCTGAAGGCGAATCCGGTCACTGGGCCTCTGGGAGCGGACCAGCCGAACGTAGCAACTTCGATGCGGGCCCCGCAACGCTGTTTCCCGACCCGTCGCTCCAGACGCGGACCTGTACTGTTTCCCGACCCTTCGCCCCAGCCACGTCAGTGAAGATTCCGATTGAATCCCGAACGCTTCTCATGTATCGAAATGGTCACAATAGGGAACAGGCTGCGCGGGCCCTTTCGGGCAAGGAGGGGTCGCGCCGCGCCAACGCACGGGGGAAGCAATGAGAGCACGTAAGGTGACGATTGTCGTGACCGCCGCGGTGGCGGCCGTGATGATCTTGGGAGCGGCGCGCGCGGAATCGACCGGCGTCGACACTGGCAAGATGGTCGAGGACGGGGCGGAGAAGGTTGAAAGGGCGGAGATGCAGTTCGGGGGCAAGAGGGACGTCGAGTTCGCCGAGGCCCTCTGGACCGCTATGGACGGGTATCACGACTGGATGATGCAGTCGGACATCATTCCCGGCAAGTCCCCGCACGGGAATTTCGTCCGCCTCTACTACAACATCGTCAACGTCGACGGGAAGCCGTTCCACGTGATCGTGAAGGACAACTTCGGTGGTGAGGACGTTACGCTCGACGCGGTCAAGGCCGCACCGATGGACCACCTGATGGCAGTGACGCCGATGGCCCAGCGGGAGCAGGGCTACGACGACGAGAACAACAACTGGTTCTACGCCAAGTACGACGCGTCCGGCGCGCTCTCCAGGAACGACAGCGACACGTTCCTCGCAGGACGTGTGGCCAAGGGCATGCCCGCCGGATGCATCGCCTGTCACGTGAAGGCCGCCGACGGAGATTACCTCTTCACCAACGACTAGGCCCTTTCGCAGACCTACCGCGAACGGGCCGGGTAGTTTCGGACGCGACGACGGACTGCCCGCCCCGGGTGGGCCGTAGTCACACCTGGAGGCCGCATGACGTTCTTCCAACTCAAGACCCTGCTGGGGATCCTGCTCGTCGCCTCCGGTCTGACGGCAGCTTTAAGCATGCTCGCGCTCATGGGCAGACCGGAGCCGAAGATGAGCGTCGCCGCGCTCAAGAACACTCACCGGGTCGCCGGGTACGTGTTCGCCGCGCTGCTCGTCGTGCTCGCGGCTATGGGGCTGCACTACCTGGGGGCCGCCGGCGACACGCTCTCGCTCCGGGGCGTCCTGCACTGGGCCACCGCCGCCCTTCTTGTGTTCCTCTTTCTGCTCAAGCTCGTCGTAGTCAAGGTCTTCAGGAAGCTCACGAAGTACGCGCCGGTCATGGGGATGATGCTCGTCGTCCTCACGCTGGTCGTCGCAACACTGTCGGCGGGCTTCTTCATCGTGACCGGCGGGTTGACCTCGGAATCCCCCGGGATCCGGTCTGCGACCTCGAGCGACCCGCCGGTAGAGGCGGCGCCAGTGCATGAGGAGAGGTCGCCTGAAGAGAGGGTGGCCGCCGATCCGGTGGCGGATCCTGCCTGGGAGACGCCTCCGGCAGTCGACGAACCAGAAGAGCATGCGCCGGACGCGGCTCCGGGCGATCTCGCCGCTGCGCCGCCTTCGGAAGACGCGGCGGGCGAAGAGACCTCCGGCGGGACCGAGTCGACAGCTGCCGCGGTCCCGAAGGGCAACGCCCAGGCCGGGGAGCGCATCTTCAGGGCCGACTGCCTCGCTTGCCACCACGCGGACTCCGCTGACAACAAGATAGGCCCCGGACTCGCGGGCCTGTTCGACCGCGACGAGTTCGCAGGAGGCCGCGGGGTCACGAGGGACAACGTGCGCGAGCAGATCCTCACACCGGCGGGAACCATGCCGGCGTTCGACGGCTTCCTGACCGAGGAGGAGCTGTCTGACCTGATCGCCTATCTCGAATCTCTGTGACGGACCCCGCAGCAGCGTCACTGAAGCCTCCCGTTCCCGCGGGGGGCTTCGCGCCTGTGGCGCCGACCCGCGCCCGTCTGTATAATGCTGTTGTCGCGAGGGCGGCGACACTCCACCTGAGTCGAACCAGGACAGTGAATGAGGAGGAGCTCCTGAACGAACTCCCGCGCGAACTCGAGGAGGCGTCGCGATTCCACACTCACCTGGGTCCCTATCTGGTAGTGGGACTGAGGATGGGACGGGCAGTGACGGAGGAACTTGGCGACGAACCGTTCTCGTACAGGATACGCGCCCACACCGGGCGGATCCCGCCCTACTCGTGCTCAGTAGACGGAATCCAGCTCGCGACCCCCTGCACGACCGGCAACGGCTGCATCGAGGTGTCCGAGCCGCGGTTGATGTCGCTCGAAGCCTTCAGAGACGACTCCGTGCTCCGCGTCACGCTCAGGCGCGAGGTGTTCGACAGGATAGAGAACGAGTGTTCCGAGGACGACCAGCACGAGTTCGCGATGTGGATCTGGAACATGCCGACAGATGAACTGCTGGAGATCTCAATGGAGAGACGCCAATCGTGAGAGGGTCTTCGACGGGGCGCGTGCCGACGGGCACGCTGACGGGCACGGCGCTTCTGCTGGCGCTGGGCGTCGTGCTGCCGATCGTCTTCCACGCGATACCACTGGGCGGGAGGATATTCCTTCCGATGCACCTCCCCACCTTCGTGGCCGGTCTGGTGCTGGGGCCCGTGGCCGGCCTCGTCGTCGGGGCCGGGTCGCCGATCGTGTCCACGCTTCTTACGGGGAGGCCCATCGCGCCCTTTTACATGGTGCCGATGGTGCTCGAACTCGCGGCCTACGGAGTAATCGCCGGCCTGCTGCGCCCGAGGTTCGAGGCGATGCTCCGCGGGGCCCGGGCAGGCCGCGAACCGGTCGGTGAGACCAGAGACGGCGCGCGAGGGGGTGGCCGTTCCTACGCCGCCGTGGTTCTCGCGCTCGTCTGCGCCATGATCACCGGGCGTGCCGTGTGGATGGCCACGGTCGTGTGGCTCGCGCCCCTCATCGGCCTGACCGCGCGAACGGTCGCGATGGCGGTGGCGGCGATCGGAGCCGGATGGATAGGAATGGCGATACAGCTCGTGCTGATACCGGCCGTCGTGCGGGCGATTGAGCGCGTTCGCAGTACGTGATACAATGACCAACGCCCAGCGGGGCGTACTGAACGCCGGCTCAGAACAGGGGCCGGTCATCCAATAGCTCGGCGACCACGGGCCTGACGAGACAGACGAGGACGACTAGACGTATGCGCATTCTCCTGATACACGCCAGCAAGTTCAGCTTCCACGTGACCGACAAGACCTCCGCGGTCTCGTCGCTCGCCGAGCTCAGCGACGATCAGATGAAGGGCTCGACAGGCGACGCGCTGGTCGCCTTCATGGCGTCCGAGAAGACCGACGAGAAGGGGATCGACTCGGTCGCAGCTCAGGCGGCGGAAACCATAGCCGAGCAGGCGCGGCAGGTGAAGACCGGGGACGTCATGCTCTACCCGTACGCGCACCTGTCGAGCAACCTCTCCTCCCCGCGCGTAGCGACCAAGGTGCTCGCGGCGATCGGCGAGAAGATGCGCGGCGAGGAAGGCCTCAAGATCCACGAGGCGCCCTTCGGCTTCTACAAGGGCTTCGAGATCGAGTGCAAGGGGCACCCGCTCTCCGAGCTGGCGAAGACCATCGTCCCCGGCGGCGAGGCCGAGGGCGGGCGATCGGCCGGCGAGGAAGACGAGTCGGAAGCCATCAAGAAGGAGGGTGAGCTCAGCTCCGACTGGCGTGTGATGTACCCGGACGGCCACGACGTCCCCGCGCACGAGTGCAGCTTCGAGGGTCACGACTGCTTCAGACAGATGTACGACTACGAGATCTCCGGCACCCGTACCTCGAGCGAGCCGCCAGCGCACATCGAGCTGATGCGCCGCCTCGAGCTCGTCGACTACGAGCCGGGCTCCGACCCGGGCAACTTCCGATGGTACCCCAACGGGGCTCTGGTCAAGCTGCTGGCCGAGGAACACATTTCGTCGCTCCTGAACGCGGCCGGCGCGATGCAGGTCGAGACCCCGATCATGTACGACTACCAGCACCCGAACCTGATGAGCTACCTCAACCGCTTCCCCGCTCGTCAGTACGTGCTGCTCTCGGACACCAAGGAGTACTTCCTCCGCTTCGCGGCGTGCTTCGGTCAGTACCTGATGCAGCACGACATGCAGCTGTCACACCGAATGCTCCCCGCGCGGCTCTTCGAGATAAGCCACTACTCGTTCCGCCGCGAGCAGTCTGGCGAGCTGGCCGGCCTCCGTCGGCTCCGCACCTTCACCATGCCCGACCTTCACACTCTGGCGAAGGACACCGTCCAGGCGCGCGAGGAGTTCCTCAGGCAGATGGACGTGTCTATGCAGTGCATGAGGGACTTCGGTCTCGACTACGAGGTGGCCGTTCGCTTCGTCCGCGGCTTCCTCGACGAGGATCCGGACTTCGCCCGCGAGATCGTCAGAAGAGCAGACCGACCCTGCCTCCTCGAGATCTGGGACGAGCGGTTCTTCTACTTCGTTGCGAAGCTCGAGTTCAACTTCGTCGACGCTCACGCGAAGTCATCGTGCCTGTCTACAGTGCAGATAGACGTTGAGAACACCGAGAGGTTCGACATCAACTACGTCGACGAGGACGGGGTGAAGAAGCACCCCATCCTGATGCACACCTCGATATCCGGCTCGGTGGAGAGAGTCGTCTCCTCGATACTCGAGCAGCAGGCCATCCGCATGCGCAACAAGGAAGTGCCTAACTTCCCGCTGTGGCTGGCGCCCATCCAGGTCCGGGTCATTCCCGTGTCCGACAAGCACCACGAGTTCTGCGAATCGCTTCTCGAGAAGCTTCCGTTCCGGGTCGACTTCGACGACCGAGACATGAGTGTCGGTAAGAAGATCCGGGAGTCGGGCCGGCACTGGGTCCCCTACACGCTGGTCGTCGGGGACCGGGAGGTCGGCGGAGACGAGCTGACCGTGAGAGTACACGGCGGCGAGCAGCGGCAGCTCTCGCTCGACAAGCTCATCGAACTCATCGCCGACGAGACCGCGGGCAGGCCATACCGACCGATCAACGTCCCCGTGCGCCTGTCCGAACGTCCTATCTTCGTCGGCTGACGCGCGCTCCACGACCATATCCGGCGCTCCCGGAGACGGGCTCGGCCGGAACCCTCGGGGGTGAGAGAATGGAACATCCAGGTCTCGGAAATCCTCGTACCCACGACTTCGAAAACGGTGTCCACGCGATACTCGACATGGAGACGATCCCCGACGTCCACGCGGCGAACGTAGGCATCATCTCTACCGTGCGGACGCAGGTCTTCATCAACTCGGGTCAGACGGAGGCCCAGGCCCGATTCGTCTGGGACTACGCGCAGTCGAAGGCCCCGCGTCGCGAGATGACGTACCTCATCCTCACGCACCACCACCTCGACCACTGCTTCGCGGCGAGCTTCTTCGACGACCGACACGCCCTCATCTACGGGCACCGGTCATTCGGAGCGTGCATGGCCGAGATGAGGAAGCACCTCGGGGCCGGAGACTACAGAGAGATGGTCGAAGCTTTCCTGAAGATCGACTCCGACACCTGCAACTCGCACGTGGGAAAGGTGCACCCCATCTCTCCTCACAGGCACGTGGGCGAGGAGACCTCGATCGCCATCAACGGCGAGGAGGTCACCATAATCCACCTGCCGGGACACACGGACTCTGAGGTGGTCGCCTACCACCCGAAGAGCAAGATCCTCTTCGCGGGCGACGCGATCAACGAGCGCTCCGGGCCGATGACCATGTTCGGTGACGCGGGCGACTGGAGGAAGTGGGTCGCCGGCCTCGAGAAGCTGAAGAAACTCGAGATCGAGACCATCGTCCCGGGACACGGCGAGATCTGCGGGCCGGACATCATTGACGACCACATCGAGAAGCTCGAGAAGAAGATAGCCGAGGCAAGCTAGCGCGTGAGCCGGCGGTCGGTCTCGACCGCCGGGGTCGGAACGCGCCTGCGTGGGCCCGGACACGCACACCGGGACCTGCCGCGGCGCACATACGACAGAACCCCCACGGTCTCCCGTGGGGGTTCTCCTGTTCTGCCGGCCGGCCCCTAGCGGCGGTCACGCGCTCACGCAGGGTAGTGTGATGACTTCGTCGAGGGGACCGGCCAGCGTATGTTCTGCTGCTTCGTGCGCGCGGCTTCGGCGCGCTGCGAGCTGTGTGCTTCTACTTCACGCGCCCGCCTGATCCGGGCGCTCTTGGACTTCCGGGGAAGCGGCGGTCCCGGAGGCGCGGCTGATCCCACCGCGCGCTCCGGTCCCGCCCATGGAGTCGTCGTCGACCTCGGCCGCCCTGGCGCGTCCCCGAACGTAGGCCGAGAGAGTGTGTGTCAGCACGGGACGCGGAATGTTCTGCGGCTTCAGTGCTCGGCTGCCGACGGCAAGGGTCCTCCCGGCGAGAAGGACCCGGCGGCGACTCACCTCAGAAGCGTCATCTTCCTCTCAAAGAGCTCGGTGCCAGCGACCATCCTGGCGAAGTAGGTGCCGGAGGCCACATCGTTGCCGGCGTCGTCGCGCCCGGCCCAACGGGCGGACGAGGTGCCGGCCTCAACTTCCTGGTCGATCAGTGTCGCGACGCGTCGTCCGGACACGTCGTAGATCTCTATGCTCACGTGCTCACGCGACGTCAGGCTGAACGAGAGTCTGGTCGCGGGATTGAACGGGTTGGGGTAGTTCTGATGTAGCGCGACCACCGTCGCGGGTTCCTCGCCGTCGGCGATACCGGTGCCGGTGCTCTCTATGTCAACCGACGAGCCGTGTGGCACGCAGTTCTTAGCGGTCACCGTGACCGTCACGTCGGACGCGTTGCCGGCCTCGAACGTCACGACCGCCGTCCCGCAGGTAGTCTCGACGACCTCGTATACCGAGCCCTCGGCGCTCGCGACACAGACCGTAGCGCCGTCGACGGGACCGCTCTCCGACTCGACGTCCACTGTCAGAGTAACGACTCCCTCGCTCTCCTCCACGCTTGCGGGATGGGAGACGGACAGCTCCGCCGGCGTGTCGGTCCAGATGGGCGTCTCAGGGTCGCCGAGCAGATTGAGTTCGTACATCGCGTAGCGCATGTAGTCGTCGACGGCCGCCACGCCCACGAACTGGTGTTTCGCGTCGGCGTGAACCACACCGGCGTGCACGAGGTCCCTAATGAACAGCGACGCGAAGAACTCACGACTGTAGAGGTCGGAGACGCACATCCCGGGGTGCCCTGGGCAGCCCCACCCGTAGCGGGAGTTCCCGACGTAGGCGACGCCTCCCCCGCTCTCGTTCGTCAGCCAGTGCTCGGCGAACGCGTCGTGATCCATGGCGGCCGACCAGCAGCCCACCGAGTACCAGAGGCCGCCGCGCTCGCCGTTGGTCAGCGCGTCGAGGTCCGCCCTCGTCAGGTCGCCGGTGCCGATGCTCGCCTTCGTGATGTTGGAGTGCCCCTCGTGGACGACTATGCCGTATCCGCTCTGAAGCGCGTTGGTCGCAGTCGACACAAAGAGGTTGCCGCTCCGCTGGTAGAGCTTCGTGATAGGCGTGAACCGGCTCGGGACCGACTCGTCTTCGATCATGTCCAGCGCCACGCCGCCGTCGGTGTAGGGGTCGGGCGAGTCCCACATGATCTCGCCCATGAACAGCATCTTGAGCTGGAAGTCCTCCCAGACCTCGAACGGCGCGCCCTCGTAGGCCAACGTCTTTTCAACGAAGGTCGCGGCCTCCTCGGGCGAGTCGACGGGGGCCCGACCGACGAAGACATCCGAGTACATGTCCACGTCGTCCTCGCCCACCTCGCCCCACCTGTCGTCGCCGTCCGCGTTCCAGCTGCCGTCGAGGTCGGCGTAGTAGAGGTCGCACGGCAGGCCCTGGTCGTAGAAGAAGTCGTACGCTTCCCGGGACGGCACTGCGTCGGTGTCGCCGCCGAGGAGCACCCACGTGGTCCCGTGCGCGTCCCTGTGGGCCTTGATACAGGAGCGGACCTTCTCGGCCGTATCCACGCCTGCGAACAGCGGGTTCGAGACTATCTCTTCGATAGTGACTACATCGGCCCTGACGCCCTTGAGCGTCTTCCAGTCCGCGAGCGGACGGAACGACTCACGCATCTCCTCCGTGGTTATCAGCAGATAGTCGACGCCCTCGGTCCGCCCCGCGTTCCGCGGGCGCGCCGTGTAGTCGTCCAGCGCATCGAGGTTGTCGACAAAGCCCTCGACCGGCAGCTTCGAGGCGGGACCGGACACGGCCCCGGGGGACCGCGCCCCGTCCTCGCCGACCGACTCGGTCGCGGCGGCAATGACGATGTTCGTGTGAAGTATGAGCTCGCCCGTGGCGGCAACATACTGCAGCGGCGAGACTCGGACCGTGGCTATGCGGTAGCCGGCCATGGAGCCGACCCCGGCCAGTCGCGCTGCCTCACGCGGGAATGGAAGCTCGATATCATGTGTGCTTCTGCTGGGTTTGGGGGCTTCCGAGTCCCGTGTCGAGGAGAACCTGACCGGCCGGGGCACAGACAAGATGTCGTAGCTGCCGGGGATGGAGACCGTACCGCTCAGCGTGGTCACAATATCGGAACAGCTGGTGTCAGGAGGAAGGAGGAGCCGGACGTCGACCACTGGAAGCATCGGCGCGGCGGGTTCCGTCGTGTGGACGGCGCCCTCTATCGATACCAGGTCGAAACCCTCGTGCTCCGCGAAGTGGAGCTGCGCAGGATCGAACACCAGGGTTACCGTCGCCGAGGCGGAGGCGGCGACAGCGAGAGCAGGAACAGAGACGAGAAGCACCAGAGTCCCGATAAGGAGTCCGGGGCGAACCGTCCGGCGGGACCCGCCGTTGGCGAGAGCCGTCATGCGTCCAGTCTGCGTCCAGCTTCCTCGCATCTTCCGTTTCCCAGCTGAAGAACAAAGAAAGGCCTTCGACAACCCTTTCAGGTCGAAGGCCTCTTCCCCATTCCCAGCTACTTCTTAGAATAGCATAGGCTGTGCAGTCTGTCAACAACTAATCGCTCACATGTCTCTTCTTTGCGCATCATGCCCAGAGGGTGGGCCTTCCCGGCCCACCCTCTTCTGTGCAGATGTTGAACAGGACGTTCACGTCCCGCGCTTCACTGAGGAGGGCTAGCGGTATAGCGCCTTCACCCGTCCCCAGCTCGACTCCTCCACTGGGACCTCGTGCAGCCACGGGTCGTAGTCCACCTCGACGAAGCCCATTGAAGCCGTCGCGATGTCGATGGTCGCTTCGATCTCGAGCGCGGTGTCGACGCCCCACCAGTTGCTCTCGGCATCCAGCACCACGATCGGCGGCCGGACTTCGTATCCGCTGACCCGCATGTTCGCCGTGCTGTTGTCGTAGACGTTGCAGTTGTGAATCACGGGATGCGAGATGGAACCCTCAACGACGAGTCCGGTCTCGTTCTCCGTGATCTCACAGTCTGTGATCACCGGGGAACCGCCAGACACGCCGATGCCCTCTCTGTTGTACACGGTCTCACAGCCTGTGATCGTCGGCGAAGCGTCCTCGCAGTTGAACCCGGTGATGTACGAGTAGCGCGACACGCAGTCGGAGATGGTCGCATCACAGCCGTCGCAGTACATGTTGTACCTACCGTACTCAAAGACGCAGTGGGTGAACACGGAAGCCGACGGCCCGTGCGCGTATATGGCCCACCAGTCGTACGGGGCCGGCTCGTCGGCTGCCGACGTGAACAGGATCTCGTTGCCGGGACTTCCAACGGCGACGATCGGTGACCCTGTCGTGGTTCTCAGACTCGCGATGCTGTCCAGCTTGACGGCGACGCCCGGATCTATGGTCAGGGTGCTGCCGGAAAGCACCTCGATCACGTCGTAAAGAATGTAGGGGCTGCCCGCGAGGTCCCAGGTGGTGTCTGTTGTTATGTCCTCGGTGACGTAGGTATCTGCGGCGCCCGATACGGCCATGGCAAGCGCGATCACGACGACGAGCAGTAGCTTCATCCCTCCCCCTCCGATAGGTCAGTCCCCGCGGTGCGTGTGCCCCAGGAACAGCGCCTTCACCCGTCCCCAGCTCGACTCCTCCACTGGGACCTCGTGCAGCCACGGGTCGTATTCGACGATTCCGTACAGATCTGGGTTGTCGTAGTTGTCCCAGATCGAGAGCTGTATCTCCGACTCGACGTCGGTACCCCACCAGTTGTTCTCGCAGTTGATCCACGTGAGCGGGGCGGGGAAGTTCATCACCCTCAGGTTTCTGCTGCTGTTGTCGTAGATGTTGCAGTAGTTGATCGTGGGAACGTCCTGGTCCAGGGTGTTGTCGATGAAGATGCCGAACCGATTGCCGCTGATGTCGCATTGAGTGATTAGAGGCGCCGCGCTCAGGCAGTAGACACCCTCCTGATCGCAGTTGCGGATGATGCAGTTCGTCACCAACGGGTCGCAGTTGCCTGCCCGGACCCCGGATCTTCCGTACTCAAAGGTGCAGTAGTCGAACGTGGACTGCTGCAGGCCGGTGATCTCCACCCAGATCCAGTCTCCAGGCGACGGTGAACCCGCGTGGGAGGTGAAGACCACATGGTGGTCGGCGTTCCCCTCGGCGACGATGCGTCCACTCGCCTCCGTCTGAAGCTCGTAGTGCCCGTCGAAGGCGACGGTTACACCGGCGCTTGGAGAGGACTGGATGGTGAGAATCGCCGACGCCGTAACGCTGATGTTGTCCTGGATGACGTACGGACTACCGGCCGGCGTCCACGTCTGGTCGGCCAGGATGTCGTCGGTGACGTACGTCTGCGCCGCTACGGAAGCCGCCAACATCATCGCGAGCACGCACAGCAGGTGCCGCATACGCCCTCCTCTCATCTTAGATGCTCGTAGCCTCCTCGCTCGAGCGGCGACAGGTCGCCGCCCCGCAAGAGCGTGCAACCATCCGAGGCCGGCACGACCGTACCGATGCGCTTGACCGGCGTCCCGGTGACGGCCTCGACGTGTTCCGCCGCTCGCTCCACCTCGCCCTCTGGAAGCGTCGCCAGCAGCTCGAACTCCTCCCCGCTAGCGAGAGCGAGGTCAAGGGGGTCGACTCCGAGACGTCCTCCGACATCCACGGCGCAGGGCGCGAGCGGCAGGACGTCAGCCTCCAGGCGGACGCCGACACCGCTCTCTTCGGCGATGTGCCAGGCGTCCGACGACAGTCCGTCACTAAGATCGATCGTCGCGTGAGGAGTGGCCACCTCGATGAGCGCTCTGGCTTCGGCGACCCTCGCCGACGGCGCCAGGTGCCGCCGCTTCGCGTCTCCGACCAGACCTTCGTCTGTAAGCCCTTCGACCAGCGCCCGCAGCCCCGCCTCCGAACCGCCGATGGCGCCGGTCACGATGACGGCGTCGCCAACGACCGCGCCAGAGCGCGTGAGCACACGGTCGCGCTCCACGGCGCCTGCGAGTGAGACGGATACCATAAGGCCGGCCGGCGACCCGACCGTGTCTCCTCCGACGATCTCCGCCCCGTTGCGACGGCAAACGCCGAGCGCGCCCCGATAGAGCGCCAGCACATCGTCGTCGTTCACGTCCGGAGGAACACACACGGATACGACCGCGCGCGTCGGCGAGCCCCCCATGGCCGCAACGTCACTGACGTTCGCGACCATGCACTTCGCGCCTATCTCCTCGAAGGTCGCGAAGTCGCGGCGGAAGTGCACGCCCTCGACGAACGCGTCGCAGGTGAGCAGCTCGAGCTGACCGGGCGGCTCGTAGACAGCTGTGTCGTCCCCGAGACCGACGATGGTCCCGGGCCCGGGCGCGCCGACCAGTTCGCGCAGCTTCGCTATGAGATCGAATTCCGCCACGTTGTGTCCTCGGTGGTCCTCCGCGCCCCGGTCGCCGCCTGCGCTCCCAACCGCGCGGCCCTTGGCTCAGAACTCCTCGAGCAGGATCCTCACGGCGCGGGCCATCACGGCGGCACCGACCCAGAGTCCTTTCTCGTCGATATCGAACTTAGGGTGGTGCCAGGGGTAGGTGATGCCCCTCTTCTTGTTGCCGGTGCCGAGGCGCATGAACATGCCGGGCACCTCGTTGATGAAGTAGGCGAAGTCCTCCCCGCCCATCGACGGCTCGTCGATCTCTACCGTGCTACGCTTCCCGAACAGCTCCTGTGACGACCGCCTTACGACCGCGACGATCTTGGGGTCGCACGTCAGTATGGGATAGCCGTCGTTGAACTGGTACTCGTAGTCGCCGCCCGCGGCCTTCGTGATGCTGGCGGTGAGTCTTCCTATCAGCGCCGATGCCTTGCGCCGGTCGGCGGCGTGCAGGGTCCTGAGGGTCCCCTCCATGTCCACGCGATCGGCTATTACGTTCCTGCGATAGCCACCACTGATCGTGCCTATCGTGACGACCACAGGGTGCGTCGGGTTGATCATCCGGCTCGGTATCGTCTGGAGCGCCTCGATGACCTGCGCCGAGAGCGCGATGGCGTCGACTCCCAGGTGCGGCTTGGCGCCGTGGGAAGCGGTGCCGAGGACGGTGAGCGTGAAGTCGTCGGCCGCAGCCATCATCGGCCCCTCCCGCAGGCCGATCTTGCCGGCGGGGACCGTGGGGTCGACGTGCACGCCGATGGCGAAGTCCACCTTCGGGTTCTTGAGCACGCCCTCACGGATCATGGGTAACGCTCCGCCAGGAGGAGTCTCCTCGGAGGGCTGGAAGATGAACTTGACGTTCCCGGGCAGGGACTTGCGCTCGGCCGCGAGCAGCATGGCCGCACCGAGCACGGAGGTGGTGTTCCCGTCGTGACCGCACGCGTGCATCACTCCGTCGACCCTGGACCTGTAGGGCGTGTTGGTCCGCTCCGTGATGGGGAGCGCGTCCATGTCCCCACGGAGCGCAACGGTCTTGCCGGGTCGACCGCCCCTCAGCACGCCGACGACCCCCGTCTTCGCGACGCCCGTCGTCACATCGACGCCGAGTTGCCGGAGAGTCTTCGCCACTAGCGCGGACGTGCGCTTCTCCTCGTAGCCCAGCTCCGGGTGCATGTGTATCTGACGCCGTATCTTCGACAGCTTCGCATCAAGGCTCTCCGCCCGTTCCACCAGCCCCTTTGCCATCTCTCCTCCGATGCCCTGTCCTGGTCCCTAGTCTTCCTTGTCTTCCTCGCGCTTGCGTGCGCGCAGCACACTTGCGGCTCCGATGATGATGAACGTGAGTCCGCCGAAGATCAGTCCTGAGACCTCCGACGTGATCCCGATCACGACCATTCCCATCCCGATTATGATGAAGGCCACAATCCCGCCATCTTTGGCGCTTCCGGGCATACGTTCTCCTCTGTCTGACGCCCTCAGGCGCGGCCCTCGCCCAGTTCCATGAACGCGTACGGCAGGTGGTCCAGTACGTCCCCCGCGACCATCGCTCTCTCGCCGAGCGACTCCGCGGAGAGATCGCCCGCGAGCCCGTGCACGTAGGCGCCGAGCGCCCCCGCCGCGAGCGGCGCCAGACCCTGCGACAGGAGCGTGGCGACGATTCCGGTCAGAACGTCGCCGGCGCCCCCAGAGGCCATACCGTTGTTGCCGGTCGGGTTGAGGTAGACCTCGCCGTCCGGGTCGGCCACCACCGTCGCCGCTCCCTTCAGCACCACTGCGGCCCTCGCCCGGGCGGCGATGTCGCGCGCCGCGCCGTCCCTGTCCGCCTGCACCTTTGATATCTCATGTCCCGCCATCCGCGCCGCCTCGCCCGGGTGCGGCGTGAGAACAACGGGAGCGTCTCCCGCTCGCGAGCCGACAAGTTCCGGCGTCAGAGCGTTGAGCCCGTCCGCGTCGATGACGCAGGGAAGGCCGAGCTCGGCGACGAGCGAACGGACAAGCTCCTGCGTACCCTCGTCGCAGGACAGCCCGGGTCCGATCGCCACGGCCGACGCGCCCTGGAGCAGGTCACGTACGGCGGGCAGCGCGTCCGGAGACAGCGACCGCGCCGCCGTCTCCGCGAGAGGCCGGGTAATCACCTCAGTGAGCTTCGCCTCCATCACGTCGTTCAGGCTCGCCGGCACGCCGAGGTAGACAAGACCGGCGCCCGCTCGCATGGCCGCCATAGAGGCCAGCGCCGCCGCTCCCGTGTATCCGACGGACCCGGCCACTACCACGACCCTGCCGAACGTGCCCTTGTGCCCCTCGCGCGGACGACCCGGAAGAAGGTCGAGCGCTTCCTTCGGCATCAGGACGTTCTCCCTCACACCTATCTTTTCTACGGCCCCGTCCGGGACCCCGATATCTACAACGTGCACGGCCCCTACGTTATCTCTGCCGTCTCGCACGTAGAAGCCACGCTTCGGCAGCGCCATCGTGCACGTCCACTCGGCACGCACGCACTCGCCCTCGGCCTCGCCGGTGGTGGCATTGAGACCCGACGGCACGTCGACCGCCAGCACAGGCCGGCCGCACACGTTCATCTGGCCGATGACGGTGCCGGACAGGCCGCGGGGCACGCCGCTGAAGCCCGTCCCGAAGACCGCGTCGACCACGAGATCGCTCTTGGCCATCCTGGAGACGAAGTCGCCGATCGATCTCCCGTCGGATAGCTCGACGGCGTGCTCGTACCCGTACCTGTCGAGGTTGGCCCGCGCGTCGCCGCCCACGTCGTCCCTGTGCCCGGCGACGTAGACGGACACCATCGCCCCCCGTCTCTTCAGCTCTCGAGCGATGACGAAGCCGTCGCCACCGTTGTTCCCCTTGCCGCAAACGACGGTGACCGTCTTGCCCTTGAAGGGCCCCAGCTCGTGTTCGATAAAGCGAACAGTGCCGACACCCGCGTTCTCCATAAGCTTGAGCCCGGCGATGCCGAGCGATTCGATGCATTCAGTGTCTATGGCGCGCATCTGATGTGAAGTGACGAGCTTCATCTTCTCTCCCATGTACGGGAGCGGCCCAGAGTGATGTCAGTCCTCTAGGACGACCACCGCAGCGGCGCTGCGCTTCGAATGGGTCAGGCTGACGTGCGCCGTCCCGCCGTCCAGCAGTTCGTCGCACTTGCCGTGAACGGCGATCGAGGGGGCCCCACTGCGAGCGTGCAGTATCTCGACGTCGTGCCATCCTATGCCGGGCGCGAGCCCCGTTCGCAGCGCTTTAAGAAAAGCCTCCTTCGCGGCGAAGGTCGCCGCGTAGGAGGCCATCCTGTCCTTGAACCTCTCGCAGTATTCGATCTCTGACGGCGTGAACAGGTACTCGAGGAAGCCGGGTCTCGACCTTTCGACGACCTCCGCGAAGTGATCGAGCTCAACTACGTCCGTCCCGATCCCTCGGATCATTCGCCCCCCCCTACTCCGCCCCCTCCGTCAGTTCGTCGACGATGTCAACGAGCTGCGAGATGTCGTCGATCTCGTAGTCGGCGCCCGAGTGCGTGGCCCCCGAAGTGTCTCCGTAGCGCGCGTAGACCGTGCGAATGCCGACGCCGTGGGCGCCGACCATATCGCGCTCAGGCCAGTCGCCGATCATGATGACCTCGTCGGGACTCATCCCGAGCAGTTCGATGGCTCGGTTGAAAGGCGCCGGGTCGGGCTTCCTGACCTGCGTATCCTCGTAGGTGATGACGTGGTCGAAGAAGTGCTGGAGCTGGAGATAGCAGAGGCGCGACCAGGCCTGGTAGCGTGGCGCGTCGGAGAGGATCACGAGCTTGAGTCCGCGCTTGGCCAGTCCGAGAAGCGTCTTCTTCACATGAGGGTAGAGAACGAGCGTGTACTCGCGCCCTCGACGGTAGCCGAGTATCGCGGCCGTGTGAATCATCGGGTCTATCTCGCCCAGCTCCTCTTCAAGGAACCGGTCGAAGACCCGCTGGTCCTCGATGCCCTCGCGGTCGTAGATGTCGAACAGCTTCCTGGTGGCCTCGTCGGCCGTCATGTTCAAACCGGCGTCGATCATCTCCTCGATCGCCGCCTTGATCGAGACACGCTTCATCCGCATGAAATCGGTGAGGGTGTTGTCCAGATCGAAGATGATCGCTCTGAGCATGTCTCAAGTCCTGTCTCTGGGAACGAGCACGGGCGGAACCTGGAATCTCATGGAGTTGCACCACCCCACCCGACAGCAGGGTACCGCGACTACTTCGCTGCTTCGTTGACCCTCGAGCCGCGACTGATCTCTCCGTTGTCGATCCTCAAGTGGAATCCGCAGCTTGGATTGGAGCACACCCATGCCTTGTAGGTGATCGCCGCCCCGTCTCGCCCGTAGTCCGAAAGAGGTATCAGGACTCCCTTCTCACACTGGCGACATGCAGGAAACGTATTCGGCATCTCAACACCTCCCGTCCCTCTATCTTCTGGCTCCACCCGTGCTCTCCTCGCCCAGAAACTCATGCTCGAACATAACGGCTCGAGCATCTCTGTCCGCGCCACGTACCGGCGCCGCCGGCCGCCGGCCGCTAACCTTCGAACTTAGCCCGCGCCGCCTCCTGATGCGCCAGACGGGTCGGCTCCGGCAGGCGATAGCCCCTTCCTGCCTCCAGAACCCGTTGCGCGGCCGTCTCGACCGAGATCCTGTGTCCCGGCGACACGAACAGCGGCTTGGTGTTGTCCTTCGTTCTCAGCACGACGCCGACCTTCTGGCGGTGCACGCTCAGCGTCCGCATCGCGCCGCGCTTCTGCTTCGGTTCCTTGAACTCGCCTATGAGCCTGGACTTCGCGCATCCGATCGACGGCTTGTCCAGCAGGACGCCGATGTGCGCCGCGAGGCCAAGGCCGCGCGGATGAGCGATGCCCTGTCCGTCGAACATCACCAGGTCCGGCGAGTGCGTGAGCTTCTCGTAGGCTTGAAGCACGACCGGCCCCTCGCGGAACGTGAGGAGGCCAGGCACGTACGGGAAGATGGGCTGCTGCTCGGATGATGCGACCTCGACGAGTTTCATCGTCCGGGCATCGAGGACCACAACGGCCGCGTAGAGGAGGTCGCGTTTCCTTTCGAAGGCGACGTCGACGCCGGCAACGAGCTCCGGTTCGCCCGAGTCGTCCTCAAGGACCAGTTTCCGCGTCAACTCCTTCTGGATTCGGAACGCATCCTGTACGGACACGGCCCACGGGTGAATCTCGGCCACCATTATCCGCATCTCCCAATCGCACCGGAAGATAGCCTATCGGAGGAATCGGTGGAAGTCAATTCGAAACTCCTGTAGTATGCGCGCGCGGACGACCGCTACGGGTCGTGTAGCGGGGTCGGGCACCCACGCCTGACCCGTGCGAAGACAAGGAGGGACCGAGTGAGACGAGGCTTCCTGGTCATAGTCGGGATCATACTCATAGTTGGCGTGGTGGTGCTGATGTGGTGGCTGCCGGCTTACCGAGAGGACCAGCTCAACAAGCGGATAGCGGCCATCGAAGCGATGGAGGACCTGACGGCGAAGAAGGAGGCGGCTCTCGACTTCCTACTTATGAACCACATGTCGGACCGCGAACTCCTCCTCCGGGCCCTGGACGCCGCCGTGGATGCGCACCGGGACGACGAGGACAAGATGGACCTTGTCGAGCTGTTCCAGGGCCTCTACGACGAGAACCTGACGCCGTGGCTTCACTACCGCATCATGGCGCGCCTCGACCGCGGACTCATCGAGTACGGCACCGAGGAGAGTGTCGCGCGGGCAGAGGCGCTGGCGCGCGACCTCTTAGAGGCAGGCAACGCCCCGATGGAAACCTACCACTGGATGGTCTACTTCCACCGTAACAGCGAGATGACCAATCCGGAGCTTACGCTGCGCGTGGCCCTCGCCGCCGAGAAGGCCACGGATCGCATAGAGTACGGCGCCTGGCAGCAGCTTCTGAACATGGCCTACGGGCGGCTGCTGCACAAGGTCAACGACGAGCAGGGACTGGAGGCGGCGCTCTCCAAGGCCGATGTGCTGGCGAGCCAGACGGAGCTGCCAAAGGCGCACGCGGCGCTGCAATCATGCATCTACGAGCTCGCCATCGAAGAGAACGAGGGGCGCGCCATAGAGGCCGCGCAGGCCCTAGCCGAGATGGAGGGTCTCACCGACTCCGAGCCGCTCAACCAGGTCGCGTACGACATGGCCGAGCGTGGGCTGGCGCCGGACATCGCGGTCACGCTCGGAGAGAGGGCGCTGTCGCTGGCCTCGTCACGCTACGACAGCACTCTAGTGCTCGACACGGTCGGGTGGGCGCACTACGCGGCGGGAGACCATGCGGCCGCGGCCGACTACCTCGAGCGGGCTCTCGAGCTGATGGACGAGACGCCGACCATGGACAACGACACGGTGCAGCACCTGCTGACGGCCTACGACACGGGCGACATGAACGACGCGGCAATAGGCCTTCTGGCGGTCATAGCGGCCCGGTCTATGGACGCCGACGACCCCGCGCGCGAGAGGCTCGCGACGCTCCTGGTAGAACGCGATGGCAACGCCGAGGCCATGGAGACACTGATGAGCGAGCACCGCTACGACGGCGTCGAGGCGGCCCCGCCTTTCAGCCTCTCCGACCGCTCGGGGGCAACGTTCAGCCTCGAAGACCACAGAGGCGACATCCTCGTTCTGGCGTTCTGGTCGCACGGCTGAGGACCCTGCCGCGCGGAGTTGCCGCGCCTGGTAGAGATGAACTACAAGTACGCGGACATGGGCGTCACCTTCGTATCGATCGACTCGGGCGTGCGCCCGCCCGCCGCGGAGGACTTCCTCAATGAGAACAAAGTGCGCCACACGGTGCTAAACGACCCGAACGACGACGTGATGGGCGCCTACCGCATCGTAGCGATCCCCGTAACGGTCCTTGTCGACCACGAGGGCAGGGTCGTGTTCCGCCACGTCGGATTCGAGGACGAGATGGTCCCCATGCTGGAGAGGGAGATAGAGACGCTCGTGGCGTGGAGGGACGAGGCGGCCACGGAGGCGTAGTCGTCGGCCGAGCGCCGCCTGCCTCGCTCGACACCACACGAGTACACGGAGACCCCGCGCGGCACCGACGCGCGGGGCCTCTTTACGTACACCTTGTGGGATCTCCCCAGGTGAACCTTGACAGTTGTGACCCTCGTGATTATACTTCGATATGTGTAGAAGTATCGAATGAGAATCGTGGCCGTTGGGTGCTGGCTGCCACGGTTCCGTCCCGCCCCGGAGGGACGCCTGCGGGGCGCAGAGAGCAGACGAAGGAGGTGAGCTGAGCTTGGGCGAGAAGAGCAAATGCAGGGTAGTTATCAGGCGCGCGGGCGGGCGCGAGTGCACGCTTCCGGTCGAGAGCTGCTGCGACGAGTCCGACGGCGGACACGTCATCGTCGTCAGGTGCGGCACGCAGTCGAGCGAGTGCTGCTGCGAGAAGGACGAATAGCGCAAGGATTGACACACGCCGCTGGTCTATCCATGGCCGGGTTCCGCGCAAAGCGGGACCCGGCCTCTGGCGTCCGGCCAAGTCGGTCCGACCGCGCGCCCCAACTCGCGTCAAGCCGTCGACGTGGCGGTGTCCGCGATCACCTTCCGATAGTTGTAGACCGCGGCGAGTATGATCAGGACCGTTCCCGCGATACTGAGCGCGTCCGGCATCTCGCCCCAGAGAAGCAGGCCCCACAGGAACGCGAAGATGATGTGCGCGTAGACGTATATGGAGACCCTCGTCGCCGGCGCGTGGTGGTACCCGAGAGTGAGCGCTATCTGTCCGGTGGTCGCGAAGACGCCGCCGCCTATCAACGCCAACAGCTGCGCCCCGTCGGGCGGCACGAAGCCCACGAGCATGGGCGGAGTCGAGACGATCGCGGACACGAAGGCGAAGTAGAAGACGATGCGATACGGAGGCTCCTCCCCTCTCAATCGCCGCACGACCGTGTATGCCGCGCCGGACGCCGCCGCGGAGAGCAGCCCGCCTGCGGCGGGAAGCGCATCGAGGCTCAACTGCGGCTTGATGATGAGCGCCGCGCCCGTGAACGCCACGACGAGCACGGGGACGATGAACCTCGACAGCTTCTCATGAAGGAACAGCACGGCGAACATGGCGACGAAGAACGGCGAGAGTTTGTTGAGCACCGTCGCGTCGGCGATCGTCAACCGTTCGATCGCGAAGAAGTACAGGAACATCGCGGTAGTTCCGAACGCGCCGCGCAGGAGAAGGAGCGGCATGTGCCGGTTCCGCGCGAAGGGGTTCTCGCGGCTACGGACGGCGAGGGCGCCTGTGGCTACGAGGACGACGATGCTCCTGAAGAACACCTTCTCGTAGATTGGAACGTCGCCGGCCAGGCGCACCATCACGGCGACTATGGAGAACGAGAGACCCGAGAGCACGATCATGAGGATCGCGAGCCCGACGTTGTCGGACCCCACCCTGCCGCCTCCCAGGACCATATTCGGATCCGCTCTCAAGCGCGTTCTCCTGACCGTCCCGACGCCCGACCGAGGGTGGACGCTGCGCTCACCCCGCCTTGACAGTCCCTCGAGAAGGCCGTACGATTCGAAACATGGCGAAGCATAGAACAGATGACATCGAGAGATACGCGGCCATCTTCGCCGCGCTCTCGAACCCTCACCGTCTCCAGCTCTTCAAGCGGCTGGCGTCGTGCTGCGTGCACCATCGCTCTTGCGACGGGGACAGCGAAACCTGTCGGTGCGTCGGCGATCTCACAGAGGGTCTGGACATAGCCCCGTCGACGGCTTCCCACCACCTCAAAGAGCTGCGGCAGGCGGGTCTCATCAAGACCCGCAAGCGCGGACGCCTTGTCGAGTGCTGGATAGACCCCGAGGTGATGAAGGACCTCGCCGAGTTCCTCGGAGAGGACCAGGGCCGCTAGCGCGCTCGAGCGAAGCTACACCGCGAAGGCAGCTGCCGCCAAACTGAATCCGCTATGCGCCATCTCCGCGGTCGCCTAGAATCGCCGCGGAAGGGCCCTGCATCCGCGGAGGCAACCGTGATCGGCGAGACAGTTTCCCACTATCGCGTCCTCGAGAAGCTCGGCGAGGGCGGAATGGGCGTCGTCTACAAGGCGGAGGACGTCAACCTCGAGCGGCACGTCGCCCTCAAGTTCATATCTCCCCGAGTGACAGGGATCGACCAGGAAAGGGCCCGGTTCGTGCACGAGGCCAAGGCCGCCGCGGCTCTCAATCACCCCAACATCTGCACGGTCTACGAGATCGGCGAAGACAAGGGCCGCACCTTCATCGCCATGGAGTACGTCCGGGGCGAGGACCTGCGCGCACGCATGCGTTTCGCTCCGCTCCCGCTGGTCGAGGCTCTCACCATAGGCGCCGACATCGCCCGGGGGCTCTCCGCGGCTCACGGCAAGGGCATCATCCACAGGGACATAAAGCCGGCCAACGTCGTGGTCACGCCGCAGAACGTCGTAAAGATAATGGACTTCGGTCTCGCGAGGATGGGCACCGGCGCGGACCTGACGCGGACGGGCACAACGATGGGAACCGTCGCCTACATGTCGCCCGAACAGGCGCGCGGAGAGGAGGTGGACCACCGCACCGACATCTGGTCGCTCGGCGTGGTGCTCTACGAGATGCTCACAGCCGCCCGCCCGTTCGGCGCCGACAGGGACGTGGCCGTGGTTCACGCGATCATCTACGAGGACTTCAGGGCGCCCAGCGCCCTCCGCACCGAGCTTTCGAGGGAGGCGGACGCCTGCGTCCGGAAGATGCTCGCGAAGGACAGGGACAAGCGCTACTCGGACGCTTCGGAGGCCGCCGGCGACCTCTTCGCGCTGGTCAACATGCTCCCGTCGGGAGCAATGACTCGCGTCGTGGCGGCGGAAGAGGCCACGCCCTCGGTGGCGGTGCTCCCGTTCGCCAACTTGAGCGCCGACCCGGAGCAGGAGTACTTCTGCGACGGCATGGCCGAGGAGATCATCAACTCGCTGGCGCAGCTCGAGGGCATGCGGGTCGTCGCGCGGACCTCTTCCTTCGCGTTCAAAGGGAAGAACGAGGACGTCCGCGAGATGGGTCGCCAGCTCGACGTCGCGACCCTGCTCGAGGGCAGTGTCCGGCGCGCCGGGAACCGCCTGCGCATCACGACGCAGCTCGTCGACGTCGCGGACGGCGGGCACCTGTGGTCCGAGCGGTTCGACCGCGAGATGGAGGACGTCTTCGCGATCCAGGACGAGATCTCGCTCGCCGTCACCGACGCACTCAAGGTGAAGCTGCTCGGTGACGACAGGAAAAGGGTCGTCAAGCGCCACACGCAGAGCCTCGAGGCCTACCGCGCGTACATGAAGGGCCGCTACCACTGGTTCATCCGCTCGTCGCACGACATCGAGCAGGCCATCGAGTACCTCGAAGAGGCCGTGTCTATCGACCCGGAGTACGCGCTGGCCTACGCTGGACTCGCGGACGCCTACGGGGTCCTTCCGCTCTATCGCCCCGTGCTCCCGAGAGACGTCTATCCCAAGGCAAGAGCGGCAGCCGAGCGCGCCCTGGGGCTCGACGACTCGCTCGCTGAGGCGCACGCGGCCATGTCGTGCATCAAGGACAACTACGAGTGGGACTGGGACGGTGCCGCGCGAGGGATAGAGCGGGCCATACAGCTGAACCCGGGCTACGCGACGGCATATCAGTGGAAGGCGGAGGGCCTCATCGTGGCCGGGAAGTTCGACGAGGCCGTAGAGGTCATGAACAAGGCGCGTGAGCTCGACCCGCTGTCGCTCTTCATGAACGCGCGCATGGGATTCGCCTTCTACTACGCCCGTCGCAATGAAGAGGCCAGGGCCATGCTCGAGACCACGCTCGAGGTCGACCCCGACTTCACCCAGGCGCACTACTTCTACTCGCTAGTCCTCGCGTCCGAGGGAGAGTATGACGAGGCCATCGAGCACCTGACGGACGAGAGCTTCCGCGCCTGGGTCGCGATACTCCACGCAATGAAGGGAGACACTGAGAGAGCCGACGCGATGCTCGCAGAGGTGCTCGAGCGCGGCGGAGACTACGAGTGGCCGACCGTCCGAGCCAGCATGTGCTTCGTGAAGGGCGACATCGACGGGACGTTCGAATGGCTCAACCGGGCCCGGGAGGAGCGCGACATGAGGCTGCCCAACCTGGTCCGAAGCCCGTTCACGGATGCGATCAAGGACGACCCGCGTTTCGTCGCGATACTAGAGAAGATGGGACTGGAGCCCGTGTAGCGGGCGTCGGCGAGAAGAGGCAGCGTGAGAACAGCAGTGATCGTGGTGGCGGCGATGGCGGCGCTCGTCACGGCAGCACCGGCGCAGGCCGACCCCATAGTGGTGGACCGCCTTGGTGGCGGCGACTTCGCGATCATACAGAACGGGATCGACGCGGCGAGCGAGGGCGACACGGTACTCGTGATGCCGGGCACGTACAACGGGCCCGGAAACAGGCTGCTCGACTTCAACGGAGTGGACTCGGTGCTCACCGTCTCCGGCGGCTCGGGATCGGTCACAATCGACTGCGAGTCCGTAAGCGCGGCCTTCTACTTCCACTCCGGTGAGACCGCCGCGTGCGTGGTCGACGGATTCACCGTAGTGAACGGTCTCGGGACCAACGGGGGCGGCCTGTACGCCAGCTTCGGTTCGCCGACCGTGCGCAACTGCGCGTTCGACGGCAACTCAGCGACGGTCAGAGGGGGCGCTGTCTACTGCGTGTCCGACGGAAGCCCGACGTTCGAGAGCTGCACGTTCGCGACGAACTACTCGCAATACGGAGGGGCCGCGTACGTCGACGAAGGCGCGCACCCGACGTTCAACGGATGTGTCTTCGACGAGAACAGCGCCGAGTACAACGGCGGAGCGCTGAGCATAAACCACGCGTCCGTGACCGTTCTGGCCACCACGTTCCAGTCGAACGAGAGCGTGGCGGACTTCAACGACGGGGGCGCGGTGTACTTCAGCCGCTCGTCGGGCACCGTGTCGGGCTGCGACTTCGCAGAAAACGAGGCGCGGGGTTACGGGGGCGGCGTTTCGGTGCGTACCTTCTCGTCCCCCGAGTTCATCGACACCCTCTTCTCCGGCAACAGCGTGTTCGACGTGGGAGGGGGCGCGGTCTACGTATACGACAACTCGAGTCCCGGCTTCGTTGAGTGCGCCTTCAGGCAGAACCAGGCCCCGATGGGCGGGGCCGTCTACTGCGAACACCACAGCGATCCGACCTTCACCGACTGCCTCTTCGCCCACCACACCGGAGCCGAACGCGGCGGATCGATGCACTACTCGAACAACTGCTCCCCCACCATGGACGGATGCACGTTCTACGGATGCGGCGCGAACGAGGGCAGCACCATATGGTCCGATTCGAGCGTCCTCGTGATGAACTCCATCATCGCGGGGTCGAAGGCCGGCGAACCGATACACTGCGACGGAGCAAGCCCCACGGTGGAATGCACCGACATCCACGGGAACGCGGGGGGCGACTGGGTCGGATGCCTCGCAGGCATGGACGTCATCAACGACAACCTGCACGCGGACCCGTTCTTCTGCGACGCGTCGACCGGCGATCTCGCGCTCGACGCCGCCTCGCCCTGCGCGGCAGCGAACGCGCCGGCCTGCGGGCGCGTGGGAGCGCTCGGCGTTGGCTGCGACTCGCCGGTGGAGCCGGCGAGCTGGGGCGCGGTCAAGGCTCTGTACAGGTAGAGGTCCAGAGTCCTGGGTGGACCCGGGACCGACCCACGGACCGGACGAGTAACGGAGGACTCAAATGGTCGACCTCGAGAAGCTGGGAGCGTTCTACCTCGGGCGTGAGCACGACGTCGAATCCGGCGAGACGAGTCAAGCGCCTGTGATGTACGACGCGCGCGACCTCACGACGCACGCGGTCTGCGTGGGGATGACGGGCAGCGGGAAGACGGGCCTGTGCGTGGACCTTCTGGAGGAGGCCGCGCTCGACAGCGTGCCCGCGATCATCATCGACCCCAAGGGAGACATGACGAACCTTCTCCTGACGTTCCCAGAGCTGCGCCCTGAGGATTTCAAGCCCTGGGTCAACATCGACGACGCCCGACGGAAGGGCATGGACGTCGACGAGTACGCTGCGAAGATCGCGGAAACGTGGCGCACGGGGCTAGAAGGGTGGGACGAGGGGCCGGAGCGCATCCAGCGTCTCAGGGACAGCGCCGAGTTCACCATCTACACGCCCGGCTCGGGCGCCGGAGTCCCGGTGAGCATCCTCAGCTCGTTCGCCGCTCCGGTCCTCGACTGGGAGGAGCACGAGGAGACGCTGCGAGAGAAGGTACAGGGCACCGTTTCAGCGCTTCTGGGGCTCGTCGGAATGGAGGCCGACCCGGTCCGCGACCGCGAGCACATCCTCCTCTCGAACATCTTCGAGCGCGCGTGGCGTGACGGAGAGGACCTGGACCTCGCGAGGGTCATAGCTCTCGTGCAGAACCCGCCGATGCGCAAGCTTGGCGTCTTCGACATCGACACGTTCTTCCCCGAGAAGGACCGGTTCGCGCTGGCGATGGAACTCAATAACCTGATAGCCGCCCCGGGGTTCGAGCGCTGGCTCGAGGGGCAGCCCCTCGACGTAGCGGACATCCTGACGGCTGACGGCGGCAAGCCTCGCATGTCCGTTTTCTACATCGCCCACCTCAACGACGCCGAACGCATGTTCTTCGTCACGCTGCTCCTTGAGCAGATCATCACCTGGATGCGATCCCAGCCGGGCACGACGAGCCTACGGGCGCTCGTCTACTTCGACGAGGTGTTCGGCTTCTTCCCGCCGGTGGCGGAGCCGCCCTCGAAGCGCCCCCTTCTCACGCTCTTCAAGCAGGCCCGCGCCTTCGGGCTCGGGATGATGCTGACGACGCAGAACCCGGTCGACCTCGACTACAAGGGCCTGACGAACGCGGGAACGTGGTTCATCGGGAAGCTCCAGACCGAGCGCGACAAGGGCAGACTGCTCGAGGGTCTCGAGAGCGTCGTGTCGGACGCCGGGACACTCCTCGACCGCAAGGTGGTCGACAAGCTCATCTCTTCGCTGGACTCGCGCGTCTTCCTGCTGCACAACGTGCACGAGGACGCGCCGCTCGTCTTCCACACGCGGTGGGCCATGAGCTATCTGCGCGGCCCGCTGACCCGGAAGCAGGTCGGCACGCTGATGGAGGGGCGGGAGGCGCCCCGTGCGACGAAGGGAGGGACGTCGGGCGGCGCCGAGGAGCCACAGGCCGCCGGTCCCGCGCCCCGCGACCGCGAACGACTCGCCGCGGACGAGCTGCCGGAGGGGTTGAGCGCGCAGCCGCCCGCACTGCCTCCGTCTCTGGAGCAGGCCTTCGTCCCGAGCAGGATCTCAGCAGAGGAGGCCACTCGCCGCTTGGAGAAGCGCGAGGAGCGCGGACTCGACGTCAAGGACGCCAGGCTCGTCTACGAACCGATGGTCCTCGGCCTCGCGAGGGTGTCGTTCGTAAGCCGCAAGCTTGACGTTGACGAGCAGAGGGACGTAGCGCTGCTCCTCGAACCGCCGGACTCGACCGCGCGCTCGGACTGGAAGGACGCAGAACAGGTGGAGCTGTCGTACCGCGACGTGTCGGACCGCGCGGCGCCCGATGCGCTCTTCGACGAGGTGCCGACGACGCTCAGCACCGCCGCGAAGCTCAAGTCGTTCAAGAAGGGCTTCTCGGATCACCTCTACAGGGATCAGGCGGTCGTGCTCAGCTCCAACGAGGAGCTCGAGATCCACTCGAAGCCGGGCGAACTCGAAAAGGACTTCATAGCGCGCTGCCGAGACGCAGCTCGCGAACGCAGAGACGACGAGCTCGACAAGCTCGCCGACAAGTACGAACGAAAGCTCGACACTGTCCGCGACCGCCTCGCCAAGAAGCAGCGCGACCTTGTCGAGGACGAGGCCGAGTACCAGGCCAGGAAGCGCGAGGAAATGGTCTCGGCTGGTGAGTCCGTCCTTGGTGTGCTGCTCGGGCGGCGCTCCAGCCGGGCCGTGTCTACGGCGGCGCGCAAGCGCAGGATGACGGCGAAGGCGAAGGCCGACATAGGCGAGACCCAGGCGCGCATCGCCGGTCTCCAGGAGGACATGGCGGAGCTCGAGGCCGAGATGCGCGAGGACGCCGACGATATCGCGCGCAAATGGGAGGAGGCGCTCGACGAGATCGAGGAGGTCCGCGTCACGCCCCGTCGAGCCGACATCGACGTCGAGCTGCTCGCGCTGGCGTGGACTCCCTACTGGGAGATCACGTTCGACGAGCGCGGACGCGAGCGGACGTCTGCGGTCCCCGCCTACAGACCCTGAACGCCCCACGGACCGTTTCCGCAGCCCCGTCCCAGACAGGAGCAGGGGCCGCGCACCCACAATGGAGAGCCCGCCTCGAAGCGAGGCGGGCTCTCTCTGATGCTCTGACCGCTCTGCAGAAGAGCTAGTACTCGATCTTCCTGTCGAGCTTCTTGGCCTGCGCCACCCAGTCCGAGACCTTGTCCTCGGTCGGGAGGGCGCGAACCAGCTTCTTGGCCTCGTTGACCTCGGTCATCTTGGCGAACAGGTTCGCGGCGTTCCGCTGGCCCAGCTCCGGCACGGTGTCGACACCTGCGGCCTCTAGCAGGTCGGCGTACTCCTCGCCGACGCCCTTGATACGGAACAGGTCGGCCATGTTGGCCCACCTGAGGATCTGCTTCTCGCCGATCCCCGACGCCTCGGCGATATCCTTGCGGCTCTTGGGGGTCGCGCACTTCTTGAGCAGGTCGTCGGTCGACTCGACGCCCGCGCCGGCCAGCTTACCGGCGAAAGCCTCGCCGATTCCCTCGATCTCGGTCAGCTTCGACATGATTCCCTCCCTGGGGTTCGCCGCGGGGCGACCCTCAGTGGGCCCCGCGACCGGAAGCAGTTGCTTCGCTGTGCTATCCATCCTTCACAGAACATGGGATGTAGTGCGGGACGTGCGGTTGCAGCGCCCCGACGGCATTCGTCATGTCTGTGAGTCACGGCCGGGATGATACAACCTCCGCCCGTGTTTGTCCACCTCGCGCGGAGTGTGTGTTTCGTGCGCGCACGGAGCGATAGCGCCCGGGAGCCGCGCCCGGGCCCGTTCTGCTGGCTCTACAACGCGTTGAAGTCGGCGGCCATCGCCGAGACGACGTCGCCCGCCTTCTCCTTGATCTCGCCGGGGACGGTCGCGCCGGCGACGATGTACTTGCCAACGAGGTCCGCCCTTGAGTATCCGGACATGTTGTCGATCACGCCTTGGACGTGCTCGGTGTTGTTCTCGACCGGGCCGCCGCACGTGAGCAGATAGGCGACCTTCTTACCCTCGAGAAGGGACACGTAGTCCGGCCCGCCACCGTATCCGGTCACGAGGCTCAGGTGACGCTCCAGGAACCCGTGGAGCTTCGACGCGAAACCCCACATGTAGAGCGGCGACGCGTAGACGACCGCGTCGACCTCGACGATGCTCTTGAGAAAGTCGGTGGCACCGTCGCGGACGACGCACGACGCCTCGTTGGGGTTCTGCTGGCACGCGTAGCAGCCCTGGCACCCCATGACGTCCAGCTCGGGCAGGTTGACGCGCTCGATGTCGTGGGTCGCGCCGACGGCGTCCTCGAACATCTTGAGGGCGCCCGCCGTGTTTCCCTCCATCTTGGGACTGCCAAGAACGGTCATTATTTTCATGTCCTGCTCCCCCTCATTCGCTTACCCAGCTTGATGAACTCGAACACCACAAGGTAGACGGCCGCCGAACCGAGCACGTAGACCCAGTCAGTGGACGACAGCCGTGCGAACGCCAGCCAGTCGCTGACGAACGGCCCGTAGACCGCGACGGACGTCATCACGATCGATATCACGATCGACCACAGCAGAGTCCGGTTGTTCCAGAAGTTCCGATTGAAGAGCGACGTGCGCTCGTACCGTCGCGACAGCACGTTGATGAACTGGCAGTATCCAATAGTGAGATACGTGACGGTCGTCGCGCGCGCATACATGAACGCGTCCGCGTGGTCGACGGTGAAGGTGATGCCGTTCCGCCACATGAAGAGGCCGAAGTTGGCGAACGCGAGCGCGCCCATGAGCACGCCTAGAAAGATGACCTCGGTCGCCGTGGACCGGTTCATGATGTGCGCCGCGGGGTCACGCGGAGGCTCGCGCATGATGTTCTCGCCCGAGGGGTCGAACGTGAGCGCCGTCAGCGGCAGGATCTCAGCGAGGAGGTCGATGGCGAGGATCTGTATCGCGAGTATGGGTATTGCCCAATTCCTGAGCGACACGGCCGCCAGGCCCAGGAGCACGACCGCCAGCTCGGCGGCGTTGGTCGTCATCGAGGCAAGGACCGTCTTCCTGAGATTTGCGTAGATGGTCCTGCCCTCCTGGACGGCGTCCACCAGTGTCGGGAAGCTGTCGTCGAGGAGCACCAGCTCCGAGGCCTCCTTCGCAACATCGGTCCCGATGCGGCCCATCGCCACCCCGATGTCGGCGCGTTTGAGCGCCGGCGCGTCGTTGACCCCGTCGCCCGTAACGGCGACGACCTCGCGCTGCGCCTCGAGCAATTTGACGATGCGTAGCTTGTCCTCGGGATCGACGCGCGAGAATATCATCGCGTCTGTCCCCTCCATCGCCTCCGTCAGCGCCGAGTCCCTCATCGAGTGAAGCTCCTGCCCCGTGATGACGGGCGCCTCTCTGCCCTCCCTGGAGAGACCGATCTCCCGTCCCACGGCCTGCGCGGTCACCGCGTGGTCGCCGGTCATGATGAAGGTCCGGATCTGCGCCTCGTGGCACTCTTCCATCGACTCCGCCACGCCCTCCTTCGGGGGGTCGATCATGCCCGTGAGCCCGAGGAAGGTGACGTCTCGCTCGACCTCTTCCATCGTGTAGTCGCGGTCGTCGGTGCCCAGCGGGCGGAACGCGATGGCCAGCACTCGCAGCGCCTCGCTGGAGTAATCCTCGGAGATGGCGACGATCTTCTCCTTGTCGTCCTCCGTGATTGGCACGGCCTTGCCGTCTCGGTAGATGGACTTACACACGGAGAGAACGCTGCGCGTCGCGCCCTTCATTGCGAGCTGCTTGTGTTCGCCGAACTCGCGGACGGAGCTCATGCGCTTGCGCTCCGAGTCGAACGGGAACTCCTGCAGTTCGGGATTCTCCTCGTCCTCCGTCGGCGAGCGCGTCCCGAGCTTCGTCGACATAGCTACGAGCGCTGCCTCGGTAGGGTCGCCCACGGGATACCAGCCGGAGTGCTCCTCGTCGGGCTCGTGGATCTCCGCGTTGGACGCCATCGTCGCAGCGTCCATCATGATCTCGATCTCGTCGATCTGCTCCTGCTTCAACTCCTGGCCGTCCGGACCCAGGATCTCGCCCTCGGGCTCGTAACCGACGCCTGTCATCTCGTAGTGACCGCCGTTGAACCAGAGCTTCGTCACCGTCATCTCGTTCTTCGTCAGCGTGCCGGTCTTGTCGGTGCATATGACGCTCGTCGAGCCCAGCGTCTCCACCGCGGGGAGGCTCTTCACGACCGCCCGCTGCTCGGCCAGGCGCTTGCTCGTCGCCGACATCGCGACGGTCACCTGCGCCGGCAGCGCCTGAGGCACGAGCGCGACGGCGATGCCCAGCGCGTAGATCATGCTCGTGAGGAGCCCGAAGCCCTGCCACATGGACACGACGAAGAGGATGGTGCCTATGATCGCCACCAGCGTCGTCAGCCACCGCGCGAGCGCGCCAAGCTCCTTCTCGAGCGGAGACTGCGTCTCGCTCGTCTCCTGCGTCATGTTCGCGATCTTGCCCATCTCGGTGTTCATGCCGGTAGCGACCACGACGCCCGTGGCGGTCCCCGACGCGGCCGTAGTCCCGACGTACGCCATGTTGTCGCGATCCCCGATCACCGCGGCCTCCGCAATCGCGTTGGTGCCCTTCCCCTGGGGAGTGGACTCGCCGGTCAGAGAGAAGTCGTTCGTCCGCAGGTCGAACGACTCGATGATGCGCATGTCTGCCGGGATACGGTCGCCGGCCTCGATGTAGATGACGTCGCCGGGAACGAGCTTGTCCTGCGAGACCTCGGAGAGCTCGCCGTCGATCATCACCTTGGCCGGCGAACTGATGAGGTTCTTCAGGCTGTCGACGATCTTCTCGGCCTTATACTCTTGAACGAACCCGATGATCGCGTTGACCACGACGATCGCCATCATCACCGCGCCGTCCCTGACGCTTCCGATGGTGAATGAGATGACGGCGGCAATGATGAGGATGAGAACGAGGAGGTCCTTGAACTGCGAGACAAAGATCATCCACTTCGGCGCCTTTAGCTCCGCCGTGAGCTCGTTGGGGCCGAGCTCGTTGAAGCGTCTCTCCGCCTCGTCTCGCGGCAGCCCCTTCGGCGTCGTGCCGAGAGAGTCGAGAGCCTCCTGGACGGACATCTGGAAGTACTGGCGGTCGGGCATGCTGCCTGTCTCCTCGCTCCGGCGCGCGTCGGCTCCCACGGGGGCCCGGGTCGTGAGCCGGCGTCGCGCTCGTCGCCCTGCTCTCGTCCGGGGGTAATCGACGTTCGCGGCGGACTTCGCCGCCGCGTGACGTAGAACGACTCATAGCCCGTGCGAAGCGGCAAGTCAAGCGTGGGACCGCCGGCGCCTTGACCTGGCACCGGCCCGGCGCTATGATGTAGATGGTTGCATATTCGCAACCACAGTTGCCGCTCTCCGGCGTTTGACACGCCGTACGCGCCACACGCGGAGGTATGCGTCATGCCGCAGAAGAAGGAGACACCGCCCGACCTGTCACGGCTCCTCGAGAGCGGCCGCTACGAGGGTGTCGTGCTCGACAGCATAGCCGACGGCGTGTTCGCGGTGGATTCAGAGTGGCGCGTCTGCTCATTCAACCGTGCAGCGGAGGAGATCACAGGCATCCCGCGCTCCGAGGCCGTCGGTTCCCCGTGCTGCGAGGTCTTCCGCGCGAGCATCTGTGAGTCCGCCTGCGCGCTCCGCGAGACCATGGACACGGGCGAGCCAGTGATCAACCGCGCCATCTACATCGTCCGCGCCGACGGCGCCCGGATCCCGGTCACGATATCCACCGCCCTTCTGAAGGACGACGATGGCAGGACCATAGGAGGCGTGGAGACCTTCCGTGACCTGAGCGTCGAGGAGGAGCTCCGCCGCGAGCTGCAGGGCCGGTACACCTTTCAGGACATGGTCAGCAAGAGCCCTGCCCTGTTGCGTGTCTTCGACGTGCTCCCCGACATAGCGGCCAGCGAGGCCACGGTGCTCATTCAGGGGGAGAGCGGCACCGGAAAGGAGCTGGTCGCGCGCGCCATACACAACATGGGTCCGCGCGCGGAAGGCCCCCTCGTGACCGTCAACTGCGGCGCCCTGCCCGACACGCTGCTCGAATCGGAGCTCTTCGGCCACAAGGCCGGCGCCTTCACCGACGCCAGGACCGACCGACCCGGCCGGTTCTCTCTAGCAGACGGGGGAACGCTCTTCCTCGACGAGATAGGTGACGTCTCGCCGGCCCTGCAGTCCAGGCTCCTACGCGTCCTGCAGGACGGGACCTTCGAGCCCCTCGGGTCGACCAGAACAGAGAAGGCCGACGTACGCGTAGTCGTAGCCACCAACCGCGATCTCGAGGCCATGGTCGAGACCGGGGCCTTCCGCAGCGACCTTTTCTACCGTATCAACGTAGTGACCATAGAACTCCCGCCCCTGCGTGACCGCCGGCAGGACATACCGCTGCTCATCGACCACTTCGTCTCCCGGTTCCGCGCCCTGACGGGCAAGGACATACAGGGCGTCTCCCCCGACGTGCTCGCTGTACTCATGCGCCACCCATACCCCGGGAACATCCGCGAGCTCGAGCACATCATCGAGCACTGCTTCGTCATGTGCCGCGGCGCCATCATCCGGAGACGACACCTGCCCCAGGCCCTTCAACCCCGCTCCTCGATGACGGCCAGGTCCTTCGACGAGGCAGAACGGGCGTTCCTCGAGGACGCGCTCGAGCGAAACGGCTGGAACCGCGCCGCCACCGCGCGCGAGCTCGGGGTTCACAAGACGACGCTCTGGCGCAAGATGAAGCGTCTCGAGATAGTGCCACCCCACAAGTAGACCGCCGTTCCAACGACGGTTGCCAATCCGCACCCGTAAACCACGGAGGGTGCATTCCTGCAACCATTCGCTACTGAATCAGCACCACCTACATCGCGCTAATATCTTTCGTACAAACCAGTTATGCGACTCCCGCGATTCCCCTCGAATTGGCGCGGCCTATGCTCTACGGAGGGATGCTATGAGAATCGGCATCCCCATATGGAACGGAAGAGTATCCCCCCTGCTGGACACGGCGCAGCGGCTGACGGTCGTGGACTCGGGGGTGACCGGCTCCGACGTCCGCCACGACGTCCCCCTGGCTCCACCGCCACTCTCACACAGAGCCGCACAGATAGCGGCTCTGGACCTCGATCTTCTCGTCTGCGGCGCCGTCTCGCGACGGCTCGCCGGGATGCTCGAGACATCAGGAGTCAGCGTCTCTGCGTGGGTAGCCGGCGACGCCGAAGAGGTTCTTCGAGCGGTGTCGTCGGGGGAGCTCGACCGGCCGCGCTTCGAGATGCCCGGCTGCTGCCGTGGTCGTGGCGGGCGCGGCAGGCGGGCCCAGGGAAGGGGACCCGCGCGCGAACCGCGTGGTCCCGAGGGGCAGGGACGCGGACAGAGGCGGGGTCAGGGTGCCGGCCGTGGGCGTGGAAGGGATGCGACGCGATCCGGAAGACAGGACGGAGGGAGGAACGCATGAAGATAGCGGTAAGCGCGACGGAGGGCACCATGTCGAGCAGCGTCGAGCCCCGGTTCGGACGCTCGAAGTGGTTCCTCCTGATCGACTCTGAGACGGGTGAGCACAAGGTGATGGACAACCTGGACGCCGCCGAGTCGCCCTCGGGCGCGGGCATAGCGACCGCACAGCGGATCGTCGACGCCGGAACCGAGTGCGTTCTCACCGGCCGGGTCGGACCGAACGCGTCGCGCGTGCTGGAACAGGCGGGCATTCGCGTGATCGACGGCGTCACCGGCAGCGTCAAGGACGCTGCAGAGAAGGCCGGACGCGGCGAGGTTTAGGACGCGCCGCCGGCACAACAACAAGGAGGACGAAGATGCCGTGGGGAGACAGAACTGGTCCCGCGGGTGAAGGACCGATGAGCGGAAGAGGACTGGGCTACTGCGCCGGATACGACGCCCCCGGGTACTACTCAGGGCGGCCGGGCCGCGGACGCGGCGGATGGGGCGCACGAAATCGATACTACGCGACCGGTGTTCCTGGCCGGGCGCGATTCTACGGTGGGCGGCACTTCTCGCGTCCCTATGCGCCCTACGCGCCCTACGCGGCGCCGACGCAGCCGCCCGTCGTAGACGAAGCATCGGCGCTCAAGGCGCAGGCCGAGTACCTGACAGAGGCGCTCGACGAGATAAGAACGAGACTCGCGGAGCTCGAGGAGAAGAGCGGCGAGTAGGCTCGAGCGGGGCGCCCGGGCAGCCGGGCGTCCCGCCTCCCCTGGGGTTCCCAACATGCGAGTCGTTGTAGCAAGCGGTAAGGGCGGGACAGGCAAGACAACGATCGCGACCAGCATCGCGACGCTCGCGGCGACCGAGGGAGCGCGAGTGACCTACGTCGACTGCGACGTCGAGGAGCCGAACGGTCACCTGTTCCTCCGCCCGGACATCCGGGGTTCCTCAGAGGTCGAGGTTCCGGTCCCGGTAGTCGATGATAAGACGTGCACAAGGTGCGGAGCGTGCTCCGCCGCCTGTCAGTTCAACGCACTCGCGTGCCTCAGAACCGGCGTCGTGATCTTCGCGGAACTGTGCCACGGGTGCGGGGCCTGTTCGATAGTCTGCCCGGCGGACGCGATCGTGGAGACCACGCGGCCCGTAGGGAAGCTGACCTGGGGCGACGCCGACGACGTCGGGTTTCTCAGCGGGACCATGTCCGTCGGCGAAGCGTCTGCGGTGCCGGTCATTCGCGCGCTCAAGGAACGGGTCCACGAAGACGGGCTGTACGTGCTGGACTCGCCGCCGGGAACGGCGTGTCCCGCCGTCGAGACGATGCGAGAGGCGGACGCGCTGGTCCTGGTCACCGAGCCCACTCCGTTCGGCCTGAACGACCTGAAGCTGGCCGTGGATGCCGCGCGGGAGATAGGCCTGTCGCCTGGCGTCGTCATCAACAAGGCCGGCCTGGGGGACGACAGGATCAACACCTACTGCAGTTCGGAGGGCCTTCCCGTTCTGGCCGAGATACCCAACAGCCCGGAGGTCGCGCGCGCCTGCGCGGCCGGTCGGGTGCCGCTGAACGAGGTCCCGGCCTTCAAGTCCGCCGTCTTCGATCTCTACAGGGCCGTTGTGGCTCACGCCAGGAGCGTCTAGTAGAATGAAGGAACTCGTCGTACTGAGCGGCAAGGGCGGCACCGGCAAGACGAGCATCGTTGCGTCGTTCGCCTCGATGGCCGACAGACCCGTCGTCGCCGACTGCGATGTCGACGCGGCCGACCTGCATCTCGTTCTGAGCCACACCCTCGCCTCGACCGCGCAGTTCTGTGGCGCGAAGTGCGCCGTTCTCGACCCCAGCGCGTGCAGCGGCTGCGGCAGGTGCGAGGAGACGTGCAGATTCGACGCCATCACAATGAAGGAGACAGGCAAACAGCCCCGGCCGGAGATAGACCCAATAGCCTGCGAGGGCTGCGGCGCCTGTACTCACACGTGCCCGTTCGGCGCGCTGCGGCTCGAGGAGGTTCCCACGGGCGACTGGTTCATCTCGGAGTCGCGCGTCGGCCCCCTGGTGCACGCGCGGCTTGCGGCGGGACAGGAGGCGTCCGGCAGACTGGTGACGCTCGTGCGCACTCGGGCACAGGCGATAGCCAAGCGCGAGAAGAGAGGGCTGGTGCTCATAGACGGACCCCCGGGCATCGGTTGTCCGGTCATCGCCTCGATGACCGGCGCGGACCTCGCTTTCGTAGTCGCCGAGCCGACCGTCGCGGGGCTGCATGATCTCGATCGCGTGATCGAACTGGCGTCGAGGCTGAACGTGCCGGTCTCGGCCGCCATAAACAAGTGGGACGTGAGCCCAGACACGTCGAACCGCATCGAGCAACTCTGCTGTCGTCACTCGGTACCGGTTCTTGGTAAGGTCCCTTACGACGAGGACGTGACCGCCGCGCAGATCGCGGGTCTGCCCGTCGTCGACTACTCAAGAGGGCGGGCATCTCGGGCGATAGAGGACCTGTGGTCGAAACTGCAGAAGGACCTCGTGTCGTGACAGGAGGAGTAATGGACGAGAAGGACCGGAAGCAAGGGCGACCCGATTCACCGGACAACGCACCCAGAACAGGAGGAGCGGCCGGCGGGGAGCAGAGAACCAGCGAGGCCGCTGCCGAGGAGGAGGCGCTCAGGGAGCGGCTCTCGAAGATAAATCACAAGATCCTCGTGCTGTCCGGGAAGGGCGGCGTCGGGAAGAGCTCGGTCGCCGCGTCCCTTGCCGTCGACCTTGTCAGGAAGGGGCGCAAGGTCGGCATCTTGGACATCGACATACACGGTCCGAGCATCCCGAGGCTGCTCGGCGTCGAGGACGGCCGTATCACCTCAGGAGGAGGAGCGCTGCACCCGGTGTGGTCGCGCTCGGGTGTAGCCGTGATGTCGATCGGCCTGATGCTCCAGGGCCGCGACGACGCCGTCATCTGGCGCGGACCGCTCAAGTACAGCGTCATAAAGCAGTTCCTTCGCGACGTAGAGTGGGGAGACCTCGACTACCTGATCGTGGACAGCCCGCCTGGTACTGGCGACGAACCGCTCTCGGTCGCACAGCTGATAAACGACGCCGACGGAGCGCTCATAGTGACGACGCCGCAGGCCGTGTCCACCAACGACGTGCGCAGGTCCATAGGTTTCGCCCGACAGCTGGAGCTGCCGGTCCTGGGGGTCGTCGAGAACATGAGCGGGTTCGTGTGCCCGGGCTGCGGGACGCGCGTCGACGTGTTCGGGTCCGGAGGCGGGGAGGAGATGGCTCAGGAGCTCGACGTCCCGTTCCTGGGTAGGATACCGATAGACCCCGAGATGGTGGCGGCGTGCGACGACGGCGCGCTCAACAGATTCCTGGCGTCCGCCGCTCCGGGCGCCGCGGCCTTCACCGAGGTATCGAACGCCCTGGTGAAGAGCGTCGAGGGTGCCGACGACGATGTAGGCGGCGCTCAGGACGGGGGTGCGAGCACCGACGGAGACGCGCAGCACGGCAACACCGCATCCAAAGAGGGAGAGACTATGAACAGGAAGATAGCCGTTCCGGTGTCGGGAGGAATGCTCGCCGAACACTTCGGACACTGCGAGGAGTTCGCGGTCTTCGACGCTGGCGATCCCAGCGAGGGGATCAAGCCCGTGGAGGTGCTCGACGCGCCGCCCCACCAGCCGGGGCTGCTGCCGGGCTGGCTTCACGAGATGGGCGTTGGCGTGGTGATAGCCGGAGGGTTGGGCTCGCGCGCGATACAGCTCTTCAGAGAGAAGGGCATAGACGTCGTGATCGGGGCGGCCAGCGGGAAGCCGGAGGAGGTCGTCCGGTCGTTCCTTAACGGCACTCTCCAGCACGGACAGAACGCCTGTGATCACTAGATTCGGGATCGGGCAGGCCCGGGGCCCCGCTCGCGCGGGCGGCTCCGGGCCTTGACGATCGGGAGCGCTAGTCCTCCTCCACCAGTACCGCCGTTCCGTACGCCAGAAGCTCTGCCGCGCCCTGCATCATGCTCGCGGTCGTGAACCTCAGACCGACCACCGCGTTCGCTCCGAGAGCCTCAGCCTCCTCCGTAAGACGGTCCAGACACTGCTCGCGTGACTCCGCGACCATCTTTGTGTACTCCGCTATCTCTCCGCCGACGAGACCCTTGAGACCGGCGAGTATGTCCTTGCCCACGTGACGCGCTCGGATGGTGTTGCCCTTGACCAGGCCGAGCGTACGAACCACGCGCTTCCCTGGAATGGTGTCTGTGGTCGCGATGATCATCGCTCGACCTCCTTGTAGCGTTCCGTCTTGCTCATGTGAACGCGCTCGCGGATGACGCTGACAAGGAGCATCAGGACACCCACGACCGGGAGCGCGATGAGCAGCTTCACCAGCACGTCGGTGCCCGGATCGGTCAGGAAGAGGTAGACGCCGTAGGCGACCCAGACCAACGCCCCCAGTATCACCAGGCCCCAACCCGCGCCGCGCTCGATCTTCGCATAGACGCTCGGCCAGTATTTCATCATGTCCTCCTGAGATGGTCTCGGCAGCTCGATCTCTCCGACAAGCTCCGATACCCGCGTGAGTTCCTCGAACTCACGCCTGCACTCGGCGCACTCCGCCAGATGCGACTCGAGTTCCGCGCGCTCCTCCGCGCAGATCTCGCCGTCGAGACTGGCCATCATCAGTTCCTTGAACCGTCCGCACGCCATCATCGCCCTCCCCGCCCTTCGCCGGACTCGTCAGGCCGTCCGTTGCTCCCACCGGAGACGTAGCACGTGAGCCTGACCTTGAGCGCCTGACGCGCCGCGTAGAGCCTGGACATCACGGTCCCGATGGGACACTCGAGCACTTCGGCCATCTGCCTGTACGACAGCAACTCGAAGTGCCGGAGCAGGAGGATCTCCTTGTGGACCGGCGACAGTCTGTCGATCTCCGCCCGCACGATCTCCCTGAGCTCCTTGCGCTCCAAGGACCTCCGCGGGTCCGGGGCGCCGTCCGGGACGTCGAACCCGTACTCCTGCGCCGCGTCGAGCGAGCTCTCCCTCCTGATCTTACGTCTCCGCAGGAAGTTGAAGCACGTGTTTCTCAGCACCGCGTAGAACCACGGATAGAAGTCGCAGCCGTCCCTGAATGTGCGCATCGCCTTGAACGCCTTCACGAAGGCGTCCTGCGACAGGTCCATCGCGTCGTCGGGGTTACCGACGAACCCGAGGGCTATCATATAGGCCCTCTCTTTGTAGCGTTCGACCAGAGTCTCGAACGCCGCGATGTCTCCTCGCTTCGCCTTCGAAGCGAGCTCCGCGTCCGTTGTCTCGTCTACGGGCTCGGAGATGGGCCTAACGTCGCGCACCATCAGGGCTCCCCCAGAACGACGCCGTCCTTATCGACATACACGCTCGGGCGCCGGGTATTCGAACCGGCCTCGCGGCCTCCACCGGCGCGGAGGCCGCAAGGCCCGCCGGCTTCGGTCAGACGGGCTGCAAGGCTCGATATCGCATAGCGCGCGGGCACAGGAGTCGCCCGCGCGGCGTACCATTGAACCACATTCACGGACGCAAGACGACTAGAAGCAGACGTCCGCCTCGACGCCGACCGTCCTCGACGCGTCCTCGACGCGCTCCCGGAGGTCTGCCGTATACGCCCTGTGGTCGGAGAGGATGGACTCGAGCGCCGGCAGCCTCTCGGGAAACGCCTGCGCCACGAGCGTCCGTACGGAGCCGCGCACCCTCGGGTACAGATTGAGGGTGTCGACAAGCACGCGCCGTGCGCCGGACCTGGACATCGCGAGCAGCGTCTCGGATATCTGCTCGTCTCCGTCGGAGAACGCCGGGAGTATTGGTCCGAAGAAACCCCAGACCTCTACGCCCGATTCCGACAGCCGCCGCATCGTGGCTAGTCTGCGCGAGGGCGACGGAGCCGATGGCTCGAAGATCGACGCGACTTCTCGGTCGAGCGTCGTGATGCTGAACCCGACGTCGGCGCTCTCAATGCGCGAAAGCACATCGATGTCACGCTCGACAAGGTCGGACTTCGTCAGGACCCCTACCTCGAACCCATCGGCTCCCACGAAGGCCTCGAGGCAGGATCTGGTGACGCGGTACTCCTCCTCGACCGGTTGGTACGCGTCGCAGACCGTTCCGAACGTGACGACGCCGGGCGCCCCGAGCGGGATCTCCCGGCGCAGGACCTCCGGCGCGTTCTCCTTAACACCGACGAAGCTGCCCCACGGGTCCTTGATGCCGCCGAAGCGCGACATGAACGTAGCGTAGCAGTAGACGCACCCGTGCTCGCATCCAAGGTATGGGTTCACGGCGTAGTCGACGGACGGTATCCCCGACTTCGTCATCAGGGATTTGCACTGAATAGTGAAGACCCGCGGCTTGGGCGGCGCCATCGTTAGCTCCGGCTGCTCCAGACTCGGAGACGCTCTCGCATCGATCGCGGCAGCGCTCGGGTGCCCGGGGATCCCCCGGGGTCCTTCATTCTAGTCTTTCAGCCGGTACCCCACCACCTGATCGGTGTAGAAGGTGGGAATGAACACGGTGTCGGTACTGCGGTCGTAGCCGAAGTCGGCCACGCCGGCGCCCCGGACCGTGGAGTCGAGAAGCCTCGTGACCGCCCCTTCCGGCGAGACCCGGTAGAGCCTGCCCTCCCAGTGAGAGATCAAGTAGTCGCCGTCGTCGGTCAACGCGATGCCGTCGATGTTGCCGTCGCGGAAGCGGGCGATCGTCGTCTGCACGCCGGTCGATAGGTCGTATGAGCGCAGCGTGCTGTCGCCCCCATTCCCCACGATGAGCGCTCCTTCCCTCACGAGGACGGCGTTCGGCCCTGAGACCTTGTCCGATCCAAGAAACACGGAGAACTCCCCGTTCTCGAACCTGAAGACCGTGTCGCCGCCGGAGTCTGACACGTACACGACTCCCGCCCCGTCGACGGCGACGTCGTTCGGAAACGCGGCACCGCGTATGGAGTGGCGCTCCGCCACCTCTCCGGACGCTACGTCGACGACGGCGAGACCGGATCGCTCGACCACGTAGAGCGTAGAACCCGAGAGCGCCATGCCCGTGGGCATCGACAGCCCCGAGACCCACTCGAGGTCCTCGACCGCACCGTCGGTCCCGAGCTTCGACAGATACTGCGTCGCGACGGCGCGGCGATATGTGTCGAAGTTGGAAACGTACAGAACGTCCCGCTCCTGGTCGTACAGGACGCACTCGGGCGTCAGGAGGCCGCCGGTCTCGAACACATCCTCGACGCCGGACGACGTGAACATAGCGCCCCCATCCCGGGCGATCAGCCCCCAGCCGCCGAACGACTCCGTAACGGTGAAGGCCAGTTCGTTCGGGCCCTTCTCGAGCGGCAGATAGACGGCGTCGTGTAGTCCGATGATGCCTAGCGCTGTCGGGTCGCGCTGTCGGTAGGCGTTGCTGGCAGTAAAGAGGAGCCTGCCGTTCAGAAAGACGCTGACCGCGTCGCTGTATCCGAACTCGAGTCGCAGGGTCTCCGCCTCCTCAGCGTCGATCGTGGTCTTCGCGAAGATGCAGTCAGGCATGCCGCCCGTTCGCCCCCGGTAGCGACCGATGTCCAGGAGCCCGTCCGGGTCGGCCGCGACCCGCTCCCACTCGAACTCACCCACGTCCTGCTCCGAAGGAGGAAGCTCGAGATCGATCGCGTCCATCCGAAAGACGGGCGAGATGTCCCACTCGGTCATCGCGCCGGGGGGAGGGTCGGCAGGCGGGACCGGCGCGAACGACAGGCTCCTGCCGGAACCGTACCGGAGATTCGAGAAAAGGGCCGAGCCGTCCGGCGGACACCGGAGCCCGATGTGACCACCTTCGCCATCGAGCCTGCACTCCCTCACGTGAAGCGCGGGCTCGTCGGAGTCTCCGACGTAGAATCGGGCCTGTTCGGGCGAGAACTCGAGGCGCAGCGTCACCCACTCGCCCTCCGGCAGCTCCACCGGCGCCGTGTAGCCATCGCCGTTCCATAGCTGCCAGCTCGAGATACCGTTCATAGTGGGCGAGTACTGAACCGCGTCCGGGTACTGACCGGCTCTGTGAGGACGAACGTAGATCCACTCGTACTCCCGGCCGTCCGCCATGTGGAAGACGATGCCGGGGTATGATGAAGCGCCCGTCGCGTAGAGGTCGACCTCGACCACCCCTGTCGCGAGGTCGACCCCGTCCACGTACCCGAAGCCCGCGAAACACGGCAGGCCATCGTGCTCGACGACCTGCCCGCCCGGAGCCACCCATACGTCGGAATCGAACGAGACCCTCACGGTCTCGCTCTCGGCGGCGTGTGACTGCCACGGGAGCGCGAGCGACGCGCACGCGAGGACCAGCGCCGCGGCCGCTCCCGGCAATCGCTTCGTTCTCGATGTTCCGATCATGTCCTCCCCCTCTCAGGGTCCCCAGCGCACAGGGAGCCCGGTCACGTGGGCCCGTTGTCGTCTCGGTATCATCGGTGAATTTGACCCGCGGCGGCCAACGGCGGTTTGAAATCGAGGGGACTGCGGCGCGATTGCCGAACGGTCGGTCAATAGAGGAGCGGGCCGCCCCCTGTCCGGGTGCGGCCCGCCGCAGGAAAGACTAGGCGGCCTTCCGGTCGTACCGGAAACGCAACTCGTGCCTGGTCACGTCGAGAACCGTGACGCGGCCGCCAAAGGCCGAGAACTCGCGCTGGCTCTTCTGGAAGTAGACGTTGAAGGCCGCTGAGTTATGGACTTCGGTCCACTCCAGAACCACGGAGAACACTCCTGGACTGGACTCGCCCGCGAACGCCAGGCGGTGCCTCTTCAGCCAGCCGCGTCCGACCACCACCCACTCTCCGAGTCTCAGCGTGTGCTCCATTCGCCGGTGCTCCCCTTGTGCAAGGGTGTGGCCCTCGCGGTGAAGCGCCACTCTGGACGTGACCTTCTCGCGTCCTCCACTCGGTTAGTTCTTATGGCGTTCCCAACTACTGGATGAGCTCGGTCGTCATCGTGTACGTCCGGCTGACGGGGATGACGATCTCGCCCGTGGGACCCTGCACCGTGATCGACCCGTCGGCCGTACCCTCGGTGGAGTCGCTGACGAGCAGTCCGTCCTCGTGGGCGAAGTAGCACACACCGGTGCCGTCGGTCGCCGAGGACAGCGACCACTCGGCACCGTCCTGAACGCCGCTGGCCTCTATGGTCCCGCTCAGCACTGACGAGATCCTGGCGCACTTCATGCCGCCCACGGTCTCGAAGCCGTCCAGGGTGTTCACTGCGTCGATGGTGACGCTCACCACGCTGTTGCCGCTGTCGTCGATCATCTCGAGCGTAGACGGCCAGCTGTCACCGATGTCGATCGGGTGGCCTGGCAGGTCGGGGAACATGGCTCCGAAGATGGGAATGAGACTCTTCGGTCCCTGTGGCTCGAGCGTGTATACCACAGCGTCCGTCTCCGGCAGTGAGCCCTCTTCGCCGAGCCGCGTGAGGGTCATGTCGAACGTCCCGCCGACGGCTCCGCTCACGTCGGCCTCTCCGCTTCCCTGAGGGCTCGTGGCCACGACCGAGAGGTCGTCCACCGTAACGCCGAGCCGTATCAAGCCGCCCTCGGTGCCGCCCGACGTCACTGAGAACTCCAGGACCTCGGTCGACTCGACGGGCACGCTCGTCTCTCCGTACTGCATGGTCTGGACCATGTCGCTCGTCATGCGATACGACGCGGCGTCGCCGTCGTTCATGCGATACTCCAGCGTCGTGCCCTTGCTCGCTACCCCGCACGTGCCCGCGCATCCCGCCAGCACGGCGGCCACGCCTGCCGCGACTACCAGGCACGTCAGACCGGACAGGTTCTTCATGTGCTTCATGGCGCCCTCCTTGCGGTCCGCCTTGTCTCAGAACGACCCCTCACGGAGTCAATACGCGTGAGGGGTCGAGTCTATTCGCACGCCGTGGCGCGCTAGCCGCCGAATCGGTCCTTGTCCATCAACTCCTTGATCTTGCGCTCCTCCCACGCCGCGCCCCAGAAGTGACCGGGGCCGAAGACCGACGCCGCGTGTGCGAGCACGCCGATGCCCCATCCTATCAGCGGCCAGAAGAACCAGTAGGCCCCGCGGCTCGTCACCTGATTGAGCACGAAGAGACCGATGTTTACGAGAACGTAGACCATGAGGTGCGTGTAGAACCCCTTGATCTCCTCCACCCTCTTTCGAGCTCGCTCGTATTTCGCCTGCTCGTCCATGAGCGCCCTCCCTCGTAGGCCCGCCTTTCTGGGGCGGGTCGGGCTTCGGTCTTTGCGGGAATGTGGCAACAGGATACACCGAACATGAGCGTTGCTCAAGGGCGGGAACCGCTGTCTCGAGAACGCTCGCGGGGGGAGCGGGCGCGCGGGACAGCCGCATGCGGCGGTGTGCGCAACCGATTAGGTCTTCCGCTCCTTCTTCTTCGCGGCGGGGAAGAGGATGTTGTTGAGTATCAGGCGATATCCGGGGGAGTTCTTGTGCATGGAGAGGATGGTCGGCGGGTCGCCTACCAGATGGCGGTAGTCTTCCGGGTCGTGACCTCCGAAGTAGGTGAACGTACCGCGGCCCAGATTGCCGTGCAGGTACTTGACCTCGTCCTGTCCGGGGTAGTCACCCATGACGGTCACGTGGCTCTTCACCAGATCGCGGCGGTAGGTCGTGGTCTGACCCATGAACCCCTTGACCACGTTGACGTGACACTGGGTCAGCATCGTAGGAACCGGGTCGTGCTTCGCGGCGAACTCAAAGAGCGTGAAATAGTCGATCTCCTCCGGCCGCCCTGCGGCCGTCTCCGTCATGTCGATGTCAGAGAACTCGTATACGTTGGGGCTGGTGATGAGATGGAAGTCGGTGAACGCCAGCGACCTGTCGTAGTCCAGCTTATCCTGGTATCCGGCCTCTGGAGGCGTTCCGTCGAAGGCCGCGTCCACGATGTCGACGCCCGCCGCGGCCAGGGCTATGTCGAAGCTGTCGGTGGCGGAGCACATTGCGAACAGGAATCCGCCGCGACGAACGTACTCGCGGATCATCTGAGCGCTGGCCTTCTTGTGCTCACTGACCGACGGAAATCCCTGCTCGCGCGCGAGACGCTCGTAGTAGGTCTTCTGTTCCTTGTACCACTCCGCGTTCCGGAACGAAGCGTGGAACTTCCCGTACTGGCCCGTGAAGTCCTCGTGATGCAGGTGGAGCCAGTCGAAGGTCTCGAGTACTCCGGCCTGCACTTCCTTGTCCCAGACGATCTCGTACGGGATCTCCGCGTACTCGAGTGCCAGCATGACCGCGTCGTCCCATGGCTGGATGTTGTCCGGCGCGTAGAGCGCGATGGCCGGCGCCTTCTCGAGAAGAACGACCTCCATGTTCTCTTCCTCAACCTCTCGATAGATGCCCGCCAGCTGGGAGCCGTCGGGCTCCTCCCAGGCGACGCCGCGGTAGCGGCACTCCGCGCGGACGTCGTCCAGGCCGTCGAGGATGAGGAAGGAGCCGTTCCGGTAGTTCAGAAGCCACTCGACGCGATAGCCCTTCTCGAGCGCCCAATACGCCACGCCGTAGGACTTCAGGTGGTCGGTCTGCGTGAGGTCCATTGGTATGAGCGCCGCCGCGTGCGACAGCTGTGCGCAGGCGACCACGGCGCAGACCGCAGCGAACAGAAGGCCGGCGGCGATTCGACGCGTCATCCTTCCTCCCGTCTCAGCTGGTCGAGCTTCCGCCTCGCCTCCCCGGACAGCGTGTTGTCCGGCAGGTTCTCGAGTATGGCGAGGTACTGGTCCATGGCGTCGCCCCTTCTGTTCAGTTTCAACCGCAGGATGTCGGCCTTGCGCATCATCGCCTCTGCCCTGGGGGTTATTGCCGTGACGCCATCGATGATGCGGTCGTAGTGGTCGATCGCGTCCCCGTAGCGCCCGTCCGCCGTCGCCGACGCCCCGAGCAGTAGGAGCGCCTCGGCCTCGACGGCCGCGCCGGTTCGGGCCGACGCGAGAGTCTCGAGACGCTCGCGCGCCCTCGGTTCGTCTCCTGCGAGCAGGGCGGCGTGTGCGTCCGCCAACAGGTCAACCGGCCCCATGTCGCCCGACTCCTGAGCGGTCGCCATCGCGAGCATGAGGCGCAGCGCGTCGTTCACGGAGTCGCTCTGAGGAGAGGACTCGATCATCGCGCGGAACTCCTCGGTGGACGCGTCGTAGTCGTGTCCGAGGAACGACGCGAACCCGCGTGCGAACGCCGCCCGTTCGGCGATGTCCTCACGGACGCCCTCCCGCATGAGGCTGCCCGCCCGCTCGTGCGCGTCCCCGAAGCGGCCGCGCATCATGTTGGCGTCGACCTCGATGAGTATTGCGTCGTCCTCTATCCGGTGAGCCCTCTGCCCGAACCTGGAACGCAGCTCCTCCACCGTGGCGACCGCCGCGGCGGGGTCGAGCAGGTCGTCCAGCTCCAGCCTGGCGGCCTCGTAAAGCGCGTCCGCTCCCCTGTTCGAGCCCTCGAACGCGTCAGCCACGGCCCTGAGCTCCAGGACGGCGCCCTCCGGGTCGCCTGAGACCGCCAGGAGCTTAGCCGCCGCCGTTCCCGCCCGGGCCGCGGCTACGGCGCCCGGGTTCCGCTCGACCACCATCAGGTAGGCGGAGCGCGCCTGCTCGGGGAGCCCCTCGTCGCGGAGGATCTCCGCGTACTCCAGAAGCTGCGTGCCCCCGCCCCCGGCGACGTCGTCCGCGCGAAGGAACGCCGCGAGCGCGTCGTCGGGCCGGTCGAGCACCAGGTAGACGCTGCCGGCAAGGCCAAGTTCCTCCACAGTCGCGTCCTCCGACTCGGAGATAGCGTCCATCTTGCCCATCACCAGACGACGCCCGGCCCCCTGTTCAAGCATGAGCTCGATGCGGTTCGCCGCCCACTGCGTGGCGCTCCCGTGCGTGTTCACCGTCACCGCGCACTCGTCGATGGCGGACGAGTAGTCTCCGAGCGCGGTGTGGACGGTGACAAGCTCCTGGCTGAAGAGCGACTTGCTCCGGAACGCCGCGCGTCCGGACATGTAGGTCTCGATCGCGTAGTCGTACATGCGATGCCGTATCTCGAGCGAACCGATGTCGGTGTAGTCGCTGACGTCCGTCTGCGAGCCCCCGAGAATGCCCGACCACGCCTCGTGTGCGAGGTCGTGGTCGCCCAAGCGCGCGTAGGCCTCACCGAGCTCCATCCTCGCCTGACGGTCGTTCGGACGAAGGGCCAGACGCTCGAGCAGCATCTGCACCAGGAGGTCATTCTCGCCCGACGTCGAGTAGACCCGGACCAGTCCCCAGAAAGCTCGCTCGTTCGACGGGTTGAGTTCGAGCGCTTCGCGGTAGAGCCTCGCGGCCTCTTCCGTGTCCCCGGCGGAATACGCCTGTCGCGCCATCTGCACCCTGCCCTCCACCTCGGCGGAGGTCCCTTCGGGCGCGCGAGCCTCTGCGTGGTGATGCGAAGCAACAACGAACAACACCACGCAAAGCAGGATCGCTCCGGCGCGCCTAGCTACGGCGCGTCCCGCGGGCGTACGTCCTTCCCCGGCCGCCGTGTCATACGAACGCGTGGTCCTCATCGCTCCGTCTCGCTCGTGTCATACGAACGCGTGGTCCTCATCGCTCCGTCTCGCTCGTGTCGGTGGCTCCGGCGTCGACATCGTCCCCCGTCCCCTCCGCCTCATCTGTCAGCGCGCGGAAGTAGGCCCGTATGAGCTCGCGGTACTCGGAGGGGTACCCGCGCTGCATGGCTCGCAGCAGGTCCTCGCGCAGCTCCTGCGTCGCGCGCTCGACGTCGTCCGGCAGTTCCCCTGGATCTGTTCTCGCGTAGGCCTCGCCGGTCTCGGAGGTCCGCTCGCGTGTGTAGTCCCTCCTGCGGAGGGAGCGCTGGGCATCCAGCAACCTCGAGAGGATCCGCTTCTGTCGGTCGACGGTCTCCTGAGACGCGCCGCTTCGCTCCATCTCCTCGAGGGCGCGTTCCATCTCCTCGACGGTGTCGTCCAGCCTACCGAGTATCTCGCGCCGGTCCCCGAACTCTTCGGCCAGCCGGCGGGCCTCCTGGAGAATCTGGTCCTGACGAGCCCGCGCCTCGGCGATCTGGCGCTCCATGCCGGCGCTCATACCCATCTGTTCCATCTGCTGGCGCAGCGATTCGGTCATCTGATTGAGCTGAGACTGCTGCTCCCCCATCTGGCGAAGCTGTTGCATCAGCTGGCTCATCGCCCCTCCGGATGATCCGGACGAACTCTGCTTCGAGGTGAGCAGGCTGACGATGAGTCCATTGATGCGGCCGAGCGCGTGGCGCGCTTCCTTGTGGCCCGCCGCCGAGCCGCCCTCGGCGATGTGCGACGCCGCTCGCGTCATGGACATCTGAACCGCTCCGAACGCGCGGTAGATGTTCGGGTCTATGACGAACGAGTCCTTCGAGACCTGGAACATCCGGTCCGCTATGGCCGACATCGCAGCGACGAGGTCCGTCTCCTTGGCCACCAGCTCAACGAGTTCCGCTCGCGGGATGCGCCGCCTGCCCCGCACCGCCCCGACGACCTCCTCCTGCTCGATGGAGACTCCCAGAAGTTCGTCGATAGCGCGCAGGGTCGCCTCCCGATCGCGCTGCTGCAGGCTGCACGACATGCCGCCCTGGCACGATGAGAGCCGTGTGAAGAGCGTCAGCAGATCGTTCTTTGCCGTTTGGCACATCGCGGCCGCGTCCGACGGCTGCGACTCCGTCAGCCGCTGGCGCGCTGACTCCATCTTCTCCGAGAGCCCGCATGCCTCGGCCTCAGAGGCCGCCTCCCGCATCTGACGCGCCGCGGACGGGTCGACCTCGGCCATGTCCGCCGCCGCGGACTCGAGGTCCTTCTTCAGCTGTTCGAACTCCTGACGAAGACGCTCCTGCTCCTCGGCGAGCTGCTGGCTGCGCGCTTCGCTCGGGTTCTCTCCCGCCTCCCTGGCGATCTGCTCCTCTCGCGCGGCGAGGTCCTGCGCCCGGTCGGCTACGTCCGCCAGCTGCTGCTCGGCCTTCGCCCTCTTCAGGAGATTCAGCGTCTGTTCGAGACGCCTTAGGTAGTCGTCCTGGGTCAGAGAGAGGTTCTCCATCGCCTCGCTGACGTCCTCGGGACTCACCTTCTTCATCGCCTGACGGATGGCCTCGAGCAACTCTCGCATCTCCTCGGTGGCGACCTCGTCGAGCAGCTCCTGGATCTCGTTGACCTTCTCGATGGTCTCGAGCGTGACGCGGTCCGTCTCGCTCATCGTGTCAGTCAGGTCGCTCAGGCGATCAGCCATCCTGACGACGTCCTCGGCCAGCTCCTGCTGCTGCTCGAGCGCGCTCTCGACCTGCTCCTCCCGCTGCCAGTCGATCTCAGGCTCGCTCCGGATCTCCTCCTGCATGTGTTCGAACTGCTCGCGCAGCTCCCGCTGCTCCTCGAGCAGCTCGCCCAACTCGTATGAGATGTCGTCGTGCTCACTCTGAACGTCGCTGTAGAGCTCGGACATCGACGGGAATCGAACAACGTAGCTCTCGCTTCGCGCCGTCTTCGGCCCGGTCACCCGGTCGTTGTCGTCGACCTCGGCGTAGTAGACCAGAGAGCGCCCCGGCATGAGACCCGTCTCAGAAAGGTCCCACACGGTCTCTCGGGTCAACTCGCGCGGACCCTCCGTTCCGCGGCTCTCGAGGCGAAGGATGCCCTCCTCGGCCGAGCCCTCTAGCGAGTAGCGCAGCGACAGCGAGGAGACACCGTAGTCGTCCACCGCGGAGATGACGACCGGCAGCACCATGTCCCTGGGCGCCTCGATGTCCTCTCCGGGATCGACGATGCGCACGAGCGGACGCTCGTCGCGAATGGCCACGATGGAGTAGGTCGGCGGGTCGGGGTTCGCGAGACCGTCCTCGTCCTCTATTTCGATGGTGTAGTCGGCGTCCTCGTCGACTACGAGCACGGCCTCGTAGGCCCTTGGGGACACGGCGGACATGGCGACCGGTCCCCCGGGGGACACCAGCTGCGCCCGGGTGAGCGGCTTGCTCGCCCCTATGGTTACCGTGACCTTCGTCCCGCGCAGCGCGGTGATGTCGCCGTTGTTCTCGTCGACGGTACGCGGCAGAAGCCCGCTGTAGGAGGGGTAGTCGTAGTCGAGCCTGACGCCGGTGACGAACGGGCGGTCCACCACGGACACGGCGTACTCGGGCGAGGACTCCGTCCCCGTGACGACGGAGTAGCGGAGAGGCGTTCGCACGTCTCTCAGCGTCGCCAAGACCTCCAGACCCGCGTCCCCGGCCTCGGCCCCTGCCTCCACGACCTCGACGGGCGCCATCTCCAGTTCGGCGGCCTCCTCACCCTCGAACCGGTACGCCAGCGCTGGAGCGTCCTCGAGCGGCCCCACTATCGAGGCCCTGACGGGGAGGTCGTCTCCCGCGACGAGCGTCGCGTCGCCGGGCTCGACCGTGATGGTTACCACCGGCTTCGCCGGCACGTCGAGCGGACGCGAAAGTCGGGCCATCGCGGGGCCGAATCGCGGACCCAGCAAGACAGCAACCACCGCGGCCGCCAGGACCACAACCCCGGCCGTCAACACGGTCCTTCGCATCCCTGCGAGGCTCGGAACGATCCTGAAGTCGACGCCGGTGGCGTCAGCGACCGTCCTGAGTATGAGCGCGTCGATGAGCTCGACGGAGTATCCGTGACGACCGACGCCGCGCTTCGACCAGAGCTCCGCCGAGGACTCCAGCCGTTCGCCGAGTTCCGGGGCGCCCTCCTCGATCCGCGCCGCCAGCTCCACCGCGTCGACCGGTCGCGCGATCGGGCGAACCACCCACACTGCGGCGGACCCCACGACCGCGAACGCCGCGAGCAGAAGGAGCGTCACCCTCAAGGGCGGAGACAAACCAACGAGCGCCTCGAGGGCAACGACGAGGACCACGGCGCCCGTCAGAACCGCGGCGACGCGCAGCATGCCGACGGCGGCCGTGCGCCGCTTCCACCGCGCGCCGGCCGCGCTGATGCGGCGTATCAGTTCGTCGTGTCCCCGCTGTACCTTGACTTGGCTCACGTTCCCCTCAATGCGGTGCCGCCGTTGCCCGGACCGGGCCGGTCGAGCGTTCTGGTGCCGCGCTAGTGCGACAGCGCGTAGACCACGATGTTGATGGCCATGCGAAGCGCGGCCTCACGAGTCTCCGGCGGGTCGTTGTGGACCTCCGGGTCCTCCAGTCCGTCGCCGATGTCGGTATTGAACGTGTAGAACACGACCATCCGTCCATCGAGGAAGACCCCGTAGCCGTGCGGCGGACCGCCGTCGTGCTCGTGTATCTTCGGCAGACCCTCCGGGAACTCGTAGAACGAGTGATAGATCTCGTGGTCGAACGGAAGCTCGACCATGGGAGACCCCGGCAGCAGCCGGTCGAGCTGCTGTCTGAAATGGCGGTCCATGCCGTAATTGTCGTCCGCCCAGAGGAACCCCCCGCGCTCGAAGTAATCCCGCAGAGCGTCGACCTCGTCGTCGCTGAACGCGACCTTGCCGTGTCCGGTCATGTGAACGAACGGATGGAGGAGCAGCTCTTCGTCGTCTGGCGCGACGTTCACGGGCCGTCCGGCCACCTCGAGGTCGGTGCGCGCCCGCAGCGCGGCGAGGAGGTTCGGCAGAGCCGTGGGATTCGCGTACCAGTCCCCGCCCCCGCGGTACTTGAGCCGCGCGACAGTGAACTCGCCCGGCGCGTCCGATGCGCGCGCAGGCTCGACAAGCGCGACCCCCAGCGCGAACACGAGGACTACGGTCAACGTGAGCGCAGGACGATCAATGTAGCGGGGTCTCTTCATCTCCCCTCCGCGGTAGGCCGCGGCGCACACTCTCATAGACGCCGCCAGGCGGTCGAACGTTCAGTCCCACCTGACGCGCGGCGCACGTGGCTCATTCTAACCTGAGGCGGAGTCCGGGCCAAGAAGACGCGGGGGCGGTCCGCCGGACCGCCCCCGTTGACAGGCGTTCAGCGAGAAGAGGCCTAGCCTTCGGAGTCCTGCTTCCCCAACTCGTCCGCCTTGGACAGCGCGACCTTCGCCAGGATGGGGCCGATGATCTCGAACACGATGCTCGTCGCCGTAACGACGGTTATCACGGCGGCGCCTATTGTGAGCGGGTCGTAGGTCAACGGGTTCGCGCCCGGGTTCGCGGCGGAGTAGCGGGAGACCGCGTCTACCACTTCCGGGGTTCGCCCCAGTTCGGCGAACTCGGTGCTGATGATGAGCGAGAGACCGATCGCCACGCCGGCCTGCGACAGGATACCGAGACCCAGCCACTTCTTCATCTTCTTCTCGATCCTCCCCATCACGCCCCCGAGCCCCGCGCCGACGATCTTACCGGCCGAACGCGCCAGTATGTAGGCGATCCCGATGGCGCCGAGCTTAGGCAGATCCGAGAGCCGCAGGTGCGCTCCCGCGAGACAGAAGAACATGATGAAGAGCAGCGGCATGATGTCGCGAAGCGGATCGGTTACCCTCCGAACGAAGCTCTCTCTGCGCGTGTTCGACAGCACGAAGCCCGCCGCCATACTCGTCAGGATGAGCGAAAGCCCGAAGTGCAGAGAGAGACCCGTCGCTACGAGCACCGTCCCGAACGTCATCACCAGAGTGTCGCGACCCGAATGCAGCTTCCGGACCAGGAGACAGAAGACGAAGCCGAGCGCAGCGCCGACGGCCAGGCTGCCTAGGATCTCGAGCGACGGCGCCTTCATCGCCCCGATGAGGCTGCCACCACCTCCACCGATCCCAAGTGTGCCGCCGACGAGCATCTTCCTCGCGAGCGCTGCGGCGAATCCGAAGATGAGTATGGCCAGACCATCGTCGAATCCGACCACCGCGTAGAGCGCGGTCGTGAGGCTTCCCTTGGCCTTGTATTCCTGTATGACGGCAACGGTCCCGGCTGGAGCGCTGGCCGGCGCAAGCGCACCGAAGAGGAGCGACACCGGCCAGCTGCGCGTGATCAGGAAGACGATGAGAGTGACGAACAGGAACGCAACGAAGGACTCCGCAAGGATGACCGTCGCGATCCCCTTGCCCAGATGCTTGAGGGAGCGGAGGTTCAACTCCGACCCGATACTGAATGCTACGAACCCGAGCGCGATGTTGGTGATGAACTCCAGCGCCTCGAGGTTCTCGTGGTGGAAGCACCCGAGCACGGACGGGCCCAACACCACGCCGAGGACCATGAACCCGATGAGTGATGGCAGACGGGCGAGCCTCGCCGCGCGGCCGAAGTAGAAACCCAATATCGCGACGACGCCCAACAACAGAAGCGGCTGCGACCTGAGGATCTCCTGCATAGTTCCAAACCCCCGGGCGCTACGTGGTCAGAGACCCGCCGCTGAAGAAGACGTCCTGAACTGCCACGAGCACGCGGTCGCTCTCGGAGAGAGGCCCCGTAACGGACTCTATTCTGCGCACCAACTCGTTCGTCATTCGCTTGCCGACGAGAGACACGATGATCCTGCTGAAACTCCTCGGACTGTCGCTCCACAGACCCGCGAAAAGCGGGACCTTGGCAAGATACGAACTCGCGTTCTCGGCTTCGATGACCGCCGTGAACCGAGGCTCCGTAGCGCCGAACACCTCCAGGAGCTGGCGGAAGAGCTCCTCGTCCTGCACGAAGACGTGGAAAAGGCTCTTCTTCTCACCTGTCTCGGCGCGCGGCTCGTCGCGCAGGTGGCGGACGAAGCTCTCGTAAAGCGCCTCTGGATTCCTCGCCGCGACCATCTCCTCCACCGCCGATGCATCCGACAGCACGCGGGAGATCGTAGACAGCACCTTGATGTGGTCGCTGGAGTTCTCCTTCGGTCCCACGATGAAGACGAGAAGCCTGACGGGCGCATCGTCCATCGCCTCGAAGCTGACACCGTCGGGCACACTGACGACCCCGACGGCGAACTCGCTGGCCGACTCGAGTCGGCAGTGAGGAATGGCGATGCCCCTCCCGAACCCCGTGGTTCCCATATCCTCGCGTTCCCGCAGGCCGCTCTCTACCTCGTCGGGCGTGACACCGTCCAGCGCCCCGGCGCAGAGGCGCGCGATCTCGCGGAGGACCGCCGCCTTGTCCGGCGCGGTCACCCCGGCGGAGACACACTCACGCCGCACTACGCTCAGAATATCCACCGTTCTCCCTCCTTACGTTGCTCAATTCCGGATTACCAGCATCAGGCTATCCCCGTTTGGCGGCAGAATCAACGCCTCCGGAAGCCAGTCGGCGCCCGGCCAGAGCCGGCGGCCGCCCCGTCGGACCGTCAGCGATCCCGAACCCGCTCGATTCTCTCTCTGGCCATGATGCCCACCCGGTGCTCGTCCAGGGCAGCGGCCGCCTCGTACTCCTCCAGAGCCCGAGCGCCGTCATCCAGACGATCGTGTATGTCGCCCCTGAGGAGATGCACGCGTCCGTCGAGGGGATCGACCGACGCGTACAGCTCAAGCGCGTCCAGCGCATCGTCGTATCGTTCCTCCAGGATCAGCACCTGCACGAGCGACCGGACGAGAAAGACATCCGGGTTCTTGCTCGTCGTGCCGCGGAGCAGGTCCACGGCCTCGTCGGCGCGCCCCATCCTGACGTAGCTGAAGGCGAGCACGCGCACCGCGTGGAGGAGCGTGCCACCGCGCTCGATGACGCTCTCCGCCAGCCCGGCCGCCTCGGCGTACTGGCGCCGCCCGTACAACTCCTCGCACCTGAGAGCGTCGGAGTAGACGTCCATCATCGACTTCGGATCAGGCAGTGCCGTTTCGGCCACCGGCGACGATGCCTGAACGTATCCAAGAGAGCCCAGTCTCTCCCTCTCCTCGTCGGTGAGATCCCGGTCGGCCAGCCTTCCGGGAGCCGTCCCTTCGAGCAGTTCCTCGAGTTCCGCCTCGAGTCGCTCGAGGAAGGGTCCGCCGTCCGGATAGATGTTGCGCGACTCGGACGGGTCGGTGAGCAGATCGTAGAGCTCCGGCTCCGGCGCCAGAATGAACTTGTGCGTGTGCGTCCTCACTCCGCGCAGCGGGCTCCACCCCGCCAGGGCGAGTGGCATCTCGGTCTCGATGTAGACGGACCTCTCCGCGCCGGACGCGGGCGCAAACAGGTCGTCGCCGTCCAGGTTCTGCGTGGCCTCGACTCCCAGGAGGTTCTCGACCGTCGGCATGATGTCGACCAGTCCGACCACCCGGTCCCCCACGCGATACGCGCCGTCGAAGAGGGTCCGACACGATACGATGAGTGGCACGTTCATCGTCGGCTCGTACACCAGCATTCCGTGCGTCGGCTCCCCGTGCTCGCCGAGGGCCTCCCCGTGGTCGCCGGCGGCGACTATCACAGTCTCGTCCAGGCGGCCCGAGCTGTCCAGAGCGTCCAACAGCCGCTCGAGCTCCGAGTCCGCGTATGCGATCTCGGCGTCGTAGGGACGCGCCGAGAACTTGGGCAGTCGCTGGAGCGGCGACTGGTACGGCAGGTGTGGATCGAAGTAATGCACCCACAGGAAGAAGGGAGCGCTCTTCGACGTACGGGAATCCAGCCACTCGATCGCCGCGTCGGTCACGTGCGCGGCCGGGCGTTCGTTGTAGTCTGGCATCGAGGGACGGTAGCCTTCGGCGCTCACTTCGAAGTCGTAGGTCTCGAAGCCCTGGTCGAGCCCGAACCGGGCGTCCAGCACGAAGCACGAGACAAAGGCCGCCGTGTCGTATCCGTGTGAGGAAAGGACCTCTGCGAGCGTTGTCCGATCGTCGGAGAGGTGGTACCTGCCGTTGTCGTGCACTCCGTGTCCGAGGGGGTCGAGACCGGTGAGAACAGTGGCGTGCGCCGGAAGTGTCAGGGGAACGTTGGTGACCGCGTCCTCGAACAGCACGCCGCGCGCAGCGAGGGAGTCGAGGGTAGGAGTCTCGGCCCACTCACAACCGTAGCATCCCAGCCGGTCCGCGCGAGTCGTGTCCAGAGTCACAAGGAGCACGTTGAAGCCGGTCGCGTCGCCGGCCTCGACGGTGCCGGCCACGTAAGGTCTCCCGACATCCCCACGAGCGACGCCCTCAGACACCGACGCGTCAGACCGCCGCAGGACCAGCCAGACGGCGGCCGCGGCGACCACCAGGACCGCGCCGCTCCACAACAGGACGCTGGCGCGGCCCGCTCCACTGGCGGCCCTCGGCCGGTGTCTGCTCTCTCGTGAGCCGACTGAAGACAACGGTCCCTCCCTGTTGCCACACCGACATCAAGCGAGGGCCCGCCGCTCGGACGGGCCCTCGGAAGCCACGGGCGTGACGGGTCGCGCCGTCCGTCTCCGCCAGCCTTCACTACCCGCTGTGCCTGCGCCTTCTGCGAGCCTCGGAGTGGATCTGCCACTCGACAACGAGCGGGCTCGCGACGTAGAGCGAGGAGTATGTTCCTACGATGACTCCGACCATTAGTGCGAACGCGAAGTCGTGGATGACGGCGCCGCCGAAGAAGAAGAGACAGAGCACGACGAGCAGGGTCGTCAGCGACGTCACGACCGTTCGCGACAGTGACTCGTTGAGACTCGTGTTGACGATCTCGACGAAGCTCTTGCCGTACAGCTTCCGGCGGTCCTCACGGATGCGGTCGTAGATGACGATCGTATCGTTGAGCGAATAGCCGACGACCGTCAGGAAGGCCGCAATGACCGGAAGCGTCAGCTCCCTTCCCGTCAGAGAGAACAGGCCTAGCGTGATGAGCACGTCGTGCACCAGCGCCGCGACAGCGCCCACCGCGAACTTGAACTCGAACCTGAGCGAGATGTAGATGAGGATGCCCAGAAGCGCGTAGAGGATCGCCGCGTACGCCTTCTTCCTCAGCTCTCCTCCCACCTTCGGACCGACCAGCTCCTGGCGCCTCACGTCCGCCTGGTTCGTCGGGTGCGCCTCGTTGAGCGCACTGACGATCTCGCCTGTCAGGTCCTCCCCTCCCTCACCCCGCGTCCGGATGACCGCCTCGCGGCCGTTGCCGAAGTGCTGGATCTCGGCGTCGCCGAGCCCCATGTCGGCCAGCGTCGCGCGGATGCTCTCCGCCGCGATCGGCTCCTCGAACTGCACCTGGAGCAGGATGCCGC
>Ga0180430_10000088_pt1 | contig 105125 bp, 59 predicted proteins | sample SS_ome_9_FD_132999 | JGI IMG/M metagenome (GOLD analysis project Ga0180430, IMG submission 132999) | Hypersaline lake sediment archaeal communities from the Salton Sea, California, USA - SS_1_S_2 metaG | ecosystem: Environmental > Aquatic > Non-marine Saline and Alkaline > Hypersaline >...
AAGCAAAGAGAAAAGCAGAAGAAGAAAAAGCAAAGAGAAAAGCAGAAGAAGAAAAAGCAAAGAGAAAAGCAGAAGAAGAAAAAGCAAAGAGAAAAGCAGAAGAAGAAGAAGAAAAAGCAAAGAGAAAAGCAGAAGAAGAAAAAGCAAAGAGAAAAGCAGAAGAAGAAGAAAAAGCAAAGAGAAAAGCAGAAGAAGAAGAAAAAGCAAAGAGAAAAGCAGAAGAAGAAGAAAAAGCAAAGAGAAAAGCAGAAGAAGAAGAAGAAGAATCGGCTTCCTTGCAAGGCTTTAGTCCTGAAACTTCTGAAACAAGTCCGGCACCAACACCTAAACCCTCTCCAAGGGGAAAACTCGAAACTCCAGGATTGGACGCCACTCTTGAAGTTATTAATAATTATCATAGGGAACTACGTAGACGAAGAATAGACGTCGTAATGTCTGCAGAGGACCAAAAGAAATTCAATGAACAGATAAATGCGCTCAAAAACACGAACGAAAAAAATGAAAATAAGCTGAAAGATATTAATGAATTGGCTTTGAGGGGACGTATTTACGATGCCATTATTGATTGGATGGCTCAAAAAGAAATGAGCGAAAAAATAGGATTTATCCGTGATAACAACAAGGGTGTTGCGGTGTTGGTTCTTAAGGCCCAAGAGCTAAAACTTGACCCGACGGGTAGGAGCAATGATGATGACTTTATGGATCTTGTGATTGGAACGGCATTTGCTGATGAAGAATATCCTGATGCTAAAAAGGGGAATGTAGAGGAATATGAAGATAACGTGAGGGATACGTATGAATTTGATCCGGATAAGATAAAAGCGTATAAAGGATCCAGTGACGTTTTGCTATCAGAAGCAAAAATTCCCGAGTCTATTCCCGACTCCATTCCCGCCAAGGAAAAAGAACCCAAGGCGCCTCCTTCCGCAAAGTGTAAGCTTCCTCTTCACAAGATATACTACACGGACTCAATCAAAGCGGATATACACAAAGCCCTATCATTGTATATGAAACGACAAGTTTCTATGCGAATGGATAAGCACATTGCGGAAGGGGATTATGTAGATATTTCTAGCGAGTCTATCAAAGATAAAGTGGATATTTCTAGTATTAATGATAGCGACGACGGTGAGACAGAGGTGGATAGGATGGAAGCGTCATTGGGAACGGTGGTAAATGTGGGGGAATCCGTAAGAGCAAAGACCTCTCTCTTTGATCACGCATCGAGTATTTCTACGCAAGTGTTTACGCACACGAATTCAAAAGACGAACCTACCCGCAATTGGTTGATGGCACGTATTGAAGACCGGTATGCGGAAAAGTTTCTTAGGACACGCAAAGGGTATTTTGGCGAAGAATTCATTGCGGATGGGATATCATCACCATCATTGACAACGACTTCGAAAAAGGCAAAACCCAAACGGGTATTTGATCTCTATCGGACAAATGGTGGTGGTGGAGAAGGGGGGTCAAAAAGACACCGAAGGTCTAGGTTTTCCCTTGATGGACAAGGAAATCAAGTAAATTCAAAATACACCGCAAGTCGACGTGGTGTTCCAATGTATCATTATGGAAGGGGATGGTCTCCTCCTATAAGCAAACGATTATCGACGTTCACACGAGACAACCTTTTCAAGGATTTTCCAGAAGAACAAGCAAAAGAGAGCATAGCTAATTTGGTTGGATGTTCTCTGGCCATTGTAAGCACGAGTATATGTACTCGTGTTCCAGTGCGAGATATCATATTCCAGAAGAAGGACAATCGATGGAAATGTAAATCCCTTAGGAGCATTCCGCAACATCCACGCTTTAACGGTGGTATTTCTTATTCTGGAAATTCCGGAATATCCAGAAAGGGAAAGGGGTCTTTGGTGGATAATAAGGATATGCAACGTAAACTTGGACAGAGTCTTGCGAGCAGAGACCGGTTTGACAGTTCTTGTAGATCTACCAACAACAACAAGCTCATTTGTCCTGGTATCTTTGAAAGGATTATCCGCAAATGGGAGGAATTGGTTTTTACGGTCCATGGCATTTCTTTGGATTTGGATGATGGGAAAGACGTGAAAAATGGTGAAGATAGACAAGACTTGATTACTTCTTTGCGAAAGGTCATTTCTCAAAACGTGATGGACATGATTATGGATATCATGGACGGTGATGTAGTTGGTAGCAAGGGAAAGATGTACAATTTGTGCAAATTGGCAGATTTTCCCGAGGGATTACGTGTTACCATGGCCAATGTGGTGGAGGAGATGCATTCGTGCGTGGAAGAGTTTCGGTACAGCAAGACCCAACGTCGGACGGCCATGAAAAATTTGGTCAAACGTGTGCATGATATACATATTGTTTCCGAAAATCACTATTAAAGTTTCTATTTTTTTTTACATTTATTGTATGACTCCAACATTTTCAACGGCCCATGGAGGAGTTATTTAAAGTCGAAAGCGATAGCGATGCGTTTTTACAAAACAAACGCACATTCGAAGAAATTTCCGTAGATGACACTAATCAACACGATATAGGTCTTGTTAAGGTAGAAGAAAAAGAGGAGAGTGAAGATGGGTCATTGCGGATTTATCGTGGAGCCGTTTATGATGATGATCCTCTTGGATTACTCAAAGAGATTAGAAAAAAACCGTTTGTGATTGATCATGTTGCGTATATGTGGTATATTTTATGGAGGAAGTGTTATTATGAAGAACGTTCGGATTTGCCTAGGTATTATTGTCCTGTGCACGAAATTTATTCCACATACTTTACATTGGCAAAACATTTCAACTTTTCCATCAAATCGGTCATCCCGAATGAATTTCCGCAATTTATTCAAGAATTTCGTAATAGAGGAAATATTGATGTGGTTTCAAGACAACGAGAAGATGAGTTTATCCCTTGTATAATACTCAATCATCGATGGGGAGAATCCTATTACTTGCTTTTAATTAAGAGTATACAACGAAATTGTGAAGAGAAAACATTTCACAGAGAGTTTGTGGATCCTTCTTCCGCAGTTACTGGTTATCATCAAGAATCTCCTTTTTATCCTAAAGATGGTATAAATATTATGGACAAACACGTACCTCCTCCGGGGTTGGGTATCATAAAAGATGAGTCGTATAAAGGCAAAGATAGGATGGAAGATAAAGATATCTCAAAGATTGTACAACATATTTGTGTCATTCCTTCCATCATTGCAAAGATACATCAACATCTAGAAAAAATTAATATTATCCGATGCATACACAAAAACTTTACCGAACCCAACTCTCCATCGACATCAATATCTACACCAGATCATTCTCCGCAAATTTCACTAGATAGTGAGGATAACGATACACGTAAAAAAACAAGCTCTTTATCAAAGAAAAGACGCAAAGATTCTGCTAGCTCTATAGTGGAGGGGGCAGTACAAGTGGAGGAAACAAGGGAAGCGGAAAAATCGTCATGAACCGAACTTTCTTTTCAACCACTTTTGTCATCATAATGGTGGTTGGGGTCCTTATCGGTGCGGCTTCGTGTTACGCGAATCCGCATCCGAGAAGGCACCAACCAAAAAGAGATAGAGAAAGAGGCCGAGATACACATGGGAATAACAAGGAAGGAAAAGAGGACGAGCGCGCAAATATCATTTATGACGATGTTATGACTACATGGATGGAAGAGGCAAAGAGGGAAGATGAAATAAATCAAGAACTAGAACGAAAAAGGGAAAGAGAAACAAAAGGAGAAGATGAATTTTCGGAAAAGGATAATGATCCGATAGATTCTATGTATACGTTGTACAAAACATACAAAAAAGTGGGTACATGGGTAAATTATTTTCGGAAGGGTGTCTACAATCAATTCGGTTCTATTAACAACGAACCTGCGGAAGAGTCTTCTTACGTGGAAGACAAAAGATACTACAAAAGAGATAATTGGCAATACAGTGATTCGTATAATCATGACAAAACCTCAAATTTGTTTATAGTCGCCATGTTGTTTTCACTTGTCATAATATTTGTATTTGCATGTGTGTATTGCTACTTGATGAATTCATTTGCGAGGATCATTGGAACTATCTCGGCACTGTTGACATTCATCGTTATATTACATAGAATATATGTGGTGTCTGAAGAATTTTATCCGACCGACGACGGTGGTGGGGACGGAATGCGAAACGTGATGGAACATTATCCATTTTAAAAATGTGTAAATTAAGTTGTATATTTTTACTTAAAAATATTCCTGTTCTTCAATTTCTCCTTTTTCATCGCTATCTTCCAATTGCATGGATCTCATTCGGTCCGCCAAATCACTGTCTCTTATGCCTTTTATCTTTGCAATTGCTCGTGATTTACGTTTAGTTCCTCTATTTCCTCTCCCTTCTTCTGTAGACTCAGACAAGTTCAATTCGAGTAGTCTTTGATCTTCTTCAAGCCTTTTCACCTTATACCATGCATCTTCCAGCATTTCTTTGAGTAAATCAATATCTCCAATACTACGAATATCTTCAATATCCTCAATTTCATCGAAAGTCATCCTTCCTTCACCTCCTTCCTCTCCTTCCAATTCTTGTTCCATTTCCTCTCCATCTCCTCCTCCTCTCCCTTCTCGTTCTAATTTTATTTCCCGTTCTACTTCCATCCGTTCCTTGGTATCTTCGTCTATTATTTTTCGTCTCTCTGGGTCAGTAGTGATTTTCGGAATTTGGGGAAGGGTAGATTTGCCTTCTATGGGTATACCCTTCCATTTCTTTTCCAAATTTCTCAACATGTTTAAGAACCCATCGTTGATATTCAAATTTGGTACTTTGGAATACAAGAGTTTGTATGCCCTACGCAAGTCGTATCCAAGTTCATGCATCATATAGGCAATAATCAAAGTTGCGGATCGAGATCGCCCTTCTTCACAATGGACGAGAATGCCATAATTTTTGAATAGCACTCCAGGTTTTTTTAACTCATCTCTTATTGCAAGATGTGATTCAAGTTTCCCAGCCTTCCATTCCGAGGATCTATCTTTCATCCAGTTCAACGCAGATTCAATCTTTCCTTCAAATTTTTTGGCTTCCATTTTGTTGTCCGGCACTTTTACTTGATAATATAACATCCGAACTTTTGTTTCAAGATTTTCTCCTGTCACCAATGTGCTACCCGCTTGCGTTAATTTATCTTTGTACTTAAGTGGTTTAGCTCTAAAATCGCCCTGATTCATAGTTACATTCACAACGTATCGTATGTTTCTATTCCTCAACCATTTTTCATTGTCGGCATAACCTGTGCGTGGTGAAAGATAAAACCTCGTTAGGTTGTGCGTAAAAATGTAATACTGTCTATCTCGAAAACTCTCCAGAGGGTCTGTATCCGCAATGCTTTTTGCTATGATTTTTGGTTCGGGATTTGTCCGGCTCGATGTTCTTCTTCCCTCCATTATATTTTTTTTTCTTTTTTTCTTATTTTCTCTTTTTCTAGGCGAAGGCGTTTTAGAACGTCCAGGGCGGGTACCACTAGCAGATCTACTTCGCTTTCTTGTAACTACCATGACCAGGGTACGGCTAAATATGGGAAAGAATTTAAAAATTTTCAATTACGGAAAGATAAAATTTTAATGCAAATTTAAATTGAAATATAATTTTGGTACAAATTAGAATCGTATTTTTAACTCGCTGACTGCACAAGTTATGTTATGCAAGAAAATTAATGGTATGATGGATTATGGATCTACAGATATCTCCGCGGTCCTCTACCATCCATAGATTAATTTTGGTCGGTTGCGGAGGATCAGAGGTCAAGAAACTTTGCAAATCAATAAACGATGCCTATGTCTCAAATCCTTCCTCTTTGTATAAACACATTCCGCAAAACGTAAAGTATACCACACGGAAACCCAGAAAAGATGAGATACACGGGCGGGACTATAACTTTGTGGATGAATATACTTTCCAAGTGATGATTAAGTCGAATGCGTTCAAATTTTATAAACAAGGAATGGACGATGATAGGGATACTTCCGAAGAGCATTACTACGGGACATCTCGAACGTATTGGAGATGGGCCAAGATGGTTGTTATGAGCCCGATTGAACTTGGACAGTTAAAGGAAAAACACTTTAAACAGTCTCGTATCATTTTTGTGGATATCCCAAGGGATGATCGCAAGGCCGTTCTGAGGAATGAATACATGTTGAGTACCGATGAGGCAGAAAAACGGTTGGCCTGTGATTTGGATGAGTTTGCTTTGTTTCGGCAATGGGATTACCGCATTACTAACTTTAAACAAATCTTTGAAAACGATATCATAGACACGTTTGTATCCCAATTAAAGTATAAATCCTGAAGGAAAAAAATGCAATTTTTTCAAAAAAGTTTTAATTTTAATTTTATTTTTTTCCCTCATCCTCATTTTCTTTTATCACTACCACAACACCTATGAAACGAGTACGCGATGATCCCGAGGCTTTGGATTTCGTTCGGCATATGAAACCAAAACAAGAGTTTTTCGATCCAACAATTCTACCTACGGAAATGTGGAGACATATTTTCTCGTTCATTCCGCAAGATTTACATGCAGTTTTTCTACTCGTATGTCATGCGTGGAAAGGAAGTGTTGCGGAAGGGTACGACTTGAGCACGGAAACAATATGTTCCCTAGGTTATACCGCACTGCTAAAATGGAAAATAAGAGATTACTCTGGATTGTGGATTAGTAGTAGATATGCTTTCGTTGCCGCACGCGGAGGACATTGGGATATGTTGATTTTTATGGGACAGTACACAGAAATAACTGGATGGACATGTGTTGGAGCTGCGGCAGGAGGACAATTGGAAGTTTTGAAAAAGCTAAATGACCGGAAAATTCTATGGTATAACAAGGACAATAGAGTTTGTGAAGTTGCTGCGGAAAATGGACATTTGCACGTATTACAATGGGCCACGGACAACGGATTTACCTGGCATGGTGACTGTAAAAAGGTCGCAAAAAATGGACATTTGCACGTATTGAAATGGGCGAAACAGAGAGGACAAGAACTTTTAAGGGTGTGTCATGGAGCCGCTAAAGGAGGACATTTGGAGGTTTTACAGTGGGCGAGGGAGCATGGCTGCGCTTGGGATGAAGAGACATGTAACCGAGCTGCTAGAGGAGGACATCTGGATGTGCTGCAGTGGTTGAGAAAGCATGGCTGCCCTTGGGATGAGGAGACATGTTATGCGGCTGCTAGAGGAGGACATCTGGAGACACTGAAGTGGGCGAGGGAGAATGGATGCCCTTGGAATGAGCGGACATGTTATGCGGCTGCTAGAGGAGGACATCTTGAGACACTGAAGTGGGCGAGGGAACATGGCTGCCCTTGGAATGAGGATACATGTTGTTTGGCTGCTGCAGGAGGACATCTGGAGGTGCTGCAGTGGGCAAGGGAGCAAGACTGCCCTTGGAATGAGGGGACATGCAGTGTGGCTGCTATGAATGGACATCTTAAGGTTTTGAAGTGGGCAAGGGAGCATGGCTGCCCTTGGGATGAGGATATGTGTTGGGCGGCTGCTGAATGAGGACATCATGAGTATACGGTTTTTGTTTAAATAAATACTACCAATACTCTTGGCCTTCCTCTTCCGAAAGTTTTGCGGAAACCATTTCCTCAGTACTTTCTTCCGAAGGACTTCGTTTGCGTTTTCCTTTACCCTCTTCCAGATTGAGTATTTTATCAATTATTTCTTTTGTATCTTTCAAATGGGCATATGCTAACATGCACAACTTTGTGCTGTATTTCATATTGTGATAGAAAATGTTTCTCGTTTCTCTTTTGTTGGGAAACACGGCGCGTATGGTGGGTATCCAAAAGTCCCAAAACTCTTTCCACAATTGGTTCCTTTCAACACTTTCAAGGGTTTTAAGTAGTACGTCACGCCTACTAACCGCTTTTGGATTAAACAAATTTCTTCCTTTGTTTAAAAATTCCTTGGCTTTCTTGCGAATCCGTTCTTCGGAAAGTGCTTCTTCCTTGGATGGCATATCCTCTTTCGTGAGTTTCTTTTCATAAAGAAACTTTGTAAATTCTTCGACATTTTCCATAATCTCTGTCCTGTTTTCGGGTTTATACAATGGATTTCCGATGATCTCATCCAATGGATTTTCGATGAGCTTATTCAATGTATCATCCCAGGTTGCAAATGGCATGTATATGAGCTTATTCAATGTATTCAAAATCATAAACTTGGCACGTTGGAGGCATTTATCCGGTTTCAATCGGACATTTCGGAATTGATTATATAAACGTAATTCATCACTCATCATTATGTTCCATGTTCTCTTGCGCAGTGTATCAGACTCAATATCTTCAATGATGCGACGTAAAAGTGTCACACACCGCATCAATTCGTTGAGTACTTCTTTAACTTTGTCTGGAGAAAATACCGTGATTGTTTCCTTGTATTTTTTTTCATTTTCTTGCGCTTTGTATGGCAAAAACACCATCGGTTTCATATTGCCGGGGTTGATAAGACGGTATTTTTTTATATACTCCTTAGGATTCTTTTGGATCATCCACCTCCGGAAAAGCATGGCTAAGAACAACATATCTCGATCTCCCTTGGCAATGGGTGTCAGCATAGGTAATATCAATTTAAAGACTATTTCCGGAGGTAGGTGCGGTCGAATGATCTTGGTTTCCGTACCACCGCCTGGCATTTCAATGGTTTCACCAAATCCTCCCATGAGGCTTTCCGCCAATCCTCCGTAGTATTTTAAACCTTCTTTGCTTTCTTTTATAATACCTATACCATAAAGCTCTATTCGTGGATCTGTTAAAAGTCTATCTTTGATGTAATTGGGTATATTGTTGTACTTTTCTTGAAAGAGGTAGAGAATCTTGAGTGCTGTTTCACTTTTCATCTTTGAGTGTATCATTATACTCATCTGAGATTTTTTATCCAAATACTCCTCGCGTATCTCTTCCAGTTGATATTTAATCTCTCTTGTTCGATCAACAAAATATGCATTGAACCATTCTCTCGTTTTATCATATGCATTGAACCATTCCCTCGTTGTATCCATATTTTCGATTGCCATATGTTCTGGTCCAACACGGTACTGTTGTTTTTCTCCATTTGCGCCAATCATGATTCGAGCTTCGGTATATCGCTTCACTTCGTCATCTATGGATTTGGATGCGTAAAGTGTATCGATGATACGCAACACTTTATTTCGCATTGATTTTGTAGTTTGAAAAAAATTTATATCATCCATATCCATTGCATAATCTCCTGTAAATTTCCACCATCTAGGAATGCCATTGATCCCGGATTGTTCGTCCTCTAAGTATGATATGTATGCGTATATACGATCGTCCAAATAATCATCAAATCCATTTTTTTGTTCAAATTCCACTTCTATTGAGTCCAATTCATCACTGGCATCCCCCCTGCTATATAATTCATCCAAAGCATTATCATATCGATTCATCAAATTATCTAACGCCTCAAACGTCTCTTTTACTGAGGGGATTTTTTCCCGTGGATCCCGTGGATCCCGTGTACCAAGAATACGTAGGGGATATTGCCTTCTCTTCATGTATATATAATTATATATTTTTGGTGGTAAGCCTTCCATATCAAAACTGAATGGATTTGCCAATGGAACCCACTCTTCCTCTAGATATTCTCTAATAGCTTTTAAACGTTCTTTTTCCGCAACAGTGTGGGTATTTCCACCGAAATCAAGAGTATAAAAATCCTTCATAAACAGGCTATGGGGTTCGGGCAATAACTCTTCTGGGGAATTGCGGAAGATCTTTTGTAGTACATCTTCCGAAAATGCATAGACTTGCTGTTGTTTGTCTTCTTCCAACGTATAAAAGCTACCGATGTTTTTTTGCCACTCTTCGATTTTTTGTTTGTAGTAAACATACGGATTCAAATCGGTCAACTCGGCGGATTCCATCATTCCTACTGTTCAGTATGTATATATAAAAGTTAAGTTTTTACATTGCATGATTTTAATGAAAACAACTCGATTTTTTTCTCCTTTTTTTCCATCTCCCAACAGTTTATTTCTTTTTTTTTTGAAATGTCTTTCTCCTTACCAATATTCATCATCTTGAGCAGCACTTGTTCTATTTTCCACATTTTCTACAAAATAGGTAAGAAGTTCTGAATCTGGTATTTCCTCTTCTAGTGGATCTGGAAAAGTAAAAGTTCTCAAAAAATCAGTATAGTCAGCACTATCATCATCTTCCCAAAGTTTATATTCCTTATTTTTTTTTTCTTCTTTCCAAGATATAGCGGAATTATAATCCTTGACAATTTCTTTTTCAATTAACGTTCTCGCTTCGCCAAGCGATAGATCTTCACGGGTTTCAATCAAGATGGAAGCCAGATATTCTTTTTGTATCTTTTTGACAAATTTTTGAAATTGTACGTAAACTTTCGCTGCGTGTATTTTTAGGGCGGCCTTTATATTCCTTAACTCAGGAGCGTCTTTCTTTGGTTCCCAAATGGACTCTATTTTTTTGGATAATAAACCATACGCATCCAATCCACCATAATTATAACCATCTAATTCTATCTTCTTTCCCATCCTTTTTACCCATTTTCCAGCCAAACCAGAATCAGGCCCATCAGCAGTCGGCGAAAGTGCAATAAGATATAGTTGGTTTATTTCTCTATTTTCGTTTGGATTTGTATACCAGGTCCGCCGAATGGGGGGTCTATCCAAATCTTCACCAAGAATGGCACGTAAGGACATTTCTCCTCTCCAAGATAATATTTCCTTCTGATTAGATGCAATCACTTCCAGCGCTCCCGCAAAGTTTTCGTATCCATTTTGGATAAAACGATCTACCGCATCAGGGTAAAACTGCAGAAAAAAATCGCTCCATTCTTCTCGCATGTTTTCAGTATACAAACGCGCAATAATTTCGTACATTATATCTAAGTCTGATTCATTCATTTCAAGTGGTTTCGGAATCTTAGGCACATTGCCCATCACTACACCTCCGCCTCCTACAACCTTTACCGGAGAATCTCTCTGTTCATTTGTTGCGCCAGGTTTGAGGGGAGGACTAGGAGGGTCCCCTGGGGGACCAATATAACGAGGAGACCACATAAGTTATTATCAATTTCCTTTTATAAAAAGTATAACGGTTGTTTTCATTATTATACATTTACATCACTCATTTTTTTCCCTTCCATTACCAACTAAATGATCCTTAGGGGATGTAGATAATTAAATTCCTGCACGGTTTCTTTGATAGCCTTCATTGTGTTGCTGAAGGGGTCAGAATTGATATCAGCATCTTCCGGAAACTCAATCAATACCCCTTGTCCGCCATTTTGCGCAGCTTCGTAAATGATATCATTATCCAAACTTCCACCTAACAATGCCGCACTTACGCCATGGTTTTTCAATTGACGAAGTAGAATCTCGGCCAACGCTTTATCGTATTTATAAAGAGCGAGCAAGACGATATAAGGCTCCGTTCCCGGGGCATATCCAAACGCGCCGACATTCCTCCCAAAAGAATGAACGTCAAAGAGCAAAAATGGCCGGCCTTTTCTTTTAAGTTTCTCCATATGTTCGGTCAAGGCTATCCGCATATCGGAAACGGTGCTACATATCTTTCGGTTGGTATCACAAGATCTCCGAGCTATATCCGTAACAAATAATCGAGCGTTCAAATATTTAACACCTGAATTTTTTACCGCGTCCAATACTTCTTCCGCAAATTTATCGGTTCCATAATCACAAGAACGATCAATACGTTTGGGAATCAAACACACATGTGGTGCGGTGACAATTACGTTCATCAATGCTGGTTTTTACAACTTTTTTAAAGGTAGGTGAAATTATATGTTTACATATGCGGAATAGTATTACTTTTATTTTATTTACTTTGGTAAATAAAATTTTTTTTAAATGACATCTTTGGGTCTCCAAAACACATTGATACATTGAGTCTCAAAATCACAAGTCGTACGGAAACCCATTTTTTTAAGCTCTTCCGTAAACAGTATTGTTTCGAGAGTCAATTCTCTGAATTTGTCTTGGTAATACACATTAAAATGGATAGGGTCATACGCCGCTTGGTACCTAATATAGGGGGGTTTGCATGACAATAAATCTCTGATCCATTGGTCAAATTCTTTCATTTCCTTCTGCACATTTTTGATTCGATCCTTTTTTACTGATTTAATATTGTGATATGTGAGTTCAGCGATATCTTTTGCGGTAATCATACTGAAGGACACCTTTGTGTAGCATCTTATCTACCAAATGGCGGCGGAGGGATATTTTAAATAAAATTGCATTTTATTTACAAAATAACATTTTTTATAAAATTATCTTTTATAAATGGGTTGATTTTGTCGCCCTGACACCCATTTTGAGCGATTTGCAGAGATGGCCTTTTCCGGAGCCGGTTCAGGGGCGTTTGTTTTTTCCACAAACGCAGCATGGGACGAAAAGGACTTGGATGCTATTGTTCGTGGTGGAGGCCTGGAATACGTGGATTCAGAAGAGTTTGCGGAAGGGAGTTGGGATGGAGAAGATGAGTATGACCATTGTGCGGAGCGTACGCACGTTGAAAAAGAAAGACTAGAATATGACAATAGGCACTATGGTGAATTTTACGGGAAGACTGCGCGTGCGACTTGGAAAGAACTTCAGATGGACCCGAGTGATGGGGGAATGGAAGATTTTATATGGCCTACGGATTGGTACCGACCCGACGTACCGACACTTGTTAGTAATGCTTCTATTGTGGGACGGACCGATTTTAACTTGGCGTTCCAAATGACCGATATTGATTACTCTATGGTGGACTACGGAGGAAAATCAGATGCGAGTGATACCACTACAACCGCCACACTACGCCCGGAAATACGTATTTATGGCACTACGGGTGATGGAAACTCCATATGTGCTCGTGTGAGGAACTTTTATCCGTACTTTTACACACGTATCGACCAATCTATTCTTGCATATCCGCAATTATCTGCGGATAGACGTAAGAAAGAAGAAGAAGAAGTGACTCTTCGTGCTATTATACGAATGGAAAGGTATTTGGAGATGTCACCGGCACAGCAAGAATTATATCGTGTCGCTGCTATGCACACGATACCTTCGCTGTATGTGTTATACATTCTTAGGAATGTATTATCTGCTTGCATGAACACACTAGAGATAGAATGTGATTTATCGTATGATGATGTTGCCTCTGGATGGGTTGAAAATTTTAGAGAGATGAACGAAGAATTGAGTCATTTGATCGCGTTGTTGGAAATACGTGATTCCGGAAACAAGTTTCGAACAAATTATGCTGCTTTTCTACCAACAAACGAAGACGGAGAACCAGACGAGGAAATGTTAAACTCTTTGATTTGTTGTCCTCATTGCCGGTTTCTTCACCAACAGAATGATCCGTATATCACGCAAGCCACTACGATATCTTATTTGAAGGAAGTATTTTGGACACAACAAGGTATTCCGTTACCACCAATGCCGGTGGATACACACTCGTTTATCGAGCGGAGGGGATGCGAATGCCTTTCTACATTTCTCCCAGAAAAATCTTCCACAAAAAGTACGAGACGGTTTTACTCTTTTGTGGAAAAACGACCTTCTTTGTGGGAGAAACCCAAACTTCCTGCTGGAGTGGAGATGGAATGGGTCATGATACGTTGTTTGGTTTGTCGAGAACTCTTTATGCTTGCGGAAGGGTCTTTGGAGGCTATACGCACTATCATGAACAACTTATTAAGCAACAAAGAATTGGGTACCGATGAAATCGATACGAAACGATTTGAAAAGGTGGCTAATGTATTTATTGCATCTTTTAGAGCTATTATTGGATATGTTCGAAGCGAAGTGCATGAACCCATTGTATATTTTACCAGACTTTGCGAGAAAGATGAGAAATGTAGAAATGGTCATGGTGGAGGCTACTTGTCTGATACAAAATATATTCGAGACGTGAGGGTAGAAAGTGATCACCGGTCCGTCTACGGAGGAGAGGAAACGGAGACCTCTTTTCTACGAATTGAATTATATTCCCCACGTAACTGCACACCCTTGCGTACGGCCATCCAATTTTGTGGGTTACTGCTTAATTTGACTTTGGATACGAGTTGGTTGGAAACCTACGAGTCCAACATTCTCTTTACATTGAGATACATGGTGGATGCGGATATTGTAGGCATGGGATGGGTAACCCTTTCCGCAAATCACTTTCACGTCGTACCGCCCACTAGTAAGGATCGAGTAAGCAAATGCCAAATTGAGGCTCTCGTTCCGAATTGGGACGGTGGGTCTATTTGTGGGAAACTGGCAGAAAGGGACGGAGATGAATGGGGAATGATGGCCAAACTTCGTAGTTTGTGGGTGGATATAGAAGTTGCGGGACAAGAACGGACATTTCCAATTCCTTCGCAGCGCGGAGCCGTCGTTTCTAATATTGGAATAAGTGTTTTTGAGGAAGGTGTGAGCGAACCGGTGGAATCTTGTGTATTTTGTTTAGGTGGGGCCGAACCTATGCTTCGTAAGATTTCTCCGCAAGATGAGTTGACCGAAGCAGATCGTAATTTATACGCTGGCACACGAGTATACACTTTTGGAACAGAGCAGGACTTGTTATTGGCGTTCCGGAGAATGATGGAAATTGTAGATCCTGATTACGTTGGAGGATACAATATCAAAGATTTTGACTTTCCTTTTATGGTAGAACGGTCTATGAACCATGCCTTAGGAGAACGTCTTTCTGATGCTTTCCGCAAGTTGGGTCGGTTGATTGAAGAATATGTTCCGGAAGAGAAAACCATGGGCACCGGTAAGATACGCGGAGGATATTGGAAAGGTCTTTCAAATGTGAGAGAAGAGGTCTTTTCTTCGAGGGGCACTGGTACTCGAAGGAACAAGAACGTGCCCATGTCAGGGCGTATCTCTTTCGACGCTCTTACTATGGTCAAAGCTAATCATAAACTCCGGTCCTATAAGTTGGATAATGTGGCTGGTGAATTTCTTGGTTTGCGGAAGAGAGAAATATCATACCACGAAGTAACGCAACATGCCATTGGATATTATGACATACACCGGACACGTGTCAATGATTACGTCAAGACGGATGACATACTCCCCAAATTGATTGCTATTGACAACAAGACGTATCACTTGACATACACGGAACAAGCACGGGTTTGCGGAATACCAATGAGTTTCTTGTTGAGCAAGGGGCAAACCATCAAGATTCTGGCCAAACTTTTGAGACACGATAAATCTTTGAGAGATCAGATGCGTTCCGGAGACAATGAATTGAAAGAAGGAGAAGAAGACGTAAGGTCCCATTTGATTCCTTACCGCAAACGGTGCATGGCTGAAGTGAATCCCAATTCGTTGGATTTGCATACACAAAAGGTTTGTGACAAACAACCTACCAGTAGCGGACCGTACGAACAACGTGAATCTTCCGCAACGAAACGGAAGGCCGCGTACGAAGGAGCAACAGTCATTGAACCCAAGCGTGGATTCTATAATGATCCCGTACCTACGCTAGATTTTGCTGCCCTATACCCATCTATCATCTTGGCTTGGAACTTATGTTATACAACACACATTCGCGGAAAGAGTAAGGAACAACTCATTGCGGAAGGGTATGCATGTGCGTGGGATTACCGCCTTGCGGAAGAAGGTGGAGATTATCGCATATCGGTGGGGGGTAAGGAGATGGATGGATCTTTTATTGTTACACCCAGTGGACAATGCTTTTGGAAAGCCAGTGTGAAGAAAGGACTTCTTCCGGAAATTCTGAAAGAGGTGTTGGCCGCTCGAAAAGGTCAAAAGAGAAAGATGCGGCAATACGAAGATGGTACTATGGAACAAGCACGACACAATGCCGCGCAACTCGCCCTGAAACTAGTGGCCAATTCCCTATACGGGTTCACAGGATGCGATGCCGGATTGAAAGACTTGGGTATCAGTGAATCCGTCACGGCTTTCGGGAGGTACTTGTTGGAATACACTCGTGATTACGTCCGGGAGTTGGGAGAACAAGACCCGACGTATGCTAACGATTGTCTTTATGGAGGTGTGTTATTTTTTTTTCCTTTGCATTTGTTATAATTTCTACTGGTGGTAACTAAACGCTTTGTTAGACACGGACAGCGTGATGGTACGTCTTCAAACGGTTCCCCGAGTAGTGGTACGTAAAATGGGTAACTGGGATGCGTATGAAAAGTTTCCTCTCGGAACGCCAGTACCTCCGGAAGGCGAATGGAAAACGGGCGAAGAATGGATGGAGATGGTGGATATGTGGGAAGCTGCTGAAAGGGGCAAATGGTTGGCCGATAAGGCCACCGCTCTGTTTAAGTCTCACGGACATTGGAGTATTGTTTTGGAATTTGAGAAGGTCTATGAGGTTTTCTTGCTCCAGAACAAGAAAAAGTATAGTGTTAAGAAGTGGGAAGAGGATCAAAAGACGGGGAAACTCAAGCCTAAGAAGTCTTCCAGTGGATTGGAAAACGTGCGGAGAGATCAATTCTTGTATACGAAGAATACCATCAATGGAATCATCGATCGAATGATCGACAAGGGAGACATCGACTCTGCATTTCAATACGCATACGAGCAAATGGTCCGATTGATTAACGGAGAGGTGCCTACCGACCAGCTCATATTGACGAGTAACTTCAGCAAGCGTCCAGATTTGTATGCTACGCCTAACGTAGCGGTTGAATGTGCAAAAAGGGCCATGCGTAGGGATCCGGGAACGGCGCCTACCGTTGGATCACGTATCCCCTACATCATGGTAATGAGAACCGACGATAAGATCAAAGAGCGTAAGATCAAGGCTTTCGAAAAGAGTGAAGATCCAGAATATGTCAAGGAGGCCAATCTTGCTATTGACTACGATTGGTATGCCAAGCGATTCATGGGTCCTCTTTGTCGATTCTTTGCTCCTGCCGTCGCTCCCAACATGGAGCAGAAAGACGCAGAAGCGTATACCGAATACGCGATATTCCGCAAACGGTTGGATTACTTGGCGGAGCAACATTCTCGAAGGAATAGTACCCTTATCAAGATGTTTAAACGAAAGCAAGCCGAATTGGAAGGAGGTATGGATATAGGAAAAGAGGATGAGATGATTCCTCTTTCCGAAAGTGTCATTTCTAGTGCTCCTAGCATTGGAGATTGGATTTTTACTCCTTCTTTGTATTCTTTCGATACCATTCATACTGGATCAAGCGATCCTAAGCAAGCCTTGGCGGATTTAGAAGTGGAGATTGCTTTGATTTCTGCATCGGAAAAGAAGCGTATAGCAGAAGTTAGAAAGAGGAAGGGTGGATATGGAACGGTGCCTGTAGGTCACCGTTCCATTCCTCCTTCCTCTATGGGAAACAAAAAGAAGAAGAAGAATATGGAAATGGAAACCAATACACGGACGACAAGTATGATTTCTTTTTTTTCATGATAAACACAATCTTTTATATCCATTTTTTTTTAATTCTACCGTAAGTAATATATATATTTTAAAGGGGTAAAGATAGTTTACCAATAGATCATACCGATTTCATCAATTTTCTAAATTTCTGAGTATCATGGGAACTGGTTGGTCTTATTATTATTGGCCAGGATATTATCCCTATCCCTACGTCCATTCCTACCCAGTTCCTTATCCTTATCATCCCACTTATGGGTCTATAAAAGAAAACGAAGGTGTCTCCGACAACTATTACGATCATTTGTACAATAATTATGCGGAAGAGGAAATTATAGGAAAACCAGTGCATGATGGATTTCATGTAATTGACGAAGATACCTTTTTCCATCTAGCCAACGAAGCTATACCAAAAGCACCTACATCCGAACTTCGTAGTTGGAGAAAGTCTGCGGAAAAGCATTACCAGCGATTAAAGGAAAACGGAGACCATGAACTTGCCGTTCACATAAAGGATCTTTCTACCCATATCAGCGAAGAACTCCTGGAACGAAAGAGCACTGAGGACCCGACCCATCCGGATTACAGCGATGACGAAGAGGAAGATATTGATGCCGAGATGGAGCATTATGACTCTTCCGTTTTTACCAATCATTACGCTGCGGAAAAGGATGCCTTGAAAAGACGCAACGCCGACAACTTGGAGATCCTTAAATCACTTGCGGAAGCAAGTGATATTCATGAGTTACAAGAAAACCACAAGGTTGCTTCCCATCCATGGAAACGCATGCACATTTACCTTTTCGGAAAGGGTAAGAAATTTGGAGATGGCAAGAAGATGGTCAAAGTAACTGTAAAAACCGTCCATGCCGTGACATACCACGACGATTACACCAAAGTCATGGAGATGCATGATACCCTAACTTTTCAATACGTCGTTACTGCTTACCTTCGCGAGTTTTTCGCCAGGGCCGCAAAAAACACGGATCATGTTTCCTTGATGGAATACCATAAGGACCAAAAGAATTTTTCCGAATGCATTGCCAACGCATTGAAATTACAAGCGGTCGATTTTACCGTTGGTATGATATACCATATCTGTTTCCACTTGCGGAACGTCGAAACCTCGTCCGTGCTAGAGGAGCCATTAATTATGCTTGAAGAATATGTTAATTACGTAGTGGGGCAATTCGAAAAAATCATGTCCGAACATATCGACTTGGAACGTGCCTACATCGAAAACAGCGTAATTGCCAACATTGGTCCAGAATCTGGTAAGGATGACGCCAAGGCCCGTATTGAGGAAACACGAGAAAGTCTCGATTCAAGTTCCATGAAGATGGCCACACTGTTTGCCAACGTATTTGGCGGTGGTTTCCAGGAGCTGGATCAGTCGGGGAAAACCGTTACTCGTCGTGAATTGGCGCCCAATATTCGTATTCGAAAGAAGGAACTCGATTTGTCAGGCTTGAAAGATTGGGGATTGAGCGTCGTATACCCGATGATTTTGAGAAACTGGAAAAAGCACGTCAGTACAACTCTTGCATACACCGACTTGCTTACGTCCAAGGGATTTACCCAAACGATTTCTGAATCCGATAAGGCACTTCTTAATTACCTCGAAAGTGGACAAGAGCTTGGAAAGTACCTGAATGCACTTGCCTACAAACTCCAAGGAGATCCACTTTCAAAGGGTAAAGCCATAAGATACATTGCGGAAACCATGAACCTCGCAAAGGAAGCTCCCAAACCCGTCGTACGCAAACTCCCTCCATCTATTCCACCTCCTCGTGGCAGAACTACTCCACCTACTCTACCTACTCTACCTCCTCGTGAACGAGGAGATAGCCCCCGATATACGTCATTTTTTGATGCCGAAGAAAAATATCAAAATGCATTAGCTGCATATAAAAAGGAAACTCTAGGTTATGGTTACCATCCTCGTAGAGGTGGTTATGATTACCGTGGCCATGGTATGGGCTATTGAGGTGTGGTGGTCCCACCCGGTTTCGTGTTTCCCCGTTAATGACACAAAGTTTACAAAAAAAATACATTTTTTTTTCTTTATTGATTAATTTGTCCGTTACTTTTATTATCATCCCTACCACCAATCGCATCATTACTCCCACAACACATTTCTTACAATCGAGGAATATAGAAAAATACAAACAAGTATGAACTTTTTTGGGGCAGCATTCGGTAAAAGAAACACGCAATCTAAAACCGAAAGGGCGTCCATTTCTCCTAGTGAAAGAGGGATAGGGAAAAGAGAAAAACTTATCCGCAGATCGGGACAAAATCTATCAAAGAAGAAAAGAAGCTTGCCCCAAAATATGAGATCTCCTCAACCAGCATCCATAAGGATGAAGAAACGTCCTCGTGGTAACGGTGGTGCTACTGGAAGAGGGGGAGGAAGAGGAAAAGGTTCATATAATCCTTCAGGAAACCCTTTTAACATGTTTACTATCTCACATCCAAGACATCCAGGAAGAGGAAGAGGCAGGCCTTCTTCCGTGGGATCCCGTTCGAAAATCATGCGTCGTCCACCTCCGCAAAGGGTAAGAGGGGGTCCAAAAAGCCGTAGACGTGGAGATTACTTTAGCGAAGAAGATGGGTACTCTGTATCTGGATCTTCTGGAAGTTATTCAGATTCGTCAGATTATACCAGCGATGACATGGATTCGGATGATATAACGCCTCCGCGTAGAAATTCTCCGCCCATGCAAAGACCTGAACCTTCATCTCCTTCGGAAAGGGATTTGGGTATTTTAGGGGACAAGGAAAAAGAAAAGGAAGATCATTCCGACGATGAACCTACTGCGGAGGATGATTTAGACGCGACCCAATTACCTCCAGGATTTTCTCAAGCCACTATCCAAGAATCTTTGATGGATGAATTGCCCACCCTAGACGTGAGGAGTGGCGAGAATAATACTAATCAAACAGGTACAGAAATACCTTTTTATTGTGATTTGACTTCTAATCTTTTTGTTTTAAAAGACACAAAAGGAATAGATGTTTCCGGGACACAATGCGTTGAGAAAGAAGTGTCGGTGGAGTCGGAGGAACAAATTCCTCTTTCTCATTCATCTGAATATTCTATGCAAAACATATCCATCCCACTGGAATATAGTACCATGATAACCGTGGAAGAAATTTCTGAAAATCCGGTGCGTTCGCTGAGTACTCTTGCATCTATTTCAAGAAACGACAAAAACGAAGAGGCTTTGTCTACAGAAGTCACTGAACCCATAGAACGTGATTTAGTAGAAAAACAATCCCGAGAGCACCAGGAATATGATCAATGTGGAGTGTTGTCGTCCTCTTCGTCATCTGATGAGGAGGATAGGGTCCGAGTTGAAATAGGTCATACTTCTCCACAAAAGTGCCTTTCCATTACCACCAAAAAAAATGCGGAAAAGAAAGTGGTAAAGGCAAGTAAAAAAAAGGCATCGTCCGCATCTGGTCCGCACGCTAAGGGACGCAAGCAAAAAATCAATACGGCGGTACACAAGAATACCAAAAGGTTGATTGACATACGTTCAATAATGGAGAAGATGAACTACAAAGCTCTTCGGGTTACCGGAGAAGGGAGGAAGGCCATTTCGGATGCGATCAAATTCTTTGCTACCAAAATAATTTGCGGATTGCAAGACAGCAAAATGTCCAAGGAGAATCAAGCAAAGACTATCAAGGACAGGGACGTGGTACATTTTATTTCCACTCTTATTCCCTCTGGACCGGTAGGATCACGGATGCAAGCCGCAATTCTACATGCCGTGTCCACCCGAAAAGAGTTTGTGGAAAAAAAACGGTCTCAAGGCAAGGTTTCAGAAAGCAAAAAGGCTGGCCTCTGCATCTCTCGTGCTATGGTTAAAAACATGTGTGATGTTTATGCCACCGCGACGACCTTTTTCAAACCTTCCTATATATGCATTGCAGCATGTTTGGAACAAATGACAAAAGAGATAATTCAACGATGCGTTGGGATAGTTCTTAAAGATACCAACGATTTTGATTCCATCGAGGAAGTGCCCATAAGCAGGATGCATACCACCATTGAGCTTTATCATGTCAACATGGCACTTCATTACTCTTCCGGTATCGATACGATCCGTTCTTATTCTTCCAACCCTCTTTTTGCCCACCGCAAACTCGATTATGAGGAAGAATTACATAAAGAATTGAGCAAAAAGAGGAACGTTGGCAGGCCCAAGATGCCCATCAAAAGAAGAGTAAGGAAAACTGTAAAGGAACATAACAGCATTGGATTAATGTACCCCGAAGAAATTATTTACCATATGATGGTGGATAATGTGATTCCCATTTTGTTCTCCGATATGAAGTTCTCATCCGCGGCTCTTATTCCAAATATACGGTTTGGTATGCTCCCAGATTACATGGTAGATAAATATTCCGGGCGTGTTACTGGAGAAGCGTACACGAAAAACCGTTCCGAATCTGTTCATATGCTGGAATTCTTGGCCCAAACATATTATCATGATGCGGAAACAAATACCCAGTGGAAACGTTCACGAGAATGAATACAAAAGCAAATATTATACATTTTAAAATACAAGTTTTACAATCCTAATCCTTCCATCGTATGCACAATTTCTGAAGATAGCGAGGATTCATAAAATTCCGAAGGTTCAGACACATCCGAATATTCTGGTAAATCATCCGGAATGTTACCGTAATACTTTACATCCGCAGGTGGGTTTTGCGGAAAGGGCTTTTCTTCTTGAGACCCGCCACATACAATATCACATGGATCTTCGGGGAGGGCGTTTCGTTTTCTATAATGTTGATAATATTGTTCTAACGCTTCCAACCATTCATTGTTGTCAAAAAAGGAAACGTGTGTCTCCATTTTGAGTGCCAATCGATCTACCGGAGGTAAAGAAAAGTCCCGAATGGTATGTTTTATGACATATTCGTCCTCTTCCTCCTCCTCCTCTTCCTTTTCCGCAAATTCATCTTGTTCATTTTCGCCTTTTTCTGCAAAGTTTTCGTTGCTAGATATGTGTGGTTTGAGGTAATTTGCATCTCCCTCTTCTTGACATACATCCGAAAATCGTTCGTCTTTTATATCTCCCATATACCCAACGTCGCTTTTCGGAACACTTTTTACAACGCTTCGATTTTCCAGAGCGGATCTCCCAAGTTTAGGAAAAGTGATTTCCAATTTCAAGATGATATCTCCCAAGGACCTGTATATCATAGGTATGGCCGGATCATACCAGTTGATCATATCAAAGTATTTCACAGCGCCACATGTCTTTCTGTACAATAAAATGGCATCTTCCATTGTGCGCTCTATTTCTTCATCAGTAACGTTGTATAAGAGTCTATCCCGAAACAAAATATTGTTCAATACTTCGGATTCATTGATGATTGAATGTGTACCATATGCAATTGCACTGGCCTCTTGGAAAATACCAGATGCTCCACCATCTACTTCACATTCCGATAGACTCATACGGTTACCATTCATTTGTTCTCGCCTACGAAATCCCACAACCTTTCGGAGTTGTTTGTGTAGTTGGGCTTCTATAAACTTTTTGTATCGATCAAATACCACGGCTTGATTATCCCCGCATTCGGAATTTGTAAATGCTTGCTTGTAGTTCATACATAACTTCTGACCTTGACAAGTAGACCAGTTGACTGAAGCCATTTCTATAGGAACACGACCAGATAAAGGCGAGTAATCATCTCCACTTTCTTCATTTACACTTGTCGTGCCTTGTGTACTGCGCGGATAAGAAATAGAAAGATCAGTTTTTTGATATGCAGAATGTCTTTTGTGAAGACGGTTCAGGTTTCGGTAATCATGTGTTCCAGTAGACCCAAAAGGTTGATCTAAACTGGTAATTGGTATTCCAGAAAAGTTTCTCTCCAAGGATGAGAATAGAGGAAATTCTTCTTCATCTTCATCTTCACGCAAAACATCCTCATCATCATCCTCGTTCTCATAACCATATTCTTCATCATCCTCATAACCATATTTTTCATCATTATCATAACCATCTTCTCCCTCTTCTTCCTCTTCGTCGTTTTCCTCATAGATATCATCATCGTAATGTTTTTGTATTGTCTCTTTTTTTTCTCTGTATTTACTTTCTTCGTCGAATATGAAAGAAAGGTCTTTAGGAGCAGGCATATGTGTACCGTAATACATGCTTACGTAATCTCTTGAATATCGAACATTTTGCGGAGAAATGATAATAGTGTCTTTGTTCCTCTTGGGTAATCCACGAACAAACAAAAGCACGGCACTATACATAGCCGTGCTACATCCTTCTAAGAAGTAACTCTTCCAATTGTTGCTCAACTTCCATGCGTCGTGATATTTGTTTAGATAAGGAATGATCCAATTGTATTCACTAGTAGGTCTTCCGCATATAATAAATAGGCAATCCCAAAAAATGTTTTCAAGTTTCCAAGATATGAACAATTCCGTGATGCGTGTGGATCTCTCCTCGTCCCTGAATACTATAGAGGAGCACAAGCAAAGGCATGCCTGACTAACCGCTTCAGGCAACCCTTTACGCAATCCTGTATACAACTCATGTTCCAAATAGGGATGGGAAAGTTTAGCGCACGTCCAATCCTCTTCTTTTAATCCTCCTTCGGAACGTAGCGATCTATAAAAGCTTATGCTAAAAGATATGGAAGATTTCGGTATAACTGACAGGTAATGTACCACACTAACTATATAATGTCTTGCATTATATAGATGTTTCATAAACCACCCGGGTTCGGTATACTCATCTTCCACGGGGAAAACACAAGAACATGGTGTTTCCGTAATATTTTCCGCAATGGAGGCAAAAGGCACACGAACACGAGAAAGACGCGCGTGTTGATCCTTCGGATCTAAGCCTTTCCACCAATCCACGACACGTTGTTGAACTTCTTGTTTACTCCCTTCCATTGCGGAAGCTTCTTCTAAAAGACAAGAACGGATGGCCAACTTGATTTCCTTTGAGTATCTACTCATTTCGTTCCTCCAAAGAATATAATAATCGTAAGTATAGCAAGCAGCCTCAGGATAACCCCAACCCACGTCGCGAAAGGAAAATATACACATGCATTTCCAAAGCTGATGGACTAGACCTCTTCTCTCAATGACGGATGCCCAAAATGAGCCTCTGTTGGGTTTTCCCTTCCGAAGATAGTAGCAAAAGCATGAAAAAAGTTGATCTTCCGGAATGTCGTTTTCTTTCTTTAATTGGTACTCTAGCTTATCCTTTAGAGTCTCCCCTTCTCCGGAAGAATGAGCAAATGCGCGATCCCCATTTTCCGGCGAGTAAGACCCAAGAGATAATGGATTTTCCGTTAAACGATGGGATTTGACCCTTTGCGTCTTTCTCCTTGACGCATCATAAACAGGCGATTTTTGTGAAGATAATGATGATTGTCTTTGATTTTTATATTTTCTTTTTTGTCCATGCAACGGTATAGATACACGTCTTGAAGCAGGATCAATAACAAATGCACCAGGTAATTTTATACCTTTAGTTTCCAATGACATTTTGAATTGCTCCTTCGTGAGGCTTTTTTACTGTTTGAAAACAGAAAAAAGATTCAAAAAAGGATAAAGAACGTGGGTTTTTACGTTATGGTATTTATATAGTTAAAAAAAACCTATTCGTTGCGATCAACACCCCACAAATATACCATTTTGTTTTTTTTTCACTTACATAATGGCGGGAAAATACGTTCAATACTCTTTTCTATGTATGAAAAAAGATTGCTAACTCGGTCCATCCATTCCAATTCCTCTTCGCCGCCTTCGGTGCACCACTCGCTGCTCTTGAACGAACTCAATACATACTTGATAATATCCCCATTCTGTATCTTCACTTGGACCTTGCGTTTCCTACGTTTTGTTGTATCCGTAATTTCACGTGTCATATTGAAAGGCCCGCACAAGCTATCATAAATCTTACGTTCAATCGCGTCAATGTAGGAAGAAAATTCAATTGCCATCGACATTACATCCTCGTTTTGATATTGTTCTTCCCTCAAATCAATAACAATGCGCTTGCGGAAAATGGTCTCTTTGGTAAATTCTTCACTTTTACCCGTTTCCGCAATATTTTCAATCGACAAAAGAGGATAACAGATGTCTTCCTCTTTTTCTTCTTCGTTTTCTTTTTCCACAAATTCCTCCTTTTCCAAAATTTCCTCTTCACTTTCGGATGAAAATATAAACATGAGTGATTTACCCTTTTTCTTTCCAGACGTCGAACACTTCTTCCGTTTCTTTTTCTGATTCTTTTTCCGTTTATGGTTTTTTGTTCGCTTATGGCTTTTTGTTCGCTTATGGGTTTTCTTTGCCTCTTGAAACGCTCGATAATGTTTCCATTCTAGTAAGTTGGCCAACTCATCAATCGATTCGGGGACCCCACGCACTAAGGCATTATCCTTGACTACCTTGCGGAAGGAAATTACACCCTTTTGCACTTCTGAAACTTTTCTCCTTTCCGCAGGGTCCTCTTTTGCCTTGGCTATTGCAGAATGTAGAATTTTTGTAAGTGTTAAGTCGATTATCCTCCTTAAACCAATATCAAACGATGTTTTGTAAATGTCTGTCACATTGGGCCTCAAAACTTCCGTGGATACACTATCAACCCATTCCGAAAATCGGCGTAGGAATGCGGTCATGGGAATCCCTTCCTTTGGCACATCTCCATAGAGCAAGAACAAAGATGTTATTCCTTCATTGGTAAACCATTCGTCCAATTGTCGTACGGTAGGTGAAACACATACGATGTTACCACGAATCCATTTCATAACCCCTCTCTTTTCTTCCTTCCCCGCATGGTGTAAATTAAGCAAATCCTCTACATCAGAAGATTCATCCCCTCCAGTTTCACATGCGGAAGATAAATATTTAGTCCACACCATTTCTTTCCTTTGTTTCCCCGCAATAATATCGCGCATACCTAGCTCCTTGAATAAATATTCCGCGACGATTTTCATAGATGTCTTGGCACCACCCTCTTTGCTTTGATTCAACTTGATTGTATAAGGGTGATCTGCACGTATGCACAACACCTGATTACGTCTTTCTACAACCACTCCCGTAATCGGATCAACCACTTTGCATGTATTTTCCTCAGTTCCTCCTTTCCCGCGAATTCCTATTCCAGAATTTCCGGAAGTATAAGAAGACAACAATCGACATTTAAAAAACTTATTGATGGGTTCTCCGTTTCCAAGTTGAAAAAGGTTGGCATCCAAGTGCGAAGAGAGGTACTTAGATAGGAACCAAGAGAGTCCCACCACTACCACGGGTGATATTATATCCAGTGTCTTTTGAACATAAAAAGAGGTAATCCCCATCACATTAGCCGGGAATTCTGGTTTCCCGTGACTATAGGATGAAGTTGATATCTTTTTCTTCTTCTTTAGGTTATCCCTGAAGTTTGCGGAAGAGTTAACCCTACTATAATAGTCCTCGAGTTCTCCATCATTCCCATCACCAACGACAGGGTCCGAAGAGGTCCAATTGTTTGGATCGGCCAAAGGCATCGCATAAAGAATGGCAATTCCTCCGCAATCCCCCACGCGAGGATTTTCGTTGACATCACCATATTCCTTTCCGAGCATAGGAAGTATGGAATTCAATATACCAACAAGTATGCGTTCTCTCTTCGCATAATCTTTCGGAAGACACCCGTACATTTCCTCATAAGTAGATTGAATCACATCCAAAAGGGCTATACGCAAGTTGGTTTGATGAATACCCAACCCATTTTCTTCTCGATTTCTTAACAAATAGGTGATCGGTAATTTTGTTCGAGCATCACATTGCTTTCGGAATATCTTGGCAGGAGGGGTCTTAATGAGAAATACCACCTTCGCTTGCGCATCTCCTTGCATGAGTAAAACGCGCTTAGGTGTAATGTGTTGGACCCGAAGAGCCTCCTTTTCGCAAAACTCTCGAAGTTGTGCCGTCAAACAATCGATTTGAAAACGTGCGCGTTCTCGCGCGTCCTCGATCATGGAAACGTGCCGTTTTCCTATAATTAATTTTTCTATGTGCAACTCCCCATCCGCTTCCGAGTTTACGCCTCGAAGAAGAGATTCGTGGAACGTGTTATTCTCCCAGGATAGAACGTGGCTATCGCGAAGTTGAGAAAGCTCGGGTTTGCTCCACAAATCAATGACAGTGGAACTACCCACACCCTCGTGGCCATTGAATCCATACACACCAGGCTTTCCAGGAATCTCGAGAAAAGCTCGTTTTTTACCTCTTTCCGTAAGAGAGGGTCCATCATCCGCAATGTACGGGGAAGCGCTGGGATCAAAGACTTGTTTGGAACGTTGAAACTTTCTGACAATTTGTGTTTGGTCATAAATGGTTCCATCTGCGGAAATGGATGAATTTGCGGAAGAAAAAGGTCGAACGTTGAGTACAGGTTGTTCGATTCGAAAATGTACGAATTTCAGCTCCTTCCGCATACTCGGCACTTTCCTATCCTTTCCTTTCTCTTTTTCCATATAATTGTATCGAGGTAAATAATACAACTCACGTATTTGATAATCTTCAATATCCTCTTCCACCGCAGTAGGGTTGTTTTCCTCAGCAGTGTCTTTGGAAGGATCACAAAAAGCCCGTGTAACACGAACCTTTCGCAAACCTTGGTTGTTTTTGCACCACTGATATTCTTCGGAACAAGGTTTTCTGGGTAACCCAAGGGTAGGGTACGTCTTTTCAACTTCCATGTTGCGCTCCCCTTTTCGTAGGAAAAATGCCTTGCAAAAAAGGAAGAATAATAAAGTAGTAAAAAAAATTATATTTAAAATTTAATTATATGCATATTGCAATAAACGCGTATTTCATTTCATATAAACTGCAGGGAGAGAAAAAAAAGCGATGGAAAACGGTAGACCCCATAAACGCGAGAAAACCCAGGAGTCGATAAATTGGAACAATTTACCTCCAGAATTGTGGACAATGGTATTCCTATTCTTACCCGAATGGTTCAGACCAATTGTGAGCATGACATGTCGTAATTGGCATTTCATACTCGCGGATATGCCCAAAGACACGCTGACTTGGAGTAAGATTGCCTACGTAGGTTGGCTTTCTATCTTGCGCTGGGCCAGAGAAAATAACGTTGAATGGGATGAGGGTACATGTTGGGCAGCTGCTAGAGGAGGACATCTGGAGACACTGAAATGGGCGAGGGAACATGGCTGCGCTTGGGATGAGGAGATATGTAGTTTGGCTGCTTTCGGAGGACATCTGGAGGTGTTACAGTGGTCGAGGGAGCATGGCTGCGCTTGGAATGAGGGTACATGTAGTGCGGCTGCTGAAGGAGGAGATTTGGATGTCTTAATATGGGCAAGGGAGCATGGCTGCCCTTGGAATGAGGGTACATGTTGGGCGGCTGCTAAAGGAGGACATTTGGATGTGCTGCAGTGGTTGAGAAAGCATGGCTGCCCTTGGGATGAGGGTACATGTTATGCGGCTGCTAGAGGAGGACATTTGGAGACACTGAAGTGGGCAAGGAAGAATGGCTGCCCTTGGGATGAGTGGACATGCGCTGAGGCAGCGAGAGCGGGGCATATGGAGGTGCTACAGTGGGCAAGGGAACACGGGTGCCCTTGGAATGAATTTACATGTTATAAGGCGGCTGAAGGAGGACATCTGGAGGTGTTGAAGTGGGCAAGGGAGCACGGCTGCCCTTGGAATGAGGAGACATGTGCGAAGGCTTCTATACATGGACATCTTGAGATTTTGCAGTGGGCGGTGGAGCATGGATGCCCTTGGAATGTGAAGACATGTTGGAGGGCGGCTGAAGGAGGACATTTAGAGGTTTTGCAGTGGTTGAGGGAGCATGGCTGCCCTTGGGATGAGGTGACTTGTAGTGCGGCTGCTGAAGGAGGACATTTGGATGTCTTAATATGGGCGAGGGAACACGGCTGCCCTTGGGATAAATCATACTGTAATTATGAAGCTTGTTCGCGAGGGCATACGCATATCATGGAATGGATGCATTCGTTAACGCTATTTCATGAGTAAACGCGCGTATTTTATGTATATTTGTCTAAGAATACACGCTAAACCCAGCAAAATTGTTGGTTGGTTGGTTGGTTGGTTGGTTGGTTGGACGATGATTTGCTGGGATGGACAAGTGTCCAGATATTCTTCCCAATCAACGTCAGAGAGAGAGAGAGAGAGAGAGAGAGAGAGAGAGATTACAGGATTCCATCCAAATTTCCTCCAAAATTACTTGTAGGCCAATAAAAAATGTACTTTTATTATAATTTTTTCCATAACCCATTTAAAACGAGCAAAGAGCCGACATGGAAATAAAAAAGGACCACAACATGTTTGAAGAACATTCTAGAGATGAAACGTTTGCGGAAGAAGTGATCATGGAAGGAGAAGAATCCGCGGTACAAACGAAATCGTTATTTATTGGTGATTACGTCGCGATTGTTTCTGAAATGACAGATATAGCGGTGGTAGGTGATATATCTCCGTTGATAGATCCAATGCAATACGGAAGTGCAAATTGGATATGTTTAATATGCGGAAATTGTTCAGATCTCACACGATTGAGGTGTTGGTATTGCAGTTCTCTCCGTCCAGAAATGCGACCGGCATATACACCAAATGGTGTACTTTATAAACGGAAAGACGGTGATAGTTCTATATTTATATAATTGCGGAACAGGTAAAAAAACGGTAACTATTTAATGACGGCGGAAGTGTATACGTGGAACGGGAGACCGATAGCTGCGAGGGAGTAGCGGTAATTGTCTCGGGCGAGGTGCATCAGTACTTCTTTCTATGTAGTTGTTTCCAACTCTTCTCCGCAAATTTTTGCTAGGGGGCGATGGGGGTGTTGCGTCCCTCGAAGATCTAAAATTTAAACGTTGGTTAAATTTTACGTCTTGGTTTGTCCAGTCAGGAAGGGGCAAGTTTCTATTCGTTATCATGCCTATACGCCGGGGGTGTGTCAGTAAAAATGAAAGTAAAGAAAAAAATGCAAGTTTGTTTTTGGCGGGAAAACGCCGGGCAGTTATACGGGCAAAAAATTAACAAAAAAAGTGAGGTGAAAAAGGGGTATTTTTTTTTATTTCGATTTCCACCAGCCCGCGGTGTATTTTATATTTCCGTAATTCCCATGAAAAAGCGTAACGCGTATTGGCGCAGACTATGCATTGCGTCTGCGGTTGAAAAAAATATGGAAAGGGATAGAAAATTGGCCAGAATGAATTGTTGTTATTGCAAAAAAGAACATACGATTTATAATACATGTAACAAAGGTGTAGTCCCTCCATACATACGCAGTATATCATTTGATACGGATTATTTACAATGTACGACTCCTTGTAATGTTCGGTACCGTGAACATGTCAAATGGATGTTATTATGGGTGATAATTAACGGAAACTCAGACGAGAACGCGGGATGTCCATGGATTGGGTTACCCCTGGAGCTATTTATTTTCATTTACGGCTTTATTGAGCACGATGAGATTACATTTTATCTATATTATCTTAACAATGAAAAAAATGGGATACACAATACCATGAAAAAACACGTATTCAAATTACCCAGGCTGACATCGATATACCGTTTTCGGAATGAGTTATCCGAACATGTTTCAACAATTTCAAGTGTAGATTACTTTATTAATGCACATAAAAAATCAACAATGTACTTTGCTCCGCATAAATTGGATATCCATATGGTAAAGGATGGTATGCAAAGCAAAGAAAGATTGCCTGTGATCAGCGAGGATATAGAATCGCTCTACCGATACATCGGGGAAAGATATGCTATTAGAATATTAATTGTTTATAATAATGGTTACTCTATTTACAATAAGAACAAAGAGGTAGCCGTACGTATATTTGATTATCCAACAAGACATCCCGATTGGACAGTGGATTTAATCACAACAGGACCTTTTTTGGTACTGAACAAACTATAAATGTAAATAAACATGCCATCCACAAACACGTTTATATAAACAATACTCCAGATCGGTAATCAAAGCAAAACGAAATGATGGCTATAATACCCACTATGTTATTAATGAATAATATGAAAACATGTAATCCTGTCTCTCCTTTGAGTGATCCTTCTTGTTCACAAACACCCGCAGTACCACGGAATTCCAAGTCATAATCACACACGACATGCGGATGATAATAGTAATAATAAGAATCGTCATATCCATAATAGTAGTAACCTGAATGCCTCTGTTTTTCAGATGTACAATAATCGTGATATTTTTGATGAACATCCGGTGGTAACCCAAAGTTGTGGTCTAGCGTATAATCTCTATTTCCATCACAATCTATATCCTCAATCTCTTCAGGAGTTAAATCTCTCTTACGGTTTTGACCTAGCATTGTATCGTAATGATCAGAAATCTGTTGTTTATCCACATCCGCAAGCATGCGTTCTCGCCACCGACTGGTAGCTGCCATAGAATCCGAAGATGTCACGGTAACGGAAACGTGCGATGATGAAGATGAATAAAGGCCTAAAGAGTTTAAAATTCTAGAATTTTCCCGCATTTCCTTATTACTCTTAATACGAGTTATATCAACACGTGCTTCCACATATGTAGGTATATGCGAAGGGCCAAGTACCTTGGTTTGAAAACACACTGTACTAGAGAGTGCATTATCACTATGTCCAAGTGTGGCCACTTTTCCTTTCATATCCTTGTCCACTATCTTCCCCTTGCGTTTCGATGCCTTGTTTCTATCGTACAACGTCTCTGTTACAACATTTCCATTCCCCGCGGAATTGCATCCAGTAGATTCTGGTTCCGAGGCATCAAAGTGACGTACGTGCGTATTGCGCACGTACGTCACTTGGTTGCCATCGTTTTGAATATCACTACCATATTCCCCCACGTTATTTTCTACCAATGACGTACACATTCTGAGTGTTTTTATATCCAACTTCAAAGGTAAATGTTTCAATACATCCAACCTATGAGTTCTATTGATTGTTGTGTATATTCCTTCCCATAAACGATCTGTATATACAATGGAAGGATCAATCATTACGGTAACACACATCTCTTGACCATTTTTAAATACAGGATATGGAGATTTTTTACCATTCGTATCACTTCCGGGCGGATTTTTACTTGTGTACAACATTACCAATTGCGGATAGGAATTACATGTGGAATCCTTCCAGCAAAACCAATCTCCATATCTAGCATTTTGATTCCCCAAGTTTATACAATCTTGGTTCGATGTACATTCTGCTTCAATTCCTCTTACCACAATTGCTATTGCCAGCAAAAACACCAATCGGCACGGAATTGCGGAAAGGGGAAAATTGGAACACATACCTTTTTTTCCCTTTCCGCAATTCTTTTGATAACAATGGAATCCCTTCACCAATTTTATATTTTTACATTCCCCTTTTTTTATTCTTATCCTTCAAACAATATTCATTTAAGCATAGATAAAATATGTAAAAAAAAGTAATCTGCGAATCTTTATTCTATACCATTATCCACAATTTTAAATATAAGGACACCGACTAGATTAGGAAAAAACTCGTGGAAAATAATTGCTTTCGCCCTGTTTTTTTTAGTTTAGCATATTCTAATTTATCACCGATATTACAATACTGATAAAAAGAAACAAAAAATGGGTATTCCTGACGACGACGAGCAGTTTTGGTTCAACCTCTACGGATTGACCGCGCTGAATTTTTTGGGCGTCACTCTGATTCCCCTCAGCAGACTCGTAACCATTTACGACAAGAAGGGCAATTTTTGCGGATTGAACTTTCGCCTTCCTGGATGGATTGTCATCCCTTTCTATATTCTTATGCACCTTGCATTTCTAACTCCGGCCACTTACATCTTTGTGGATGAAGCGGATTCCAACTCAAGCTCTTGGTACGACGAAGCCAATTGGTTGATCTACGTAGTGATCCTCATTACCATCCTGTGGCCCCATGTATATAGCTGCGATTGGTATTCACTCAGAGATTGGGGAGAACACAAAAACTCCACCTCTTACCGAATATTGGTCAATGTGGCTAATTTCCTCTACCCTTTGATGTTATGGTGTGCGTGCGTTCTCCTAACTATTGCTGTTGTATTTGTCGCTTTGGAGCACGAATGGGTATCTTTCGCGCTCTACCTGGTCTACGACATCTTTTTGTTCCTTGCCGCGTGCTACTTTACCGTTGAGTGGTGGATGTGCCGAAGGCGCTACAACAAGGAACGTGAAAGTGGCACAGACACAATGGTCATACTTATGGAGTACGATTCTTCTGTTGATAATACACAAAATGTTCCTAGTACCGGTGGACTTACATATGGCGCTCGTGGATATGGTCGCAAGTACTATTAAATACTGAAACTAGATTGAGATGGAAACACTTTTTGGTGATGTGCACACTATTTGATAATTTAGTAATTTAGTAAATTCAGTAATTTAGTAAACGTTCAATGCTTTCCACACATCAGCGTAAATAGCATGCAATATCTTTAGGGAATAATCTCCTGTTTTCACTTGGCGGTGGAAATATTTTTGTATCAAAAATCTCAAAATGCGCATGTTATTTGCCATCCGGAGTAAATTCGATTTGCGGAGGTGTCCACGATCTGTAAGCACACATTCTTTTATCCCCTCATAACATCCATTGACATAATTGCATGTTTCTGTGAATACATTCGATATATTCTCTATTTTAAGTACGAATGAACGTATCGTTTCCGAAAGTATGGATACAAAAATAGGACCGCGTTTGTGCGCAGACCAACACAGGGAAACCATCAAAGCGGCCACCAAGCATGGCCTAAAGTGCTCAAAAAGTTTGGTATAAATATAATGTGTAGGAACATCCATGTTTCTCATTCGATAACAAGTATCCGACCCATGCTGAAAGGATATATCGGTAAAACATTTCCTAGTCCGCAAACAACATAAAGGTATACGACAAGAAAGTACGGGAAGGAAAGATATATCAAATCTAAGAAATGCAGGTGATGTAACCAATTGATCATGCGGAACGTCCAAGGGAGTGTTGCGGAAGAGCGCTTTCATATTTGGATTGGAAAGCAACAATTCAATCATACCACAACTATCCATTCCGTAAGGATATACCATTGTTTGGTATTGCTGAAATATGGGAACAATACCCAATTCGAGCCTTGGGGAACACACAAGAGTATGTAATAACATAGTCCATATTTTTCCCTCTCCAATCAACCCTCCGGAACATATAATATGAGATCCAATGGCTTCCCATTGTTGGCATATGCCCACCCACACGGAAGGATTTGAGAAGAGACCACAAGTGAATCTTGTCATCAATTCCTCATCTGTGACCAACCCCAAGTCCACCAACCGTAAAGCTTCCTTGTGTATTTTTGCCCTGTATTCTTCTGTTTCTCTTTTCCTGACACGCACGTACTCTTGGGTTAATATTGTACGGTAAATAACACACGCATTTTTATACAACCCAGATAACGTGTGATACTTTTCCGAAAGTCTATCTGGATTTTTTTTGTCCATTCATAAGCACTATCCTTTTCTTTACCTGCGGAAAGAAAAATAGAAAAATAAAAAAAGAAAAATACACTCTCCTTGCCCTTTTGCGCCCGTTCCAAACCTTTTCTTCCCTTAAAAAAAACTGTATTATAATTATAACTTTTATTGGCACCTTAATTCTTAAAAGTCTTGTTTTAAATAAAAATATTTTTTACTTCATTCTTTACCTGGGACCTGCACAAACGCTAAGACGACCCACAAATCCACACGTACGCACATATATACACACACAGATAATTACAAGGGAAAAATGGGTTTGGGAGGAAAGAAGGACATAATACCTTATTTGCAGAAAATTGCACCCGAAGCATGGATTGACACAACAAGAAAAGCAGTTACAAAGACAAAGGCAACCGTAACTCATGTTGTGGTTGATCTTCTATTGTACGCTCACCATTTCGCGCACAAAAACCTATCCTACGAACTATTGGTGAAAGCCATAAAGAACATGTTTGAGGATTTTTTTACTGCCTTTAGCAACATGGAAGCTTTGATTGTATTGTTGGATGAGTCGGAATACGTTCCTTTGGGTAAAATACCCACACAGGCTTCTCGTTCCGAATCATTCAACAAGAAAGAACGCATTTCTCTTGTCAACGGAGGAACATTGACGGATTTTAATAACGGATTGAGGGAATCAATAGAGGAGCTTTACGGACAAGAAGATGATGTGATACGAGGAGAAAGGACAGCATTTTCTAAATACTACGCTCGGTATATCCGTACGCGCACCCTCAGGAAAGATTTAGTACGGTTCATCATTCGCTGTTTGATCGATTTACTTCGAGAACAACCCTACTTGGGTATCATCCGCAGAACCGTTGCGGATGAAAATGACGTAACCGGAATTACCAGAGAAGTTATTAATATTGAGCGCTGTATATACTTTGATGGTATATCAATCTCAGAATATTATGCGGATACTGTTTCTGATACACCATTGACGGCACGAAAGAGGACACGGGACCGGTCTATATCCACCGCAATGTTACCAATAGAAGAAGTGGGTCCCAACAAGAAAAGCGAAAAGAAGATGCGTATATGCAAGGTAGATTGCGGAGAAATTATTAAATTATCCGACGAACCCTTTGCGGAAGTACAAGACCGTGTTTTATCTTGGCTAAGAACTGCCGATGGGGATGCCGTCATTTTCCGTGGGTATCAAAGCTTTTTGAAACGCCCGGATATGGGCGAGAGTGATATCAAAATACCCTATTACATCAACCGCCTTGCGGAAATGAAATCAAGTGCCGTTGCGGATCCTGCTATTCGCGATGAATGCAGTATATTGGTGGGCTGCTGGGATACTGATTCTATTATCATTATTTTGATGTGCATGCTGGAAATGGACAAGAGGGGAATACCTTATGCTTGGGATTCTAGGTTTAACATATTTCTAGATTTGAGACAAAAGGGATCACAGAACGCGATTTCCTATTACAACAAATACCAAGAAGAACAAAGTGGTAGGAAAAAGGAGATTAAGATTGTCGATATGAACATGCTATATAGGTCCCTCGTTGGCCATTTTAATGTTATACTTCCGGAAGTGAAGAACCCCATAGAAACCTTTTGCATGTTTTGTATAATCATGGGCGCCGATTACGTATCCAAACCTCCAGGTTTGGGATGGGATGCATGGAATCCAACCTTTTACACAGGAGGATATCTGTTACTTTCCAAAGGTATTCAGATGCATTGCGAATTGGATAAAAAAGGTGGTAAATATAGGCATCGTATTGAAATCCACTACCCTTCCATAGAAGGGTTCTATAACCTGTCCTTTCGAAGAAAACTAAACCTTGGAACGATTGGCCGTTCTCTTTCTACTTTTTCGAAGGACAAGAGGGAATTGGAACGCGAAATTAAAAAGGATAAAGAAAAAGGAGACATTGATCCGGAATCCATCGCTCGTATGCAAGAACTAGTGGATAACATGAAGTATTATAAGCTTCCCAAAGAAATAACCAAGAGATTGACAGGTACTGAATATAAACGCATGGGCGGCGGTGTGAAGAAAAGATCAAGATATTTTCAGGCTAAGGCTGGAATTGCGGAAGGAGAGCATATGGAATGGTCAATGATTATGGCAACTCTTGCGATGCAAAGAAAGGAACAGCATAAGAAACTTGAAAAGAAACGTGCAGAGTGTCCCGAACTCACCATCAAGAAGAAAGCACATATTTCGGATACGGAAAATGAACTAGAGATTCGAGCCTACGCACGACGCGCAGGATGGTATTTTGCATACATATGCTTATCGTCATTTATATGTATGAGACAGACGAAGAACTTGAATTGTCTAGCTTCCGCAAGTATGGATAATAATAAGCAAGAAGATCCGAGTATGCATGGGTTTAAGCCAGAAATAATTTACATTCCGGTCCGAGACGACAAGGAAGGACAGGAACAAGAAGATATGGATTTGGAAGAAAATGATAAAAAGGAAATCGAAGAAATGGAAAGCTTGAGTTTGAGCCACTCTTCCGGTGAGTGCGGCAATGGAAACGGAGAATGTGGCCTGGATACAAGTGCACTTTACGATTCCATGTTGGCAAGTGCAAGAGATAACAAACGCAGACGCATGAAACGGACCGTTTCGTATAGTAATCGTGTGTGTTCACCCAGAAACATTCATATTGTCATCAGTTGATAAAAATTAATACTTAAACGGGAACGGAAAAAGAAAATCTACCATGTTAAAAAATACATGTGAAAATCAAGAGGTGCCACGTGAGAAAGAATTGCTTCATTGCATTTTTCCACTCCCGTTTGGTATTATAAAATACATGGAAACTTTTTTTTTGAATCCCCCCTCTTTACCATGATTGACACCACTTTCCGGTACAAAATAACGGTACTAAAAAGGTTAAAATTGTATTTTTTTTACATCTTCCGCATTTTTTTTGTGTATGTCAACAAAGATAGCATACAGACAACGTTCTTTTCAAATATACGGAGGACCAATGCTCTGCGTCCCTTTGGCGAATTTTGAAAAACGCACAAAAAGTAACAAGTCTTTTTTGAGACGATAAAAAAAAAGATACATATAAACAACCCTCGAAATATATCCAAAGGGCACGGATTGGTCCTATTCGAGACAAAAGACGCAAAACACGATCAAAAACGGAGTACTTACTGTATCCGCAAATAAGACGGAGCATCAACGTTATTGCAAGGAATGCCTAACAGGAACTCCTCCTTTGCGGAACAGAGCAATCTATAACAAAAAAAGATTGTTATGTGCTGTACATTATAGAGAATTCAGAGCGATAAATCGATGCAAACAATCTCCATGCAAAGGGTTGGGAACACCAGAGTATGTAGGATATTGTCTAAAACATTTCAAACAAAGCAAAGGGGGTAGTGAATACATAAGAAAATGCCAAACAAATGGATGCGGAAATGAGTGTAACAAAAGAAAGGATCTTTGCGATACGTGTTATATGTCCCGCTACAGAGCATATAAGAAGATGGAAGAGAAATTGGACGGGAAACGCCGTAAGGTATCACCAACAAATGCAAATAGAATTAAGCAAAAGAGACACAATATTACCTCCTTACAATTATCGTATGAAAATGGATTTCGCTATTGTCATGGCGAAGTTGGTACCACATCGGTACCGTTATCATTAATACCACCAGAACGATCGAATCTCACAATAAATTCCGAAAAGAAATTTCCTAAAGGAACCATTGCAGAGATGGTTTTAGGATGTAACACAGAGGGTGCAGATATAGCTAATTCTATGATAGATATGGTCAAAAGTATAACCATCCCTAAAGTCGGAAATAGTGTAGGGATAGATATGGGACCCAGGTTGAGACAAGCTTGTCTTTACTTTGTAATGTCTTCTTCTTTGCCTCCCATGTTGGTACCATAAAAAATATACCTTTTTCCTCATTTCACGCCCGTTTATGTATACGTCTACATATTGATAAGCGAAAATAAAAAGTTAAATAATTACCATTCCGTGATCATTTCCCGTTTTTTTTCCCTGTTTACTATCCACTACATTTGTCTCCATAACATACCTTACACGTTACCGGATAATACCTAGTGTGTATAAACACACTAAAAAGCCTGCGGAAAAGGGGAAAAAAAGGGTAAAGAGGAAAAAAAACACACGCACCTAAATTTTACCATGTCATCCTTCTTTCGTTCCCTTGGGGAGATATTTCAGCGTGTTGGGGATGATGGAACCGGTAGAGCTGATCCAAAATATATACGAGCGTTAGATACAGAGGGGTCTCTTGTGATATATTTTAGTACTGGTAGGGGCATACTTGCTGCTCTTCCGCATACAAACTTGGCCAGGTTTGGGCAATCCTTGATGCAGGTATCAGATAAGTCGACCTTGATTTATCATGATAGTGTAAGACTTACTACGCCTCTACCTGGGTTCAATATTGCATTACTGAATGATGATGAATTGTATGCGCCTCAAGGCAGTCCTCAATTCCAGGAAGAAGAAGCATATTTTGCTTGGGCCGAAAGATATGGAAATATGCGAGAATATAATGATTTTCCGGAAGATGGTGAAGAAAAACAAGAGGACATAGAGAAACGAAAAGAAAATATTGATCCAGAATCGGGAACCGGATATCTATCGCCTTTGGATGATGAACATACAGAATTTCAATCCCCTCCAAAAATACCGATTAGTTCGGTAGATGCATATGTGATAATGCATATGGACCGATACAAGTCCCTTTTGATGGAAGATATTGAAAAGGAAAATGAATATTATTCTTCCGCATGTTCTGATGACTTAGCCTCCGCGGAAAGTCCGCGAGATGACTCTGGTACTATTTCTGATGTGGAAAGTGGCGGAGTTAAATTTACTGTGAAAAAAGCGCTTAGGGAAGCTGGTACCAGCAGAAAAGGAGGAAAATCAAAGGCGATAAGCAAAGCTGATATCGATAATATCTTAAAAAAAGAAGAAATGCGCGTCCGAAAAGCTCTCGATAAGGCGGAATTCCAACGATCTATTAATCGTACCATTTCTTCCCATGGTATACAGCTCATAACTCCATGGAAGAAGGAATTTGTATACCGTATTACTGACGAGGATAGTCCATACATGATATTTGATATGATTTTGACCAACATGTACGAACTTTGGAAATCGTCAAGTATAACGCAACTCTTTATCATCAATGGAATAGAAAGCTTTTTGAGCGCAAAAGAGTCTCTTGTAGGAATGTGGGGACTGGATATCCTCGAAGGATACTTGGTTTGTAATATGCACAGAGAATATGAGGATATATTTTCAATAGATGATGAATTTAACCAAATGGTACTCGATCAATGCGCGGCAGTACAAAAGAAACTCAAACAAGAGGAAAAACAAGAACGTATGACAAGAGAAGACATCTCGTTGAGCCAAATAATGAATGATAGTGATATGATTATCGCTGAAGATATGGCTTACGTTACTGATCCATCGGTAACACCCCGTAATGTTGTAGTCGATGATATTTTCGAAAAATACGCACAAAATGTGGACATGGAATTGCGATTGGTACGCGAATACTATATGAAAAAGGAAGGACTATACATCGTGGATGAACCATCTAAAAGCATATTCCCGGAAGAAGATTATCATTCTACTGGACAAAAAGTAACAGAGGATGCTATCATAGTAGGACACTCTCATACACCAAAAGAAGAGAATACCGCAGGAGACCGTCCTCCTCTCCCAAAAACATTACCAATCGAATCTACTCATATTGCGGAAGGGAGATCTATACAAATACCCTCCTATTCTGAATACCCATTGCTTGGAAATTTAAATACGTTGATTTCGTACATCAAGGAAGAAAGGAAATTAAGATCCGCTGTCCCATCTTTAGCGGCATCTAATGGGACAAGTCCAAGAACTCTACACCGTCCACATTCTGTGCACTCAACCACAGATACAAGAAGAATACCATTATCTGAAAGAGGTCGTAAAAGCCCCGTCTTGAGTCCAGAGGAATGTATTCATGCAGAGCGCATGTTCCGGAAAGAAAATGCATCCATTGTTAAGAGGATAGAAAATAATGCTGTAGAGGGGACATTGAAAGCCGTTAAAAATGCCCACGCCCAATGCTTGCCTAATTGGACCAAATATCACCAAGCAACAAAGATGCTTTTGGTGGAACTACAAGACATGTTGAGAGAATGTGAAGCCTACGAGGAAGAATACAACAAAAAAACGTACGAGATGATGCTCTCGAAGCGCAAAATAAATGAACACAAGAAGAAGGAAATTAGTGTTTCTGTTACAAAAGGGAAGGAAAAAGAAATCCCTACGGACGGAATAGAATCGGGAGAAGAACCACCCTTGACATCAGAAAACATTCCTTTGATGGAAGACGGATTTTTTTATTGCCCTTATCGTTGCGGAGAAGAAAAGCCTTATGACCCAGACTTTCCGCATATTCCCCACGCTCGGAGAGACCGCATGTGGATGTATATCAAAACGATAGAAGAATCCCTAACAAAAATAGTGGACAACTTTTCATTTTAAGTAACATCTCGCGGGGAACCAGGAGGTGTTATTAAATCAATTGCGTCCACATGATGATCCTTTAGCTTTTCGCGTCGTCGCCTTTTTTTAGTAACATTTTTCGAAGGACCACTACCATTACGTAAATATTTTTTCCTTCTCTTTGTATTCTTATTCTTATTATTATTATTATTATTATTCGATACACTCGTGGCATGTTCACCAACCTTCTCCTTTAGCCTTTCGTGTCTTTTAAATCGATTATTTACCAGCCATACAAGTTGAGAATTTCCATCCAACCTATATGCGTAAGGATCATCTTTGATGTCAGGATGTATCACGCACATGGCAAAGGCATAAAACATAGCATCCAACGCATGTATAGTGACCTCTTTCGTTCCTTCTTCCACTTTCCTTCTTTCCTCTTCACATCCTGTATGATACTTTAACGCGTTTACCATTTCCATCTTTCCCACCAATTTTTTCCCATCCGAAAGTATCCTGTTCTTCCGCAAAGTTTTATTTGTTTCGGTACCCACGAACGTTTGCGGAAAATGCTTGTTGAGTTTGCTCGGATGAAGAATATAACATTCGTATTTTGTGTATTCATCACCTCCACTTTCACAACAATAAAATATATTGTTTGTGTAAAACGATTGAATACTCGAAAGAACACAACAGTTATTGGTGCTGATATTCCATTGTTTTTCGATCACAACAATGCATTTGCGGATGGTATCATCACCACTATCCCTCTTCATTTTCTTTCCAAATGGCATAAACACCCTGTGATTGCTATACATCATCCTCAGCACGCATTGCCCTATATTTGTTGTCACCGCTTTGCCTCCAACGTAACACGAAAATTTACTTTCTTCTTTCGATGGCGCATAATCATTCAAATTGAAATTAGAGAAATTCATCACCATTTTTCTACCAGGATCATACAAACACACGCCTATATTGACCTCTCCTGGATCAATAGCCACAACTAATATATCACAAACCCCTTTTGAAACTCCATTAGAAAGGGATATACCAGGTTTAGAACTTCTCACCGAATCATCGCAAATCATCATTTATTCAGTTATATAACTCCGCTTACGTGTATAATATAACACAATATATATCGTCGCGTATGGGAATAAAACGTTGTTTTTTTTATTATTCTTTTTGCTCTCCTCTTGCTTGATTGATCCACTTTATTGAAGAAATATCATTCAAAAGGGAATAAAAGACAAAGAAGAATAAAAAAACCCGCTTACTTTACACACACACACAAACAAATACATACACACAAAATCAAAGAACATCAATGTGGATTTTCTTCTTTATATGGGCCGTCATCGCATTTGGTATATTCATAGGAATTAGTGCAATTTTTTGGTTGGATAAAAAAGCTTTAAAAAACAATCGAAAACACAAGTACATGAATAACATTAAAATACGTTGCCCTGGACGCGTAGTCAACTACTTTTATCAACCTATAAATCAAGAAGATAAAGACAAACAATTTAAATATCTACACCCGAGTACGCACAAATTTTTTTGTCGTATCGAGTTGGACCCTGAAGAGTTTTACAAAAGAGCTTCTGCGTACATGGTCCGCGATTTTAGGCGAGTCGATGGACTAAGCGAAAGAATCGATATGTTTGGATTGTCACGAATACATTATAAAAGGATGGTTGACGATAAAGAAAACATAAAAGATAAATATATTCATACGAGCGATTCGTTGGAAATCGAAATGGGTAGAGTATTCCGCAAACATATTTCCGTTCCTGAACCGCTTAATTTGGTTCTTACTATGGAAGAATACAATTTATCAAAAGAAGATGACTTCTCAGTTGATGTAACCGTAGATGTATGCCCTTTCAAATTTGGATATGGTTTTAATATGCGCGAAGATAAAATACATCATCCAACTACCAAAGATGTATCTATTGCCATTGGACATGAAGAAATGGATATGGACGAATGGGAACCTTTTATATTCGTACCAAAATGTTCAGAAGATACAAAAAGTGATGCTAAGGATTCAGAAAAGATAAAAAAAATATTATCAAACGACTCCGAAGATGTTGGTGGAGAGATTGAAAAGACGCCCGAATCCAAAAAAGACGAATAAAGTTGTCTCTTTTAATTCTTATTATTCATGTTTGTGCATATGTATATTACCATAACGCGAATAAAACACAATTTGTCCAATTTTATTCCCCTAAGTTATTGGTAAATAGATAATTGTAAAAAAAACCCATGGGCGACGAAGAAATATATCACGTAATTATGTCGTTGATGATTACCGCAATTGTCATAATATTTATAATGTTAGTATTATTTGTGGTATATCATTTGTATTGGTGGTTCCAAAGGAAAAAACAAAGAGAAAAAGACAATGATGAAAGCCGGCAAGGATTACTACGTGTTTCGGACAGAGAAACCATGATTGGGGGAGAATTAGGAGATGAATTAGAAGTTTTACCAAATGAAGAAATACATACTTGCCATGAAATCGATACCCACCGAAAAGACCCAACAGATAAGATCGATTAACACGATAGAATTTTCCTTTCGTATCGACCAATCTCACATTCTTTGCCCATCACCAATATGTTATTCCTTTTTGGGTAATAAAAGTTGTATTTACACCCTAAAAAATTGAATTTTTTGATTTTATGACTGTGGAATGCACCTCGCGTAAAAAAAATGGGGAAGGTTTGCCTACGAGAAAAAAAAATTTGCGGATGAGCAACTTTCGATGCTGACCAACCTCCGTGCGCCTAAGGAGAGGATTCCAAAAAACTAGGTTTCAAAAAATTCCTCGATGACAAAATTTTTCTTCATCCGTAGATGGAAAATCATCGATGCGAAAATCCGTGGATGAAGGAAAATTAAAAGCGGGCAAAAAAATGTATAATAATTTAAAAAAAAAGAGGGCCGGATTCACTTTTTATGCGGATGTTGCGCGAACCCAAATGCTGATTCAAAGCAAAAGTAAAAGAAAAAACATTGTAAATAAACAAGCGTTGTCACATTATACTATACTGCAACCATTTTTTATAACATAGTAGGGCTAAGTATAGATGTTGCGTATTTATACGCCGCTATGGGCGGGTGGTATAACAACAATCTTATTATGCTTAGTGGGTATTTCGGAAGGAATTTACAAACCTGCCACTGTAGATTCTCGCTATCTATCTAAAGCTCCCTATGCGGATAAACACGTGGTGGTGTTTCGAAGCGAAAAAACTAAAAAGATACAAAACGAGTTATTGCAATATAATAAGCGTTCGGTGGGAAACAATGATCATCCACTTATAAAAGATCATGGATTTACGTATGTGGGAAATGCTCCTCATCCGTTGGGAAATTATCATGTAATGGAAAGAAATGAATCTAGAAGGCAAAACCGAGATTTTGAAGATCATTTAGTGGATAAATACAACGCGGATTGGATATCGGATCAAAATGCTGCGATAAGCATGCATTTGCGGGAATATGGTTATTTAGATCACAAAAATATTATTCAATCTGTCAAGACCGAAGCATTAAAAAGTTTACTAATGGCGGATTTCTATTCTTCTTCTTCAAGGATAGCCGAGCATCACCTGAATCAACTCTTAGAAGAAACAGGTATGATCTCTAAAGGTACACATCAGGAGAAGGTAAACGTGCGTGACACGCTTCCTTATGAAAGAAATATCGGATTGGGCACTCTCCCTCCCGAGGATCCCCGTTTCGTAGACCAGTGGCACCTCCACGGAGGGACCTATTTTGGAGACAAAAAAATTAATTTTATGACAAGAATGAGACAAGACAAAGCTTATGCTTATTTAAACGTTTTGCCAGTATGGAAAGAAGGTATTACCGGAAAGAAAGTGGTTATTGCGGTGGTTGATGACGGTGTCAACTACGAACATTTAGATATAATGTACAAATTTTCCCCTCAATTGAGCATTAACCTGGCACCCGTAACAAAAGTGGTAGACGACGCAGCTGGAATATTTCTATCTAGATTAGGAATCGATTTTTCCGATTCCGCAAATGGAAGAGGATATTATTCCGATAGGGCCATAGAAGCCATCCAAACCATTACAGAATATGGTATGCCATTGCTGAACCAAAAACATGGAACGGCTGTGGCATCTATCGCAGCTGCTTCAGCAAATGACGGAGCATGTGGAACGGGCGTGGCTCCCGGAGCATTGATTTCATCCATACGTGTTCTTTCCGGAGAACAGCACGACGTGGTAACCGAACTCCAAGAAGCCATTGCATTTACTTATCTTTGTGAAGCACCCCCATTACTCAAAAACAACGTCCGACCTACCTATTTAGATAGAGAAGATATAAATATGATTTATGTAATATCCCTCGGACCTTCGGATACAACGTTTAACACTTCAATAGAATCTCGTTCTCCAAGTCCTCTTGCGAAAATGGGTATGAAATATTGTTCTGAAAATGGAAGAGATGGTTATGGTTCTATATATGTCGTTGCGGCGGGAAATGGACGGGGCAAATCCATGCAGACGTGTGATTTCGACAAATATGTCTCTTCTCGGTATACTATCGGCGTTGGTGCCATCACTCATACGGGAAGCGTTGCCCCCTATTCAGAAGGAGGATGTTCTCTCATGTTGGTCGCACCTAGTAGTTCTACCAAAAAAGGTATAGTAACAGCGACGAATCAAGGGGCATTCCATTACATGTACAAAAATAGAATGAATCCAGCGGAAGCATTACAGCCCATACGATCTTCACGTATATCATCAATATCTCCTGATGTTTATACCGATAGCACAGCACGTAAACAAGATGCATGTACCAGCAACGCTGGAGGTACATCCGCTGCCGCACCAGAGATTGCAGGAATAGTGGCATTAATGATGGAAAAGAATCCGAAATTGACTTGGAAGGATGTACAAGATATACTCATTCGGTCTTGCATACAAATAGATTACACTGCTGCGGATTTGGAAACTAGGAGTGAAGCACCTATTTCCCTAGAGTTGAAGGGAGAAGCTAGCGATGAAACATCCAAATTTTTACATGCATTTGTCAGGGAAAATAATCAATTCAATCCATTGGAATGGTCAACAAACGAAGAAACCGGCCTTCACCATTCCATTCATATGGGATTCGGGCTTCCGGATGTTGCCCAAGCAGTAAACTATGCGGATGAACGTAGATATGATATTCCGCGTGACTTATCATCCGCAAATTCATTGATACATACCAATAACGTACACATTCAAAATGATTACGTTATACAACACGTTGTAGTACCCACAGACGCATATTATTCTAAAACGGATAATGCTAAAAAGGAAAAATTCCGTTTGGTTGGAACTAAAAATATTGGCTTATTTCAAGCCAAACTTGAGGCAAAAACACATCAACCCATAAAAATATATGATCATCTTCCCATAGATATTTACGATCGTGCAAAGGCTATACGCGGAAAAAAATCCAATCCCAACAAGTATGAATCATATAAAATATACGAAAGAATAATTGTGGACCATGTAGAAATATTTGTCAACTTAACGATACCTATGGAAATGAAACACTTTCAACTTGCTCTTTGCGATTACCAAAAGGTATGTAGCATGTTTTTCCGGGGAGATGAGAAAGAAAAAGTAGGTGATAGCAATACACTATCATTTTCTATCACCCAAAACAACATTGCGGAAACGTTTATGACCCTCCGGCATTGGGGACAAGTAAATCCCTACCAGGGACCATGGACCATTCTCATACGCAATAATTATGCACAAAAACAATCGCCCATCATCATACACGAAATCACATTGGCCATATACGGCCACTATTTGTAAACCAAGAGCTCCAGAGTAAAAAAAAAAAAGAAAAAGGAACAAAGAATACAAAAATTTAATACTAAATGACTAACGTAGGAGGTTTACAAGCCGTCGAAGAATTACTAAATTACGCGTCACAACGATACGCCGTAGTTCGTTACGGAGCAACGTACTTTTGGATCGCAAAATGGGTTTTTTACTTGATTATGATAGAGTTTTTTATACGATTCGTACTAACAACTGTCAAGATAGTAAAAAAAACCTACCAACCCATGCCCATTACTATATACTGTTTTGGTTTGCGGGAAAGAGATAGACTGATAGAACGCACGCGCGTTCCAACAGCAGTTTTAGTTGGAGAATTATTACTCAAATCCATCGGTGAAATCTTGTACAATCTTATTATATCCACTGTTTGGATTCTTTGGGTTCCGCTTATCGTGATCTTATCAGCCATATTCTACAAACCATTGACTCTTTTCAATTACGACCACGTAAAACGTAGAAGAAGAAGATCCCAGAGACATAAAAGTCTAAATGGAAATCAAATACAGGACGATGATTATGATGGAATAGAAAAAACGGAAAGCGACGATCAAGGCGATTCTTTGTCTTCTTCTCATGATTAATAGAATTTATACATTTTACAAATCGCTCATTCACCAATATTCTTCTCCGACTTCTGCTTCTCTCATCATTCTTTCATATTCTCTCCTTCTATCCCCTCTTCTCACACTTTCTAAACGCAACTTATGGGAAATCTCATGATGACCATGATCTCTAGCAATTTCGGCGGCAGTATGTCCATCATTGTTAACTATGTCGATGTCGATAGCATTCACTTCAAGAAGTGCATAAACAATTTCAATATGTCCATTTAAAATAGCACCCATCAATGCTGTGTATCCAACGTTGTTTTGAGCATTGACATCGGCATGATAATCAATAAGTAAATTAACAATATTTACATATCCTTTTTCCCCCCCTATAGAAGCCATCATCAACGCTGTGTTTCCATGCACGTCCTCTGCATTGATATCGATTTTTTTTTCAGCAAGAATTAACTTGACTGATTCGTAGTGTCCATGTAACGCAGAATAGATAAACTCGTTTTCAAAAAACTTCTTTTCATCGTTATCCACTAACTCCATCACACATTTAAACAATGGGAATTATAGAGTATTAATAAAGAATGACACAATCCAATACTATATGCAAATCCCAAATTATAAATTTTTCTACATACTCAAAGATGTATGTTTGAAATCATTGCAGGGTTTTATTGGAACAATTTTCATTCTTTGGGGTTTTTCATCCTTTCTCTACGTTGAATCAGTTGCTGTAATAATCGTTGAGTTTTATAACGTCGGTTATCAAAAGCAATATCCGTGGCAGTTTTTCCTTCATTGTTTATCAACAAATAAGAAGCTTTTCTGCCAAAAAGCATAAGAACATACTCGTTATTTCCTTCCCTAGAAGCAATCATCAGCAATGTATCTCCATTATTGTCTTGATGATTAACATTAGCTCCCATGTTGAATAACATATCAAAAATCCTATTTCGTTCAATATACGGAGAATAATAAGCATCCCACAACGCTGTTTCTCCTTTTTGGTTTTCAGCATAGACATTGGCTCCATATAAAAGAAGTATATCAACAATACCCGCCAATCCGTAATGAGAAGCAAACATCAACGGTGTAACTTTGAAATTGTTTGGTTTATTTACATCCGCTCCAAGCTCAATGAGTTTTTGGACGGTTTTCGTATGTCTGTATTTAATAGCAAATATCAACGCCGTCATTCCGAATGTATCACCTACAGCATCAATATCCACTCCACTCTTAATGAGATTTTCAACCATTTCGGTGTTTCCTGAGATCGCGGCCATAAAAAAATCATTTTTGGAAGGTTCAGATCCCCTGTTATACTCCATCACACAATTTAACAATGGTAATTACAGAGTTTTAATAAAGAATGACACAATCCAATACTATATGCAAATCCCAAATTATAAATTTTTTTCCATCCTCAAAGATGTATGTTTATTTCGATAGAAACGCTGGTTTTCTCTCCGGAATTTTGGCATACTTGAACCAAGGTTGTTTAGCCTTTTCTCCTACATAATAATTTCGATATGCATCAATCAAAGCTATAGATCCACCGTCCGGAATCTTGTATTTATCATATGTTACGCATTGCGGAGGTATGCGAAACATCTTATCAAATTCTTCATTCTCCGGAAATGGGTTTTTAAGGAGTATCCGAAGCATCTTCTCACAAGCATGTTTTTTTTTGTACCGTTTGGTATACTCTTTGCACAACTCGATTCCTTGAACAGCAGCAATTTCATAATGTTGACGGTTTTCTCGCACCCATACGGAAAGAGGATGATTAACGTGTGTCTTGCGATACACTTTAGAAACGGCTTGTTCAATATCAGCACTCACTCCTCCTTCCCGAACATGCCACGCTGTGAAAAGCAGTTGAGTTATTTCCAATATAATCTTAACGACGTGTCGATCACAATACGCCTGGGCGTTTGCCTTTGGATTGTCCCAGTAAAGCCAGAAGATGTTCATGGTACGTGCGTGCAGGAAAATGTTTGCGGAAGAAAAAAGTACCAAAAGTAAATCCAAAAAAAAATATTTTTAAATAGTATTTTAAAAAATTTAATTTTTTTTGTGTTCATTTCCCCTTCCGCAAATCGGTATTATAGGGTGCGGAAACGCAACACACACACGATAATGGAAGGCGAACCAGTACCACCATCCGCAAATACGGATGAACCTCAGAAATCTGAAGAAGGGGGAAAGGATAAGCTCAAGATAACCGTTGTTGGACAAGATGGAACCGATGTTGAGTTTCATGTAAAGACAACGACTAAATGGTCCAAGATCCAAAATGCGTATTGTTCTCACAGAGCGATATCTGCAAGTTCTATACGCCTTTTCTTTGAAGGTCGTAGGATAAATAATGATCTTACCGTTTCGGATTACCAACTAGAAGAAGGAGACCAAGTGGACGCGGTTTTAGAACAGACCGGCGGAGGGTGTTTGTGAAAGGGGGCACGTAATGTTGTAAAAGTAAATATTTCCTTTTTTTTAAAAAATGCGATTGTTTTTCTTTCCTTGATTTTCACAACCTTACCACTACCACGTTTTTTTTGGATATCTCTCGGAAATGGAAAAAGATACACACAGTGATGAGAAGAAAGAGGAAGGAGGTGGAATTACGGAAAGAAAAAGAAACCATTATGAAACGCTAGGTGTGGACAATATGGCAAGTCCCAAAGTTATCGAAAAGGCTTATAGAAAATTGGCTAGAATCACACATCCTGATAAAGAGAAAAGCAAGAAAAGAAGAAAGACGGAAACATATCAACAATGCACGTTTGATGAAATTAGGGAAGCAAAAGAGTGCCTACTTGATGCAGATTCGCGCATAGAGTACAACATGAGGATATTTGGTTTGCCCATGGATGGGTGGGTTGATAGCGAACGTAACAATTTTGATCAACTTTTTGCTAGTGATTACGGAGATACCAGAAGAGAAGAGTACGTGGAAAAACCTAAACCCATAGTTATAAGCATGACCGTTCCATTACACCAATGGATGTATCAAAACAAAGAGATGTGTAGCGGAGGTATAGATGTATTGGACAACCGATTGAGAAGCATTCAAGTGATTCCTTACAACGAACTTATTTATCAAGAATTGAGGAGGGTAAAATCCAAAGAATTGGTAACGAACAAAGTTATTCTATACACCAGGACAGAATTGTGTCGTCTTTGCAGCGGATACGGGTGGTACATTCCGTATAGCTATGTGGATGGCGGTGTACTTACATTTAGCAAGCGATTCCATGACAACCCAGATAATCCAGAGAAAAACAGAGATCATTTGGGTACATGTTTATGGGCCGAATGTTTGCGTCCATGTGTCCAATGTACCGGATCAGGGCATGTTTTGGAAGACACTTCGGAGCAAACATTCCGCAATTTGGCATTCAAGGACAGACAATTACCTTCTGGTATGTCTGGTTTTTACAGCAAGATGCCCGGTAGAGCAGCTCCTAGCGTCGCGCGTATGGTTCGATGTTCTGCTTGCATGGGTAAGAAGTATACTGTCCGTAAAGAATATGAAAACGACGTAGTACCATGTAAATCTTGTGCTGATGGTGGAGATGTGAAGGGAGAGAAAAAGGTGAAAAGTTTCGGATTGGTTCGTAGGAAGATGATGATATGTAATTCTATCATGCCTATGCATATTGATGCTGAAACGCGTACTGGGATCGTTATATTTTCGGAACAAGGAAATCAACTCGCTCCAAACAATGTGGCCGGAGATATACACATTTCTTTTACTATTGAAGACTTTAGTGATGTTCCCATAGGAATACGCCCTTTTTTAGGCCATTACCAGTCTAACTCATTGGAAGGGAGAGAATTTAGAAACATTGTTCAAGAAATAATTGGAACAGGAGAAGAACTGAATCCCGTATTGCCCTATGCCAATGAAGCATGGGAAGAAGATGAGGAAGAAGAATGTTTACATTCTTCTTCCTCATCTTCTTCCCGATGTGATTCAGAAGAGGACGGATATTCAAGTGATGGGCACCTTATAATATACGACAACAATACATCCAAAAGGATACTCAAGACAAGGAAATACTTTCCTTTCAAAGTGACTGAATCTTTCGTACCCAAACACGATTTACGCCATCTACGCAAACCCTCCCGAAAAGTAGAGGAAATTGGACAAAATGATTTATTACGGATGCAAGGGGTCCTTAAAAACGAGTATACATGCATCATCCGTAGTGATAAACCTTTGGGAGTAACTTCTGGTTATGTTCCAAATATAATAAGAATTGGAAATACGTGTATTCAACCTTATGAATCAGAAAAAGACAAAGATGTTAGCAATTTCCGGATGAATGTGTATTTATCACTTCGAGATGCCGTATGCGGATTCAATTTATGGTTTCCAGACTTAGATAGAGATTATACCAAAGGGATATACAATGAAGAGTACACAAGCTCTACGGATGGAGAAGAAGAACAAGAGGAGGAAGATTATTATGAATATAATCCTGAACACACCAGTATGGATACCATTGGTGCGGATACAACAGGTGAATATGGGATGGTAAAGGGAGAAACGAAAGATTTACTTTTGTTTCATCCAAGTGATGCCTATCGAAAAATAGGATATTCTATTAATCGGCACCGTGTTACTTGGACAGGAGACACGTGGACTCTCAAAGATCAAGGACCTCCTTGTTGTATCTTTTGCGGAGGGAATCCTTTTGTTTATCCATACAAAGAAGCTTCTAAAGGGAAAAGGGGTAAGGATAATTACGGAAAGAAGAGAATTAGAGACGAAGATAAAGAACGTGCCTTTGCGGATGAATTCTCTCGTTATACAGAAGGGAAGAGTAGAGGGTATTTGGGATATAATAACCTACCCGAAGAAGGTACATGTACCATTATATCCAAAGACCTATCTACCGTGATTTGTGAAGCCAATCCCAAAACATATGCTAGTGTATTATGCAATAAGTGGACCAATGACACTGCATATTCTGAATCTTCTACTACACGTGGTCATTGCGGAGATATCAATGTTGTTTTCCATGTGATGGCTCCCATTAGAAGTCATTGGGATGATCAAACTCTCATAATGTTTGATTATTGTTGTAATCGGTTCGGGAGTAATGATGTTAACCGAGTCCGGAAACGTACGGATTTGGTCACGAATGCGAGTATAAAAGGCAAGGAAATCGAAAAATAAGAAGTATATCAAGGTAAAAAGAAACATTTGGTTTAATAAATTATCATAAAACCATCAAATTCGTAAATATTTGTTGGGGTAAGTGTTACTTGTGCAAGCACCAACGGTCAGACGACTGCAGAGCTTTGGAACTAAGCATTTTCGAATTGGTAAAATCAATCAATTTATTGAAATTTTTTGGGAAAAATTATAGATTGTGTAAATCTCTTATTGGTTCGACATCTAAGTCGGAATCTGTGTTCAAAACGAATGACTCTTCTCCGTTATTTTTTGATTTACATGTCCAAGCAAAAGGGAAAAAAGACCAATTTCTAGCGTTAGATGTTCCGGAATGGTTGGAGGTGTGGTTGGGGGATACATGTTTACGATTTACGGTTTTTTTGCTTAATAAATATATTTGTGCGCATGCACCGCTGGACACGGTGAATGCCATACTTATAAGAGCAATATCTATACGTGTTACAGCTATAACCATCATTATAAGTCGTTTTATGGATGAACTAACATCCAACAATATGGTAAGAAAAATCAATTCCCAACGTTCAAATCCGTCTATTATTTTTCGGTTTGGATCATATACTTCAAAATGGATAATAGGGTATCCTAAATCGCCAATGACAGTTTCCGTAATTCTCATTACAGATATAAGTATAATAAGAGCAGTATAGCGTATCGGTGTATTGACTAAAGCACCGAAAACAAATAAACTATCCGAAGGTCCTATTCCTAAATACGGAGAAGAGTCATTCATCATCGGTATACCGACGGCCATGATAAGTGTAACTATACTGAGGTTGCACAATGCACATAACCACAACAACTTGCGTTTGTTCAATAATGAAGTCTGTGTTGTCGCTGAGACTTCAGGCATGGTTGTCCATAAAAATCACCTTTATGTGTTAAAACGTGTAATTCCGGAAAGTAATGTTTCAAATAACGATACGCGGATGGTAAACGTTTGTGGAAACTGGCGGTAATGTAATATTCGCGAATAAGAAAAGAATACAATATCGCGGTAATGTGTATTATACCCAAAAATTAATATACCCAAAATGGGTTTTTTGTACTTTTATTTTTGTCCGCTTTGAATTTTCGCATCCACGGATTTCCCCATCCACGGAATTTACGTCTACGGATGGAGGAAAATTTTGTCATCGAGGAATTTTTTGAAACATAGTTTTTTGGAATCCTCTCCTTAGGTGCACGGAGGTTGATCTTCATCGAAAGTTGCTCATCCGCAATTTTTTTTTTCTTGTAGGCAAACCTTCCCCAATTTTTTTTACGCGAGGTTCATTCCACAGTCATAAAATCAAAAAATTCAATTTTTTAGGGGTATATTTTAACTTTTATTACCAAAAGAGGAATTTTTATCACCCAAAAAGGGGATTTTGAAAAATAGATCGACCGCTGGTACGTGTGTATGGGTAGAGTAATACCGTGAAAATTCCATATTATGTTAGCTATAACATTTAACATCTATATAATTAATGGTTGAATCGACAAATCCACAAATACTAAAATTAACGATAAGCGGAGTGGGTGAGTTTTAAAAAAAAATTAAACAAATAATGTATAAAACCCAACGTCCTTACATAGATTAATTAGTATAGATAGACCGATACTTATCGATTTTCTTTTCTCTTTCCCTTTTAAGGAGTTTTTTTCAAATAGAAATACCAATTGCGGGATAGGGAAAAGATGACTTTTTCTCCTGGTCCATCAGACGATTATGGTGTAAATTTAAGAAACCCAATTGAACCTTATTATCATGGATATAATATGGATGGAGGTGGAGATTACGACCGAGAGGGTGTACTCGAAGGGTACTCCATGCTGAATCCTGAGAGATTAAATGTGTTTGATAAACAACCAGAATATTACGACGACGAAGCCATGTACGGATATGGCCGATCTGTCGCTCTGCGTTCTCCTGCTTACATGCCCGACCGCGAACGAGACTTGATGGGTTATCCCGATGTACGTGATTACGAAAAAGAGAAACGTATTGCCGAATCTTCCGCAAGTGCTCGTAAGACTCCATCTGTTTCAAGAACTACCAAGAACACTTCTTTTGTGAAGAACATGCACCAAAAAATTCGTTCCAAGTACTCAGGATCTGTTTCCATCGCGGAAACATTCAGTACTCCGAAAAGCAAATTCCGTACCAATCCTCGCTACAGGGACGTTCCCCAAGAGCTTTCCGCTCATGTTGTTGATCAAGAACTGGACTCTGATTCTCAAGTGATTCACATCAATGAGACGGAATTTTTGAATACCCAGAAAGATCTCTTTGGGCGTTCCGAGAGGGATGTCAAACAAATTCGTGCCAGGGCATCCAAACACATTTTCAACTTGACGGGAATTAACTTCTCTGTAGATGCGAATCTCGACGTCGAAAAATACCGCAGCTCTTTGTTGATAAAGGAAGGTAAAGGCAAAAGTGCTACTCCTGTCGCGAAACTTTCTCCATATACCATTGGTAGCAACGTTTCGTGGAAAGTGGACGTTGCAAATGGCTTCCCGTCCATTAAGGAAAAGGATCGTCTGGTCGAAGTCGGATATGTATTCAATGTTCTCAAGCCTTCGGGTATCAAGGTCCATGGTTCCATTGGTGGTAAAGAGGGCAAGAAGATGATGCCTGGCGAATCCTTGTATTTCTGCGATTTTATGATCCGTCCCGGTCGTGGTATGCGCAAGCCTGTTTGGATTCGCGCTCGCTCCGTTACGCCTTCAGAAAAAGTTGATGATTATGAGAGGAAAGCCGAGCTCAAGATTGGTTACATGAGTCTCTTCCAGGACGGAAGGGCTGGTAGTCTTATGGACTACACTGGGACTGCGGAGAGGAGTATCCGCATTGAGCCCGTGACCGTCACCTCAAAGGCCGGAAAGGACGCCAAGAGCAAGGCCGCTGAAGAAAAGTTGACCAAGAAGAAAAAGGCCACCGCTTCATTTGTGGTACACTTTGACCCTACCCCTGTAATGCTGTAAGTGTGTAAACAGGCGATTGTGTTGATAAGTCCTTGTTATTAAAATACAATTTTAAAAAACCAATTTCCTGAAGTTTATTATTATGGGGGGAGGGCAAGCAGAACCATTTTTAGACCTTGGGCGAAGGAAAACGAAAAACGGGAAAAAAAAACAATCCATGGATTTTTTCTCTGCCGAACTACCCGTCCGGGACAGTAGAAAAAAATGCACATCAACAGCATCAACGGATACACGTAATGCACGTAATACACGTAATACACGTAATACACGGAATACGAAAAGCAAAAGCAAGAGGAAAAGGAAAAAGTATAAGGAAAAACTCAAACCAAAAACCATTATCGGGTCGCCAACAACATCTCCTTCGTTTGAATTTATAACACAAAAAAATGATAATGAAGAAGGTAAGATAATAGAGAATGATGGAAAAAAAGAAGAAGAAATAGAATATAATTATTCGTCTTATCGTCCACAATCACTTTCATCAAAAACAAGAAAGGGGGGAAGTTTGGATTCAGTTAGCGGGAATAGTGGAAAAACTAAATCAAAAAAACAACAAAAGAGAGTAGTTAAAAAGACCAACTCTACTATTTCTGGAATACGAGAGGCAACTATGTTTCGTGAACATATTGATACTCGTTTTGTTTCTTCAGGAAATATTCCTACTACCCAAAGTACTGTTCAAACAAAGGGGATTCCTCTCGTAAAAAATGGTAAAGTATTAAAAGGAAATTTTTTGTTGGAAGGTGAACCAGATCACATACTTTCCATTGCGGACTGCGGAAGGTCAGGTGTTATGGGGATCAGTCACACAAAGAAACATGATGTACTCAAGTATACACGAGATAATCTAGTACATCGTAAAAATGAAAATCGAAAGATTCCTCCGCAAGTGTATGTACCTCCTAGTTCTGCTGAGGAAGTTTTAGGGGAAAGTTTACTAGAACGACACTTACGTTCTACTCCTAAAAATTCCGAGGAATATGAAGATGAATATAAAAGTTACGATCACTTTTCACAAGAAGAAGAAGAAGGGTCTATTATGCACATTGAAAAAGACATTTCCGAAATTGCCATTGAGGATATGTGTGTGGATAAATATCCTGCGGAAAAGGTTGATGATCAGGCTGATTCATCTATGGTTTGTGTTAATGAGGGTGCGGGGATATTACCAGATACAAGCGATAGTAGCGAAGATTTTGATTACGTGTACGAAGTGATTCGTAAAAGCAAATTAGGCACAACCGACATTTCTCCGGAAGATCTGGACCGTTACTTAGTTTCCATGAGAGGATTTTCTTCCACTTCTTCAAGTGATGGAAAAGGAAAATCTAAGGGTAGAAATAACACACCATTGGACGGCGTGGTACATTCCAGAGAAATGTGGGATCGTGTCATGGATTACATCAATTTCGGTACCACTTCTTCTGGTATACGGTCTTCGCATCCTTCCGAAAGCGGACATGTAGATGGGGAAATGTCCCCCTCAAAAATGGCTAATAAGGGGAAGTTTTACGAAAACGTCACCATGAAAATGAAGTCATCTATTCCTGGAGGAGGTGATATAGAATCTGTGGATGATATGGAATCTAGAGATTCTAACATTCCCATGGTTTCTCCACTTACATCACTAAATCAAATCTTTGTGCAAGCAAAGAGAACTCCATCGGAAGCGGATGTCATTTCCAAGGCTTATGAGATGGACCAGATTTTATATTTGATAGGTAATGGGGTAACCAATGAAGCACATATATCGCTTAATCCAGGAATGGAAGTGCAATCCATACGTGGAGGGGGTGACGGATATGGTACCATAGATAAGACACTGGAACAAACGGGTCCGGTTATTCACGCAAAGAATAATAATGAAAATCTACCTGATTTGGAAATTACCGAAGAGGATCTTCAATTATTTGGAGACTCTGCAATACCAGTAAAGTCCGCGGTTGTTGTACCGGAACCACTTGGTCTTGATTTAGCAGAAATAGGATATGACGGAGAAGGAGATGTAGTGGAAGATATCGAGGTTATGGGAGGTGAGCAACAACTTTGCAGTCCGATAAAGTCTGATACTGCGGATGTTCCTGTTAATGAACGTATGGGGGACTTGATTTTTGAGATGGTGGCCAAGGAGAAGAACAACAAAAACATCGTTTCGGATGAAGATTTGGCTATTCTTCATAGTGTGACTATGAAGAAAACCATTTTGGATTGGTGGATGTACGATCTTATTGAATGTATACGAAGGCGGCGCAACGAGGTGATCGTAAAAACGGATGGTAGGATAATGCGTGGAAGTACGATATTGGTTGGGACTACAGACTATATGGATGTAATGAATGCGTCAGACCGCGATCTTCATGGTATACTTTCCGCAACAGGGATGGATAAGGCATCATTATTACCACCTTCCGCAAATCGGTTTGGAATTGGCGTAAATGACGTAGTGTGGAAAGAAGAGGATATTTTTTCTGTGGTGTCCCAAATTGTTGAGAAACAACGCACTCGTCATTTTTACCGCAATATAATGGACGACACGCGGAGAGATTATTTTAGGTACAAGAATGCCCTTACGAAAGAGCTTGGATCTCCTTTAGGGGCAGCCCATTGTGCTAGGTATTTACGTGCTCCTGTGGACAGAGAACGTCCTTGTATTTGGGGTAATCAATGTGTTGCGTATCTTGCTTGTCAGTCCGGTGTCTTTTCAGATACTATTGATCGGGTAGCCAATGAGTCTTGTTTTACTTGTCGAGAATTTTACACAGCTGACGAGGAAGTGCTTTTGAATGGCAAACCATGGCCCGAAAAACAACGTTCTTGTCTGCTTTGTTATGCAATAGCTATGAAATTTATGTTCTATTATTATAAGCGGATGGGAAAAGACGCTCCTTATATTCTACAAAACCATTGTAACAAGACAGAAGGCGAGGATTCTTATGCTATCGGAAACTGCTTTCCTATGAAAGAAGAAAATGGCAGAAAAACCGGATTCCTTGCTCCCGTTGTCATGCGATACTTGACATCACTCCGCATATCCAAAACACACGTTATCGTGGGAACATCTGTGGAAACCGTTCCGTGTTTTGTGGAAGTGAATCAGGATTTTTGCTAGGCCTCAACAGCTTTGGAGGGGTTATGACACTCCAGAAACGTCAGACCTCTTCACCATCATCTATATCGAAAAATGTATCAACCACCACCACCACTTCAAATGATCACACACATCACCTAACGAGCCCTTCTCCTGGTGCTATCCAAAGAAAATGGATGGAACGCAAACGTATGGATAATTACCATCGCAATAGACAAGAAATATGTCGTGCTTCCAGGATTGTAAAAAGCATTCCAGATTCGGGGATTTCCGCTCCGAGCGGAAATCCCGAGCTGTCTGCTTTGTTAAAGGTTACCGGATGTCCCACGACACGCATGGGAACAGCAGGACATGTTTTAGGGTTTGATTTTTTTAAGTCAAATATTACGTTGAATCCTCACGCAACGGAAAGAGTAACCTCTTCGATTATGGGCGTTTCTCCTTTGTCACCCGAGGAGGGTGGTGAGAAAATCACCACAGAATCGATAGGAGCCATATCGTTCAACGAAGCAATAATGAATTGTCCTTCTGCACTTCAGTGTTGTACTGCATGCAACCGGACTGACTTTTATGATAAGGCTTCCAACATGGGGTTGTGTTCTTCTTGGGAAATGCCATATCACGCGTTTTCTGGGAGTTCGGAAGGTAGATACGCAAGTGCTCGTCCCGTGATTTGTAGTTCTTACGTGGCCCGCACTCGTGTGAACCCTACGAAAGAATTGGATGCAATGGAAATAGGAGATGCGATGTGTACAAACGGATGTTCATTTGGTTTAACGTACATGGGTTCTATGAAGGTGGACCCGTTGACTACGGTGGTGATGGATGCGATGAACCCGTTGAAGAAAAGGATGGTGCGATATTCAATCGCAAAGCTGTTGAGGCAAAAATTACCCGTTCTTCTGGAGGAACGGTTTGCCACGAGGATGACTATAAGTGACGAGGAGGAATATCAAAATTACCCATGGAAGTATGATTTCTTCCATAAGGTATTTTGCTCTTTTGAGCATACACGGACTTTCCTATGTTCTTTATCGTCCTTATTGGAATCTAATTTGGAAGAGGAATTTGCGGAAGAAGAGGATGAGGGGGAGAAAAAGGAAAATGCGAAAAACGCAAGGTCTGCTTTGATGTATTTGAAGAACAAGCTGATTAGACAATTTGCTTGGCTTGTGAAGACCAAGAAAATGAGTATCAAGGACTTCCGTACATTGGATGAGTATATTCAAATGTGCGGAATGAAAGCAGAAACGATTCATGGTAACTACGCGGATTGTCCCATTTCTGTAAGAGATGTTTACGAGAGGTTACAACGCGTAAGTATAGAGGAGAGAGAAGAAGACTCTTCTGGTACTTATTCCACTACGCGGTACTATGAGACTATTTTTTCGGATAACCCAAAGGACAATGATCATGAATTTAGTTATTTTGATTACATACTACACGGACTTTCTCACGCTACATGGAATGCTTCATGTTACGAATCTGCGGATGTTTTTTCTGTTTTCCGGAAAGCAGAAACGGGGGAAAGTGATGATAAACACGACGCGACTGAGGATCCACCAGAATGGAGAGGTCCTTGGTACAAGAGTACACAATGTTTTGACGAAGATGAAATGGTCTTCTACAATTTGGATTACGGGTATCTAGTGCATGTATATCAATGGGTATGTGACCAGTTATGTATTTTTGATTCGATGGCACCTTCTATTGGATATTCGAAATCTTCAGAATATTCGGGATCTCCGGAATTTCCGGAAATGTATGAACATGTTTTTTCTGAATTTAGCGTGTTATCTACGCTTCTTATCAAGTTGTATTGCGTTAACGATTTGATGCATGCTTTGAATCCTACACGAGATCGAATGATGAGATTGTTGCTCCAACTGTTTGCTGACCAGATGTTGGACTTGTATTCACACTTCTTGTTTTACACAGAAGAAAAGAAAATGGAAAGTCTTTCGGGTATTTCGGGTATTTCGGGTGTTCCTTGGATTCTAGACGATTCTTATCTTTTATTGAGTCCGTTAGAGAGGGAGGAATTCTATGATTTCAAGGAGGGTAAAATCTCTAACTTATTCAGACAAGAATGGAAAGAACGGTGCAATAGACCCAATTCCGGAGATCTTTTACAACGTTCATACGATAAGTTTTATCCTCACGGGAGGAGGTTTGTATGGTCGGGTGATCTTCCCGAACTATCGAATCTTTTGGTGTTTACTGAATTATGGAACAAGGTTAGGCCTAGCGGAGATTCTATTGCTTGCTTTATCATACACATAATCCTTGGAAAAGCTCAACCTCATCGGTGTCAAATACGAAGTCTTGCTACCGTTTTGAAGCAATACGCAAACAAGGAACCTTCTATTGTACTAATGTTAATTGATCTGTTAATGGTTCACGTATTGGGAAATTATCCTGGCGCTACACATAGGCCCTGTTACCGATCCAGGGCTGTACTTAGACAACAATTCTTTGAATTTGCAGTTCGTGATATTAAGGAGATTAAGTCGTGGGTTGATTTACACCAACACTTTGTTTACATTTGTTTGCGTGAACATCTCTACATGCAAATGGAAAAGATATTTTCTTTACGTGGGATGATGGCGGATCTTTCTTGGCAACTAGAAAATGAAGTACATACTAAATATGTCTCCGAAATGTGCCGGGTAATTCTTTCGGATCGTTTGCGGAAAACAACTCCTGAATACCTTGAACAATTTATCGCTACCGATACCGATTTTAGCAATATGCAAGACCTATATAATACGAATACCGCGACTACAGCGAATATGTATGAGGGAATACAGGGTTACATAGAAGAAATGAATGTTAATATGAGAATATGGGAGACGAAACACATTGATTGTATTTCCGAAGATAGGAATTGTTTACCCCTTCCAAGGTTCATGTTTACGCGTGATTACTCTCCGCATGCCCCATCGATAAGGGATATTATATACACCCGTATGTTGGTCGGGTATAGAGAGAGACTTCATATGAAGAAGATAAATGATGAGGATGCCGATAAAATCATCTACACGATGCGTCAAAAGGACATATTTGAGCTTCTTGAGGTTGTTTCTGATGAATCTGGTATCAAATCACGAGAGTATCAGACAAAATCGCGCAAGGGAAACTTTATCGAGATAATTTTGCAATTCATACAAAAATTGATCGTGACACATTGTCCTCATGTTCTTGAATTGGGTATGAAAGAAAGGTTGGACAATGCCCGGATATTGGAAGGATTATCCTTACGCAAAAAGACTATGCTAAATGAAAAGATAAAGAAGATAAATGTGGGGGACGCTGAAGTGAAAACATTGTTAAATCAATTGGAAAGGGCAGAAAAAACGTACCGAGTCTTCAAAAGTCATAGAGAAAGAGTGGAACAAAACATGCTTTCCGATATATCCTCTTACCTTTCGAACGTATATTCAGTTATGGAATGTGATGGAATATTGAGTGGATCACACATCAAAGCCATAAAAGCTATGGCAAAATTTATGGCGCAATCCACGGAGGACGGAGAACAATTGAATTTTTCTTATTTGCTATTACTTGGAGTGAGTATGTCCTCGATCTCTTATCTATATTTCCTGTTGTATGCTTACAATTACCATGACTTGCCCGACAACCGGTTGAAGACCGATGTTATCTACTTATTGAACAAACAATATCAGAAACCCACCCGCAAAAATAAGAAAAAGAAGAAAGCTTCAAATGTAAAGGGAAGGAAACCCAGCAAACGTGCGCGTGTTACTTCCTACAAAAAATCAGAGGAAAAAGGTTATGAGGATAAAATGGATGGAACCCCCACACCCCTCCCATTTTGTTATGGATCACTTTCCGTACCTAGGGAAGATTGGTTTGATATTCGTTTGGTACATTTTGGACAATATGAAACACCAGAGACTACCGTAACATACGGAACATCATTATTTTGTATTGATCCAGAACATATTCAAGAACCTGCCGTTAAGGTACCTTGGGACGAATTGGAAAAACAATTTAAAGAAGTTATGAAAGGTCCCCTTGGGGCAGATGTTGTACAAACACCAGATGTTTCTTGTGATCCTTACTTGTGTTATGATCCTACTCAATGCGATACGTTTTACACTGATGATAATGACGAGTTGGATTCTACCGGAGATGACGGGAAGAGTGAAATAAAATGGAGAAGGGATAGAGTACGTGAGGTTCTTGGTCGAGATCCTACCATTGGAGAAATTGATGTAGTGGTAATAGCCATGTTTTTCCATTTCTTCCTTCATGCAAAGTTTCTCAAAGTGATACCATTGACGAAGGAAATAGCGGATTTACAAGCGCGTGCCATGGTACGACGTTCAAATTTGGTATATTCGGAGCAACCTGTCCCAGAAGACATTGGTATTACTCGATTTTGCGGATGTGGTAGATGGGTAGATCCCATAGTTACGGGACCCAATGACATATCTATGATGTATGCGAATGGGGAAGACTTGGCCGCTTATGACCTCCTCCGCAAATGCAAACGATGTCACAAGGGAGAAACCAGAATGTGCGAAAAGCTGAACGAAATTGACATGATTGGAAAAGTTGTGTGTTTTGGAAGGTCAGCCTTTGTTATTTGTGTTATTTGTGGTTCACGTACCATTTGGAGACGAGAATCCTATTGCGATTTAGGACCCACTTGTGGGTGCCACGCCGCACCCATACGCCCTCCTTCCAAGTTTCCACTTTCCGTGGTCGCGTTGAAGTCTAAACGAAACATGGAACTACGTAGAGCGTTTCTTAACAATGGGGCCCTTATGAATGGGTGGGTAGAATGTTCGTATTGCAAAGAATATATCACTCCGGGTAAAGTACGCTCTTTCATTGTGTGGGATGATACTTCATATTACGAACGCATGCCTTCCGATTTGGATGAATTTGCGGAGGATGATGGAAGGCGAAGAAGGGAGGGAGATGAAGATTTGGAGAGACATTCAAAATATGGACACATCCGAAAATCTATTGTACATTTATGCGAAGACCATGTCAAGTACATACGGTGGAATATGAGAAACGTAAACGCGATTTACACGAAGAGGAAAATGATTCAAGATATAAATACTAAGACTGAACGTGGTATGGAACGTAGGATGAGCGCGCGTTATGCAAAAGCCACATAAAATGGAGAGAGAGGAATATAGATTGAGTGGGGGAAATTGTATTTTCTGTTGGTAACAATTCTTATCTTGCTTCAAATTATAAACACACCATTTTTTACGCAGTACCGTTATTGGTTCTAATGGAGAGAGAAAAACGTCGTATGGGACACAATGAAAAAATTATACTTAACGAAACATTCAAAAATTATAACAGTAGGTATAGATTATCCATAAATAGTATTGCTTTGCGGTATATGAATTTGTATTACCCGGTGATACAAAAAGAGGACAAAAAAGCTTGCGGAAAAGGAGTCTTTGGGAAGCGGAAAAGGGGAAAAGGGGAAACCAAAATAGAAAACGAACGCAAGCGCGAAATTACGGCTTCATTTTATATAAAAATTGACAAAAGTGAAGATGTTGCTCGCGTGTTACGTAATTTTCCGGAAGATAGTAAGGAATATTGCAAATTGAATGGGTTTTATGTTGTGCCATACGAGAGTATCACGGGTGATATTTATAACAAGGGTGATTACGGAATTACACACTGCATGTTCCTCTCTATTTTATCGTATCCTATTTCGGGGAATGATCATTCCCGTATTACTTGATAATATGAAAAATACTAAATATTGTATTGAAATATTTCTTTTTTTACCAAACTTTTACCAAACTTCTACCAAAAAAAGCATAAGTGCAAAATTACAATGGGGGAAAACAGAGTGAAAAAAAAAAGATTGTTTGGCAATCATTCATATCAAAGAAACTTTATCATTATTTAATATATTGCGGAAGTGCTTGGAAATTAAGATTTGGGATTTACATAATTATTTTCCCTTTTCGCAAATAAATACATAAAGATATACGCCGCGATGGTTCATAAAAACTTGATTGCGTTCTTGTTGGGCATTCTTTCCGTATCTGTTGTTTTAGGTTTCCCGTGTTCAGATGATGCGGATTGTATGACTGGACTATCATGCACAGTAAATAATGGCCGATTCGGTGTCAATTCCGGAATATGTGTAGACTGTGAAGGAATAGAAGACGGAAGCGCGCGCAAAGACCGTTGTGGTGTTTGCAATGGAAATGATGACTGTGTGGGGTGTGATAATATCCCAAATTCTGGTTCTGTTGTAGACCAATGCGGAATTTGCGGAGGAGACGACTCTTCTTGTGTTGGATGTGACGGAATTCCAAACTCTGGCGTCGAAGTTGATGAATGCGGGGTTTGTGGAGGAGATGGTTCCCGTTGTGCCGGATGCGACGGAGTTCCGAATTCCGGAGCCGTACTTGACCTTTGCGGAAAGTGTAACGGTAACAATGATTGTTGTCGAAGAAGCGAATACGATAATGGTATTTGTAGCGAACATGGAGCTTGTGATCCCAATATTCCAGGGGACGAAAATACCAGACGGTGTGTTTGTGATATTGGATGGACAGGTCCACTTTGCGATATTGAACAGTATTATTGTACCGATGCTGCAGGAGAATATTCCATGGTAGATTGTGGTGAACACGGTAGTTGTTCCGAGCAACTACGCGGTGGATGTACATGCGATGAAGGATACTTTGGACCCAAATGCGATATGAAGATGTGTGGTGCTCATGCGGTATGGCAACCTTCTCTCCGAAAATGTGTATGTCGCGAAGGGTTCAAAGGAGAAACATGCAACCAGTGTTCCGAGCCTGGGGATCTCCACAACGTCAAGGAAATTATCAACCGAATGTCCAGAAATGTGAATACGAACGGTCCTAACAAACCTAGTATTTTAATTTCTGCCAAGGATGAGGAGAAAACTAATGGGAAACATGCAGAACGAGAGATGTCTTTCGTGTGTGTTTCTCCTTCCATTTACAATCAAAGGTACTACAATAGCATAGAAATTGTAGATAGTAATGCTCCCAAGGGTAAGGCTACCGAAAATGCCAATGTGGAGGGTAAATTGGTCAACTACGAATTGCTAAGCTTCCCTAAGGAAACGCTACACCTCTTATTGAAGGGACGGGATCCATTTTCTCAAGGTCTCCCCAAGGACGAGCTTCCTGTTTTGCCCAACTCTACCCGAAATGGCATTTACTACGATTGCGGATGTTTTGCCTGGACTGTTGAATCCGTTAGGGGTATAAAACCAAGCAAAGAAGATGAGCCTTTTATTCAATCTCGCTCGGCCAACATGCATATATCTTATAATGACCATGACCATGCTTTGGCCGAAAGGGGCGCTTTTATGCATCATCATATTGTTTCCAGGGAATTTGGAAGTTTGATGACCAGGGCAAGCAATGCGTCTATTGCAAACAATACAATTGCCAACAACTTGTTGAATGATTGTTTGGAAGCCCTTTCGGTAGAGGCTACATCCGAAAGCACTCCAGAGCAAATAGGACAACTCATATGCCATGGGATTGACAATATGCAGTTTACCAAAGACTTTTGTGTTGGATTCTATCTAGCTTCTATTAGCTTTTTCATGTTTGCTTTCATGTTTGGTGTGATTATCTTTGTTTTCTACAACTTTTTATTTGGATTTGGGACGGGATTTTCCTTAAGTGGTTCCGCGTTTGACGAGTGATAAATGAACAAAATGTTGTGTTTATAATGGCAATAATTGTGATGAATATATAGAGGAGGTCTCATTAAACAAACAAACAACCAAATAAAATTACCAATCACGTTCCACAATTTACGCAATTTATACAACCCTCCAATTCCAGCAAAGTGCTTATTTAAAAAAACGGAAAAAACGGAAAAAAAAATGAACAAGGAAAAAAATCCCTTCTTTTCCGTCATGTGGTACAAAGACGACGGTATAGGAGCATCTACTTTATCTGGTATATTACAAGAAGCTATGCATATCGGAACGAAATCATATCACAATATTTACGGGGAAAGTAGCGAGAATTCTATTAGAAAATCCACCGAAAGAAATACTATTATCACTAAGAAAGGGTATATTTTTTCCCCTGATCAAAGATACAAAGGCTATCATTTTTACGTGGAAGATAAGACGCACTCTTCCGAAGCATTAACCAGTATGAATGAATCTCCAATGACCCCAATAGAAGATTTGCGGATGGAGGATAAAGAAAAAGAAAGTGAAAATGGTCGATCCATGCATGTATTTTACCGTCAAGAAACCAAACAAGAAAGTGATATGCGGAAGAAAAATCAGGAAAGTAACTCCTACGTAAGCATGTCCATTTCCATGGGTATTGCTTTGTTTTCGTTGTTGGTATTTGCTGCGGCCAAAAATGCAGGGATACACTGGCACTATTCCATAGGCATACCTCTATGTGTATTTGTACTAGGAGAACTTCCGATGGTTTTTTTATTTTTATACCGCATTGTTCATTATAATCTTTGTTTATGCACAAATATGTTCATCAATGTCAATATCATATTGTGTTATAGAATCGCGGATGTTTGTACGGGGTTTTGCGAATCAACAAGGACATGTCTAAACGCGGTGTTCGGATATATGGTTTTTTGTTTTTACTGTTGTTTTAACAACAGTATATGCCGAAATAATGCGATTGTAAGATGGAGAAGAAGAAGAAGACAAGTAAGTAACAGAGAAAATCCAAACCATGTCCACGAGCAGCTCCGTAAAACCAAGTATTTCGAAAAAGGAAAAAAGAAAGGAAAACAAAAAGCAAAATGGCAACGCGTGATTGTTATGGATGCAGGCGTGCTTGGTGATTCTAGTAATAATGAAGAAGTCACCGTGATGCGCGAGATTTTTGTTCCTTCCGGAAAACGTACCCGTGAAAGAGAAGAAGGAGGAAAAGGTGACACATTTTATGATGACGAAGATTGTTTACAAGAAAGCGAAATGATTGAAATGCAAGATCTTTCTCGTAATGTAGATAACAATTGGGAGGAAGAAGATAGTGATTATCACAAAGGAGAAATAGTATGATGTAACCATGTAATTTAAAATTAAACGGATGTAAACACTCATTCACGCGCAAATACAATAAAAAAAAAGAGTGGTTGGTTTAATGCGTGTTTGCTTGGCTTATCCCCTTCTGTAAGGCTCGAGCTCAACTTGAATCTTAAAAGATATGTGCTGGGGCATGCCAGAGGCAACCTTTCTCAAGAAATCGTTTACACCCACGTCATCACCCAAATAATGAACGGGGACGGTGCGTTTCAGCTCTTCTCCGGCTTCCACTGCGCCTGGCCTTACAGATATGTCCCATATCTTGTTTACCGTCAAGTCAAGGCATTGTTCTGATACCCAATTTTCAATGTGTTCATTAGCAATTTCCTTGCTAATCTCGTAATGGTGTGCTCCTGGAATCCAATCAAGATCGCCTTCATAATCAGTACCCTCGGTCTGTTCTCGGATGTATTCGCACAATACGTCGTCAGGTAGAAGAACGGCTTTATTCTTTGGGTCAGCATGGCAGACCTTAAGTGATGCCTGAAGGTCATCGCGAGTGGTATCGGGATGGTCTTGGATTACACGCGAACGGTCAATGTCGTAATTCTTGGCCCACAACGGAATTGGAGAAGACATCTTTTCTCCCGGCTCAAGGCTCAGATGGACAGGTCCTTCCATATGTGCTGGGGAAAGTACTTTGCGGATTGGAGCAAGCATATTGAATTCCATGCTCTTGTTAGGGAGGCTAAATATGAGCGTGTGCGTCACATCACCCATGTTATGGGCTTCACGCAGATAAATGGCCTTGATTAAACGATCCCCTGCAAACTTGGACCCCTGGAACTCGTTCGGCTTGTTTTCAAAATCCTCTCCCCATTCGCTCTTGACTGTCCATTCGGTGCTAGGTGTCTTGTCAAGGGTAAACTTCATGCTACCGGGTAAAATAAAAAAGTTATTCCGATTGTTTATCTCCCGTTGAATCTCAGCGCCCTTGACAATGGGGTCGGTAATGTCTTGCCAACACCCAAGAGGAGCGGAAATATGGACCTTAGAAATACCAGTAGATGGTATTTCGGCAACGGTGGATGTGACATCTTTTTCCGCAAATGAAGGGTATGTCATGGCCGGTGGAGAAGGCATGGGTTCCACGGGCATCGCCGTGACTTGAGGGGTTCCATGCATATAATCCGAGGGTGAACGCCTAGTATCTGTTGACGGGAATCGGTTTGCATCAGAATCCATCATCGTCATAGGTTCTTGATCTTCAAATGTTCGGGATGCGTCGGCCATGGGAGGTGCGTGGCTCATTCGAGAAGCACGAGCGGACCACGGATCCATGCTTTTGTAAGCCATAAAAGACCTATCGAAAGTCCTTCCTGTGGCTTCCATACTTTCTGGGAGACGATACATATCATTCCCGTTAAGACCGGGCGACCAACTTGTATTTGACATGCCGGTAATTACGGTGGTATTTCTGGTTTGTTTTTGAATGAATTGGATCAATCAATCAACTGATTATCTCGATAGTTTTTTCTCCTTTTTTTATACCAAAAGAAAAGAGGAAAGCCTAAACAGATGTTCTAGTATGTGATAATAAGCATTTTAACGGTAAAAAAGTGTGTTTACACGTCTGTTTTTTTTACTTGACAAAAAACCAAAGCTTAAATGGGGCATTATATTTCCGCATTTTCACCCTTTTTTTCCTGCCTTTTCCCTTTCTCTATCGCTTTTTTGTTTTTTGCTTCCTTCTTTTGAAGTATCTTCCGAAGACTTCCGTTTGATTCCGCGGTTTGAAGAATCCGATTCACCATTCTTGTTCTTTTTAGATTTCTTCCCATAACTTTTAGGGGAATAGGAGGGGGAATCTTTAGGAGAATCTTTAGGATTACCCTTAGTACCCTCCTTTTCTTTTTCATCCTCTTTACCACTTTCTGTACCTTTTTTTTCCTTTCCTCCACTTTGCATGGCAGACGTAATCTCTTTCCTTCCTCCTGCTATGCTGATACCAAGACGTTCCTTATTCCTCTTGAGGAAGTTTTCAATTTCTTTTTCCCTATACTCCTCTTCTTGTAATTCGTTATCAAATACGTCTTCTATACCCATCTCATTGGATATAATCCTACCAACCATACGTGAAGGTAAAAGTCCTTTTTCTCCGGCTTTTATGATCAATTCCACATCGGGTATAGGGGCAGAATCCCAAATAATTGTGAGTGGTTTTGGGTCGTCCAATATACCTTTCATATATTCTTTTCTTTGTGACATAACATCTTCAACGATAACATTTTCAACTTCTTCTATGGGAGTAAGCTTAGATCGAGAGAGAATAGTAAATTCTTCCGCCTTGCTCGGGTCAAGAGAAGGGTCCAAATTGGTGTACTTTTCCAAGGCATTTCTAATCAACTCTGGATTAAGGGCCACCTTATAATTGTTCAAAGCGTACGCCAACAATCTGGATACTCTATTGTCATATAAATTCTCCCTCGCGGTAAGTTGCCTCCATTTGGCTTCTTCAAGCTTGTCACGATATGAAATTTCGTCCAAATGATCTTGAATCTCTCGTTCGTATCTCTTTCGCATCTCGATCTCTTTATCTCCAACAAATGGAGCATAAGTGGTTTCGTCAATGTGAATGGGAATGGGTTCAGTTAGTTTTCGGTTGGTTTGTCTTTGTTTCCTACTAAAATTTCCTTCCGCAGATCCACTGTACATCCCGCGGCCAGGCATCAAAAGATTCCGTAACCTCTGTTGCATCGAATTGCGTTCCGTATATGAAGAAAGAGCGGATTTGGGATCATGGAAAGAGGAGGATTTTCCAGCCCCTTCACGGGGCTGAAAAATCTTCCTCGCTTCCATACGTGCTTTCAATTGACCAGCACTCAACCCTCCCACTTCTTCCATGTCCTCTGGGTAATAGGCAGCCATTTCATTGTTATCTTCTTCAAGGGATTTAAGTAATCCCGTAACTTTTCCTCCTTTTTCCCCTTTTTCCCCTTTCCATTCTTTACCAAGACCTTCCTTAGTAAATAGATCTTTAAAAATAGGCATTTCTCTCTTTTGAGCATCGGTGTATCGCTCCATTATCTCTTGCGGAAGGGCACCCTTTATGATTTCTTGCACATATTTCCTAACCATAACTTCTTCGCGGTTTCCAGACATACTTATATCGGTTACCAAATCAGCCACTCCTTGCTTGTCTTCTTTGCCGATTACCTCAAGATATGCATGTTCCACAAAAAGGGATATATTCTTGCGCATTTCTACAAGAGTTCTACGGAAGTTGTCCATATTTCCACGAGAACCCACGGCCGTATTTCTACCTTGCCCTTGAGTACTAACCGAATATAAAGGCACACCAAAAACAGCAGCAATAATCTTGATCTTATGATCCATAATGTTAATCAAATCAGTACGTGTTCTGGTTTCTGGTCCTTTGCCCACAGAGGTGCCCATGGGTACCACATAATGGTTGTCTTGGTAAGAATGTAGACGAGTGATCACCGTTTCGGTATTGTCAAGACCAAGACCCAATCGCCTTTGGGATATGGATTGAGGACATTGATTTCGATCGCGTATTACAGCAGAAGCGGTAGAAGACATTTCTGCATTCATACGAGCTCTTTCGTGATAACCTCTTGATTCTTTCACGTTGAGCTGACCCGTAACCTCAAGGAATAACTCGTGTTCAGTAATATCCGCAGGACCCTTGGCTTTTACTTCATTTTGTGTTACCCATACGGGATGAGACCGCTTATAATCGGCTTCCAGTTCGTTTTGCCACATTTCCTTCATCTCCAAAATCATACTGTATACGGAAGACATGCTGCTGCGGAAGGGGGCAGACATCCCTACAATAGGTTCTTGTCCTGGCCATACAAACACCTTAATATCAGAATCAGGTTCGTTGGTTGTTCCGCCTTTGTCGGTCTTCCCACCAGGCCCGACACCAAGTGATCTCGAAGAATGCAAAACAAAACCATATTCGATCCTTCCGTCGTCCCCCATTTTACCAACAAAATATCCGTATGGAGCTTCTATAATCTCTATACGCACATCTGAAGGATTCATGGGATTCACACGGCGACGAAATGCAATCATGCCGTACATATCACGGTACGCTTCGGCCTTTTCCATCAAAGATTCTATCCATTCGATTTCAGCACCATGACTTATGGGTTTCTCATCTTTTGTGATTCGTGCCACTGCCCCATTCTTTCCGATAGGCCCGTTGGTGTTGTATTTGTCAGTCCTTTTGCGTGCTTTGCCTTTGCCCTTGGATGGATACTTTCTATTTGCTTTATTTTTGCCGCGTGACCATCTACTATATTGAGAGGTATCCAACGATGGGTCAGATTTTTGGCTGTATGGTCCCAACCTTATGCTAAACCCTCCCGCAAAACCCGTGTTAATTTTTTCTCGAAAAGCCGCTTTGGTAACAGGATTGTTGTGGAATTCGGTAAAGTATCGCATATAGAGGGCAGGGTTTAGTGGTGTCCACGCACGTATATCCGAAGTCACGCCCGCTATTCTTCCGGAATCGGGTATCAACCCACCGCCTGCGGAAATGCTGGGATTAGATGACCCAAAAGCGTCTCCCAAAATTCGTTGCCATGACATTTTTTCCCTCTGTCCTTACGGAATCCGCAACTGTGGCGTTTTATCCCCTCTCTATTTAGGTGTGTTCTATGTTCTATAAGTGAATACGTGAAATAATGGTATACATAGTGTCGGATATTTGAAAAAAAAATAGAAAAGTGCTAAAACCGCGGAAAGTTTGATCCGTTTTATGAATAAAACTTTAAGGGAGATTCTACCACACGCTTCAATTCCTTGTCATTACGGAAGCGTATAAAGCAATTCCTAACACAGCTGTTGTGTCTATGTCGAGGACATAAATAAATGATTTGACTCCGCAAAGTAGCAGGAGATCTCCGCAAGTCTTCTGCACAAGGATAACCGGGAGGCTGTGTCCAATTCTGGGGAAATACTCCATTTGCAACCTTTTCTCGGTTCCTCGCAATATCGGCCACCACAAACGCTCCGTGGGTAACCGTTTGGGTACAAGGTGTTTCATCACACTTTCTGTAAGATTCATACCCAAATACAACGACCATAAACTTCATCTTTGATTTTTTTTGTACATATGTTCCATCGCGAAGTTTCTGTGGCGGACGGTACCCGGTTTCGTTTTGCTCACGTTCAAATTTTCTTCTATCCCATTCGTGCATGATTCTATGCAATCCTTTTCTCTCCCGCGCTTCTTCAATACGTTTGTCGAAATCTGGAATTTGTTTGCGGAGATTGTCTTCAAATCTTTTTTCAAATTCTACTTGTCTTCTAGTCTCTGTGTTCAACCGCATCAAACGCGTCCATTCGGTCAATTCTTCCACTGAGACAGGTTCATCTTTTTCCTCCTCCTCGCCCGCAACGAGGTGAAACTCAAGTCCTACCTCTTTAGATGTCTCTGCAGCTACAGTTTTTTCCTCACGTTTCTTAATCACCAAACCCTTTTTGCGTCGCGGCATATTGTATGGATGTGTTCGCATAGGTATGGTCAAGATTGATTAAAAATGAGGAATAAATGCAGAAAAAAAAAGGTTCGAAAAATTGCATTTTTAAAGTCATATTTTTAAAAGTTGCGCCGCGTTTAAGTTAAATAAAAATTGCATTTTGCGATACATAATAAATGATTCACTATCCAGCAAAATTATTTAATGCGCAGCTGCGCACCCAGGGGTGAAACTTTTATTTTGCTGGATAGTGAATCATTTATTATGTCAGCAAATATCAAAATCGATGTAAATCCGCACTTTTCTTGTCTTTCCATTTTGCTGGCATAGGGAAAAATAAAAAAAAAGTGCGGAAGTGTTTTTGTTTGCTTGTAGGGATCGAAATGACAATACCAATTCAAAATTCATCCATTTTGGGGCAAAATATTTGGATTACGCTACTGCTGGGGACATGTTCCGTAGTTTCGTATTGGTGACGTGGAGGTTCTATGGTAGTGACTCTTGTTCTATGTTCTTCCTTTTCCGTAGGCCTTTCCAAGTGGAAATGATAATCCTCAAGTATATGTGGATAGATCATACGACAGAGCTTGATAACGCAAACGCACAAGTTTTGTGCCATGGTGCTATACTTACCATGGTCCCCAAACGAAGAGGATTTACCGAGCAATTTTAGGAAATCTTCGTAATACATTCCTCCGTCAACATAATTGCTTTCTCGGTAAACATGGTGGTTTGCATATAACGTATCCATCACATTGCGGAAGTGAGGGAGCTCGGCATATCCATTTTCCTGTTCTCCTTCTTCACCCACAAACGCAAATTCACTTTCTCTTTCCTCTGTTTCGCGTACCTCCTCATCGTCCGAACTTACATAATAGGAATCTTGTATCTTTTGATCAGTTAATTCTTTCCGCAAATTACTGAACGCGTTATGTACCAATACGTGTGATATCATTTCTTCTTGGATATGGTTCATAACGGCTTTTAACCACGTGGATAATCCAATCAAACTATCCGCTCCTTCACATTCAAAAGCGGTGAAGTCTCTTGGGTTCCACAAGAAACTAGAACACATGTTTAAAAGTATGACAGGACATTGAGTGAAAAAGACTTTGCATGATCTCTCAAAACTTCGGTGCATGTACGCCGCAAATGATCCCATGACAACCGTCGTGTTGAGATCATAATCGAATCCAATAGACAATTGAGGAGACGGAAAATCAGGAGAATAAGATGTTGGTAGATGATACAGGTCTCCTTCTATTTCTGTATCATCCTCTTCCGCAATACTTATAGTCCTATCGCTCCTTCCCAATAAATCATTTAATTCTTTTCGAGTAGGCAATTGATTTATACGCGAAGAGCCGGGGTCTTCAGAAAGCATTTCAGAGCTGTTCTCTGATTCCCCCTCACTTTCGTAATGTCCATCCAACCGGGCATGAACTTTCTTCATCGCTTTTAGGAATCCACTACTATTACATAAACGTAATGTAACGTAATCGGGAAAGAAAAACGCGTTTACATCCAGATGATGACTGATACTTTTCATAAAGTAGTCCAAAACCTTGATGATAGTAATCCGGACCACCTTGGCAATACCTCTAGGACATTGCCATTTTACGGAAAAGGCATCATTCAGAAATCTAAATTCTGGATATGTGGTATATAAAAACTTGCGTGTATCTGCTCGCGTTTGTTCTTGGAAAATGTCCCCCATAGTGATACCCAACCCGTTAAAATCGGAAACGTGCGCGTGAGATTGGCTTTTGTTATGTCTAGTCCGTGCTCCCCCTTTATCTGTAAATCCCATATGATGTGTAGAAGCAAACCGTCGAGCCGATTCATTGTAATCTTGAGCGGTTTGTAAATCTATCAATTGTCGCAAAGAAGTAAACCCATAAGTAAATCGTTGTGGTATAGATGGTCCTATTTCCCTATCACTACTACCGCAGCCATCACCACAAAACGGATACACTTCTTCCGCACCGCCCGTTTCCAATTGTAATGGATTGGTGGTGTTGATCTCGTATATATATTTTGCCAATCTCAAAAGAGATTCATTGCATGACGTTTTTATATCCCCTCCCATTCCTTGTGCTGTTGAACTAGAATAGGTATTGTGTCCAAATTGTTTAGGCACACTTTCCGCAATATGTATGCCATTGTACCGCGCAAATTCTTTCATAATTCCATAGGTTGTGGTATCCCTGAGTATTTTTTCCAACCGGTCCACGTCCGTATGGCGTATTTTTGATACAATAACCGAAGGATTCAAGTTACAATTGCGGATAGAACATATATTCAATAGCATATCCGCTTCGCTAGGCATCAAATACATAGAATACATGGGATCCCTAAGATTTCTGTATATGAATTGATTTCTCTGTCCGTTGGAGTAATCGTAGCACCATTGTAGTAGACATTGAATCGTGGCCACTTCCACCTCTAACATTTCCCTCTTCGTGTTTGTCGCCATACCATCTTTTGCGCGTTCTAAGGAAAGATAATGAGAAAGTTTTCTATTCTTGTAATCATCCGCAATTTTTTGGTCCGCAATGGATATATTCCTCCACCGTTTGGTACTTGAAGGTTTTCTATGTTCTCCACGTTCTATGCGTTCGTAATAATACCGTTCCATTTGTTTCAAACAATCCCATGACTTTACATCTTGTTCAATACGAGATAACAAGCAATGAGTTTCCGTAAGAAATAACTTATTGGCGTAAGTAATAGAACGTATTGAACATATCGAACCCACACCCTTTACAGACGTTCCTGGTTCTTGTATAATACTACAAGTGGTTGTGAGACACGGTAGGAAAGCATCCCGTATTTTTCCATCAAAAAATTCGGAGGAAGAAAGTAAATAATTGGCCAACATCTCGTTGCATACATCTGCTTCCGAATAGGACTTTCCAATATTCTTGTAAACACGCTTATCTTGTTGCAAATACTTGCTAAAATAATCCATGTCCTCTGGACGAGCATTTTTTGCGCCACTAGACCGGTCATCCTTTTGTTGATTCACGTGATGGTCACTTGGATCCATTCCTTCTACATCTTCCGAATTTTCTGAATCATCATAGTCTTTGCGACGATTTCCGCCGTCACAACCATCGTCATCCGAAGAGCATGAACTTTCTGATGCCATAACCATGCCTTTGTTAAGTGTTTGCCTCACCATTCTTGGATCGTCATCTCCATATTCAAGAACGGCTTTATTCTTTTTTTGTTGATCTTTTGAGAGAGGGCCATTCGGCCTTTTACCACCGCCCCTGTGATCTTCTTTTTCCGTAATGGAATCGAAAGTATGTTTTTCCATTTCTATTCTTTTGCGTATCTTGGCATTGATACGTTGTTTCCTTGTAATCCACGTCTGTATGCGCTTTCTACCCTCTTCAAAAGACCTTTTTTTTCCGTGCCTGTCCCCATAATTACCACCATCAATGACCGTATCGAATATCCTTTGAGAAAGAGAATTTTTCATAACTCGTGACCCACACAGGGACGCAATTGCGTCCCTTGTGTTGGTCCCGAGATATTTAGAATAAACCATAGAAGGATCGATAATAGATAACTTGGGAGATACCTTTGCGCCATGATTATATCCCAATCCATTACCACTATTATAGACATCATTATATCCCTTCCCCGGAGTGTGAGTAGAATTCAAATTTCTGCTGACGACGGAAGACAGAACACACGAAGAGATGATGGAACATCGTGCTTTCAATAAATTCAAGTATTCCCACAAATCCTCACTCGGACTCAAATCATTCCATCTCCAATATAACATGCTAGTGGCGACACGTATTTGGTTTACATCATATGTGAGAATAGATTTACCCGATTCGATATGTTGTGTAGAATCTGAATAGAGCGTCCTAGAATCAAACAATTGCGGAAAGTGATAAATATTCATTCTTTGTTGATGAGGCCATTCAGTTAGTAAATTAATCAAACATGTAAGTTTAAGTTCCAAACTCCACAAACTTGTTACCATTCTAAGTGGATTACTTCCTTTACCACTGGGCGAAAACGTTTCCGCAGAACCACCAAAAGAAGAAGAAGAAGAAGATTGCCCTTCTACGTTAATTTCTTTAGATATTTTGCGAAAGGCATTCCCCATTTTACGATCCATCAACCGTGTGTGTATAAATCCCTCGTTTTGAATTATATCATATCTCCAACGAGGAAGCAAACAAAAATCTGCCAGAGCATCGTTGTATTTCTTTGATATACTGCACGCCCATCGCTTCTGTTGAACTTGCTCCAAAATCTCTTCCATCAAAGGAACAAAATCCCTCTCAAAATTGTATGGAAGAATGCCATCAGTTGGAATAGAAGAAGTGCTAATCTTTGTAAACAACTCCGCAAGCCATCTTTCGCAGGCAATCAAAAGATGGCGTACGTAAAGACACATATATCTCATTGGTCTAGGAATTGCCAAATCCTTTAGTGTTTTCCATGTATACAAATCATCGTGCGCATAATTACCATCTAATAGTATAGATGGGTCTTTGCTCAATATTGTATATCTTTTTTCTCCTTCCTTGTCATTGACATCAATATCACATTCAATAACAATTTTCTCTTCTTCAGAAGAAAGGACGCCCAAATCTTCGCTTTCGTTATCCATACTAGGATCTGCGGATGAGAAAAGACCCAGTAAACGTTCATCTATTTCATCCCCATCATCATCATCATCATCACTCCCTCCGTAAGTTACCGATACGGCTGCATCATCTAGACCCAATCCATGTCCTACGTCTTCCGGAAATTGATCTTCCGTAGTTAGTGGAAGGGTAGGTGTTTCATTATAATGGAAAGAATTCCTAAATGTATCTTCACATTCCACTATAAATCCAGGGGCAACGTCAAATAGACCACTCCCAAACATCCTTCGCGGTGTATGTGTGTATTTGACACGTAAAAATTCAATCCGTTGTTTCTATGGATATCTACACGCCAAACGTTATTGTAAACGCAAAACTGAAAACGAGTAGTTTATCACTGCCGATTTTTCTATTCCGGCACGGTTCCCTATACGTGAAAAACAGAACACACAAATCCCTTTGTTCCTTTTCCTAATTTACTTTTTGGTCTTTCTCGTCTATCGGATTCTGGATAACGTAAAGTATGGATTTAATACGTAATTTCAATTTTGAAGACCGTGAAAGGCAATTGGGAAATGATGAAATAGAAGAAGATTTTTTGGATTATTACCAAGGAGAAAGTGTTCAGGCGGACGAAGAAGCAGGATTTAATGAAGAAGATGAAGCAACGTGTGTTCCAAGAGAGACATTTGAATCCATTGCGGAAGGTGGAGGAGGTGGAGGAATACCTCCGCAAGAATTGCAAGCTTCCCCACCACCTCCGCAAGACCAAGTTGTTTATTCAAGGGTAAATTTTGGTGATATGGTGGAGCGTATGCAAACGGGCGCATATTCAATGAAAAGACAACAACAGCGAGAAAAAGCACGTGCGAGGAAACGGCGTAGGAAAAATAATTCCGCAAATTCTACAAGGGGTAGTTCAAGGCGAGGAAGTAGTCGGGGAGCGATAAGTAGCATTTGCGAATCGAGTGAATCGGTAGATATAGACGGTACTGTCAGAGGAAGAAGAAACAGAAGAAGTGTTCCAATGAATAGAGGTGATGATAGCGAAGTGGCTGGTGACGGAGAAGATAGAACAAAGGATATGAGCGAAGAGGAAATGGTTAAACACATGATTGATAATGACAAGAAAAAACTCCGGAGGGCTTTGCGATCCAAACAACATTGTTTTGGGTGTAGATATTGTTTTAATGATAAGAATCGTGTGAGTCGGGAACACTTGGACAGGATACAAAATTTTTATGCGGATAACGAGGGACAAATGAGTGATCGAGCTCTTGGGGCCGGTATACACGAAATATATGAAGATATCAGAAAGCGTTCTTTGGACCAGGGTATAGAACTTCCTGAATGGGATATAGATACAATTGTAGAACATTTCAAATATCATGTCATCGATGTTCCTGCCATAATCAACCGAATGATCCGTTCGTTTTACTTTACTTTTGACACAATGCAAAATAGCTTTTTCGATCTGAAACAAGTCACGCGAACGGTGCCTTTACCAGGAACGAATGATCCCGCCACAGGGAAGCCCATTGAAGCAACGTTTACCGTTACTGAAAAGGTTCCTAATACGAGAAATATACGATGTGCAGATGCTATTGCAAAAACCATTGTAAGCTTTGCGCGCATCGGAGTAGCAGACCTAGCTCCGGAGAGGAAGCGTACACAAGTGAAAAATGCAACACCCTCGTTTATTTCACCCAACGCTGTGCGTTTGCGATTAGAATCTTGATTATTATTACCGTAAAAAAAAGTTTACCAAAATCCATTATAACCTTCAAATTTATTAAAAACATTTAGGTTTGTAATATCAACCCATATCATTCAAACATGTGGTAAAAGCAAAAGAAAAAAGAAAAAAAAATTAGACAGAATACATTTCAAGTAAATATGAAACCCTTATGATAATTTGAATAGCTTTTACGGATATGGATTCATTCGAGTGGGCAACCCTGTTCCTGTATTTAGTGGCATGGTGGGTACCAATCATCGTAGGATTGTATACAAGAACCATGTCTAGTATTTCATCAACGATGAGTATGCAAAAGCGTTATAAAGATTTCAAGACGACCTTACCCAAGCTCGTTCCGTCTTGGGCCTTTGGTCCTATTTGGAGCATTCTGTATACCATGATTGCCATTTCCTCTTGGATATACCTAAATTACTCGGATACAAAAACCCATGGTCACCACGAATACTATGACGCTGTAAATGGTTTATTGTTGGCAAATTACGTATTGAATGTTTCTTGGACAGCAATATTCTTCGGATTCAACCTGTATTGGTTGGGTACAATAACGGGATTCTTCATTTTCGCAAGCGCCGCTGCAATTGCAGCAATTTATTTCATCCATAGTGGAATATCCGCAATCATTATTGCCGGTTTCGTGCTATTCATTTTTTATGTATTGTATTCATTGTACGCATTCATATTGGCATTTGATATATCATGGAACTATTACAGAGATAATGGAAATGGTGAAAATTATATGAATCCTACGGGAAAAAATGATACGGCTACAAATCAAATCACGGCACGTAATCCTCGATCAATGCGAAGGACTAACTACCGCAGAAATCGATTTATGTAGAATAAAAGTGTAAAAAAATACAATTTTAAATTTTGCGATTTTTATCATAACTTCCATTTTTTTCTCGTGATCCTCCTCCGCAAAACCCATTCATATTTGGGACGGTAAATATGCCGCGCAAGAAGAAGGGTTACCTGAAGAAAATCAAAGAGCAAAACAAGTATCTTGACACAGAACTCGCATCCGACGGAAAGAAAGATTTTTTTTTTGCGATAGAAAGTCCTTATTGTTTATTTTGTAAAAGTATTTATTGTATTTCGGATTTGCGCCATTGTATATGCGAATATAATATTTGCGAAGAATGTGCGGAAGACGAGAGCCTTGCAATCATCATGTATGGTTGTTTTTGTCAATATTGCGGAAAGTTTAAAGTTGGGCTTATGTAATATAAATTAAATTTTCTCGTATCATTTACTTGCGGAAATGAGGAAATACTAGTTACTACAACTTTTTTTTTGTATGTGGATGGAAAAAAGGTGGAAAAAAAAGAGTTAGTATGAGATACATACAATTATTTAATAATCCATAATCTACAAATAGCTACTAGGAGGACTTTTGTATCAAAGAGAACCCAAACGAGCCATTTTTTGGCGGTGACCCAAACGGAAAGAGAAAAAAAAACCCCTGGAATATTAAAATTACAAATAAAAAAAAATGGCAACTGGTGGACCCGCATTTGGACAAATGAGAGGCCTTATGGTCTCGGAAGATCGTCTTCTTTCTAGAACTGAACCTACGGTAGGTAAAATAGGAAGAGAGAGAATATGGGGAGCTATGACACCCAATTTTTACGGAGGAACAAAGCGTACTTTTGATGGCAATGACATGGTGAGTTCTCTTGTAAAGATGGCTCGTGGTGCTACCGTAGATGGTCCAGAGGCCAGAATACAACCTTCGGAATTGGAAAACGAAACTGTTCGCATCCGAAGACATTTGGCTTTGAATCCTGATTTGCCTACTTCTGGCAACAACTTGCAATATTTTCCTGTATGGGTACGTTCCGCCATAGATCCTTACGTGGGAGATAGTCGTGTTCCTAGCGATGAAGACTACATGCGTAGTCTTTTGGTGGAAGATAAATATGGAAGGCGTACCCGAGGTGATCCCAACAGTATGAGCGTAGGTGGACGCGCCAGAAAAGGCATGAGAGTGGACTACAAGTATCATCATGCAACCGTAGCCACGCTTAACCACATGCTCCAAAGTCGTGAGATGAAGGAAGATGATACAGATCAAGAATTTGAGGAAGTGCTTCGCGATTGGAAATTGGATGGTGTTGTCAATAATCAAACCACCAATATGAACCTTTACGGAGAAGATATCGGTACGGGAGAAGACAGTGACGCTTCTGTCGAGATAAAGGGACCGTCTCATATTATTAACTACTGGGGTAATCCTGCGGTCAAGGGTAAGCGATTGTACTTTATTGTCAAGCGCGTAGATAGAAGCAAGCTTCCTCCTCGTTATCTTCCCGGATTGAACGACGATAGGTTGAGTATTGAGGGAGACTTTGCTACTTCTGGATACAAATCCATTGGTACCGCACAAGCGAAGCGAGATGGACTCGTAGATCGTCCATTCCAGATTATACCTTACGTTGGTTACGAAGCTCCTCCGGATAGGGAACTTGCTTACATTGACAGCTATGGTATACCAAGGGAAGGAACCTATATTTACATCGGATTGGTGGAAACCGGAAGCAGCCGTATTATCAACCACGAGTACAAAATGCAAGCACCATACAATGACAGGTCCGCCAACCAACTTCCCAGGATAATGATCCATTTTGGTCTGAGATAGACGTTTTTGTCTTTTGTCTTTTTCCTTTTTGTATCCTTAATTTCGAACACGCGAAAATAAATCAACAATTATCTTTTTACATGTTACATGTTCCTTTGTATTGCATGTATACGATCCGAAAAAAGGGCGTAAAAAAGGGTTTTTTTTAATTTGGTTGTAATATAATAGTGAGCATTTATATTCTTATCTTTTAATTCAAGAGTGGTATTTCGAGGCCTTTCTATCATTTCTAGCAAGTCCTTTACATTAGACCCAAGGTTTCCAAAAAAAGAAACACCAAAAACAAATTTACACTGTTTTTACACATTGGGTTTTTTTTTCTCTCCTGGAACAAAATACATAAAAAAAACTATCCTATAAGGAAAGCATTAACCGATCAAAAGAAACAAGATGAGTAGACATATGGGAATGGGAAGCTTGAGCAGACGCTCTCAAGTAAGAACAAATGGACCTCAAATGGCAAATGCCACCATTGAGGTGTACCAAGAACACCGCGCCGTCAAGAGATCTAGGGATTCTGAACATTTCCCAGGAGATATCAATGAGGAAACAATGCGTGTTGACGAAAATGACATCCTCTTCACATTTATTAGGGAAGACCATCGTGTGGCTACGCGCGACACGTACGAGTATGGCTCCCACGTAGGTATGCCTGTTTTCTCTTGCCTGAACGGCATTGATATGGATCGCTACGAGTTTATGAAAAGCGCAAAAGTAGTGGGTGTGGCTAAATCACACACTGTCAACGACGACAAAGGCCCCAGTGGAGTAACAGAATTCGCGGCTTTCATTGGCGGAACATTCACAATTATCAATAATGGGACCAAACTCATCCCTATGCAAACCGAGATCATGGTAATGATCTATGATAAGCTCAACAACCCTGGAATGTTCAAGAAACTCTTTGAGGAATACGACTACGCAGGATATCGTGGAGGAGAAGATATCCGCATTCTTGGTGTCGTAGAGCCTTATGAGAAGAGCCAATCCCTCGTTGATACAATCCGAAGGTTCGGAAAGGCAAAAGATTATATTGTTGAAGCCGACGAAAACCTTCGCGGGGAAGCCGGTCAACCAAAATTTGGTATTGCCGAAAAGGTAGAAGTCATGGAAGATGGACTTGCGGATTTGCTTGTTCTTGGCGCAGCCATTTTTGCAACGACATTTACTGGTGCTACAGGAATAACCGCTGATCCTGGTGGTCAACGCGCAGCTGCCATAGCCGACTTTACCACTTATGTCAGAAATCAATTAATAGCCGCAGACGTAGCAGCAGGTGTAGCTGGGGTAGGGGGCGACGCGCCAAGGAGGTTTAAAAACGCTCTGGTGGACTTTCGGAAAGTACTGAAAGGAACCATAACCGCCGCCGAAGAACCTCTCAGGCATGGCTTATATCGTGCCATCACTATGAAGAACACATCGGAAAGATTTGCGAATCAAACGGATATTGATACTCCTGGTTTTGATGCTACAATCCATGGAATAGCCGTCAATTCTCAACTAGGTTTGCGAAAGTTGTATTCTGGTCTCAAGGGTGCAGTCATGTGGGAACGCGAATGGATTATTGGAAAGTCCACCAAGACCGCCGCGCCAGGAGATGCTCTTGATCTCATCATCCGCAGATGATCATGAAGAAAAAGTCCTTTTCCCTTTTTCACCTTTTCACCTCTTCCCCTTTTCCCCTTTTCCCCTTTTTTCCGTGTTCAGTTTTTCTTTTGCGGAAAGAAGAGAAGAGATGAAGAAAGAGGGAAAAAAAATTGTTTGCTTGGTATTAATATAAAAAATATCCGTTTGTCTTTTATTAGTAGTTGCAGTCAGCGAAATAGATAGATAGGTAGATAGAAAAATAGATAACAAAGATGTTATCTGGTGGTTCTTCCACTGGTGGTCAGTTTGGTACTTCCGAAAATGGAAGGCAACATCCTTCTCTACGATTTATAGATAAATACATGATTGGGTCTACGGTCAATTTTGCACGCAGAGCAACTCTTCAACCCAACTTGATAAAAGAAACCGTGATTCCTTCCGCAGGTATTACGGGAGTAGGTCTTTCCATGAATGTCCAATCCATCGCTTTGACAAAAAGAGCGGTGGATGAAGACGTGAATTTTGCTCGCGATGATGCATTGAAAGGTAGTGATCCAAGGGAGAACAAGGCAAATCTGACCATTGCTTCCATGGTCGCGGGGTTGGTGGATGGAAGGGCAAATGGTGGATTTGTACCCATCACCGCACCACAACCTCTTACAACGACACTGGACCCGAATCTTTCCCGTTTCGACCCACTCATGATGTATGGAAGGACTATCTTCATCGGCGATGATGGAGCACGCGATGTTCTTTACAAAAAAAAAGATGGAAAAATGACGATGTACAAATCCAGCAAACAAGACCGGGTTTTTGTGGGACGCTTGTTGATCGCTACGGAAGATTATGGTATTTGGGCTCTTGAACACAAGGTTTGGCGTGAAATTGGAAAAAAATCGATACCCAGTTCGAAATCGATGTCAATTTCGAATGTATTGGCCATTCCATGGGTATCCGAGACTACCCCTCATAGGTTGGAAAATGAAGAAATCATCGAGAATGATTTATTATGGGCCGATGAGGAGAAAGCTCCCATAACTCTGAAACCAACCATGACGATCGGGTATTCTAAAGGTGATTCAAAAAGTGATACCGATAAAAATGCCACAGAAATGAGTTTGTTTTTGCATGAAGGTGAGATCAACAGCATTTTAGGAAAGGCACATAAACGCAACCTTGATGCCATTCGTCAATTCCAAAGTGCACGTGATAAGGATGGATCACAAAATGTGAAAGCTATTCGTGTTTACCGTTTGGGTGATGTGGTAAACGAGAAATATTCTACGGAAAAAGCTGTAAGCGTAGGACTTGAAAAATATTTCAAGCAAGATGTCATTGGTGCTTTTGGATACGGGGACACTGCCAAATCATTTTCCGCAAAAGATATTTCGGATAAGGCTAACCACATTCTCACTATTCGAGAATTGGGCACTTCAAAAATGAAGAAGAGAGGGGGGGGCAAGATTGGTCTTATTCAAGATGAACGATCAAATATACATCATGAATCTACCATTCCGGTGGTGGGTAAAACCGTTGCTTTGTATGAAGCAAACGTTGAGAAGTTTTTATATCCTGCTTCCCGAAATCGTTTTGATAACATACAATTTTTCGATGATAAAAAAAAGAAAACCACAACAAAGTTAACAGGGCTTGTGGTTGGAATACATCCGTTGGTATTGACTCTACCTACCATGTTTAGACCTCATATATCGATAGGAGATGACCTCACGAATAGTAGCCCGGCTTGTGTTGGGGCAGAATACTTTGACTTACCCAACACTAAATATCGGTTTTCCATTTCCTTTCTTCCAGAATTATTGAATGCCTCTGGAGACGATAGGCAGGAAGCAAATGGAATACGTGATCTCTCTAAACTTGCTAAAAAAGTCGAGGGAAATGAAACGGGGGATGAATACATGATCTCGGTCACCTTTGACAGCGTCAGTGAATTGGTACAAAACACCGCATTTGTGAATGAAAAGTTCACCAAAGAAGGAGATCTTACGTTTGATGATTTACAATCGAAAAAACACCCTTTTGCTAGTAAAAAAGGAAAGGGTATTTGGGAGGATAGTGCTAGTGGGAACTCACCCGAAGGTGAATATAGTTATAATGATGGAAAATGGAAACAAAGAACTTATCACGGAGCACAAGTCCTAAGCGAAGTTATGAAAGATTTGTTTCTTTCCATTAAGGATGTGGGCATAATCTTCGATAAGAGACTTGACCCTCCCATGCGAGATGGAACATCCTTTTTGAAAATGCAAACAAAAGACGGAACTACCATTTTAGTAGATGGTATTAGAAAAGCATCGGAAATAACCCAAGTCAATTACCTACAAAAAAAAGATGCTACCGAGGAATCAGGGTTCTATTTCTCAACCGAAACAGACGCTACTAAGGAGTACCAATTGGAGGAAACCATCATCGATGTTCGAGTGGACATAACCGACTTTATTACGCATATTATAAACAAAGAAAATGATTGGAAAACGAATGTGGAAACAAGTCTCGATTATTTGAAAGTATTTGTGCGTATGCTTTCAGCCCTTTGTGCTTTGGAATACGATGTGAACATTTTTCGAGAAGGAGATGATATACCCACGGGAGGAAAAGATATTACCGTTGAATTTTTAACACGAGGCAACCCAAAAGATGAATTCAAACCTATGGATAAATCCCGAATAAATGCGACTGTCTTTGGAACCACACCTGCGGAAGGAATTGCACTTCTTTGTCACTTGGTCAAAGAGACGGCCGTTCTCTTGGGAAAATATGCTGTTGTCAATAATCCTGGTGAAAGTGAATTTATTACAAATTCTGTCAACGAAGTTGTGGGTATGATGGAACCCGCCACTGCCAATCATCGAGGCATTTCTCCGTTCCTATACCGCTACATCGAACTTGCTGGATCTTTCCCCATACTAACCACGTTGGATTTCATGCTCAACGAACTTTCGCGGAAAAAAGTGTTTACAGATTTGGAGGCAGATAAAAAGTTAGAGAGAAAAAAACCCTATGGATATTATCAGAATGAGAAAATATCTCCTATATATCCCATTCCTATATTGGACAACAAAGAGGGAGGACAATTGATTACGCAAAATTTATTTAGTGAATACGGTGGGAAATACGAATCTCTGGATACCATCAGCAAATCAACGAAGTCAACACCATATTTGGATATTGAAGATGTAAAATTATACAAAGAACTTGTGCGTGGAGGACCGCCTTTTGCATTACGCGTATCAAGAGCCTTTTCATCCCATCGATTGCATCTGAAAAACCTTCCCGGAAACAGTAGCTTTGCGGAAAAGTCTTATACCGCCGAATATCCCCCACCTATTTCCCAAGGTTACGCTTCTCGTGTGGGGTTGAGTCGTTTCAAAGACCTTCCGAGAAATGAACAATTGTTGGCTGATTTGGAAACCTTGTACGATCCTGGGTATACCATGTCCATCATCCTTCGTCCCGACTTGTGTGGGTTCTTTGCAGTTTCTTGTTGCAGGGAAGGGGACTTGTCCAAAACGCTAGGAATATCAGAACATTCCGATGATTTCAAAAAAGCCTATGAAAATTTCATGACAACCCCCCTTGCGGGAAAACGTGTCGAGAACAAAAAGGCCGAAAAAATATTCCAAGACGATGTTTATAAGGATATCTTAGAATCTATTACAAGCGAATACGGCACGCGTATTTACTTGAGGAAACGTCATGTGGATGCATGGTTGGATAAAGCGATTGAAAAGTCTTCCGAAAAGGCCAAGGAAGACTATAAAAATGATGGGAAGATTACTCTAAACATGGTACCACTATTCGAGTTGAACCATGCCGGGTTCCGCCAAGGCACTCCATTCCAAAGCAAAGAAGGTGGTAATGCAGAATCAAGAGACTTTGATTTTGTCGAACGTGCACGAACGTTTAATGCTGAAGAAGCGATGAAATGTACTTTGACAAAACATAGCGATGATTCGTATTCCCTCGATGCGGTTATCTTTTGGCCCATGACCCAATACTACGGCCGAAAAACAAAGGATTTAGCGGATCAGAAAGACATCAAAGAAAACGCAAACTGGGACAAATCGGTCAATATTACCTCGGCCACCCGGTTTGCTTCTATCCTTAATATGGCCATGATGGAAGCACCCACCGTCCGGTTGGTTGTGTTTCCTGACTACAAAGATATGGCAAAATTGGATGAATTGAACGCGGATTTCGAAGAGCTTCAATACACCATAGAAGATATAGACATAAAGGTAGAGGAAAAAAAGATGGTTGATTACTACCGCATGGGGCTTTGGAACGAAAAGGAATTAAATAACGCCAATGAAGACTTGGCCGACAAAGGAGCACATGTACTCTCCTTTTCATGCGCCAAGATGAGTGGAACGCCTATCGATACGTATGGTCGTATGTCATACTTTTACCGTCCCATAGAGGCAAGAAATCACACATTTGATGTAAGTGATTTTGAACAGACAAATCGAGAAACCGCTTTAGGATCGGATGGGCCCCGCGGCAACCAAAATGTGCTTGAATGGTTTGAAAGAATTAAGGATGGGACTTTGGTAGTGGAAGGGAAAGATCTAAAAGTTTACCAACAAGCTCCTTCGGCCTTTGCTTCAAAGCTTTTCTACGATTCCTTCCAAACCATAGGTCTTACCTTTACCGTGGACGACCCCATAGCTATCCTTCGGACGTTTATCAATGTGGGGATTGAAAATTTTTTCCCCAAGACACCCAAGGATAGACAAATCATGGATTCTATCCGCAATCCGCTCAAAATGGCGATTACCGGGGCTCCATCCGGAACGAAAACTTCAACGAAGTCTTCCGGAACATCTACGGCAACTACGACACCAAAACCTGCAAAAGCAACCACTGCGCCTAAAACTCCACAGAAGGCTTCCGGAACATCTAAGGTAACTACGGGATCAACACCTGCAAAACCAACCGCTGCGCCTACAACTCCAAAGAAGGCTTCCGGAACATCTACGGCAACTACGACACCTGGAAAAACATCTACGACTACAACTCCACAGAAGACTGGAAAAACATCTCAGATACCTACGACATCAACACCTAAAAAACAAACCAAAACTCCAGACGTAAGAAAAACAAATGTCGAAAATTTGATCAAACGTTTAAAGGAATACATCCAAATTGGAAATGAAGTGGTAAATGTTTTAGGTGCTGCCCCCATAGATTGGGTAGATTTAAAAGAGAAAGTTGAAAAAGAAAAAAAGACTTGGGAAGATCCTTCTCCGGCGACAAAAGGTGACATAAAATTTATCGAGACAAATAACCCAGAACTTCACAAAAAATTTAAAGAAGAAGAGGGTAAAGCTTTACCATTGCATAACAAAATTTCTGGACTCTTCGAAGCACGTTTCGGTGGGAATAACCGTAAAACCGTTATTAACGCCTTGGAAGTGTACATTTCAACCGAAACTGCCATCGAAAATGCAAATGATTATGTTCAAAAGGCGAGGGAGTTGAGTGATAGTATCGATACAAACGATCCCAACGCACAAGACAAAAAAGACGAGGAACAAAATGCTTATTTGGTGTTTGAAAATTCAAAAAACGAAGTCGAACAAAAATTCAACATATTGCCTAAGACTTATACGTCCAAGGAGAATAAGTTGGTAAATTACGGTGAAAAGTTTAAAAAATCTGCAACTTGGATAGAATATCAGAATAATGTCAGAATTGTCAATGACGTGCGTACGACTATTGATAATCAATGGACTGCTTATCTTGCTAGTGCTGGTGGTGCCGGTGCCGGTGCTGGTCCAGGTGCCGGTGCTGGTCCAGGTGCTCCCGTTGTCCCTCCTCCCGGTGTTCTTCGGCCCGAGCGTGTCAATTACTTGTCCAATGCGGGGACGTATTCTATCATGACTCCGGTGGTTCTTGCGGGAGAAAAGAAATTACGTGTTTCTGTGGGGATGCTTGGACCAGGGGAATTCTCTTCTTGGGGGCCTACGCCATACTTTTCCGCAAGGCTGCTTTTCAGGCCCGGAGGTGTCACCACCAATCCGAAATCCATAATCGAGGTACGAGGGGCCAAGGCAATGGGTATAAAGTCGTATCGTATGGGTGAAAGTAACTTGGCTTCTGGTCAACTTTCCGTACCCTTGGCAACATTTGCAATGGTATTGGATTCAACCGGGAAAACCCTAAAATGGTCCCCTTCTGTTGTGGGAAAAGAAGGAATTGGATTATCTCTAACTGATAACATACCATTACAAGGAACACTTTCCGCAATTGTTAATACGGCCGGGTTAACTAATCCTGTGACCTTGAACATTCCGTACAACTTTTTACAAGGGATACCTAAAGGGTCCGTCCTTTCGGGTACTAAGATATCCACCATAGCGGGTGTTTATTCCAGCATTGGAGACCCATACTTGGGTACAGGATTCCCACTTGCGGAATTACACGTGTCCGGAATATTGAATTCTAAATATGGCGTTCAATTGGACACCCTTGTATTTGGATTCTTGTCCAACCTGGGCATTTTAAAGAAACACACTACATAGACACATGCACCACAAATGTATTGTTTTTTTACATATAAAGAAAAGAAGAAATTCCAACAAAATGATTCATTTTATGCATGGAAATTACACAAAAGAGGGTGTGAGAATACAGTGTGATTTCAGGTTCTTGCCCAAGAAGGAGCACGACCGTCCAATCCCACTTGTTTTGAGGCAGCAGAACGGTATCTCATTGATGGATTACCATCAATTTTGGCATCCGTTTTCACTTTTCCCTGGAAAGATTCCAAAAGGCTTGATCCTTTATCTTTGACCTTCCTTAATCCGCGTCCACCAACTTCCTTGATTTGTTCCAAGCGACCAGTATCACTGTAGTATATAGCAAATCCGGTAAAGATAGATACAATAGAATGTAAAATGAATACAGCTCCAAACCAGGCAATCAAGACCAGCTCATTGAATTCCGTATCACATATTTCGTCTTCTCTTGGGGTAAAACTTCCGGTATCCAACCAACATTGCCAGAATAAACGGAAGTAGAAAAGGGCAGCAGCACAATTGAAAACTGTGGCAACAATACCAATAAGAGCCATCCATATGGCGGGGGCTTGGAGCGGGTGTGTTCTCAAACCAAAGAACGGTATCATGGTTGATGTGATTGCTATTCCGAATAGTTGCGGTCCATACCACAAAGTATTTGACCATACTATACTTGGGCTACCAAAAAGATCGGTGTCTTCAATCCAAAATACAAGATAAAAAGTCAACATCGAAATCCATACAAGTGCTATTATAAAAAACAGAGGTATGTTAAGCCAACCTCTCTTTGAGAACGCTTGCATCTCTATTATAGCAGTCAAGCTACTCTCTTCCATACTTTCACTGGACGATCCGTTTCCCATTTTTGTTGTGCTTTATTTCCGCAATTTTTGGTCCTGGATGCTAAGAATTGTGTATATTCTTTTTATGGAACAGTGGTGTTACTTATTACCAAATATACTTAAAAAAAAGATATTCAAATCGAAACCAAACCAAACTAGGAGAGTTTATCGATTTTTTCTTTTTTTAAATCCCTTAAAAAAGAACTTTCCTCTTTGCTTCACTTTCTGTTTGATATGACATTTGACTTTTACCTATATATCATGTATGGGAATAATTTTTTTAAAACTATCATGCGTAAAGGCAAATTTAATTGTTATAAAATTGCGGAAATAATAAAGAGGCGAAAAATACATTAATCAACTCATGACAAAGTGGGGGTAAAAGGAACACAATCGCGCATTCCTATCCACTCTTGAGAATGAAATTCTTCGTAAGGAACAGATTGAAGGTCCGAGGAAAATGATGTGCTTTGTCCGCCCAAAAGACCAACCATCTCTTGTTCTCCTCCCTCGATTTCATCCGAATGGTCTGGTATATCTTGGGATACCATAAGATCAACTTGAGCGAGAATATCTTCATTTTGATGACTAGAAACATCTCCGCAAGCCGAATTGCCCAATCCGTGGCTTTCCAATCCGTAATTTGCCATTACTTCCTGGTATATTTGACTCATCGATCTGAATTGAACCATCATCTTATCTTGGTTCTTGCGGATAGAATCAAGTTCCCGTTTCAAAGAATCAACGGCGTATGAGGTAGAGGATTCCTTGAACTTTTGCGTAAGCTCCAAAAAACACAAGATCTTCTCGTAGTAAGCCAGAGGAAGCAAGCTTCGAGGGTCCACACCAGGGAAGTACGTCTGCGGATTGGAAATCTTTTGTTTCATCATCTCGGTGGCCCTGTATACAATAGAGTACCAATAGGAGAAGGGCGAAAAGCTCTGGATAGCGTCGAAAGAAAGCACATCGCTAAATCCGCAATGGCTCATAACTAGAGGTAGTAGCCATATGGGTATGATCCTCCCGGTACGTTTGGGAAACTGGATAGAAGTCGTCTGAGCGGTTTGCTTGACCGCGTAGGTAATACTCAACATGGAAGTCGAAATTAGAGGAGAATCTTTGCGAAAGGTTCCCAATCCCCTACACATGAAATCGCTATCTAATTTGCGAACTGAAAAGGCCGATATATGTGCACTACCTTTGCAAGCACCGTCCGAAAGGCTTTGTCGTGCCAATTCCAACTCTTCGTCAGTGTCAAAGTGGCGCTTGACCAACATAATGTCTCGGGTTCCAATGGCAAATTCATCTTCCTCTTCGCCTTCCCGAAATCGCTTCTTTCTTTTCTTTCGGGATTCGCCCAAGGTTTCCTTTCCTTCCAATATGTCCTTTTCAAGATTCATCATTGCACGTTGAGAAAATTGATATTTGGCCGCATCTCTATCGCTTTCGCGAAGTTCGCTGAGTTCCAAAGCAGCCATATCACTATAAGAAATTCCACTACCACTCTCTTGTTCCCGCAAGATGTTTTGCGTATCTTCGTACTGGCTAGTACGGGCACGTTTGGTAGATGACCTTCCTCGGCGTCTAGGATTATCACAGATACGGTCACAAGTCGGAGTGTCAATCTTCCCGTAAAAGGTCTTTGATATTGGAAATATCCTTTGCATGTCCCCTACGGTATGGGACCCGCAGATCATAAAACAAACCTTTTTCATCGCCTCGTAAATGGAAGGACAAAGACCAGAAAGGCAAAGGTCGTCGGCAGAATATCCGTAAACGGCATCAATCATACTAATTTCAGAAAGACGTGCTTTCCAATCCCGCAAAAGGGTAGCATACATATTGTAATGCGTATTCCCTCCAATGCCCTCCATTTTTTCCTCCATTCCCACACCCCCAACATTGTCTTGGACTCCAGAGAAAAACTTCTTAGCGTCGCCTTTGTCGTGAAAATATCGGCGAGAGGAAATGTGAATCAACGGGTAAAAGTTCGCTCTAAGGAAACAGTTTTCGGGTATATCCACGGCACCCATTTGTCGGATCATACTGTTTTCCCTGGGAAGCGGAACACCGCAATCGATGGCCGCACCGGTAAGGCAGACTGATAAATCCGCTTCTAATCTATGCACTTCCGCAATGCGGATTTCTTTCTCCTTAGATACCACCAAACCGCTTTCATTCATCTCAAAGTCTTCCTCTTCCTCCAGGCGTTCCTTCCTTTTATCCAGTACCGACATATTCTTCGAGATAGGTACCTCCGCTGGGAATACTACGGCATCAGAAAGACCATATGCGGAATGCCCAATTTCCTCAATTTCATTGCCTTCTAAAAATGATTCGTAGGTAGGCCCAACATCAATACCAAGGCCTGGTCCAAACAATGGTACCAAGGGCGCAGGATGTACAACATGTTCCGCAGGTTCCTCAGGTTCCTCAGGTTCTATTGGATTATCCTCCTTTGGGGTTTGGGAAGCCGATGATGAGAGTGATGATTGCGGAGATCGGACCATTGGAGAAATGGAAAGGGAATAAACCAAGATATCGGTCGATGTGGTTTGAGGTCTGGCATCAAACATCAGAAAGAAAGCACATATTTCTCGTGCAAGGGATTCAGTTTCAAATCCGCGTGCAATGGCCTTGGCACACTTTCCGTTTTTCTTCAATCTAAGGGCGTGATTCCGCAAGCTTACCAGACTGACATATCGTTGCTTCTCCCAATTATTGGTCGGTATGTAATTTTCGCACTTCTTGTCATATTCCGTAAAGGTATCAAGTAGTTTCCATTGTTGGTATATTGCCACATGGCTCGACTTTGGTGTTCCGCCTTTTAAGTATCCAAAGTAAACGGAGTTAGTGACCTTGTTTGTGAGCATAGAAAGAGTTCCTCCTTTGTACTTGTAGTCTCCTTTCCTCTGAAGTGCATATTGATAATCATTCTTGTGTATCCATACCCTCCCATCTCTAGGTTCGGTAAATTGATCTTGAGTTTCCTCAATACTGTTCGCTCTTCCTAAGGCATCTGACAAAGACTTCTCGTCGATAAATGCGCGAGAATCGATAGAATCGCAATGAGGGAATCCAATGGAGAAATTGCCTTCGACACAAACACGAATAAGGATGTTCTTTCGTATAGCAATTACCGCATGGGTAATGGTTTTCGAATAGGACTTCTTCGTTCCGCCTATGGTGACGCTGTTGGTAAATTGCTCGATAAAATTTCGAGTGGCCGGACGGGGTACAACCAACGCCGCAGAACGGCTGGTTATCTCATCAGCAACAGTGCCAGTGCCATGGGTATCCGCATCCATCCCGTAACCAGCCGGAGATGCCATCGACGGGGAGGGAAGTAAAAAAAGTGATGGAAGTGAAGAAAAAAATGCAATTTTTTTTCCCACTTTTATCGCGTTCTGATTGGTTGATGAAAAATTGTTTTGCCCGTATAGAAAAAAACCTCAATTTTTGCCCGTATAGGAAAAAATATGATTTTGCCCGTATAGAAAAATGTAATTTTTGCCCGTATATAAAAAAATGTGATTTTTATTTGAAGCAACGAAAGAGTTTCGTTTTCCTTTATACCTATCTAATATTGGGATTGCGGGATAGGTACCCGTACGGACCAGTCATGTCTGCTACTAGAAAGAGATCTAGGAAACAAAGAAAGGTAATACGTCGTGTATCCAACCAATTGCGGAAGTGTAGATCCATGAAACAATCCAGGAAAGAGAAAAATGATAGAATGCTCCTTGTCCGCAAATTGAGATCCCGTGGTGATTGTTTACTGCCTTCTCTGCAAGGGTTGATCAATTTGGATAGGCGCGAACATGTCGTAAATCTGAAAGATGGTGTAAGCAGTTGCATTTATATGGAATCCAAGAACTTTCGCAAACTGGAAGATTGGATATTGGAGAAAGCTGCTGATGGAGCCGAAGAAGGAGGGTATGCCATTGAATTGCTCAAGCTCATTGGCGAAGAAACGGACCAAGCAATATCCATGTATAGAAATGACGCGGCTACTGGGTGGTCAAAATACTGGAACACAAAAGACGACCTAAAGAAAGTCAAAAAGCAAATGAAGAAAACCATTAAAGATATGGAAATATCTGAGAGGATTCACCATTCCCATTTGGACAACATACGTGCCCGATATGCCTTACAAAGGACCGATGTAACTGATAACCAATGAATAAATGAGACTACATTGGAGGGGTTCCTCCAGTAATATTATATTTTTAATATACACTTCTACTTATATAATTTGAGAGATATATATACAGTTCAAGAGCGAATCAAGACACATAAAAAGATTTAATGTTGCGAAGACGGTACGATACCCCTACGCAACCGTTCCCAGTACAAATCCGTCCCGGGGTAGGCGAAAACAAAGCCGATATTCCCTTAAGTACAAAAGAAGACAAAGAATCCAAGGCACTGACATTTATATTGAATGCTACTAGAAACCTATTCATAGGACTTGTTGTGGGTGTTTCATTGTGTTCATTTTCCGTTAGAGCAGAGGGATTGTTTACAACCCCCGGGTCGTCTGCGGGTGGCGTAATAAGTGGTGTTGCAACAGGTGTTGCCATTACACTTATCACAGTATCTGCACTTGTCCATGCGTACATGGTGTATAGACATAACCGGTTGTTAGGTTTCAGTAGTATGTGGTGGTACGTAATACCTATTGGAGCAACTTTACTCATTTGCGTGCCTATCATTGTATATTTGGCATATTTGTATTAAAATTAAAAATGCAATTTTTTGTAATTTTGGCGGGCTTTTCAGCACCTTTTACGCTTTTTTTTTATATTTTTTTCTTCCCTTTTTTTTGCTCCTCACGTGTGCTCACTCTTACTCTGCAGCTGCGGCGGTTCCTGTGACATCCTCCGGTTAGAGGTTAGATTTTTTTTGTGAGACCCATCCGCAATTCTTATCCGGAAAAGAATGTCATACAAGGCACGATACAAGCGTATACAGGAAAGAGGAAAAAAAAGAGAGGAAAAGGGAAAAAACGTTGAAGGAAACGACGGTGAGGACAACCCTTCTCCAAAACCAAAACGTAGGAGTGCACGTATCTCAGAACGGGATTATAAGAGAAGAAGAAAAACCGAAATTGATACACCAAATGCCCGGGACACAAAAACCAATATTGGAGTGACCGAAACACCGATAGTTTATAGTTCTGGTGGTGTTACAAGTATCACAAAAACCGATATCCCAGAGATGTGTGCAAGTGATGCTTTATGCCGACGATACGTGGTTTTATCACAAAAGGAAAGGCACAAAAAGGGAAAAAAATCTCTTTGTCGATTGACTGTGCAGAAAATATTTCATAGAGAATATGAACCCTTTTCTTCATTTCTCCGGAATCTTTCTGATGATTTGATGAAACTATCAGAAACATTCATAATGGGGAAAGAGAAAGGGCCATTGGAAGGAAAAGCCGCGTGTGTCATCAAAGAAAGAGAGGAACATATCAGTACATGTTTCGGGTATTGGAACGTAGAGAATATGAATTATGAACGAATGCAAGAGAGCGGCAATGCCTCCTCCGCTACGGCGGAGGCATTGCAGCACTCCTTGCATTCTACTGTAGTGACAACACCTCCACGCATTCAACGGGGTCTTCGTTTTCGTTCCTACAATACGTCTGCGGAAGGGAGAAGACAAAGAATTGCAACATTTTCGGAAGAGATGTTATTGGCCGAAGACATGCGGGTGTATAGAATCAAGATTGCTTGGCATCCCATGTCTATATCTGGTAGATATTATTACAGCAGAAGGAATTGGTTTATATTTGAGGAAGATTGGAATCTTTTGAAAAAGCGAGGTGTATTTGAGGGAAAGGATCTCATTTCTCCTTCTGATATCAAAATGTATCACTCTCATAGATCTGAGGAAGGTATGAAAACAATCCTATCCATTGCCATGATGAAGGAATTGGGAAAGTTCCTGTTTCAAACTTCCAATGACGATTGGTATGCTCCACATTGCCGAGTATGTTTTCGATCTTTCTTGTGTCCTCGGTTCAAAGAGATGATGATGCCTTTGTGCAAACGATGCTTCCGCGACTTGGTGTGTGAAGAAGCGGACCGCAGAGAGGAACAACTTCAAAGCGAATTTTCTGGTTATTGTGCTATGTTATCCAATGAGGAAGCACACGAAAAATTCAAGCAAGAATTCGCCTTTTACAGACAAACTTTGTGGAAGAAACATGAGGAAGAAAAGGAAAAAGCAACTGTTGCAGATATATTAGCAACGACTTGTGGTTATTCCGAGTAATTTGCGGAAGGGAATATTGCGGAATGAATGTTTATAAAAAAAGAGAGTTTTTTTTGTTTTTACAATATTATATTAGTACCGTGTATAAGAATCTTGATAACGCGGGTGAGTGATGGAAGAACGGAATGAAAGTGAAGGAGAGTGGGAGAAAAAGAAGATAGAAGAATGGGAGAAGGAAATCAATGATATTTCCGTTAATATTTCCGTTATAGAAGAAGATATTATTCCAGAAAGTGCTGTTATGGTCTACTTAGTTGCACTGGACCATGGGGACTTTGAGTATTATGAATTCAATCCTTTCATCACGCAAGCATTTAACGATGATACTACAGATAACATCCTGTTCTATTCGGAAAGCTTCATTGCATACGATAATGAAAAGAATGATATTATCAAAGGAAAAACTTATCTCCTGGAACGATGGAAAAAAGAATTCAAAATAATGAACCATGGGAAAATGCCACCACCTGGAAATGGTAAAGGGAAACTCGCCTGGCCAATGAGTACCAACCGCGTTCACAAAAAAAACCTTTTTTTCGAGAACATAGAAAATCCTATTTCGGGGATGCTGGTATGGTTAATAGATTTGGAAGTCATTATTTTGTCTAGCTATCATCGAGATGTAGTCCTTGCATTATATTCCACTCATAAGGGTAAAATGGAACACATTATTCGTGACATAAATGTGATAAACGAAAAGTTTATCACCATTAAGCTTTTATGGAACTACGTCGGTGATGCTTTGGACGCTCGGCCTTTCATGTTGGAATACCTAAAAAGAGAAAAGGAATACCTAAAAAGAGAAAATGATCCCAAATACAAGCCCATACTGGATATCATCGAAAATGTGAAAAAGCTCTTTGATAAAGAAGAACTCGATGAAACGAATGAGTTGATTAATAGTTATTTTGAATCTCATTACTACGCGCGTATGGGTAACCGTCCAAGAGATAAACTTGAACGAGATGAAAAAGAAACAAGTCTAATGAATCGAATTAAAGAAATGGTGATTGATGGAAGGGAATTGTTGAAATGGTTTATCACCACCAAGGAATTCAAGAAGGTGATTGACCTTAAAGAATATTTAATTATGGTGACGAAATTTGGCAACAAAGTGAAGAAAAAATTTAAAAAGTTTATAAATCTTGACCCAGAGGATGCATGGAAAGAATGGAATAGCAAGAGTTTAAGCAAAAAAATTGTCGACTTTGCCATGGAAATCACCGATATGCCTACCAAAGGAAGGGATTGGTTTACGTTGAAACGAATTATGAAACTTGTCGAGGAAACTGGAATCAGAAACGTTGTGCTTTCCGTTGGATCTGGGCATATAGAAAGTATAAGAGATGTAGCAATTGACTTGGAATTAGATGAGTGGACATTTGCGGATGCAGATCTGTTGACCAAATATGGAGATTTTGGGTTTGTTGAAGATTTCAACATTTCTCAGGTCAAAGAAATATTCGAATATTTCAAGGAACACCTACTCCTTGAGCCCCTTGCCTTAGGAAAATCATCTTCAAAAAAAGTAGACGAAGTGGAAGAAGATGAGGAGTATTGGTAAATACAAAGTTTTTGGAGAATTGATTATCCGTACACCGTGTGAACATAATGATGTGATATAAACGTGAGAGTAGCAATAAACAATAAAATTACAAAAAATGCAACGGCCATCGTCCCAATAGCAAAGGCCATAATCACACAATAGCGAGGACACCAATGCATGCGGAAAAAGTAATCCAAAAAGGGTAGGCCTTGAGGATTAGTCCAATTAATGTATATGTAGTAATTGGGGTCGACGGAAGGTCCATGGGGCAAAGACACGGTAGCACTGTATCCCATAGATCGAAGCTTTGAAGCAATCACACATAAAATGGTATATTGCTTTGCCAGCTTACCATTATCTGCAAATCCGATGCTTGTGTGAGTTTTAGCTTCTATGGAAACGAAGGCTTTTACATCTTCTCCTTCGGGACCTACTTCTTCTACTTCTTGTGAAGATGATTTTCCATGCAATTCATCTACGGATGTGGTTGCGGTAGAGTGACTTTCCGTATTACTTTGAAGAAATATATGGTCGTCTTTTGAACTATTCAACAAAGTGGATTTTAACCAACTAGACCATTCCGTATGTCGATATTCATAGGATGTTTTTTGTTGACGAACCGCCGCGTCTACCAACAGGCTATTGATGTAATTGATTTCATCACGCAAGTTTGTACTAACCTCCTCACGAAATCTGTTCGAATTACTCAACTTCACGCTTGCTGTCATACTCAACAATTCGTCGGCAGTGTGTAATTTAGAGTATTTTCTCCTTTGATATAATGGTATGACGGTATCTCCTCTTTCGGGATCTTTTGTAATTCCGTTAGTCCCGGAATATACAATAGAAGAAGGACTTGGATCCATATGATCTCCGCCATCGTCGGTACTTTCGCTTCCGGAAGATACATGAAAATACCGCGGTTTTTTTGATGATTCTACTCCCATGTCGTGTTATTTTTTTTCTTTTCGCGCTATTTGGTCGGAAGGCGAAAATTGTATCTATGGAAGAATGGGTAGATAAGGAATAATTTTTTTTTAAAGAAATAAAAAAAATTACAATACATCCTCTGTTTACCAATAATCATTTTCATTAACTTCCGTAGCTGCGGAAATGGTCTTGGCGCTTACCATATCCTTCATTACCGGAATCTTCTTTTCCGAAAATTCCTCATTTTCCGCACATTCCTCCTCCTTATCACAACTATCTAATTTTGAGGAAATGTTCTTTGTATCTTCAAATTCAGTTTCGTCTGCGGAAATGGTGGGGGCATCATCGTCCTCCTCCCGTCTTTTTCCATTTTTAGACGCAGCGCTAATGGCTAATGGAATAGACTTTTTGGCCTTGCTTAATTTTTCAAGCTTTTCAATAGCGTCAATGATTTCACTTATTTGTTCTCGGTCTGTGATGCCCATATCCACTAAATCGGAGGGGCTTATAATAAGAAGACCCCTCCCTTCGATTTCCTCTTCTTTGAAAATCTCTTGCACATTTTTGGAAAATCCTTTGAGCTTTAACCACAATACAACTTGATCTGTTCCCCAGCTCTGTACGTTTTTTGGGTCCATTATATCGGAGCCAATCGGTTTCGGGGAGCGTAAGATTTTCTCATACAAAGGCCTGGTCAATCTTCTTCCATTGTTTCCGTATTCTGGAAGGTCCCATTCCGAATCCCTCGTAGGACCTCTGTTATCGGGGTCCTCAGAAGATGTAGCAACCCTAGCGCGTATTCTTTCAAGTGCACTAACTAGTGCGTTGCCTTCTTGGTTCATGGCATCTGCCACACCATTTGCAGATTGTGCGTTAGCATTGGCTTCCAAGGAACTAGACGATGGCTCTTCATCGCGAGGAGGTAAAGGAGGAGGTTTCATCGAATTATAGACGTTTTCTGCCTGATCTGCAATATCATCAGCTTGATCTGCCATTTCGGAGGCATTATCTGCGCCCTCTTCGACGGTCCCATCCATGGCCATTAAAGCCTCTTGTTCTGCACTGGCAATATTTGATTGGATTTCTTCACTATCTTGAGCAGTCTGGACTTCTATACGGTCCAACGTTTGTCTCATGTCTTGGGTTGCGTCTCTAACATCATCAATTTGTTCTTGAGATTCTTGCATGTTTCTTCGGATGACTTCTGGATCTTGTTTTGAAGCGATTCCTCTCTCGCAATCCAAAAGGCGACGCGATACATCTTGGAGTTCCCTTTCAATATGAATAACACGGCTGCGAGCCCCATCAAAGGCTTTTTGGATGTTTGCGACGAAGTTATCCCGTTCGTACTTTACCCTATTGATTATATTTTTCTGGGCCTTGATGGTTTTCTCCATACCCTCAATCACAGGTGCGGTTGCAGCTCTAGCAAATGCCATACCAGCTATCGTGGCATTCTTTGTATTTTTGTAGATGTTAGGGATCTTGATAGTTGTTTCCGTCAAGGTTTTCCCCGGAAACTTAATGGTTAACGCACCAATATTTTGTGTGCGATTGACTGTTTTCCATACAGAGGTAAATGCATTAATGAGAGGATCCTTTTCCGCATAAAAGTGATCCAAATGGTCCATCAATTGTCCCAAATCATGCACATCAACATGCTCAGCATCGATGGTAGAAGTGGGTACTTCTGAAAGACGCGATTCAATCTTGACAACTTGAGAATCGTCTTTATCTTCATCAGGACCAACGAATCTGTCCCTTGTTATGGAAAAGTGACCAGAGGATTTGATGATTTTTTTGAAATAGGCGAGTCCTTCTCTCTCCTTTTCAATTTCCTTTTCTTCGGAAATACTATGACCCCCTTTGTTATTAAAATCACTGCAATATAGAGCCTCGGTTACTCCGGATAAATTTTTCGCAATACCCGAAAAACGTTCGGCATCCCGTTGATTTTCTATTTGATCTTCCATTTTCTTGGCATCTTTAGGAGTCATATAACCGCCATCATACGTTTGATCACGTCTACCTCGGCGTCTAGAACGTACAGACTGGTCATATTGACCAGAAAGTAGGTTACGTTCTTCCAAACGCCTTGCCCTTCTCATTTGATTTAACCTTTGTATACGAGATATTAGGTTATTAAAATCAAATAGATATTCAAGATGCTCGTAATATACTTATTGGTAAATGCATGTTTTATGTGGGTTTGTATATATGCGTGATTAATTTTATACTTTTATATAAATAAGCCTTTTTAATGGCAATTTCATTGGACAAAAATTAAATAAAAAAATCCATTTTTTAACTTCTTTTTTTTTCTTTTTGTAGCAAGGGACTCTCTTACTTTTTTTTATTTGCAAATGGATTTTTTTCTACTTTCTATTCACATATGTAAAACCACAAACATATCAATTAGGAGTAATATATATATATACTCTTCCTACCGAATACGGAAAGCATAAAACCGATTTTGTGGATAGTAGTATTTTAGGGCATTTTTTTTGATCATAGTTGTACAGTAAGACAATTATGAATGAAGCCGATGCCCAAGTAGTGGTACAAGCAGCAGGAGTCAACTGGGTACTTGGAAAAGAGTTGTGGTACGAATGGCAAGCCCTTAAGAAATCTCAAGGAGAAAAAGCATTATCTTCCGCAGAGTTTTCTCGGTTTGTTTATGATGCCATGAACGACGAAGCCGATGATAGTTCTATATTTGACGAGGAAGCTTATGAAACGGAAGCCGGAGACTTTGCGGGATCAGGTCTTTCCTTGGAAGAAGAGATTGAACAAGCCAAGAACCGCGAACGGGACGTGGACGAAGGGTCTGATGATTCTCTACTTCATGTGGTGGATAAACTTTCATCATCTAAGTCTTATTCTACCACTTCCAAGCGCAGTGGCGTGAAGGAACGCACTGATCTTACGAAAATCATTGATAAGGCAGATTCCAAAAAAAATAGATCTACAAAAAATACGGTGGTTCACACTGGAGAAACCACGGAAGAGGAATCTGACTTTGATGAGGAAGAATGTGCGGATTCTATGATGTTTTCTCATCTTTCCTCTTCATCCAAAAAAAGTTCTTCTACAATTTCCGGAATTCCGGAAAATTCTGTTAGGATGCATACGGATCCTACGGATAGCATCACCACCGACGCCATTGCCGTTATCAGCTCTTCCGCAAATAATCCGGCCAGACAATTCCATGCTTTGATGACGGTAAAAGGGCAATCAAAATCATTTAAAAGCATGGATGATTGTTGTGTTAAAATGGCCATGAAGTGTATCAACGAGGCTAATAGCGCCAAGGGTCTCCCTGCAAGCAAGAGGAGTCCAAAATGTGCCTCATTTTCCTGTCAACACTTTGGGAATATCATTTCTGTCGACGAGGCTAACACGGCAAAGGATATACAACAAAATGTTAAAAAAGCCAAACAAGTTACTCATATGCATAACTTGCTTCGTATGGCCCAAACAGACGATACCATTTCTTCGCGCATAGCCGACCATGCGGAAAAAGAGTTGGAAAAAATGGTATCTATTTCCGACAACTTGTATGCCCAGTCTGAGGCTGCATCCAATGAAGATGATTCTTCCTTTGCTTCCGTGATTTACAGCGAATATAGCGGAATGGATTTGCGGAAGTTGAAGAACACCGAGTTGGATGATATCAACAAAAATGCAGGCGTTGTTCGAGAGAGCACCTTTTCGTACATGGTAGCCAGATCACTTGGACGTAGTGGATTTGATTTGGGTCAGGGTGTACATCGTCTAGCTAAACGGTTCATTAGCTATGCTCTAAAGAATTACAACAAAAACCGCACTGGTATTTTTTTGGATTACCAAAGCGTGACGGCTTACGTGCTTGGCGTGATTGGCCAAATGCACTATGTGTACATGGGCAAAAAGAAAGCCGCGTATCGTAGACAAATTGCGAATACGGAAGTAGATACCCTATCGATTGTTTATAATGCAATGATAAGCGACGAAGAATACTATTTGACTAATTTGCAAAACCAGCACAAGACACTTGACGATATACACGCGACTTCTTCTTCAGATATTTCCGCACACTCTTTGGGTATCATTGGGGATAACGTTTCTATGGATGCTGAAGGAGAATGCTCTTTTGATTCACCCAATGTTGGTATACATTTGCGCAAGGGATTGAGAAAGGCCGCGCAAATGGCCGGTTCTATTTTCGGAGATAACCAATTCCAGCATTTGCGGAGACATGCCAATTACATTCAGAAGATCTTGGATAAGAGATACAAGAAATATCGATATGAAAAGGGAAGACAGGATAATGAGTTCTTGAACAACCTAGCGCGTGTAATCATCCTGGAAAACTCCTTCAAAGCGGCAAAATCCACCGCGACCCGCATTGGGATGGCTCTCAAGGTTATGGTTGGATCTCAAAAAGAGGATTACATGCATGCAATCAAGGCCGCCATCCGCATTTTTGCCATGCTCGCGATCAATCTATTGACGTATTACAATTGGGACGATGCTATCTTGAAACAGTACCCGGCAATTACGAAGGATTCTGTTTTCACCAACATGGAGGCTTACATGTATCAGGCTCGCGTTTTTGCCGCTCATGGTGCTAACCCTGACCAACCTAAACTTCCTCCTAAACCCGGTTCTACCACGGTGGATGATCGCACCGATGGTATACCCGGAGAACAT
>Ga0180430_10000091_pt1 | contig 102357 bp, 80 predicted proteins | sample SS_ome_9_FD_132999 | JGI IMG/M metagenome (GOLD analysis project Ga0180430, IMG submission 132999) | Hypersaline lake sediment archaeal communities from the Salton Sea, California, USA - SS_1_S_2 metaG | ecosystem: Environmental > Aquatic > Non-marine Saline and Alkaline > Hypersaline >...
AACTCCAAATCTTGTGGCAACCACACGGCAGGATGCACGTTACTGCTCATAGGCAGCCACGATTCGCTCACGTAAATCCATCGACAAACTTGCTGCCATCGGGCACCTCCTTGATGACAGCAATAATACGCAAAGCCAAATCGACGTCTACAACTTTCTGTTAACGGCTATAACTTCGCGCTGCTCGTCGGCTGTATTTCGGGTGGGTACGAGGCCGGTAGCCCTGCATACAACGTTTACGGAGATGAAGAGCCCAAAGCGGAGAGTCATTTGGCGGGAACAAGCGGGGCATGGTGTTGGAGTCATTGGTGCGTGTGTCAGGCGAACAAGAGGCGAAGGCCGGAGTGTGTGTCCCTGTATTCCGGGTCGCAGATGTAGAAGCAATCCGCCTCCTTTTCTCCGCAGAACGAGACGTGCTGATCGCTGTCGCAGGTTCTGCGGTTCCGATGCGGGTCCGTTCGTGCGTCACGTGTCGGAACCGAGACTTCTCCGGATCAGCGACCAGTAGCGGAACGGAAAGAGTCTCTGGATGAATGCCAGCCGTTTTGCATCACTTCCCACATAGACACGCGGGCGTCCACGTTGCACGGCCTCCACGATGATCTCCGCAGCTTTGGAGGGCGGCATCACAAGTTTCTCTTCCATGGATCGAATCGATTCTTCGACTTCCTCGTTGCTGACATCCTTCGGAGTACGGGACGATGAGGCGATGTTCGTGTCGATCCCGCCCGGATGGACCGTCGTGACTTTGATGGAGGAATCACTGAATTCGTGCCGTAGTGAGTCAGAGAATCCAAGGAGTCCGAACTTGCTGGCACAATATGCCGTGTGTCCCGGAGGCGCGACGACTCCAAAGATGCTGGAGATGTTGACAATGTGAGCAGTCGATGCCTGTTGCAACATCGGAAGAAACGCTCGCGTCATTCGAATCGGTCCCAGAAGATTGATGCCCAGCAGCCATTCGAAATCCTGTTCGTTGACCTGTTGAAATGTGCCCATTGTTGCGACACCCGCATTGTTAAAGAGCAGATCCGCCCCACCGTGCCTGCTTTCGACTTCGGAAGCAAACTGGTAGATCGCATCACGGTTTCCAACATCGCACACGTGAGTCGTCACCCGACGGTTGTCACCAGACAATCCTCTGGCGACTGCCTGCAGTCCCTCTTCGTTGACATCAGCCAGCGCCAGATGGCATCCGCGGTCAAACAAGCTCTTCGCCAGCGCCGCGCCAATTCCACCAGCCGCACCGGTGACCACAGCCGTGCGTCCGTTAAAATTCGTCTTTGAACTCATGCTGATTCCCCACATCTCAACAGCGTGTACGTTGTGTGTGGCGGCAGCGTACATGAAAAAAGCCCGTTGAAGAACCAACAAGATTGTCGGGGCTTCAACGGGCTGAGTTCCTGCAGGAGAAACGCCAGGTGACTACTCTTCGCTGTTCTCCTCTGCCGAACCAACACCTGCCAGCTCTTCGGAATCCGCTGACTCCTCTGCAGGCGGTTCTTCGTAGTCTCCTTCGAACTTCAGTTGCTTCTGATCGCCAACTTCGATCTGTTCGACGCGGATGACATTCTTGCCTTCGAACGTTCCGCGAAGCAGTTCTTCGGACAGCGGGTCTTCGATGTAGCGTTCGACACTGCGTCGCAGCGGACGAGCACCGTAGTCCAGACCATCGTCGCCTTCACCCTTGTCAATGATGAATCCTCGAGCTTCATCGCTGAGCTGCATGCGAAGGCCGCGTTCCATCAGTCGGTCGTACACTTTGGAAAGTTCGATGTCGACGATTTCCATGAGTTCCGTGCGAGTCAGTTTGCGGAAGACAACGACTTCGTCCAGACGTCCGAGGAACTCCGGCTTGAACTGCTTCTGAAGTTCGTGCATCAGATGACGCTTCATCTCATCGTACGACTGTTCCTGGTCGTTGTCACGAAGCGTGTGCAGCCCCATGCTGCCTCCGTGAGCCATCTTGGATGCTCCGGCATTCGTGGTCATGATGAGAATCACGTTTTTGAAGTCGACTGTTCGACCGAAGCTGTCTGTCAGATGCCCTTCTTCCATGATCTGCAGGAGCATGTTGAAGACATCTGCGTGGGCTTTTTCGATCTCATCCAGCAGCACGACAGCGTAAGGACGTCGGCGAATCTTCTCGGTGAGTTGACCGCCTTCTTCGTAGCCGACATATCCTGGAGGCGCACCGATCAGACGACTGACGTTGTGCTTCTCCATGTACTCAGACATGTCGATCTGGATCAACGCGTCTTCATCGCCAAACATGAACTCCGCCAGTGTTTTGGCGAGCAGCGTCTTACCAACACCCGTCGGACCGGAGAACAGGAACGCTCCCGTGGGCCGTTTTGGATCTTTGAGACCGCTGCGGCTTCGTCGAACAGCTTTGCACACCTGAACGATCGCTTCATCCTGACTGATGACTCGTTTGTGCAGTTCGTCTTCCATCTGCAGAAGCCGCACGGCATCCTCGCTGGACAGTCGTGTCAGAGGAATGCCTGTCATCTTGGCGACCACTTCCGCGACCACTTCCGCATCCACCACACCATCAGTCTTCTTGGACTTCTCACGCCATTCGTCGGTCAGCTGATCCTTCTTGCGACGCAGCTTGTCGGCCTGGTCTCGCAGAGATGCCGCTTTTTCGAATCGCTGTTCAGCAACAGCGTCTTCTTTGGCCTGGTTGAGCCGCTGGATCTCGTCTTCGATTTCCTTGAGATCCGGGGGACAAACCATTGATTTGAGACGAATACGGGCACCCGCTTCGTCAATCACGTCGATCGCCTTGTCAGGCAGACAACGTGACGTGATGTAGCGTGTCGACATTTCGACAGCCGTTTCCAGTGCATCGTCTGTGATCTGGACTCGGTGGTGTTCTTCGTACCGTTCACGCAGCCCCTTGAGAATTTCAACTGCCTGCGGTGGCGATGGGGGTTCCACGACGACGGTCTGGAATCGTCGTTCCAGAGCGCCGTCTTTCTCGATGTACTTGCGGTATTCGTCGAGAGTCGTCGCGCCGATGACCTGCAGCTCGCCGCGACTCAGTGCTGGCTTGAGTACGTTTGATGCATCAATGGCACCTTCTGCTCCACCGGCTCCGACGAGCGTATGCAGTTCGTCAATGAACAGAATCGTGTTGCGAGCACGACGGACTTCGTTCATCACGGCTTTGATTCGTTCTTCAAACTGACCGCGATACTTGGTACCGGCGACCATCATCGCCAGATCGAGGACAATGATTCGTCGATCGGCAAGCAGATCGGGAACATTGCCATCCACGACCATCTGAGCGAAGCCTTCGACGATGGCCGTTTTTCCGACACCTGCTTCACCGAGCAGAACCGGATTGTTCTTCTGACGTCGGCACAGAATCTGGATCACGCGTTCGATTTCGTGTTCGCGACCAATAACAGGATCCAGCTTCTTCTGCTTGGCAAGTTCGCTGAGGTCTCGGCCAAAGCTGTCGAGTGCCGGTGTCTTGCTGCGCGAGCCACTGCGCTGCGAACCACCTTCGCCCCGTTCACTTGTCCCGCCGCCGGCTTCAGCTGCTTCCAGGCCATGGCCCAGAAGGTTGAGAACTTCTTCGCGAACGTCTTCGAGTTTCATGGACAGGTTCATCAGAACCTGAGCGGCAACGCCTTCCTGTTCCTTCAGCAAACCAAGCAGCAGGTGCTCGGTTCCCACGTAATTGTGGTTGAGCTGCCGAGCCTCTTCCATCGCATATTCGATGACCTTTTTTGCACGTGGCGTCTGAGGCAGCTTGCCCATCGTGACCATGTCCGGTCCGGTCTGGACGATCTTTTCGACTTCGATGCGGATCTTTCGAAGATCAACTTCCAGATTTTTCAGGACGTTTGCAGCAACGCCGGAGCCTTCTTTAACCAGGCCCAGCAGGACGTGTTCTGTCCCGATGTATTCGTGGTTGAACCGCTGGGCTTCCTGATTCGCCAGCTGCATCACTTTCCGTGCTCTGTCGGTAAATCGTTCGTACATATCGACTTCCCTCTCCCTTGATATTCTGTTCTGAGATCGACTTTCGCTGTGCGAGTAACAGTGTTCGTCAATCTGATGTATTGTTCGGGCTGGCTCCAAGCCCTCGATCGACGTTAATCAACCACCGCCAATTACAGTCAATCTAGCGCCAAAACCGGTCCGGGATTGGGATTTGCTTTCTTTTCGAGCAGAATTGTGACTGCTTTAGGAGTGGTTGCAGGGGGAACAATGGCTTGACCTGGCAATAACACAACCTGAAGCGAAACCCACTTTTCGTTCGAAACCTCAACTCCCGGATGATCCACAAGACCAGACCGCCACACTGGCAGGTCTGCTGCTCAAACTGCAGTCCCGCGAATTACATACCGGATTCTAAGGGGGCTTGCAATTCCCGACAAGATAGGCACCCAAACGGTCGAGCAGCAGCTTCACGAACTGTCCTGGCGTTCTGGCATTTGTCAAGGTCACCATGTGAATCATCAAATGGCCTGTTTGTCAGTGTAGTTAAGCCCTGCATACGTGCGTTTCCCCATTTTCTGGTGCCTTGTTCTGGAGCCTGACTTTGTTTGCTGATGAATTGTTGCTGACTCCGTCGGCGGCCCGGATACTTGGTCGCTGCCGACTGACGACCGCAGATCAAACGTTCGACGAGATTGCCGGACAACTGGTGTTGGCCTGTCTGGAGGAAGAATCTCTTGCAGGAGCGATTCTCAGGAATGCGGGCGTCGATGTGAGTACGTTTCAGAATGCTGTATCGATCTGCTCCGTTATGGCGTCGCCCAATACGTCAGATAATCCTGACTTGAAGGTAAACCCCGACACTCTCCCAGCTCCATCGATTGCATTTCTGAACATCGCAGCCGGGTTTGCACATCAGGAGGTGGAATCGAATGGCATCTCCAGTGAGCATCTTCTGGCTGCTGTCTTCGAATTCGATTCCCCTGTTCGATCATTTCTGCAGTCTCATGGATTATCCGGGGCGTCGATCGTGCAGTCGTTTGGAGAAACAGAAGCAGCCGTCAGCCAACCGCTGCCAATCAAAGTCTCCTTCGACTTCGATGAATCTTCAGATCCAGTCAGGGTCAATCCTGAATCTTCTGTAAGTTCACACAGTCCGGGGCGGGTACTTGATGCGTGCATGAATCGCGCGAGAGAGGGCCTGCGGGTTCTGGAAGACTACGCTCGTTTTGTTCGTAATGATGCCATCGCTGTTGAGCGGTTAAAGACACTGCGTCATCGTCTTGCCGATTCAGAACGCGGGCTTGCGACATACGCTGATTTCACCAGGGGAGTGACCGGACAGCTGAGTGCCCGCAACATTGCAGGCGACGTGGGCACACAACTCACAGCGCTGCAGGAACTCAGCCGGTCGAGTACCGATGACATCGTGCATGCCAACGCGCGTCGGGTTCAGGAATCCCTGCGCAGTCTGGAAGAATTTGGTAAACTTGTAAGTTCGGAGTTTGCACAGGAGATGAAGCAGCTGCGCTACGATTCGTATCAGGTTCACCAACTGCTGATGAGGAATTCTGGGTCGCAGGCTACAGATCGCGCCGCCCGAAGCCAGCGGCTGGAACAGTCAAGCATCTGCGTCCTGGTAACGGAATCCGGTTGCCGTCATCCGTGGAAAGAGGTTGTCACCAGGTGTCTTGACGGAGGGGCTGATATTATTCAGCTCCGAGAAAAGAACCTGGATGACAGTGATCTGCTCGAACGAGCCAGCTGGGTCGTGGGAGCCTGTCAGGCAGCCGGAGCGCTGACTATTGTCAACGACCGGGCAGATATCGCTTCGCTGAGTGGAGCAGATGGCGTCCATCTGGGCCAGGATGATCTGTCGGTCGCTCAATCCCGACGACTCATCGGAGATGAGTACCTGATCGGACTATCTACTCACAGCGTCGAAGATATTCAGGTTGGGAGCACTCTGGACGTGGACTATCTGGGCATCGGACCTGTTTTTCCATCGACGACGAAGGACTTCAATTCGTGGGTGGGAGTGGAATTGCTGCGGGATGCCGCGAGCTGCGAGCTGCCGTGGCTTGCCATTGGCGGCATTCAGCAATCGAACCTGGGCGAGATCGTCGAAACCGGTGCGTGTCGAGTTGCCGTTTCAGCTGCTGTGATTGCTGCGGAAAAGCCTGAAGTTGTTGTCGCACAACTTGTCCGTGCATTGACGCAGTAGCTCGGAGTCGGCAGATGGCCATTACCTCAATTCGTGACAGAATCCGGAAAACTGCCCGAGCGTGTCTCGATCAGTTGCTGCCTTCTGAGTGTCTGGGCTGTGGAGCACTGACAGGCAATCAGTCGGACGCACTGCCGTCGACGTTGTGTGAGTCATGTTACCTCGAACTAACGCCGGATCTCGACACAACCTGTGACCGTTGCGGTGCTCCGCTGGGGCCTCACGCCAGTCCCAGGGGTAAGTGTCCGCACTGTCGCGGCAGAAGTTTTTGTTTCAAGTCCGTGACTTGTCTGGGGATGTACGAAGGGCTGCTACGGCGTCTGCTGGTGAGTGGTAAGTGGTCGCATTCTTCCAACAACGTTCGTTCGCTGGCAAGAGCACTGGTGGACTGCCGAGGACAAAGGCTGGCAGATGTCCGCGCCGACCGTCTCATCCCGATTCCTCAAATCTGGCACCGACGCTTTTTCCGCAACTTCAATGCGGCGTCACTCGTTGCCACCGAGATCAGTCGAGTCCTTCGACAACCAGTGGATACGAACGTGTTGCACCGGTCTCGCAGCACACGCCCTCAAAAGCGAGCTTCTGTCGCCGATCGGACCGCCATTCAGAAGGATTCGTTCCGGATTGGGAACGCCCGAGCCATTCGAGGCGAAACTCTGCTACTCGTGGACGACGTGCTGACAACGGGGGCCACCTGCAACGAAGCCGTGCGAATGTTGCTTGACGCCGGAGCAACCGAATGCCACGTTGCAGTGCTTGCTCGGGTGTCGGGAACAGCCAGCTGATCTACGCTCTGGGGGCTGCTACGACTTCGGACTCCACCGAAGCGCCCACAGGTGCCCAGCGAATGTGAGCAAAGCCGGCGGCCATCTTATCAGAGATATCGTTCATGCAGATCCCGGCAGCCACAAGAATGAGGTGATCACCGTCATCCATCGGTCCGCGTCCGTTTCTCTCAAGCACTTCATCAAGCCGCGACAAAACGGTCGGCACCGATGCGGAAATGACGTTTCCGTATCCCGCCAGATTGTTCAGGAATTCCACATCAGGGAATTCGGCCTGACCGGTCGCCACAAGCGCCTTCAGCAGTTTTGCACTTGGCTGGTGAGGAACCACAACGACACGTTCTCCGTCCTGCCGATCAAACGAATCCAAAGCGGCTCGCAGATTGGACAGCATGAGTTCAATGGCGTTGATGAAAACCGGCTCGGGATTCATCCTCATGACTGTCCGCCGGATCGGGTTGCCTCGGAAGCAGAAGACGTCGGTATCATCTGTGCGAAATAACGGATCGGGATTCGGTCGCTGATGGTCCGGAATGACAAAGTCGTCGGCCGCAACGCGGTCCAGTGGCAGCCGACCGCCATACTCGACGATCGCGCCAATTGCACCGGCAGAAACCAGACCGCAGAACAAACGGTCTGATGCGTCGTGCCAGAACTCGGGAGTCTCGACTGACAACAAAGCAACTCGACCACCTGGAGGCAAACTTTCGATTTCCAGGCTGGCATCCTGCAGCAGTTTCAGGAAACCGGTGCATCCGTGGTTGAAAGGAGTGATTGCTCCACTGGACAAACCGAGAGACGCCTCCATGTCAGCGGCCAGCCGGACACATTCCTCGTGATCGGTGTGAGAATGGCACAGCAGGATGGAATCGCAGTCCCGCAGATCCACGTTGGCAATCGTTTCCAGCCGCTCACACAGCCGAACCGCCAGAGTGGATGCAGTGACTCCCTCTTTCAGGATTCGCCGCTGCTGAATCCCGGTCGACTTTCGAATGCTCGGGAGTCCAGGGAATCCTCCTGATCCACCCAGTTGTGATAGCTGCAGTACTGCTTCGTCATCCAGGAAATCGAACAGATCATCCTGATCGTAGACGTCAGCGACAGCAGAGATTCCCGGCGTTGCGGAATCCACTCCAGCAAAATGCCCCACAGCAATTCCCTTAGACCCGACCCTGTCGATTGTTTGAATCACCCTGCAGCAATGCGCGGATGACACGTTCCCCGAGAACAACGTATCAGGAATTCAGGCAACCAAGTACCCTCACCCTGGTCATGTTCGTGTTTTTCTCCGGATAGCAATGACTGGATCAGGTCAGCTGGTCCAGTCTGGATGGGCTGGTTTTCTTGCCTAACCTGCCCTGAACCATATTTTTCCGGAAGAATTCCTCAGTTTCGACCACCATATCGCCATCACCGGACGCCAGATTCACCACGTCAAATCAACGTTGGCCCGACACTCTTGCCCCCTGTTCTTAGCCAGCACCACGCTGCTGCCGACCCGGCAAGGAGCATCTCGGCATCGAACGATGGCGGCTGCCAGCCTACTCCAGCCCCCACACCAGTCGGTGGAAGGCTTCTCTGGTACTCTCCTGAGACCAGTCGATGCTGCCACCGGCTCGGGCAACGGCTCTGCCGTGAGCATCAACGACGACATATGTGGGAAGACTACTTACCGAATAGCGTTGTGCTAACAAGCCTGTGTCATCGATGTACACCTGCTCATCCGCCACAACTTCATTGATGGCTGCTCTAATTACTTCCGGATCATCTTCGTCTGCGCAAACATTGAGGATCACCAGTTTCTCACCCCCGAGTTCTTCCTTGAGTCTCATCAGATGAGGCATCCCGGCCAGGCAATGCGTACACGTCGTTCCCCAGAAATTCAAAAGCACCAGCTTCCCGTTGGTGATCCCAGACTGAAAGGCATTGCCTGCGGCATCAGTGAGTTTCATCGTGGGAGCGGCCTGCGGAACAGCAAAGACCGTAAATCCTAGATCTGCCAGTTCCTTCTGGAATCCAGACTTGAATTCGGGCTGCGATGAGCCACCGGATGACGTCGACAAATGCAGGACGAAGTCAGCCAGCAAGACACTTTGTTCATCTGACAGCACATGCCCCATTCCCGGCATCGCTGTTCCCGGAATCCCGTCCCGTATCACCTGACGTATTTTCGATTTCGTCCTGGCGAACCGCCAATCTGAACTCGCGAAGTCACGAGGCGGCGGAGTCAGACGAGCGATAGACTCAGGATCACCATGCCCTTCGGGGCCATGACATTTCGTACAATAGGTGACGTACAATGGAACCGCTGCCGCGATGTCAGAGGGAACAGCGACTTCAGAAATCTGTTGCTCCTGGGTTTCGATTGGTCTCAGTCTGCGACCAACAGCAATGGCCAAAACAAGCACGACACCAACGACTGCGAACTGGCCCGCCGAACGCCATGAACTGGACGAGTCCCCCTTATTCGGCTTCTTCATTCGTCAGCTCCGGAGTGCGTTACTTCAACCGGTACTGCTGACGGAGTGGGACCTAACGTCGCAACAACCACTGACTTATCAGATTCCGTCAGTTCCATCCAGGAGACGACTAACGTCCCCGTCGAGGAAACACACATCCGAGGCCGAGTCTGAAAGTGTGCTTCGGCAGGAGCGACAGCAACCGGTTCCGAGAATGTCTGACCGCCATCATGCGACTTCGCATAGTAGATAGCTCGACCACCCGTTGGTTGATTGAGATGTGACGCATGAGAGTGTGCCCCATCCTTCAAACGCATCTCACCCGATTCTGAACTGTCAACATCCTTAGTCGAGTTATCTGTGCCGCTGCCCTTTCCAATCTCTGCAGGACGACTTGTGGTTGCCGCGAGGCTCTGGTCCCACACCAGATGCAGAATATCCGCATGAGTCACCAGATGAGGATGCCCGAGCGTTGTTGCGTGGTCAGTGGTGTCGCCGATGGCAGTAGGAGGCTCATTGCCAGCGGGACGTCCAACATAGACTCGTTCCGCACCGTCGTGAGCATCCATCCAGGCCACATGCAAACCTCGTGACGTTTCACAAACGGAAGGTCCATCGTGCGGACATCCGGCGAACTCCCAGGTTGGTGACACCATTGCAACCGGCGCTGCGAACTCGTTACTCCCCGGCTCCATGCGTGCTGTCCACATATCCCGAAAGCCGCCTTCGTTGCCTCGAAACGTCACGAAAATGTCATCGTCAGATGCGAACGCCATTGTCGGACAGCACGGACAAATCCCTTTCTCGTCCCGACCGGCGTACACCAGCTGCTCTCTTTCAAACTCCTGCTGTCCTGGCCAGCGAACTGCCGCGAACGGTTGCTGCACTCGATTCCGATTGTCGAGCCACGAACACACCACCGTATGGTCGTCACTCACGTGCAGTGATGTAAACGTTGGCCGCGCATCCCTGTTTTGATGGACGGCAACTGGTTCAGAAAACGTCTTACCTCCGTCCTGAGATGTAGCCAGGCTGAGTACCACTGATTCACGAGTCTCACCAGCATCGACCCACGCCAGATACAGAGTATCGCCTGCTGCTCCGAGGTGCGGCAACGTTCTCATCTTTCGAGTGATTTCCCGGCCTCGCATTTTTGCCACTGACCGATGAATGCCAGTCGTTATGACAGCCTGAGGTTCATTGAATGTCCGGGCACCATCAATCGAGGTCGCGAGCATAACCTTCCGTTCCTCCGGTCCTGTTTCCGTGGCCCATGCAAGTACTACCTCATCGGATTCAGTGATCGTGAGCGCAGGAGCTTCAATGTTGTCACTCATGTCAGATCGGCTCAACGCGAACTGCTGAATGTTTCTGGCAATCCCGGGCGACGGTGTTACCAACTGATCCGAACGACTGGCCGGCTCGCTCGGTGAACTCGCAGGTGACGATGGTTTCACCTTGCCCGCCGGTGCTGAGTAGTACCCCACAGCGATCCCGATGATCGCCGCCGTGACCACACCAGCCAGCAACAAATGATTGCCGGCACCATATCGTTGTTGCGGGGCACAAGATCGGCCCGCCGCGCTGAGTTTTTTCATCAGACATCCTTCGGGAACGTGAGGATCGTTGCAGAATGAGGTATCAGAACCGACCTAGAATTCACCAGGGATTTCGCCACCGTTCTTTGTGCCGAGCGCACGCCATGTTGCAGGATCAACGCTTTCGCTTACGAAGCGAACTGATCCGTCTCCTAAGCCAACCTGCACGCCTCCAACATGCATACTGCGTGCAGCAAACCACCCGAAGCCGTTTCGATGCACGTCGGGAACTTCGTTGTTCGGTGTCATGTAAGTGTTAAAGCTTGTCAGATGTTCGCGTCCCCAGATCCACGAACCCCGGCCTCGACCATCAAAGTTCGCCGCTCCGGCTGCCGCGACTGCGATATCGGGATTATGTCCCGGTGCTCCGGTGAATCCCTGTCCGGGAGCCCCCAAACCGCCACCGTTGTACCGAGCCATCTGCCGCTTCGGATCCGTGGCGACTCCTGCACCATCGACCTTGTTCCCCATGAGCGATTCGGCAAGCACGAGTGTATTTGACGAACCGTCCAGCATGTCACGAAAACGGGACGCCGAACCCCACCAGAACATCCCGTTGGTAGTTGCCCGGGTGTCGTAGTTTGTATCAGTTCCATCTCCTGTGCAGACAACGTAGTTGGTTCCTGCGAACGTTTCTGTCCCCGTGTTTGAATTCTGAAAGATTGGTTGTTCCGGTTCACTGGGACAGAGAAACAGAGGCAACGGCTGTCCGGCTGCTTCCGCATGAATCGGATTCAAAGACTGGCTGCCACCGGATCCCACCATCAGTGGAATATTGAAATCAATGAGATTCTGCAGGTTACCCTGATCGACATAAGGGAGAATTCGTGCCTGCACGCTGAAGCCATATTGGCTACTCGAAGACAGTCCGGGAAAGACCCGAAAACTGCTTTCGTAGTTATGCATGGCAAGCACGATCTGCTTGATGTTGTTCCTGCACTGAGTGCGACGAGCCGCCTCGCGTGCCTGCTGCACGGCCGGTAGCAGCAGTGAAATGAGAATGGCGATGATCGCAATAACGACCAGTAATTCGATGAGTGTGAATCCGCGACAATGTCGGCGGCAATTGAATGAGGCTGGCATAGGATTCAGTTTCCTGTCTTGAACGGGAGATGTAAGAAGAACAACCGCGCACCTGGGGCTGTCGTGAGGATCTGGACAGACCACGACCCTGCGGATACGGATTCGATGCCATCAGGCTTTCGCAACACGGCCCGTGATCACGCGCTCGCACGGCAGACTGATCTGCTTTGTGGAGAGCGAGACGAAACTGGGCACGAGCGCGCGACCATGAGTCGCATTGCGAATGCGAGGCATCTCTGACTACTTAACGCGTAGAACTATCGTGTCCTGTTCAGAACACACGATTACGCGCAGACGTGGAACCACGACAGTCGAGGTGGCGGGTCCGGAGCAGGTCGGTCACACCCGGAAAGCAACGGGGCAGCGGCAGACAGTCGGGTCTCCGGCCCACAATCAGTCAGGTCCGTGAGATCCACAGGAGGCGGCAAAGGGATCGACAACAGCTGCCACATCGAATCTTCGCCGCGACACTTCAACGCCGAAAAGCCGCAGAAGTACTGGGTGCCCTCATCAACGTCCCCAGATACGGATTCTGTCACGACATGCTCATCATCCTGCCCCGCAGCGTCATCAAGCAGGAGACCTGCGATCTCCGAAACCGATTCATGCTCTTCGACGTCTGTCCTGGTAAAGACTGCCGTCCGCAGCAACTCGGTCAGCGCGAGATCGTCGCAGCAATCCGGTTGGTCGTCACACTTCCTGACCCAATGAACACATGCAGGCCTGCTCTGAGTCGATGCTGTTGCAGTCTCGTGCTGCGCAGCAGCAACAACATACTCGGGAAGCTGCACGGCGTGCTTTGCTGCCCAGACAACCTTTTCCTGGTTCGTGAAGCAGCAGCAGCTTTTCCAGCACTGTTCCGCCGACGCACATCCGCAGGGGCGATCCATACAGGGGTATGGAGTGGAGCGGTCCTTGGCTGGCGCGACCGCGTAAGGAATGGGAACGAACTGCGCACAGAATCCAGCGACAAGCAAGACAGCAACGGCCGCTCGCCAGTGCTTCAGCGTTTTGATTTTTGTGAGCTTCTTGGCCACCGGACTGATTCTTCGGGAAACCCCGCTCTCCACACTTCCATGTTAACAGCCGAAGTACCGCAACAACGTCAAAAGATGTGATTCCCGAAAATTGCAACACTCGATCTACTTCAAGGGGGGATAGGCGACGGTCGTTGGTATGAAGTCTGAATGCCTCGCCTCGCTACAGTTTCGCACTGCTGGGCAAACCAGCAATGGCACTCGACGCAAGCCAAACACTGAATCAGCGTGATGACTGAACCTTTGCTCTTCAGCGGAATTCTTCGACTTCGATGGTCTGAAAACACATTGCCGGATTCAGCCGATAACAGATCATCTTTACGGACTGACGCAGGCTGGCTATATAGCAACGGATTGACTGCTACATTCGGCTGTGTACGAACAAAAGGAGAAGAGCAATGAAACGGATTTTTTTCCTCAAACATTCTCGCTGCACTTGCGTTGTTCGCAGTACTGATCCACATCGTTTCTGCGGACGATCTGCCACGAAAGACAGGTGGCTCGAAGGAATCGATTCTCGTGCCGGGTGCGAAGTGTCTGGTCACAGCTCAGCTCGAATGTGAGATTTCTGAAGTCGATCAGGATTCAATCCACGTCACCGTTTCTGCCATTCGGAAAACAATGCAGGGCACACCAATACTCAGCAAGGTGCCCTATACCAATCGGTTGTTCAAGAACACGGGTGTCCAAGAGACTCCGATGGAAGTCGTGGTCCGAATTCCGAAGGATCAAATCAGAACAATCACACGAACCCAGACTGTAGGCACGTCGAAGTAGTTATCACGAACCTCAAACCGGAGACGCCGGGTGCCACTGCTGGCTCGTCCAGCAGTGTGTTGTCTGTGCAGTCACCTCAGCAATGATTGACAGGATGAACAGAGTCTACAGGATAGCACATCATGTTGATCCTGTTCATCCTGTCGCCAACTGTGATTCTCGCCACCGTTGATTGCTGCATTCCTCACGGGTTTGATACAAACTGAAGTCATTCACTGACTCAATAAAGCCGCATCAAGCTCTCATGCCAAGAATCACCGCTGTCGAAACGGTCATCGCTTCGGACATCATGCCGAACCTTATTCTTGTCCGGATTCACACCGATGATGGCCAGGTTGGTTGCGGGGAAACGTACTACACGCCTCATGCTATTGATGCACTGATCCACGACTGGATAGCCGAACGACTGATCGGTGCCGAAGCCACCGATATCGAAGCTCACTGGCGTTTCCTGTACGAACGTTGCACTGCCTTTGGCTATCCTGGAGCCGAACTGCGGGCGATATCAGCCATCGACGTTGCTCTGTGGGATATCCTCGGACAGGTCTGTGGACAACCGGTGTGGCAGTTGCTGGGCGGGGCGACTCAGAAACAGGTGCGTATCTACAACACCTGCGGCGGACCGGGTTACGGCGCCAGACAAGCGGGGGACGCGACGCCTGCCAGACATCCAGGCTGGCCTGGCTATGGGGATGAAGGTTCGCCAGGGCCTCTGCAGGACAACTGGTCCTCCATCCATGCCGCAGGCGATTTGGCTGAAGAACTCGTTTCCGAGGGCATCATGGGAATGAAGGTCTGGCCGTTCGACCGTTACGCACATCGTAATGGCGGCATGTACCTCTCGGCCACCGATATTGACGCCGGTATGCTACCGTTGAGAGAAATCCGTGAACGTGTCGGTGACAGGATCGAGATCATGATCGAAGGCCACGCTTTCTTTCAGTTGCCATCGGCGTTGCGGCTTGCCGAAGCTCTGGCAGAGATCCGACCGTTCTGGCTGGAAGATGTCCTGCGAGTCGACAACGTCCAGACACTTGCGGACTTTCGGCAACGCAGCGGTCTTCCGATTGCCGCCTCGGAGATGGTCCTCGGACGTCCGGCGTATCTGCCGCTGCTGCAGGCGAGTGCCGCCGACTACGTGATGATTGATCCAACATGGGCTGGTGGCATCAGCGAGACACGCCGGATCATTGAACTCGCTCAGACTTACAATGTCCCCGCAACGATGCATGACTGCACGGGCCCCATCACGCTGTTTGCCGGACTCCACTGCTCGTGTGCTTCGTCGAACGTCATTCTGCAGGAAACAGTCAGAGCGCACATTCGAACATTCTACGATCGTCTGATCGATCGCCAGCCGGTGATCGAAAACGGCTGGCTGCAGCCTCCAACTGATCCGGGACTGGGAACGACATTCCTTCCCGAGCTATTCAATCCTGGCAGTCCAGGTTTCCGCCGCACCGAATAGAACCGTCCTGAGTGGGACGTCTGCCAGTAGAACTGAAAGCACTCGAGTGACCATGCACGATGACGAATCGGTGGCAACGTTGCAGAACAGCTCCGCTCCCACCAGCGTCCGACATCAGATTATCGGTGTAACGACGCTGGCGGCCGTCATCCTGTACCTCGATCGGATCTGCATCGCGGAAATCGCCAAGCTGGACGACTTCAAAACGGCCCTCTCACTGACGGAAACTCAGACGGGCGCGATTCTGTCGGCGTTCTTTTTTACCTATGCTCTGGGACAGGTTCCCGCGGGCTGGCTGTCTGACCGCTTCGGTGCTCGAAGCATGCTTCCGTTGTACATCACTGTCTGGTCGATTTGCACGATTGCAACCGGATTGGCGAACGGTTTCGTGATGCTCATCGGGGCTCGACTCTTGTTTGGTATCGCTCAGGCCGGATGCTATCCCACCGCCAGCAGTCTGATTCGTCGCTGGGTTCCGTTGCCTCGGCGAGGCACCGCGAGTTCGATCGTGTCCTTCGGTGGCCGACTCGGCGGAGCACTTGCGCCGATCATCACAGCATTCCTTTTGAAGGAATTGATCGGCTGGCGATGGGTACTCGCCCTGTACGGAACGTTGGGAATCTTCGTCGCGGTGCTGTTCCGGAAGGTGTTCCGTGAAACGCCCCAGGCACATCCGAACTGTAATGAAGCAGAACAATCGCTGATTGCCGGGGGAGATGAGGCCGGTGGGCGATCCGAGACACCACCTTTTCCTCCAATCGTGCCTTTGCTCAGCAGCGGCACGATGTGGCTCATGTGCGCGCTGCAGTTCGGAATCAACGTGGGTTGGGTTTTTCTGGTCACATGGCTTCCAACCTACCTGAAGGATGTTCAGGGCGTTGATCCGCGTGCCGGAGGTGTCATGTCAACAATCGTTTTGTTTGCCGGAATCGTGGGAATGCTGTGTGGCGGACCGTTGGCTGACTTTGCCGTCGTCCGTCTGGGGCAACGTTGGGGACGTTCGCTGCCGGTCATCGCCTGCTACATCCTCGCATTCTCAGCCTACATTTCGTGTCTGTACCTGGAATCTGTGTGGGCATTCATCGCGGCAGCATCGCTGGTGGCGTTTGCGACCGATCTGAGCGTCCCGGCGCTGTGGGCATACATGCAGGATGTCGGAGGCCGAAATGCCGCATCAGTTTTTGGCTGGGGCAACATGTGGGGCAATCTCGGAGCCGCCACAACACCGTTGCTGGTGCCCATCGTTCTGGAACACTGGGATACGAACGGTGATTGGCACGAAGCCTTCATTCTGTTTTCAGCCGGCTATGTTGTTGCCGGTCTCGCAGCGGCAGGCATCAATCCAAAGCGACGGATTGAGTAGTCCCGGCATCGCCCGGAACTTCGAGAATCGACGCGATCAATACCCGATTGCTGCGCCGTCTTTGCGCGGATCACTGCCGCCAAAGTAGATGAGCGGTTCTTCGGTTCGCCAGATCGCCTGATATCCGCCGTGAGCTCCCAGCGTCGATTTGGACCTGTGGCCCATTTCTGCCAGTTGCTGCTTCACGGCATTGTCGATGCCCTGTTCAAACGTGAGTTGTCCTCCATCGACCGACTTCGCTCCCCAAGGACTCGAGCTTCCCGAATGAGCAACACGAGCCTGATCGCCCGCCTGTTGAGGCGACATGGCAAAGTCGATCATGTTCATGACCACCTGCGCATGCCCCTGTGGCTGAAAATCGCCGCCCATGACGCCAAACGACATCACCGGTCGGCCATTCTGAGTCATGAATGCTGGTATGATCGTGTGGAACGGTCGCTTGTGAGGCTCCAGGCGGTTGCGATGATCGGGATCCAGTGAGAATGCCATGCCGCGATTTTGAATTGGAAATCCGACTCCTTCAGGGCACAGCGCCGAACCGTAACCGTGATAGTTACTCTGGATGAATGAGATCATATTGCCGTCGCCATCCGCGGCCGTCAGATAAACGGTGTCGGAATCCAGTGCCGGATCACCATGCTCCACCTTGTCTCGAGCACGAGTGGGGTCGATCAGTTTCGCTCGCTGCTTCGCGTAGTCCTTTGAAATCAGCCATTCAACCGGCACATCCGCAAACTCCATGTCAGCGTAGTATTGAGCACGATCTTCGAAGGCCAGCTTCTTCGCTTCGATAAACAGATGCAGGTGTTCGGCTGAGTTGGGCTGCAAACTGCTGAGATCAAACTGTTCCAGCAGATTCAAAATCTGCAGCGCAGCGATCCCCTGGCCGTTAGGTGGAATTTCCCAGATATCCCAGCCGCGATAGCTGCTGCTGACCGGGTCCACCCATGTGGCGGTGTGATCTTTGAGATCCTTCATCGACATTTTGCCGCCAAGCTGCTTTGACATGGCGGCAATACGTTCGGCCGTTTCTCCCTGATAGAAGGCTTCCGGTCCGCCGTCTGCGATGGCCTGGTAAGTCTGCGCCAGCAGTGGGTTGCGAAACACGTCACCGTACTTTGGCGGCACTCCATTAGGATGATAGACACTGGCCAGACTGGGAGCCTGCTTTGCAGTGAAGCTGAAGTAGGTAGAAATGATGGGAGACAACGGAAATCCGTTCGTCGCATAGTCGATTGCGGGTTCGAGGCACTGGCTCAGTTGCAAAGCACCAAAACGACTGTTCAGTTCACCCCAGCCGCTCACGCAACCAGGGACGCTCCACGACAATGGGCTGTGAGCGGGAATCGAACGGAGCCCCATCGCCTGAGCCGCTTCCAGATTCCAGTCGTAGGGCGAGCGGCCGCTGGCGTTGAGCCCATACAGCTTGCTGTCCTTTTCATTCCACAGGATTGCAAACAGATCGCCGCCGATCCCATTGCTGGCGGCTTCGGTCAGACCCAGCATGGCATTGGTCGCCACCGCCGCATCGACGCAGTTGCCTCCCGCCTTCAGGATGTCAATTCCCACCTGAGCCGCCAAAGGCTGACTGGCACACACCAAACCGTTCTGACAAACAACCGTCGAACGGTTTCCGTTGCGGTGTTTCAGCATCTCCAGATTCAGTCGTGGCTCGACATCGCCAAAGGACTGCAGCGGCAACACACCCGCTGCGGCAAGTCCACTCGCATATTGAAAGAAGCGTCTACGTTTCATGATTTACCTTGAGGGTCTGAATAAAGTCAGGCGCCGGCGTGGAGATCTATACGTTGTTGGTAAACAGCCCTTTGATGGGCTTTCCTTCTGCAATCGGCGCTGGGCGTCCGAGTGGATCGTTAATCTGATGGAGAGGGTTCACGCCGAAACGCCAGAAGATCGTTGCGGCGAGGTCTCCGGGGGTGACTGCATCTGACAGTGGATAGGCACCCATCGGATCACTTTCGCCGAAAGTGCTGCCAGGCTCCACTCCTCCGCCCGCAAAAACCACGCTGTAGCAGTCCGGCCAATGATCGCGTCCTGCATTGCCGTTGATCCGCGGGCTTCGTCCGAATTCACCTGTCACGATCACAAGAGTCGAATCCAGGAGCCCGCGATCAGCCAAATCTTCTATCAGTGCGGAGAATCCCAGGTCAAATGGAGCCAGTAGTTCACGATGCCGAGGAAATACGTTGGCATGACTGTCCCAGTTGACATCCTGGCCGTTGTAGATCTTGTCGTTGACATTGATGAATCGCACTCCGGATTCAACCAGCTTTCTTGCCAGCAGCAGGCTTTGTCCCAGCGTGTTCCTTCCGTAGCGGTCTCGAACGGCATCGGATTCTTCGTGCAGACGAAAGGCTCGCTGCAGTGATTCGCTGTGCAGTAGCCTGGTGGCTCTTTCGTGATACAGATCCACGCTCGTTCCACCAGCATTCTTCAATCGGCCGTTTACGGATTGCAGCAGAGACAATCTTTTTGCCATCCGTTGTTCCGTCACACCGTTAGGAAGTCTCAGGTTGGGGACATTGAAGTCGGCGCGATTGGGATCGTGGCTGATCTGCAGCGGATCATGCTGCCCACCGAGGAAACCAGCGTTCTGGCCGGGAAGGTCGACAACGTTGTGCATGACATGAGGCAATGCGACATTCGTTAGTGAGTCCGTAGGATGAGCGAGCTTGCCGGCGGCGGTGAGGTAACTCAGCGCGGAACCGAACCCCGGGAAGTCTTCCGAGCGGTTGGCTCCCAATACGTCCAGGTCGATCTTTGGCCGCCGTCCGACAAGCGCCTGGTACATCGCGGAATTGTGATTAGCCATCCCATGATGCATCGATCTCAGGATGGCGAGGCGATCAACGAGCGACGCGCAGCGGGACAAATGTTCCGACACAACGCGACCCGGAACCGATGTCGCAACGGGCTGGTACTCGCCTCGAATCTCAGACGGCGCCTGAGGCTTCATGTCCCAGGTGTCGATGTGGCTGGGACCGCCGTAGAGCATCACCAGGATGCAGGTGCGGATGGGAGTTCGGGAGGTGTCCGCTTCCGCTTTCAGTGTGGCCTGGTTGAGCATCGCGGCAACGGATCCGATGCCCCCTGCCTGCAGCAGGCGCCGGCGAGCGATTGAACGTTCCAGAATGCCGGGGATTTCCAGCACTATGGCTGCTCCTCTAATAACTCTTCAATGGCAATCTTTTCGAACACCAGTTGAGCCTGACTGCCTTCGTACACGATTCCAACGTAACGTTCGTCGAGTTGAGCCATACTGGGGTATCCGGCTCCTCGTCCTTCGTCCAGCAACAGTCGGTTCTCTGATGGCCATGTCATGCCTTCATCGAAACTCACCTGAATCGAATGGTGATCGCGCGCTTTCTGAGAATGTGGGTTCGCAAACAGCAGCAGCGAATCGACCTTCCCTCCGAAGTTACGATCAAACCGAATTAAACTTCCATTGCACCGTGGCTCGATGAGTGTGTTGCGATGAGTGGCATGAGGTTCCCAGGTATTGCCGAGGTCTCGCGTGATCCAGACGGAACGAAATCGGGTCTTGCCGGTCGTGCGGCCGTTAAGCATCAGCGATCCATCGCCCAGTTCGACGACCTGGCATTCATTGTTGCCCTTTGCCAGTGCGGAGCCAACATTCCACGTCTTGCCATGGTCGCGACTGGTAATCAGCGTCGAAAATGTGCTGTCGTTTTCATCACGTCCCTGAGCCGGAATGACGAGTGTCCCGTCGCCAAGCGTCAGGCCGTTTTGAGGCGACGGAGCTAAAAGGATCCAGTCGGGGTTCTTGAGCTGCTTTGTAAGGTTCTTTGGTTTTGACCAGGTGAGACCATCATCCGTCGACTTGACCATGAGAAACTGAGCACTCCTGCCGATTTCGTGGCCTGGCTCAGAACCGATTCCTCGCCACTGATGTTCGCCAGCCTTGTCCCACATCCAGACCGCCGTGCAGAAGATTTCACCGGTTTCACGATCGACCACCAGTCCCGGATCACTGCAGCCATTCAGCTCCTGCCCAAGCCCACCGTACTTTCCCATATCCATGATGACTCGAACGGGCTCCCAGGTCTGACCGCCGTCAGTGCTGCGACTGAGGCCAATGTCGATGTCTTCCTGTAGATCGCGTCCTTCTCGGCGTCGCATGTCATAGGCACACAAGAGCGTGCCTGCTGGTGTGATTGATAGTGCTGGAATGCGACTTGTATGCACGCCGTCGTCGTAGTGATTCCGCAGTGCGATCCCAATGCGTTTTGGAGGCAGTTGTGAGTCGGCCTCGGCCTTGAATTCCCGGGTAGTTGTTCTCGTGCCGATCTCTGTTTTCATGCGGACCAATGACGCTCCTATTCGGTTGGTCAGAGAAGCAGCGTCCCGTAAGCGACAGGACAGCCAGAAGATATTCGTGCCCTTTCGCAGCCGCTGTTTGCCACGAAACGTCACCTGGCGATCCGGCACCGCCGGCGTACCGAAACTGCCGCCAGCCAGGTCGGTCAATACGGTGTGCCGTTCGGGAGCCGTACCACCTCCACGCCGAAACGCATCGAGTTTTTCAGGCGACGTCCTGCCGGAATAAAACAACGTCAGCGTGTCGATGTCATTCAGATCAGTGCAGCCGTCCAGCGAGAATGTGAATTCCGTCGCTACGATGTCCGGATCGGCAACATCAACGGTGATCTGCAGAAGCGAGTTGAGATCATTCCCGATGAGTACTGGATGCACCCGCTGCGAAACAGTCGCAGCGGGAGTGGCACCGCCGGCTGGACTCATCCACTGATAGCAAAGAACAACCAGCAACAGGGAGCGTAGCAGCACAGATCAGATCCGATTCAAACACAGTAGGAATTCAAGCACTCAACCCTAACAGGACTCTCGTCCTGTTTCTATCGTTCAGATGCGGCCCGGAACAGCCTCGTCACTGGCTATCAACGTGCGAGCAAACGGCAGGAGACAATGAGGCCAAGGGCACAGGCGACGAATGTTATGAGAAAGTCCGGCAACGCAACTCTCCCCGCGAGGAGAGCGACGAACGATGACAGAAGAAGTAGCGCGGAAAGAACACCGCAAGCACAAAGTGTGACATTACTCACCCAACTGTACCCGATCAGGTAACTCAGCTCGGAACGTGTTGGATGGTCCTTTGTCGAGGATCCGCAGTTCCAACACTCTGAACCTCGAAGATCTGTTGGGGTATTACAGGCTGTGCATGTGGCAAACATTGGAAGCAACAATCTACTTTCATTCTTCCCGGTATCGACGCGAGGCCGGTCCCTGGAAACAATGGGTTTACATGAGATGCCGACTACTGATTCCTGTGCTGGAGATGACCTTTGAAGGCTGAGTATCTTATCGCAATGTGAGTTGGGAGCTAAATGAACACCAAACAAGGAGGCAATGGCCGAATCTATACGGCCCACTGATGAGTGTCACGCCCGTTTTGACAGCGTCACTGGTCGACGTCTTCAGGCACTCGTGGCGTGCACAGAGATCCTGAGCCGTGAAACGTAAGCAGATTCGGAAGAGATTTGCTTCTCAGTCGGTGCTGATCTATGAAAGTCCTCTCGTTGATTCCGATGTATGGCGATCGTGATCGCCGTGTCCTGATGTCGAAAACCAAACAGCGAAACAATGACTCGCTGATCACCCGTATTCGTGGAGGTGCATTCCCCCGTGGAAAGTCAGGCCTCCAGCTGAGATTTGTGAACAAACTGGCCACGTGTGGCTATCATCCAGTTTAAATGGAAGGACCTCAGGCACGTTTGGGTTCGTCCACCTTAGATTGCTTGACGATCACAGAGGGTTTCGTGTGCAGATTGCGTTTTCACAACATCCACCGTCTGTTCAGTGGGAGCCATTGCCGGTTCCGCGACTGCCGGGGCTGATGTTGTGGGGGTGGTATCGGCCGCAACATCTTCCGTCCGGAATGACGATTCAGATTCCACCGGAAGTCACAGCCGCCTCGCAAGGCGGTTTTCCCTTTACGCTGGGCGAGATCCTGCTTGCTGCAGGTGTCGATCCGATGCAGCTGCATTCCGTTTCCCTGTTCGGAGCGGAATGGCAACCGGCGGCCATGATTACGCCGTACCTGCAACACGCGGTGCCTCCCTGCGCTCCGGGTATCCCGGCCGAGATTGCTGTCAATGTGACGGAACAGATGGCAGGCAACTGGACGGGGATGCCTCAACAGGTTCCGGCTGCGACAGACGCGGTCGCAGCGGAAGAAGAGTCTACGGGCACCGGCGCGATGATGTACGATCGGATCGAATCGGCATGGAAGGTGTCTCTGCAGATGGAACGGCAGATGTCCGGTTTGCGCAAGAAACTGGCTTCAGTTATGAAGTCACTTGGTAAGCTCGATCGCGAACTGACACCCGAAGAACGCCTTGCTTCCGACCGCGAGGATCGCGACGCGTGGCAGGATGCGAGACGCTGGGTTCGCGAATTGTCAGCCAAGTGCCATCGGGAACTCAAGAGTTTCGATATCGGAATGACCAGTGGTGCCGGCAGACGAAACGCGATGGAGCAACTGTTTAAGGAAGTCATTGAACCTCGGGTTCCATCAAACGACTTGCAGACGATTCATCGGGACTTCGAAACGTATCGCAAGGACATGACGAACCTTCAAAAGTCGATGACGGCAGCTTTGCAGGCGGCCAGCCAGAATGGAACCTCACGCGCGCAACGCATTCTGGGCACGATCAGCCGCAAAATTAAGGCAAGACGTGCGAAGTTGAGGGAGCCGATTGGCGGAACGAATATGGACAAGTCGGTGCGTCGCAAGTCGTAACTACAGGCAAAGCATGTAAGCGACGAGGTCTTCCTTCTCGGTGGCAGTGAGGTCCAACTGCAGCACGAGGTTAAAGAACTCAACCACGTCGTGGAGCGTGGGACAGCGGCCATCGTGAAGATACGGGGGCGTGTCCCTGATGCCTCGCAATGGAAACGTCTTAATGGGACCTTCCGGACGGCAAACAAAGAACCGTTCCAGCTGAAGATCGTGCATGTAGTCGTCGACGAATGCCGGTCCATAGTGACATTTCGCACATTGCCCCTTGCCGTGAAAGATTGCTTCTCCTCGAAGTTCCTGCTCGGTAGACAATTCCGGAATCAGACGCATGAGTGGATCGAGTTTTGGTGCAGGCGGATAATCAATGATTGCGTTGAAATCTGCCATGCGATTGGTGACTTCGCGTTTAGCAGCGCGTGGTCCAATGGACTGCTGCATCCCCGGATCGCCGTCAAAATATTCTTCGATCTCGGCGAAGTGATCCATGCTTCGGACCGAGCGTTTGGAAGAAAGCTGCATGAGGTTGTAGTTCCCACGCATTGTTGGTGTATCAACTCGCAGCCTTGCCATATTGGGTCTGGAATCCGGCCCAAGCTCAAACGCGCCATTCGTGTGCCCGTTCACGTGACAATCAAAACAAGCGACTCCCTGAGACGGTTTTTCGGTGATCCGATGGTCGGTGTGATTGAACCACGTGGTTGCAGTAGGCCGCAGCAGTTCCTTGAGCCCCTCCATTTGTTCAGGCGTGAGCAGGCCGTCGAATATCTCAAAGAAATTGTCCAGAGTGACTTCGCGACCGTTTGTCACATCACCCAGTTCTTTGTGTGTCGTGAGATACAGTGGAGGAGGAAATTCCGGCAGGTAGTCTTCCGGAAAATCCATGTCGACATCGATTCTTTCATGTTCCGGATGGGCCTTGACCCACTCGCGCGGAAAAACCATGTGTGCTGTCGACTGCAGAGGATGAGCCAGTGGCTTGTACGGAAAAATGTCCGACTTTCGGATCTCAGCAATGTCCATCGCAGCCAGTTGTTCAAACGATTCCACCGACTCCGGAAGCCGAGCGACAGGGCCGCGCATGATGGGTTTTCCGCCAGACATGTACTGGTTTGGAATCGTCTGGCCGGAGAAATCGTATCGAGAACTCATGTAGTCCCGTACATCACTCATGAGCTGCGGTTTTTGTTTTCGGTGGAACTCCAGCCATTGATCGAAGCGCATCGGCAAAACCGGAGAACCGAATGAAGAAACTCCCCGACCATAATAGCGCCAGAGGTCGAAAGGAGTTCGCATTCCCTTATCGATTGTCGGGTAGAGCGTCAGATCTTCACCGACGAATGGCGGCACAGCGGTCGACTCCCGGTAGCCCTGTCGTGCAGGGATCTTTTCTGTGATGCTGGTCAGCATCACTTCGCCCTGATCGGACGGGGAGTACGTGTTGTCAAACGGATTCTTCGCGCCGGCTCTCTGAGGCACCCGGCTCAGGTCCGTTCCTCGATACTTTTCGTATGTCGCCGTGATGCCGAGCACCAGCCCAAGAACCAGCAGGGCCAACAGCGCGCTAGGAAAGTACTGTTTCATGTTGAACCTTTGTTTGCGGTGGATAAGCGACGCGAAGAGTTGATGGCGACTCAACGTTCCGCTTTGCGGGGAACAACTCAGGTTTCAGGACAGTCCAGCCCGCGGCGAAGTACACAATGTTCTTGAAGATGTACTGCCCTTCGATATTGGGAGCGAATGGAGCAATCTTGAAGGTAAATTCAGGTAACAGGAACAACGGGAGCAGCGTGCCGCACATGTGAAACGTGAAAAGGCCAAATACACAACGAGGGAACAGGTTGAAAATGAAGCCGAGCCCGATTGCCGTTTCCAGTATCGCCAGGTAGTAAAGTGCGGTTGTCGCGTCGAGGATATTTCCTGACAGAGACATCACAGTCTGTGTCGCGATGAGTTCCGCCGGACTCAGATCCGGAAAGAACTTGAGGAGTCCGAAGTGCAGGTAGATGTAGCCAAGTGCCAGTCTCAGCAGGACAGGAGAATGCGATGGGGAAGCGGAGTGAGTGGACATACTTCTGCTGACCATTGACTGTGGAATACGGATCAGTGACCACGAATGCGACTGCAACTTATGTTACTTCCACCGCCAGTCAGCTGCTGTCAGCTGGACTTGAGATTTCCTGTAGCTGAAATCCGACAAGCCGTCTGCGGGCAATGACGACGCCCCGTGGCTATTTGACAACATCCTGTTCAATCGCGTATCGAATCAGATCCGCGGTACTGCCAAGATTGAGCTTTTCAATGATTCGGCTTCGATAGGTGGAAGCCGTGCTGGCAGTAATATTCATCTGCTTTGCCACCTCCTGAAGCGCCATCCCGGAGCCGATCAGCCTCAGAAAGTCGAATTCACGCTGCGAAAGCGATTCCAGCCCGACACGTTCCCTTTTGGGCCGGCGCATGTGCTCGACGACATCATCGGAAATTTTGCTGGATAGATAGATGCCGCCGTTGTGAACTCTTTCGATCGCACCGACAAGTTCGTCGACAGCCGCCGACTTGATGAGATACCCGTGCGCACCGGTTTCAAGCACTCGAACTGCATAATGAATGTTTTCATGGACTGTGAGGACGAGCACCCTCAACTCCGGCACCGCCTGCAGCAGCATTCTGATGACCTGCGGTGCGTCGTGACCGGGCAGCGTGTAGTCGAGAACGATGACATCAGGCGGAGCATTCCGTGCCATCTCCACCAGCCTGATTCCGTCATCCGTCTGGCCGATGATCGAAACACGCCCACTCTCTTCCAGAATACGAGCCAGTGCTTCACGGACCATTTCATGGTCGTCGGCCAGCAGGACTCTGATTGGTGAGCTTTGCAGCGACATAAGACCAGCTATGCCTCTTCCGAATCGGTGGGTAACAGGGAATGATCGTGCAAGGGGAGTGTGACGTATATCTGCGTTCCCTTGCCCGGGCTGGAAAGAATGTCGAACTCACCTCCAAGGAGATCCGCACGTTCTCTCATTCCCAGTATGCCCAACCGCTTCGTCACTTCAAGTTCGTGTAGGTCAAACCCGGAACCCGTATCACTCACGTTGATTTCGAGCGTTGCTTCGTTCGCCGACACCAGAATTTCCACCTCGTCGGCATCGGAATGCGCCGCTACATTAGCGAGGGCTTCCACAATGATCCGGTACGCGTTTTCGCCGGTTTTCGCAGGAATTCTGTCCTGGTCGATCAGAAGATGAGTGGATACTGCCACTTCGGTCCGTTGTTCGTATTCCGCGACATAGCTGAAAATCGCATCCTCAAGTCCCAGGTCGTCCAGCACGCTGGGGCGCAATCGTGATGCGATTTCGTGAAGGCTGTGAAGAACCTGATCGGTTTCCTGAAGAGCGCGCTGCAGCAATGGATCTTCATTCGAACCGGACTGTTTTCGACGCAGCGAGCCCAGATCGAGGCGAATGGCGGTGACCAGTTGACCAACCTCATCATGCAGGACGCGAGACAGGTTGCGTCGCTCGGATTCCTGAGTCTCAAGAAGTGCGGTGGAGAGATGTCTCAGACGCGCGGCCGATTCAGCGACGTGACTATCATGCTGCCGTTTGATTTCACCGGCCCTCGCCCAGTAAAACGCAAACAGCCCGATGACTGGCAGGACTGCGGCAGAAGCCAGCAGAAGACGATTCAGCAACCGCCTGGATTGGGAAATTACACTCGGAGCGGACAGATGTGAAACCAGGATGAGTGCGCTGGAATCCTGAGTCTGTGCGTTCTCTGTTGTGGCAGCCAGTCGAAAACCGGGTGAGATCCGCCGCAGGATGAACAAATCGTCCGCCAGACTGACCTGGCCTGTTCGCTCGGTATTCCGCGCTTTCCACGCTGCCGGGAATTCGGATCGGAAACTAAGGTCATGTCCAAGCAGCCATCCCCACTCCTTCTGACTGTCGGGCGCCAGCAGGTATTCACCATCCGGATTCAGCAGCATGGATGTTCCCTGAAATCGAGTGGATATCAGCCGAAGCTGTGACAGCAGCCGAGAGCCCAGATAGTTCAGTACCAGAACCCCTCGCATTCTGCCGGATGCGTCATGAACCGGCGTCGCGAAGCGAATGACGGGTTCAATCGGACGCTCAATTTCGCCGTACTCCATGTTCAGATCAAACGGAGAAACAAATACTTCTCCCTCGGCAAGATGGCGCGCCTGCTGGAAGTAGTAGCGTCCGGATTTTGACTGAAGCTGATCTGTCGGGACGGCTCCCGCGTTCCCGTCGCGGTAGTTGACACGAACGATTTCCATTCCGTCGGAGTCCAGAAACCTCACCTGGTCAAAGACTGCTTTTCTGACAGCAAACCGAACGTACTCATCTTCAAGTCGTTGGCGCGACTGAGCTGTACCGGACAGAAGATCCTGCAGGATGGTTTGAGTTGCCAGGTAGAGGAGGTCGGCTTCCACCTGCCTCATCTCTGAAATCAACAGCTCCTTCTGCAGATCGAGCACATGTTTGGCTTCCTGTTCGAGAATCGTGCGCTGATTACCGATGTCCTGTCGGTAGATCGCCGCCACAAGAGCCGCAAACAGGAGGCTGGCAACGGAAAACGCGAGCAGGAACTTGCGGAAGACTCCGCGGACAAATGCACCTTCAACCTGTTGCCTGGCCATGCCGGAGTCTACGGCTCCTTTCGGGGAGCGTCAACGATTGAAACCGTTCACCGACGCGCAGATGCAACCTCACCATTTCATCAATGCAACAGTGCCTGTCGCAAGCAGACAGGCGAACACAGTGCCCACTGTGAACAGAAGCAGACGCAGGACTTCACCACGATATCCCAGCCATCGTACGTACGTTTCCACAACGGGTCCGGCGAAGAATGCGATGTTGGCGAAAATCGCTCCCACAACGGCCGTGAGCCAAAACTCGACCGTCGCGACCAATCCGAATCCCCGGAACGCGACCATAGCAAGAGTAATCACAACGAGAATCAGAACGTAGAGAATCCTCAGCTTTTCCCACGCCAGAAATGTCCGGCGGGCGAGTGCGTCAAGCGTCACGGGCTGTTCGCCGGGTGCTTCTTCGATTGCTGCGGGAGCCTGATAGGGATCAGTGCCGGACATCGGCCAAGTCCAGTATCCGCGTGGCGACTGATGACACGTCGGAACGTGACCAGACGCTCTGATTCACGTCCACTGCGTCATCACTGATTACAGCACGGATGGTTGCATTCTCGGCAGCATAAGGAGGTTCACGGATTTCATTTCGCCATACCTCCAGTTTTGTTCCATCAGCGTTCAGGTCTCCTTCGACAAGCACCACGCCAACGTCGGTAAACATTTCTGACATCCATTCGTAGTCCTGTTGAGTGTCACTCGCCCGCTCTGACGGCACGAACACGGCTGTCATGTGAGGCGACAGAATTCCCACGCCGACGGCTCCGGATTCGCGATGTTTCCAGGAATCTTTTCCGGGGGTGTCAAGTGCGTGATTGTGATGAGTGTGCTTGATTGTGGCGACTCGAATGCCTCGACCGGTGAGTTCCCGAACGAGTTCACACACCAGCGTCGTCTTGCCGGAATTTCGCCGTCCAACAATATGAATACGCGGAATGGCTTGTTTGCTGTCAGTCAACGGATCTGTCTCCGGAACGAGTTACCGGCTCACATGCCATCCTGCAAAGCCTGAAGGTGTCGAGCGAAATGTTCGGCCAGCACTTCAGTATAGGTGTCCTGATGCGTCCTGAGCATGTCTTTGATGGCGGGGCCGTATTCGTCATGAGTCAGCGTGGACCCGAATGTGCAATGCAGGATCTGTCGCCCGGGTTTTGTGAAGCCTTTTCCTTCCGGCACTTCGGACCACAACTCCAGATACTCTCGTTCCAGGTGGGCGATACCAACGTCGGAAGTCGGTTCCGGCGCAGAACTAAGCGTCGCCGATACGTGGTACGTCGCCCGATCTGTTTCGTAGCGCCTGCGTCCGAATTCCACAATCCGGCGGAAGAGTGATTCATCGTGTCGAACCACCACGCGAAGCGCTTCCAGGTAACTTGTCCCGGCCGTTTTCACATGAAACTGTCCTTTGGTCGCTCGTGCCAGAGCGCCATACATGGACAGCTTATCAGACCCCGAATGAAGACTCAGCTTGTATCCTCCCAGTAATTCTGCGATGGCCGCATGATCGGCGAGTGACACTTTCAGCAGCTCCAGATCGCCTTTGAAATCGACACCCTTCTCGAAGTCTCCGATGAAACGCGGAGCCAGACTAACGAGTTTCATGCCGCTTTGGAGGCACTGATCGGCAATGATGTAGTGTTCGGCCAATGTGGTCGGTTGTTCTGTTTCGTCGACGGACAGTTCAATTTCGTGGTCGTTGCCTGATGCCTCATGCAATTCCCTGATGTATTGCCCCATCGACTTTGCGCGGACAATGGCTGCTCCGTACTTGACGGCCGCTCGCATGCAGGCTTCTTCCGTTAGTGCGATGGTTGTACCGTTTGGCAGTGAAACGGAATTACCAACGTAGTCATGGTACCAGTCTGCGGTTTCTCGCACCGATTCAAAACGTTCATGCACTTCGGTTTCTGAATAGTCGTCGGCGGCCTGATCGACATCGTCTGACGGGTCGATCGTAAAGAACGTGAAACCAACCGCTGCCGTGACATCCACATCCTGTGGTGTCTTGAGATGATCGGCGTCGGCTCCAATGCAGCCGGTCCAGCCAGCCTGTGCCGCGCCGGCAAGTGCGTCATCCATGACCTGACTGGCGGTACGTTGTGTCCGAGCCATCTCGCGAATGGACTGTTGCGGAAAGATCGCTTCGATTCCGCTGCCCGCTCGCTTCATGGCTTCGACATGACCAGGAGTCGCCGTGCCAATGCGGTCGCCGAATCCGAAGGAAGGAGACAGACCAAGAGTTTCACATTTCATGAGTAATCGTTTCTAAGCGGCTTCGTGAATTATGATGGACGGTGTTGTCTGCACACTGTCCCATCCATCCTGTTCACCCTGACTGAATTAGTCTTCACGTAAGAGAGCGCGTCCGGTATGGGTGGCCGGGGCTGGACTGAGCCTGCAAACGAAGCCCCGGGGTTTCGGTCGTTCCTCGTTCCAACTCAGGCCACTCAAGGTGCTCAGTTTTTGACATGAAGTTACTTATACTCGAACCTCGCGTCATTCTTTGACGGGATGAACAGAATCAACGGGATGAGTGGATTTGGTTTGCTGTGGGTTGAAAGGTCGTCAGCCAGCAACGTCGATGACCGCCTTAATCACGCCGGTTTCCGGGCGTGTGAGTGTTTCGAAATCGTCTATGACGCTGTCAAATGTTGTGCGGTGCGTGATCCACGCGTCAGTGTCGATGGTGCCGTCTTCGATCAGTGAGATAATTCGCTCAAAGTCAGATGGCACGGCGTTGCGGGATGCCTTGAGTGTGATTTCGGGTTTATGAAGCACCGGATGCACGAACTGAATTTTGTCTGTCGTAATGCCCACATACACGAGCGATCCCGTATGGGCGACGTAGTCGAAAGCTGTTGACATGGATGCTCGACTCCCCGTCGCGTCGGTAACCACTGCGTACCGATCGCCACCGGTGATTTCTCTTGCCTGTTCCAATTCCGTGCCGTCTCCTGTGAACTGAATCGTATGAGCGACGCCGTATTGTGATTTGCAGAAACCAAGGCGATCAGCATTCATGTCCATCACCGTGACAGTGGCACCTGTCAGGCGGGTAAACTCCAGCGTCGCCAGTCCAATCGGTCCGGCTCCGATGATGAGCACATGATGGTCCTGTTTCGGGTCACCTCGATCTGTTGCATGACAACCGATGGCCAGTGTTTCGACGAGGGCCAGTTGTTCCATCGAGAGTTTCGCAGACGGATGCAGTTTGTCGGCTCGAATCAGGAAGCGTTCACACAGCCCGCCGTCGACCATGACTCCAATGACTTCCAGGGACTCACAGCAGTTCGTATGGCCGGTGCGACAGGCATAGCATGTGCCGCAGTTCATGTAGGGTTCCACGCTGCACCGATCTCCCGGCTTAACGTTGGTGACGTCGTCACCAACTGCGAGGACTTCGACGCCCAGTTCGTGGCCCGGAATTCGTGGGTAACTGAAGAACGGCATCTTACCGAGATATCCGCTGATATCGGTGCCGCAGATTCCCATGCGATGCGTGCGCACCAGAGCCTGACCTGTCTGCGGTTCTTTCGGATCGGCAATGTCGATCGTGGCGAGCTGACGAGGTTCTTTGAACTGAATGGCCTTCATGATGACCTTGTGACAATCGTGAAACAGTGGATGAAGAGTGCCTGAGTGTTCGTATCCGGAACCCAGGCACCACGCAAGCAGTCGGCGAAGACCCGTAGTGAATTTCGCTCATGAAGCGGACGATTCCTGGAAAAGTCGTTCCGCCAGTTGCTCGGCTGAATCCGTCCCGTCGATTGAGATGCCTTGGCACTCTTCCAGATTTCGAAACCACGTGTGCTGACGTTTTGCGAACTGTCGTGTCCGAACTCGGATGAGTTCAACGCTCTCTTCCAGCGAGACGCCTCCTTCCAGATGGTCGATCAATTCACGATATCCCAGCGCCTGGCGGGCCGTGCGACCTGGCGGCGGACTCATCGCGAGCAGTCGTCGTGTCTCGTCCAGCAGGCCGGCTTCCATCATGAGATCTACGCGGCGATCAATTCGGTTCCGCAACCAGTCGCGAGGAGGATCCAGCCAGACGATGCAGTGTGGCCGGTCGGCAGTAGCCAATGGAACATTGTTCTGCTGCTCCGATAACGGCACGCCGGTCAGCGTATGAACTTCTAATGCGCGAATAATTCGTCGGTGATCGTTGACGTGAAGACGGCCTGCGGTTTGCGGATCGACGGCGGCGAGCTGTTGATGAAGTTGTTCGGGGCCGTGATGCTCAATCGTTTCTTCGAACTGTTTCCGAAGTCCCCAGTCTGCTCCTGGTCCGTCGAAAGTGCCTCGCAGGATGGCTCGCAGATACAATCCCGTCCCTCCCACGAACAGCGGCACCCGCCCACGGCTCACGACGTCTTCAGCGGCGTTCAATGCTGCCTCGCAGTATTCAGCCATGCTGAAGTCCGAATGAGGCTCAATCAGGTCCAGCAGATGGTGTCGTACAGCGGATTGCTCGAAATTGTCCGGTTTTGCCGTGCCAATGTCCATGGACCGGTAGATCGCCATGGAATCCATCGACAGAATCTCGGCGTTGATGCGCTGTGCGAGAGCCAGTGCAGTGGCCGATTTTCCAACAGCGGTCGGTCCGGCAAGAAACCAGCATTGTTTGATGAGTTCAGTTGGAAAGTTCATAACGAGCTGTCGACGCAGCCTCATTGGGAGTTATGCTGGCGGGAACAGGCATCACAATACCAGGAGCAACCACAACGATGCGGCGGATGGTTTCTCGATGATACGGAATTGTGAAATCATCCCCATTGATCTCGTTCAGCTGTGATCAGAATTCACTATGGCTCAGTTTACCCTCTCTGCTGAATTCAACTGTACACTTGCGACACTCAGAGAACTACTGGGGGCTCCCGGCAATTTCGAAGCCATCAACGACCCGTCGATGGAATTCGAGCTGATTGCAGCACCGCGGGAAGTCGCGACTGGCGAAGAGATTACCTTTGCGATCGCAACCAGTGGAATCCGTCAGATTCTTCGCCACCGCTGGGTCACTGTCAACGACTCTCAGATTGTCGTGGAACAGGTGGAAGGCCCGACTGAGGCGTGGCATCACGAACAAACGATTTCAGAATGCCCGAACGGCTGCAAGCTGACCGAGACAATCACTTTCGAACCACCCGGCGGAATGCTTGGCTTTATGGTCACCGAAGATGCGATTCTGGAATCACTGGAGCAAACCACCGCTGTTCGCCATCAGTTGATCGCGGAACAGTTGATTGCACAGCAGCCGGTCTGATGACATAATGCGTGCGGCCATAGCTGCAACGACGGCCGTTTCATTGGTGTCCTTCCAGATCTGACGCTCGGCCATGCTGCAACGATTCCTTTTGATCTGGTTGCTGTTCGGTTCGTGCACGGCACTCCTTTGGCCTCACACCGGAATTTCCTTTGACCCGTTTCTGGCAATCGGCGGTTCGGGAATTCACTGGCTGCTGGTCGTTATCATGTTCTGCATCGGCACTTTGCTGCCGGTCGAAGAAGTCAATGCGCTGGCAGCTCGCTGGCCAACCGTTCTCTCCGGCACTGCCGTGCAGTATGTGAGCATGCCGGTGCTGGCCTGGTGTTGTGTGCAGTGCTTTCAACCGGAACCAGCGATCGCAGCAGGCATCATGATCGTCGGATGCGTGCCCGGAGCGATGGCGTCAAACGTATTGACGCTCGCCGCGCGAGGAAACGTCAGTTACTCCGTCAGCCTGACGACAAGTGCGACGCTATTATCGCCGCTGATTGTCCCGGCCGTGCTGAAACTCACAATCGGGGACAACATCGAATACGACCCGGACAAGGCGTTAAGGCTCTTCGTCTTTCGTGTTGTTACGCCGGTCATCGCTGGTCACCTGGTGCGCCGTTTTGTTCCGGCCATTTCACAACGACTGCTGGCGACATCGAGCGTGATCGCCAACCTGTCGATTCTCGCCGTGATTGCCGTCGCGGTGGCATTGAAGCGTGACCATTTGGACGACGTTGCTGGTTCAGTTGCGGGTGTTCTCGCTGTCATCAACCTGCTGGGGTACGCCTGTGGCTATTTCAGCGGCGCCCAACTGCGACTTCCGGAGGGCATGCGACGAGCACTGACGCTGGAAGTCGGAATGCAGAATGCCGGAGCTGGAACAGCATTGGCAATTGAGTTATTCGGCGAAGGCTCGGCTGCCATCACACCCTGCATTCTCTACACCTTTGGATGCATGCTCACGGGAACCCTGCTCGCAACAGTCTGGAACCTGTTTCCTCCGACCAGTGAAGCCGAGCAGGCTCAGAAGTGAGCTCCGCGTTGCCGCAATGCGTCGTGATGATAGCCATTAGCGATGGCTGTCGCAGATTACTCGTCGCGGAAAACCCAGTAGTCATCGATGGACATCAGCCATGGTCGTTGAGGAGCCACGGCGGCTGAGTTGAGAAGATGCTTCAGGTCCTGCATCACCTTCGGATGCACGTAGTACGAATGTCCCAGGTCGAATAACTCCCGGCTCAAACCGGATGCGTCGATGGTCTGAACTCCGTCGATGATGACTCGTGATGCCCCGCCCTGTCCCAGTCGGGTGTAGTTCGACATCCGGAGAACTTCTGAACCGATCAGCGCAATGTCTTTTTCGGATGCATATAGAGTGCGGGCGCGTGTGAGTTCCCTGATTCGATCAGCCAGGAGCATGAATTCCGCTGGATTCACATCCGGAGCCGCCATGATGAGCTGACTGATGGTCTTGTGCCCATCACTGTTCGTAGCATTGGGCAGCTTCTCAAACGCTCGCGTCATCAGACGATTGCCCATGCTGTGAGCAATCAGATGCACTGATTCTGCACCGGTTTCGTTGATGAAATCCAGCAGGAAATCATGCAGCACGCCGGAACGTTCTGTGAGGTTGGCCGTTTCTTCGTCCGATGCGTAGCTCAACAGTGATCCATTTGACGGCCAGCTGAAGAACGCGGCGGGGCCATCGAAATCCAGATCATATCTCAATTGAGCAGTCCTCAGCGCGGCTTCTCGAAACAACACGTTGTAGCCATGGATGAACACGAAGGCATGCTTTGCGTCGGACGACTGCACCGCCTCGCGAAGATCCTGTAGAAAATCTGAATGCTCCTTCTGTTCCACTCGCTGCAGTGTGAAATGCTTCTCCGGGTCAGCACGCAGTTCGAACATGCCAGGCAGTTCCATGTGCCCGCTGCCTCGTTCATGCACTTTGATCGGGACACTGACCCAGCAGTAGCCTCGTTCCAGTTCATGCTGGCCGTCAACGAAGTGGATCTCGTTGCCGTACCGTCGGTTCTCATTGTCATCATCAAGGCTGGCTACCATGTACTCAAGCGACGCCTGCCGACCGGACCATGCCGCGCCGCCGAGACTCAGTAAGGCCACAATCGCCGGAAGGAGACGCCGACGAGGCACATAGAACGTCACTCCGCAAAGAGTCAATCCGATCACCAGCAACACCTGAAAGCGGCGCAGCGCCGTTTCGTAGGCGGCCCATCGATCGGCTGAGTTGATTTGCGGTCGGCGATTCGTTCCATAATAGACCTTTTCCAGGACGACCCCGTCATCAGCCGTTGGCGTGCTTTCGGCAGACTCCTCGTCATCGTTGACCTCATCGGTCGGTGCGGATGGTTCGGGAGCGTTGAGCCGTTCGAGACCATTTTCATTGAACGGCTGATCGGTCCCGTCGCTGGAGCTGCGGATTCCTCCCGCGCTTAGCTCATAGGACGAGGCCCCGTTTCCGTGGCCATTGCCTGTCGGAACTGGTGGCGGAGGGGGACTCCGCTTGGTTGTAGTACTTCGTTCAGTGAAGTCGTCCGGTATCACCCACGGCTCTGGCGTGATCGGTTCCTCTGTTGGTTCGAAGTCTGAGCCGACATCGCTGCCCTGTCCATCCGTGATGGACTCCATCGCGGCACCTTCGTCCGGCAGGACTTCAAATGCAGGAGGCGCTCCACATCCTGCCAGTATGACGACCAGAATGAAACAGATTGCTGTCTGTAGTCGTCCGCACATCCTCATCGGAGCCTTCCTTTGCAACGGCGATTCGGGAGGTTCGTGTTCCGGTCAGGAACAGCGGTGTCAGAACAAGTGTAGCTGATTGCGCATCTCACAATAAGCCGAACTGAGGACGGATCGCCCCTGATGTTCCGCGAGGTCCGGCAGGGAATTCGTCTGAAGGTTGTTACCTTCCCCGCCAACGAATGGCGATGGATTCAGTATCATTGCCTGTTTGTTAATGGCATAATCTCAACTCGTCCCGATGAAGAGACTCAGGACGAGCGTCGTATTCAGCAGACCCGAACTGACCGTTTGAGATCCATCGATCGCCAGGAAACCCGATGCCAATCATTGTTGTCTGCAGTTCCTGTAGTAAGAAGTATCGACTGAAAGACGAACTCGAAGGAAAGAAGTTCCGTTGCAAAGGGTGCGAGCAGGTACTGACGGTCACGGCCTCATCCGAACTCCAGACAGTGGAAAAGCAGGAGCGACGCCGGAGTTCGAAACAGAAGCAGACGTCTGCGGGAGATGACCAGAGTGCGAGACGTCGACGCCGACGAAAACAGGCGAAGCAGGCCGACGCTTACGGTGATGACCTCTTTGGCGCTGCACTTGATCGTTATGGTGGCAAATAAGGCGAAGATATTCCGGATGAGGACAACCCTTACCGAGCTCCGGCTTATCAGGGAGATTCAAAGAAACGGAAGCGATCTGGTAAGACAGCAAAAATGTCTCTGTCAGAAAAACTCTTCTCCTTTGAAGGTAGAATCAACCGTACCAACTACTGGGTGATCTCCATAGTAAATGTGTTTGTGTACCTCATCGTGTTGGCGTTCCTTATCCCGTTGGGTGACTCAACCATCGTGAGTGTTCTCACGTTCGTGTGTGCGTCTCTATTTGGAGGCATTTCACTGTCCTTGCAGGTCAAACGCTGGCACGATCGAGACAAATCGGGATGGTGGTGCCTTATCGGTCTGATTCCGTTCATTGGCGGACTCTGGACGCTGATTGAGTTGGGTTTTCTTGCCGGCACACCCGGAATGAACAGCTATGGACGACCGCCTGCCTAACAGCGGTGACGCTCTTGCTGTGGCGAAACGCAGCACAGGAAACGAATCGTTCCAGCGTGCGGCATCCGATTAGTTGTTAGCTTCCACTGCATTGAAGAATGCCTCGACACCGTCTCTGTACTCGGCGGGAATGCTGTTGTCGGTTTGTCCGGTGGCCTGATGGATCTCCCGACTTTCGATATGTGCTCGTGGATCTGCACCCGGACCGTACAATGCCAACGCAACTGTCTCGGTCTCTCCATCACTGCCGCCCCCAGGAGACGAACCACTGCCTCCACCGCCGCTTTCAGGGTTGGAACGTTTCGACTGTAGCAGCAATTCAATCACTTCTGTTTCAGCGGCAATGGCCGCTGAACCCGTTGATGGTTCAGCCAGGATGGCAGCGGCATCCAGCATTGCGCCGGCGGCCGAATCGAGCAGGTCCAGTTCCTTCCCAAAATGGCGACTGCCATCAGGCAGCGCGGCGATATCGTTGATAATATTCAACGCTCGTTCGCGCAGTTTGTTCTGTGTTTCGCAGAGTCCGGCAGCCGTGTTTTCGTACCGGCCGGGTTTCGTTGCTGGTCGAGCAGTTTCGGCAGCACGTGTCTCATCGCGCAGATCGATCTCGCCTTCCAGCAATCGCATGATTTCCAATACGACGGCCGGTGGCAGGCTCTCACCGCCCTTACACTTCTTGCAGCTGCCGCATTTAGACGGCGCGACAAGTTCCTCAGCCCAGCGGTCCAGCGTGTCGGCCCAGAATTCAACCCGAGAGATGGAATCGCCACTCTTGTTGTCACGAACACGACCTCCAAGGGATTCCAAACGCGTCACGATGTTGATCTCATCCATCTGATCTGCAATTCGTCGAAACTTCTCCTCCCTGCGGCGACTGTAGTACGCTTCCATATCTGACTTGATCACCCAGATGGACCGGCTTTCTTCTTCAACACCGGTGGCAATGCGGCTGGTCTGCTCGTGATGGCGTTCGTCCAGCTCATTGGAACTCCGCCCAAACCCGGTGAACAGTGTTCTGTTGAGACTGGAGGCGAGTTCCAGTTGACGGCGAGACGCAGCTTTGAGTCGTTTCACAAATGTGCTGTTGTCCAGGTCGTCCATGATCTTCTGCATGTCTTCCCGGACTTTCTCAAATGCCGCCAGAAGATCGGCCTGTTCTTCGACCGCTTCGTCGACCCTTGATTCTGTATCTTCTTCCGACTGCTCTTCTTTTTTCTTCTTAGGAGAAGGACCGCCCTGTAGAGTTGTCTGAGGAAGTCCGTACTTGCCTTTTCCGGACTGACCGGGCTTCTTGTTGTCCTGCTTCTGTTTTTCTTCAGGGGGCTCAGGGGGCTTCGGATTGTATCCGGATTCCTTGTCGACCAACTTGGGAACAACAGGCCCAGGCTTCTCCTTCTGGGATGGTTTCGATGCCCCGGACGACGTCGATCGATCGTTCCCGGCCTTTGGTGCCGATTTGCTGTTGCTCGACTTGGACGAACCGGCAGATGACGTTGATTTTCGAGACGGTGTCTGACCTGCCTGCGAGAGCAGGTCGGAAACCGTGGGCATCCGATTCTGAGCGATGTCCTTGAGTTGCTGCAGAGACTCCGCGAATGTTTCCAGGTGGCCGACAAGCATTTGTTCGTTACGCATCGCCTGTCGAATCAGGTTATCGCCGTGCGTTGTGACCTGAGACAGCCTTTGTGCGTTTGTGCGTTCGGCAGCGGCCTGACGCTGAATCCGCTGCTGAGTATCTGCGGAGGCGAGAGATTCCGGATCCATCCGACGCAGTTCCCGATTCACATCATGCAGACGCATCTCCTGTTCGTAGACGTCATCTGCTCGACTGGTCCATCGCCGCAGTTGATCGGCCAGCCATACTGCGTGATCTTCCGGTGACAGGATGTGCAGTACGAATGCCGGTGAGTAGACTCGACCTCGATCCGGCTTGTAGTCCGTCGCCCATGCTCGCATCTTCAGCGATTGAGGAACCACGCCATCAGATTCGGCACAGAAGGTGGCCTGCGTCGTTAGTGATTGCTTCTCAGGCCCGCCCGCCTGAACGATCTTGCCTGACACGTCCGGCGTAGGATTGTGGATGGCATGAGCGATCCCGGACCATTCGAGTCCCATGGATTCCACGCCGAAGTCATCCGTGGCACTCAGTGAAAACGTAATCACGTCGGTTGAAAGAACGACCTGTTGAATGTCGTCCTGAATACACGACACCTGTGGTTCCAGGTCATCGGTGGCGCGGATGTTGATCGGAAACGGTTCGCGAGACGACAGGCCCAGTTTGTCGACCCATTGAAGTGCGAGTGTGGATGAGTCTTCAATCAGATGCTCGGACGTGTGAATTCGGGCACCGTCTACCTGGGCCGTCCCCACAGACGTGGCCGCATCGGACAGATCACGAGTGATTTCTGCATCGAAGCTGACGGTTGAACCTTTGACTGCTGAAACGGCCCCCGTGCGAACATCCTGCTGTAGTGCGTGGCTATATTGAAGGTAATTCGGAAGCACAACACTTGCCGTCATGCTTGTCAGTTCCGGACGCGAAACGGGATTGACGCTGACGGATTCGCGGACGTCGCCAATTCGCACATTCATCGTGTCGGGCGTGGTCAGAGCCGACAACTGAAACGCGTATGCGTTATCGGCGCGTGCCGTCTCCACCGATGGTTGATCTCCGATGTGGACTCGTCCGGAATCAGGAGACCACTGCGTGCTCGATGCCAGTTGAGTGCGGAAGCTGAAGTCTTCGCCATGCGGAACGATGATCTCGTCGGGCAGTTCATCAATCTGTGCAAACGTGAAACGATCGATGTCACTCCACGGCATGATCCAGCGGGCCAATGCGTTCCAGCCAGCATCCGGAACAACAGCAAGAGCAGTCACAAAAAGGACAACCGGAATAGCGGCAGCAACAGCCCAGGGGCGGTTTCGTGGTTGAGGAATTGCGTCGGAAAGATCGCGTTTGCTGACGGCGACGTCCACCTGTTCAATCGCCGCGAGTGCCAGGCATTTACTGGCTCCCAGATCTCGTTCTCCAGTGGCAAGTTCCACGACGCCCAGCAACTGGTCGCCGAGCGCGGGGTAACGATGACTCACAAGCCTCGCGACCTGCTGCATCGAACGGGTCCCCCAGACCCAGCGATGGCACTTGAGCGGAAAGAAGAACCCAAACCCCAGGCTGCCGACCATCAGCAGGATGGCTCGCACGAAACCCGGCGTGTCGACGAATCGATCACTGCTGAACACAATGACCCAGGAAATCGCGAGTCCGAAGAGTCCGGCAAGGAACCCTTCGAGGATCTTGATGCGCCGCACCTGGCGTCGGAACTCATTCAGCTTTGCCTGAGTTCCTTCCGGCAGTCGAACATCCTGTACAGCCATTCTGGAGACTCCAAAAACATCAGAGGAAAACGGGCCGTGCGCCGCGATTGTTGCTGAGTATACGCGGCGGCCGGACAGTCCAGGAGTGACGATTGCCTGGAATGACTCAGGCCGACCGATTTTCCTGCGGAGATCAGGCATGCCGGGCCTGTGTCGAAAGGACCGTTCTGCAGTGTGGTGGGCCGTGATGTCCACAGTTTTGACTCGATGTGAAACTCAGATCAACTATTGCTACCCATCATGCGGTCGCTGGGACTATGCTGGCTCCCCCGCCGGCCACTTCACGTGACACAGATGCAGAACTTCATCGGACGACAGGGTTCTTTATGTCAACGACAGCTGATCCAGCTAACGCACTTCAATCGGATGATGTCGCGGCGATCGACGAACTGCGTGACATCTGGCAGAAGCTGCGAAGCGAACTCGCGAAGGTGATTGTGGGGCAGGACGATGTTGTCGAACAGCTGGCGATATCGCTGTTCGCGCGAGGGCATTCATTATTGATGGGTGTTCCCGGCCTGGCGAAAACACTGCTGGTGAGTCGTCTGGCAGAGACGATGTCGCTCAGCTTCAGCCGCATTCAGTTTACGCCCGACCTGATGCCGATGGACATCACTGGCACCGACATTCTGCAGGAGACGCCGGAAGGCCGCCGCGAATTTGAATTTGTGCATGGTCCTGTCTTTGCCAACATCGTCCTGGCTGATGAAATCAATCGCGCTCCTTCAAAGACTCAGGCGGCCATGCTGGAAGCGATGCAGGAGAACCGGGTCACTGTTGTTGGACGCACGTATCACCTGGATCCGCCGTTCTTCGTATTGGCAACTCAGAACCCCGTGGAACAGGAAGGCACGTATCCACTGCCCGAAGCACAACTCGACCGCTTCATGTTTCTCATCAATGTGGATTACCCGTCGCGGTCAGAAGAGATTGATATCGCTCGTACAACAACCGGCGACACTCTGGCGGTACTGAATACCATCATCAACGCCGACGACGTGATGCGGTTTCAGCAGCTCGTGCGACGTGTGCCGGTGCCGGATCACATATATGAGTTCGCCGTGGATCTGGTGCGCCGAACACGACCGAGTACCAATGAATCGCCGGACTGGATTAAGCCGCTGGTGTCATGGGGTGCGGGGCCTCGCGCGGTTCAGTACCTGATTCTGGGGGCTCGATCCCGAGCGGCGCTCAGCGGGAGCTACATGGCACGCATGGAAGACATCCTTGAAGTGGCTCGCCCTGTACTGGCTCATCGCGTTCTGACAACTTTCAACGCAGAGTCGGAAGGCATCAGCAGTGCCGATGTGATTCAACGGTTACTGGAAGAACTACAGGCTGAACTCGCCGTGTGATCTGTTCAGTCAGGATGAGCGACTGAGTGACTGTCCCTGAAAATTGGTTTCTGACTCCCCTGTTCAATTTCCTGTGACATCGAGACATGCGGCACTTTATTGATCCGAGGGTGGTCGCTCGGTTGGCGGGCCTGACACTCGATGCACGCACTCCGATGGTGGGGAATGTGTCGGGGCGGCATCGCAGTCTGACTCGCGGTTCCAGTCTGGAGTTTTCGGAGTATCGCAACTACGTTCCGGGTGACGACACTCGACGACTGGACTGGCGAGCGTGGGGCAGGAGTGATCGTTACTTTATCAAGGAATTCGAAGCGGACACGAACCTGCGACTTGTATTTGTCGTCGATGTTAGTGGGTCGATGGCTTACGGGCCGGAAGGTTCGCAGGAAGGAGGCCACACGAAACTCGACTATGCCCGCTATCTTTGCGGCACGCTGGCTTATCTGGCAGCCGGGCAGGGAGACGCGGTTGGGCTTTCCTGTGCCGGTCCGGATTTCAAACTGGAGATTCCTCCTCGCCGCAGTGCGTCTCATCTCCGACATGTGCTGGATGAGCTTTCTCAGGCGACGGCCAGTGGCGAGACCGGACTCACAGAAACGCTGCACGCCGTCGCGGAAAAGAACGCTCAGCGAGCTTTGGTCGTCATCGTTTCCGATCTGTTTACGGATCCGGATGAGCTGCAGAACGCATTTCAGCATCTTCGATTCCGGCGACACGACGTGGCTGTATTTCATCTTCTTGAACAGACGGAAATCGATTTTCAGTTTGACCGCCCCATTCGTTTTGTGGATCTGGAAGGAGCACCTCCGATCCTGGTCGATCCGACCACGATGGCTCAGGAGTACCGCGATGCGGTCAGGACCTGGCTGGAGGAAATTACTCAAATCGTTCGTACGTCGGCCGTTGATTATCACCGAGTCAGCATCGAAGAACACTACGCAGAAGTGCTGTCTCGATTTCTTCTGGCACGGAAGAAGTAGCGAGTGACGTTCCTTCAGCCATTGCTTCTGTTTGCCCTGCCGTTGATTGGGCTGCCGATATTGATTCACCTCGTGAATCAGAACAGGCATCGGACGGTTCACTGGGGGGCAACACGTTTTCTTCTTCAGGCGCGGCGGATGGCGCGGGGAATGGCGCGGCTGCGGTACTGGTTAATCATGGCGGCACGGATGCTGGCCATCACCGGATTGATCTTTGCTGTGAGCCGACCGATGGCCGGAGGCTGGTTGGGCTTCACTACGGGCGGCGCTCCTGAAACGACTCTGATTCTGCTGGATCGTTCGGTGAGTATGGAAGCGAACGACGGCGGCACTCAGCTTTCAAAACGTGAGACGGCCATTCGCAAACTCGCTCAACTGCTTGAGTACACTGGTCAGAATACTCAGACGGTGCTGTTCGACAGCGCTACGCCGGACCATCGCATTTTGGAATCGGCGAAGGATCTGACAGATATTCCTCAAACGGGTCCCAGCGACACGGCTGCCGACATTCCCGCCTTGCTGGAACGTGCAGCCGAGTACATTGCCGGCAATCAAACCGGGCGGACGGATATCTGGATCTGCTCCGATCTGCAGAAATCAGACTGGGATGCAGCGGGCGGACGCTGGGAATCGATGCGGCGGCAACTCAAACAGCAGGAGGGAGTCCATGTCTATCTGTTGGCGTATGCCGAAGCGTCCGCAGACAATCTGGCGGTCACCGTCAGCGGTGTGCATCGACGAGTAACCGGAGACGATGTCGAACTGCTGATGGACCTCCGTGTCACGCGAACGGGTAACACCGACGTCCCGGCTGACATTCCATTGAGCTTGGTAATTGACGGAGCTCGTTCGACTTTGAAGGTGACGATTACGGGAGAGGAATTCGCACGCAACGGTCATGCGATTCCAATCGATGAAGAATCGACATCGGGCTGGGGCCGCGTTGAGTTGCCTGCGGACGCAAACCCTTCCGACGATGTTTACCGTTTCGTCTACGCGGAACCTCCTCAACAACACACACTGGTGGTGTCCGACAACCCGGAAGCCGGCGAGTACCTGCGACTGGCAGCATCGACTTCGACTGATTCCGGCCAGGTGGCTCAGGCGGAACTCATCACGCCGGACCAGGTCACGACTACTGATTGGGCTCAGCCGGCGCTTATCATCTGGCAGGCTCCCCTTCCTGAAGGCCCGGTTGCCGAACAACTGGAGGAGTACGTCGCATCCGGGCGAAGTATTCTGTTTCTGCCCCCGGATTCGCCTTCATCAGCGACCCTGTTCGGTTGCCGGTGGAACGAGTGGAAGACGCACGACTCGGGACTCGCCGTCGGACGCTGGCGGACCGAAACGGATTTGTTTGCCAACTCCCGTAGCGGATCACCGTTGCCACTGGGAGACCTGAGTTTCTTCCGGCACTGTGGTCTCGAGTCCGAGCGATCCGGTAACCTGGCATCACTCGACGGAGGAGATGACTTACTCGTACGAGCCTGGTCGGATTCCGGAGCCGTCTGGTTCTTCGCATCGTCGCCGGATCAATACTCATCGACGTTAATCGACAACGGTATCGTGTTTTATGTGCTGATTCAGCGAGCCCTGGCACGCGGCACGGCCGCCATGGGGAATGCTCAACAGATCGACTGTGGCGCTGTTTCGGTGGAAGACGTCGCAGATTGGTCGCCTCTGGATGAACCGTCTCAACGAGTCTTTCCGTCTGAGCGGAGTTTTCGAGCCGGGTTGTACTCGAAGGGGGATCGTCGATTGGCGCTCAATCGTCCGTTGTCGGAAGACTTCATCGTGACACTGGAGGATGCCGAACTGGAGTTGTTGTTTGCCGGGCTGAATTTCACTCGGCTGGATGATTCCACAGCGAGTCCTGCAGCACTGGCCAGCGAGGTCTGGCGAGTGTTTCTGATTGGCATGATTGTCGCATTGCTGGCAGAATCGCTCCTGTCGCTGCCGCGTCGCAGCATCGAGAGCCAGACGGCGTCGTCGTCGTCAGCGTTCGATCATGTTCGTAGCAGCAGTGTTGCTCCAGTGGAGTCAACGTCATGACGTTCTACTGGACGACTGCATCGTTGATTCTGTCCGGAGTGACGCTGGTGGTTGCTGCCGGATGTTGCTGGTTCAGCTGGCATCGCAGCGGATATCAAAAAACGATGGGCTGGCTGGAACTGTTTCGTTTTATGTTGATCGGATTGGTCGTTTTTGCGCTCAACCAGCCGGAAGTGTCAACCACCGTTCGCCCGGATGAGAAACCTGTGATTGTGGTCCTGCATGATCAGTCGCGCAGTATGGAAACGATTGATGTCGTCGATGCCGATGGCGGCTCACCGGAGAGTCGCACGGATGCCGTTGAGCCGCTGATTCGTGATGAATTGTGGGAACCGCTGAGACAGCAGTTTCAGGTGATCGTGGAGCCGTTTTCATCAAATCTTCCGGATGCGTCAGCGGGGACGGACATCAACACAGCTTTGGCCACAATGGCCGATCAGCATCCGGTTTTGCGAGCAGTCGTGCTCCTGTCCGATGGTGACTGGAATGCAGGAACAACACCGTCGTCCGCTGCCACCGATATGCGGATGCAGGGTGTGCCCGTATTCTCCGTGGGAATGGGCAGTGAACAGCGGCTACCCGACATCCAGATCACAAGTAGCGGAGCTCCCACGTTCGGCCTGGCAGGGAAGGCGATTCGTATTCCCTTTCGAGTGTCTAACTGGTTGCCTCGTGACCAGTCTGTTGTTGTGACACTGACTGGCACTGGCGGTGAACCGAAATCCCGAACGGTGCAGGTGCGTGGGATGGGACGCATCAACGACAACATTGAATGGAAAACCGATCAGACTGGCGAGTATGACCTCACACTGTCCGTTCCGGTGGCAGCTGAAGAAGCGGTGAAAGACAACAACGAAGTCAGTCTGCCGATGAGCGTTCGCAATGAAGCCCTGCGAGTTCTGATTGTGGAATCGTACCCGCGATGGGAGTTTCGCTATCTGCGCAATGCGCTGGAAAGAGATCCCGGAGTTGATGTCAACTGCCTGATGTTTCATCCGGACCTGAAAAGTTTTGGAGGCGGACGAGGTTACCTGGAACGATTTCCGGACGACACGGAGCTCTTCAGGTACGACGTTGTCTTTCTTGGTGATGTGGGAATCGATGGTGATCAGTTGACAGTTGATAACTGCGAGAGCATTCGACAGCTGGTCAGAAGCCATGCAGGCGGATTGGTGTTTCTGCCGGGATTCAGAGGCTATCACCATTCGTTGATGGCGACGGAGCTGGAGGAACTGTATCCCGTTGTGCCGGATTCGACTCAGCCGAAAGGAATCGGGCATGCTGAAGCATCGCGGTTCGCTTTGACGGAGTCCGGACGCCGCAGCCTGCTCACCCGATTGGAAGCAGACGATGAACGGAACGACGAAACCTGGCGCAACCTGCCGGGGTTTCAGTGGTACGCTGCGAGCAGAAGAGCGCGGATTGGAACCGACATTCTGGTCACACATGATTCAGCGTCGACGCGGTTTGGGCGGATTCCTCTGATTGCCACTCGAACGTCCGGCACCGGCAAGGTGCTTTTCATGGGGACGGATGGCGCGTGGCGGTGGCGACGCGGCGTAGAAGATCTGTATCACTATCGGTTCTGGGGGCAGGTAGTTCGCTGGATGGCCTATCAGCGAAACATGTCTCAGGGAGAATCCATGCGGCTGTTCTATTCTCCCGATCGCCCGGAAGCCGGGAATGAGCTGGCACTGAATGTGAACGCAATGGACAGCTCAGGAGAACCTCTTCGCAGCGGAAATGTGTTCGTGCAGATCAGTGGACCATCCGGCAAGGCGGATTCAGTGCAGCTTGCAGCCGCTGGCGACGATTCGTGGGGACTGTTCACAGGGAATTTCACTCCGGAAGAAGGTGGCCAGTACACGTTGACGACGACGTGCGAGGAAACCGGTGCTCAGCTCGAAACAACGTTGTCTGTGCAGGGGCTGGAACGCGAACGCGTTGGCCGACCCGCTCGATTTGACGTGCTAGAAGAGATTTCGGAGATCAGTCGAGGTGAACTGGCTGAGCCGAGTAACGTGGCTTCTGTGGTAAAATCGCTGTCAGAGCTCCCGGAACCAGAATTGCTGAAGCGGCGTTTCCGAATCTGGAGTCATCCCGCATGGGCAGCATTGCTGATCCTGCTGCTGGGCGCATTCTGGTCCGCTCGAAAGCTGGCTGGCCTGGCATAGTTGCAGCTGCTGAGGACCCGGAAGTGTTTGTCTCATCTCTGAATGAGGGTGAGATCCTGCGATTGAAAAGCGTGGCCTGCTCGAAATCCGGCGTGACGCGCGATAACCTTCGCAGCCAGACGCGTCGCACAATCGTAACACTCAAGTACTGTGGATTCGGACGATGAAGATCCTTGTTATTGGCAACGGTGGGCGGGAACACGCTCTGGTATGGAAACTCGCACAATCCCCCGATGTGGAAACGGTCTACTGTGCTCCTGGGAATGCAGGGACGGCGTTGGACGGTGAGAACGTCGCCATTCCTGCCTCAGATATTGGCCGACTGCGCACCTTCGCCAAAGAGAACGCGATCGATCTGACGGTTGTTGGCCCGGAAGCTCCGCTGGTTGACGGTATCGTTGATGAGTTTCAGTCGGCCGGTCTGCGTATCTTCGGGCCAAACAAAAAGGCGGCTCGTCTGGAAGGAAGCAAAGCGTTCGCTAAAGACATCATGCGAAAGGCCGGCGTACCAACCGCCGACTATCGCGCGTTCAAGCGAGTTGAAGAAGCGGAGACGTGGATTGATTCCCTGGAAGAAGGACCGCTCGTCGTTAAGGCCGACGGGCTGGCTGCAGGAAAGGGCGTCATCATCTGTGATGACAAACAGCAGGCGAAGGCAGCAGCGATTGAGATGCTGAAGCACGGGCAGTTCGGCGATGCTGGCCAGGAGATCATCGTTGAACAGCTGCTTGTCGGTCAGGAAGCAAGCATCCTGGCGATTGTTGATAAAGACACCATCATTCCTTTGGCCACATCGCAGGACCACAAGCGGGCACTTGATGGTGATCAGGGCCCAAACACAGGCGGAATGGGAGCATACAGTCCTGCTCCTATCGTCACGGAAGAAATGATGGATGAGATTGTTCGGCGGATTCTGGTGCCAACCGTCCACGAAATGCGGGTTCAGGGTTGTCCGTTCTCCGGGGTGCTTTATGCCGGGCTGATGCTCACGCAACATGGACCGCAAGTACTGGAATACAACGTGCGGCTGGGAGACCCGGAGGCCCAGCCGGTCTTGATGAGAATGGAAACCGATCTGGCTCAGGTGTTGACTCTGGCTGCCGATGGACGGCTGGCAGAAATGGAAGGTCTGACCTGGGACGAACGTCCGGCCGTTTGTGTTGTGATGGCTTCAGAGGGCTATCCGGGCGACTATACGAAGGGACACCGCATTACCGGGATCAACGATGCCGACCGGCTTCCGGGCTGCAAAGTGTTTCATGCGGGAACGTCAGAAAAGGAACAGGATGTCGTTTCTGCAGGAGGCCGAGTGTTGGGTGTGTCGGCGGTCGGCCACAGCATCGCGGCGGCCAAAGAGGCAGCCCACGAAGCTGTCAGCCGGATTCACTGGGACGGCTGCTGGAACCGCACCGACATTTCCGACAAGGTGGCCGGCGCGGCCTCGCAACCATAGTCTCGCACAGCAATGGCAGGAGTCTCGCACGGTAATGGCAGGTCACAGTGCCTCAATTTGCGGTGACACCAGCGGGGGATTCCACGCTTGACGAGATTGGCTCGCAGCGAAACAACCCGACGTGCGGTACCCGTGTCGATTGCGTGAAACTGTGTAACAGTCATCTTTGCGTGGTGTCCGGGCGCAGTCAGAATGCGTATAAGAGCGTGCATCGCAGGCTGTGACCAGCCGGGAAGTATCACACGAGTTTCTGAAATGGAATCTGTTCAATCCACCAGCAACCTCGCATCGGCGTCATGGGCGCTGGCTGTACGGGAGTTGCGACGATTCTTTCGGCAGCGGTCTCGGATCGTTGGCGCGATCGGTCAGCCTGTTGTCTTCTGGATCGTGTTTGGAGCCGGGTTGGGAGCGTCGTTTCAGGCACCTGAATGGGCCGACGCTCTGGAGCGACCGTTGAGCTATCAGGAGTATTTCCTGCCAGGGATAGCGGTTCTCATTGTTCTGTTTACGGCGATTTTCGCCACGATTTCGATCATCGAAGATCGGCGTGATGGTTTCCTTCAGGGGGTACTTGTTGCTCCCGCGCCGCGCCTGGCCATTGTTCTGGGCAAGGTGCTGGGTGGGTCGCTGCTGGCGATGATCCAGGCCGGTATGTTTCTTTGCCTGGGACCGTTGTTGTCCTGGGTGGGTCTTGCTCCTGAGATGCCGATTTCCGTTAGCTTCGCTCAGGGAGTGATCGCTGCAGCGTTTCTGGCACTGGTCGCCGTGGAACTCACCTCGCTGGGTTTCCTGATTGCGTGGCCGATGAATTCGACTCAGGGATTTCATGCGGTGATGAGCGTCTTCCTGTTGCCGATGTGGTTGCTGTCCGGGTCGTTCTTTCCAGGTGGCGATTCGGGATGGTTGTCGCTGGTCATTCGTCTGAATCCGCTGACCTATGGAGTCGCCGGACTTCGTCGCCTGCTTTACTCAGAAGCGCTGCCGGTTGGTGAGGCATTACCGTCAATGATCGTTTGCTGCGTCGTCACTATTGGAGCGACGGCGCTGCTGGTCGGGTTATGCGTGCAACTGGTCAGCCGTCCTTCGGTCCGGAATACAGTCTGAGGAAAGCTCACCGTTGACTGCTTCTGAAGTGTCGAAACCAGATGCGCTTCCCGGTGATCTTGATGGAAAACGCGTCACCATCATGGGGCTGGGCCGGTTCGGTGGAGGCGTCGCCGCTGCGTTGCATTTAGCGGAACGCGGAGCACGCCTCACGATCACCGATTTGCGAACGGCAAACGACCTGGAAGAATCAATCGAGCGCATCCATTCTGCAGGGATCAATGTCGATTGGTTTCTCGAAGGTCATCCGCATGAAGCATTCTCCGGCTGTGAAGTGCTTGTCGTGAGCCCGGCCGTTCCTCCGGACAATGTAATCGTTCAGCAATGCCGATCCAGATCGATTCAGATTACCAGCGAAACTGAGCTGTTTGTCCGCAACAACCCGGCGTATACGATCGCGGTAACGGGCAGCAACGGGAAATCGACGACGACACGACTGATTGGTGACCTGTTGACGGGCCACCTGCCCACGGAACGTCGCGTCTGGGTGGGCGGGAATATCGAGAGTAGCCTGCTGCCTGAGATCGCCCGTATCGACGCACACGATGTTGTTGTCCTGGAACTCAGCAGTTTCCAGCTGCACCAGCTTCGGGGAACTGGCTTTCGTCCGGATGTTGCCGTCGTAACCAGCTTCACTCCCAATCACCTCGACTGGCACAAAGATCTTGACCACTACACGTCTTCGAAACATGTGATTACGGCCAGCCAGAGGCCGACGGATACGATGGTGCTGCCGACGGAACTTGACGACTGGCCAGGGACGGGACGCTGTCTTCGGTTCGGCAACAGTGATTCTGGCGAAGACGGAAGTTACGTGGAAGATGGCTGTGTGGTTGTTCGTTTCGATGACCATGAGATCGCTCAACGCGTGAGTTTGAGCCGCGCGCTTCGAGGGGAGCACAACCTTCGTAACGTCGCGGCGGCGATCGGAGCGGCATCGCTGGTCATTGGAGACGATCTGGATGTGGGGAACACGCTTCAGTCGTTTTGTGGGTTGCCTCACCGAATGCAAGTCGTGGCGAAAGGGCGTGGCCGCTGTTTCATCGACGATTCGAGCTCAACGACGCCGGAAAGCACAATCGCGGCACTTCGGACCGTCAATCGGCCGTGTGTGTTGATCGCGGGTGGTGCTGATAAGGGCTTGGACCTCCGTTTGGTATGCGAAGAGATTGCTCAACGGACACGAGCGTTTGTGGCGATCGGGGCCACGGCAGACGCAATGTCATCCGCTGTACGGGGAGCGGGTGTGGAGACGGAGTCCCCAGTCATCCAGGCTTGCACCAACTTTGAATCTGCGTTCGCGGAGGCGGTTGCACTCAGTGAACCAGGCGATATCGTGCTGCTGTCACCTGGGTGTTCAAGTTACGGATGGTTTGCCGACTATCGCGAACGCGGAGACGCTTTTGCTGAGCTTGCCGGTAAATGGTGTGGACTGCAGGAACAGATTCAATGAATGAACACGCGAATCCGGTTCACATCAAACGACGGCGGGATGGTCTTTCTGCACGGAAAAGGTTGTCTGTGGATACTCACGCGATGCTTCGCCTGGCGTTGGGACTACTGCTGACTGCAGGAGCAGGGTGCGAAGAACCCACGACGGAGGTCGACGAAGACATCCCCGTTGCGAAAGCGTCCGCTCTGACTGCCACCACTGAGGAAGCCACGATGCTCACCGCCGACGAGCTTCGTCGCCAGTTGGGGACGGACGAACGCGCTGTGTTTCGTCGAGTCGGGATGGACATCGTGGAAGTCGGTCTGGCTGGAGCCGGAGTCAAGTCGATCGCGCCGCTGAAGGGGCTGCCTCTAAGGAAACTTGACCTGGGATTTTGCAGGGACATAGAAGACATTTCGGTCCTCGCCGGTATGCCACTGAACACGCTCATCCTGGAAGGAACGAGTGTCGCGGATCTCACTCCGCTTCGGGGGATGCAGTTGAAGGTGTTGTATCTTCAGGACACGCCAGTGACTGATCTATCCGTGACTCAGGGAATGCCGCTGAAGGAGCTGAATCTGAAAGGTGTTCGCGTGGCTGACGTACGTCCGTTCGCCAGCATGCCACTTTCCACGATCTGGCTTCCGGGGACCGATGTGACCGATATCACGCCGCTGGCAGAACTGTCGCTGGAGAGTCTGGATATTCAGGATACGGCGGTGAGTGACCTGAGTCCTCTGTCGCACATGACAACACTGCTTCGACTAAACATTGCCGGTACGCCGATCACCGATCTTCGTCCGGTGACCGGACTCAAGCTGGAACGCATCATCCTGACTCCGGGAACAATTGAGCACGGAATGGACGAACTTCGGGAGATTAAGTCGCTTGAACAAATCTGGCCATCGCATGGAACTCGATTCACTGCCAGCGATTTCTGGGAACGTTACGACGTCGGTGCGTGGACACGGGACGATGACGTTCCTGGGGCGACAGAGGCCGATACGTCGGACGAGGTGTCAGGCCCGACCGACCGGCAGGACCTTGAAGAAAATCGTTCCACGGATTCGAACGAGGGAACAGCGGATGAATCCCCGGATTCCGAATCTCCGGTTGACACAAATTGAAGTTCACTCCCACACAACCCATCAACCAAACTGTTGGAAGCACACCTGTGACCGCGACAACAATCTCCAGCCTTCTTGCCAATGTGGAATCGGCGCTGCTGGGAAAGGAGCGCGCGGTCCGGTTGTCTGTGGTCGCCCTGATGGCCGGTGGGCATGTGTTGCTGGAAGACGCGCCAGGGCTGGGCAAAACTTCGCTTGCCCGTGCGTTGGCGAAGTCACTCGGATGCGAATTCACCCGACTGCAGTGCACGCCTGACCTACTGCCCAGCGACATCATCGGTTCCAACGTCTATCGGGCGAACAGTGGCGACTTCGAATTCCGACCTGGGCCTGTTTTCACAAACGTCCTGCTGGCGGATGAAATCAATCGTACAACACCTCGAACTCAGAGTGCGTTGCTGGAAGCGATGAGCGAGCAACAAGTGACGGTTGAAGGAGAAACGCGTCAACTCGCGGCTCCATTCTTCGTGATTGCTACTCAGAATCCGTTTGAGTTTGAAGGGACGTATCCACTGCCGGAAAATCAGCTTGACCGCTTTATGGTTTGCCTCGAAGTAGGCTATCCGGATCAGGCAACCGAACGCGACGTGTTGACACAGCACCGATCGGGCGAACCTGTTGACGGCCTGAATGCAGTGACCGACGGAGCCACCGTCATCCAGCTTCAGAAACAGGTTTCCGAGATTCGAGTTGACGATTCCGTTTCGGATTATCTGCTGTCAATTGTGCATGCGACGCGAGACCATACTGAACTGTCACTGGGCGTGAGTACTCGCGGAGCCTTGACGCTGTACCGCGCGGCGCAGTCACTGGCCCTGGTCAGTGAACGCGACTATGTCATTCCGGATGACATCAAAGAACTGGTTCGGCCAGTTCTCGCTCACCGCATCGTGTGTCGCGGAGCCTTCAGTGACCGACAGACTGACAAGGCGGGGCAGATTCTTGATGGTATTCTGGACTCCACGGCGGTTCCCACCTGAGAGCTGACAACAGACGGCGAGTTAGACATAACAATGAACGGACGTGCAACTGATGCGGAATCTCTGCGCGAATGGGACAATGCTCATGTTTGGCATCCCTTCACACCGATGTCGGCACACCGGCAGGAAGAACCTCCGATCATCGTCGAAGGCGACGGATTTGACCTCATTGATGTTGACGGCGTTCGTTACCTGGATGGCATTTCATCGCTGTGGTGCAACGTTCACGGACATCGTGTTCGGGAGATCGACAATGCAATCCGGCGCCAGCTGGATCGGGTGAGTCATACGACGTTGCTTGGTTTGTCGTCCGATGTGTCCATTCAGCTGGCACGTCGTCTCGTTGAGATCACTCCCGATTCGCTGACCAAGGTGTTCTACTCTGACAGTGGAGCGACCGCCGTCGAAGCGGCTCTCAAGATTGCGTACCAGTACCATCAGCAGAAGACAGCTCAGTCTCAAACTCGCGACCTCTTTGTCTGCGTCGGACAGGCTTATCACGGAGACACCATCGGCAGCGTCAGCGTTGGAGGCATCGACGTATTTCACCGTGTCTATCGTCACATGTTGTTTCCAACCGCCAGCGTTCCGTCTCCTGTCTCGCTCCACGTGCCTGATGGCTACGACAGTGAATCCTGGCTGGCGTTTTGCTTTGACGAAGTCGAACGTGTCGTAAAGGAGAACGCAGCACGCACCGCTGCGGTCGTTATCGAACCGCTGGTCCAGGGAGCCGCCGGAATCCTTGTACATCCTCCCGGCTACCTGGCGCATGTGAGAAGAGTGTGTACGAAGTACGACGTCCCGATGATTGCTGATGAGGTCGCGGTCGGTTTCGGACGAACCGGACGCATGTTTGCGTGCGAGCATGAAGACGTGCAGCCGGACATCATGTGCCTGGCGAAAGGAATCACCGGAGGCGTGCTTCCACTGGCAGCGACGGTCACTACCGCTGAGATCTTCGATGCGTTTCTGGGAGCCCCTTCCGAAGGACGGACGTTCTTTCATGGTCACACATACACTGGAAATCCGTTGGGTTGTGCGGCGGCGCTGGCATCTTTGGACTTGTTCGAGTCGAATCAAGTCCTGCAGAACGTCAACTCAATGGAGGCACTCATCACAGAGCGGCTGCAACCATTGTTACAGCATCCGAACGTCGCTGAAATTCGACAACGCGGCATCATGGTTGGTATCGAGCTCGTCAGGAATCGAGACACCCTGGAACCGTTCTCAGCTGAGTTGCGACTTGGGCATCAGGTCACACTGGCGGCTCGTCGTCGGGGAGTCATCCTGCGACCACTTGGCGATGTCATTGTCCTCATGCCGGCTCCGGCGATGCCATTGCCGCTGGTTGAGCGTTTGTGTGATTGCGCGATTGAGTCGATTGAGGAAGTGATCCGTTCCGTCAGGTAGTTCTGCAATGGTCGCTCCACAGAAGACGACCGGATAGCCTTTCGCCGGAACGGAGCGGGCCAGCTACACCGGTTTGACACAACCCGCAGATCACCAGAAAGAACATTGAGGCACAGAATGACATTCAGAGTCTTGTTAATCGCCGTCTTCTCGTGTGCTTCTGTATGGGCTCAAAGCCCCGATACACCCTTCTTTCAGGAAACGGCAACCTTCTTCACTCAATCCGAGGGCTTCACGCAGAGTGCAGGATTGCCGAGCGACAACATTCTGGCGATCACGCTGAATGATGCCCGCTTCCCGATCGTATCAACCGATCAGGGGATCGCTGTCTTCAACGGACAATCCTGGGACGTCATTCCCTCGCCGGGGTTTACCGCCGTGCAGTTGGCCGCCGGTATGAACGGCATCTTTGCTGCCGGGGAGCGGAAGGTTTCCGTTCTGCAGAAGGGCAACTGGCGCATGCTGCATCGGACGAGTCAGCCAATTTCGCAAATCTCCAGCGTCCCGAAATCAAACACGCTATTGGTTGCCACGCAGACTCAGCTGTGGTCGTTGACTCCAATGTCCTCCGGCAATGCATCCGTCCGGTCGATTGCAAACGTCCCCGAAGGAGTTCTGTCCGTCGCCGGAAGTACGGACGGGGCGATCGCCGTTGGGACACACCACGGTTTGTTTGTTAAATCGCGAAACAGCAATCAGTGGATGATCCAGTTCCCAAAGGATGCGAAGTACCGATGGGCACTGCGAGACGTCAACGCAGTTACCTTCGGTCATCAGGGGCAACTCTGTTTTGGATCTCAACAGGGCGCAGGGATTCGCGATACGTCTGGAAAGTGGCAGCTGGTCACCGGGGCCGAGGGGCTCCCGTGGAATGGGTTTGGAATGGTCACGGCGGGGGCCAACGGGGAGTTCTGGTTTGCGACCGATCGAGGAGCCATTCGATGGGATAAGGAAAGGTTGCGGTACCGGTTCAGCGAAAGATGGACTCCCGACGACCAGATCAATGACATCGCTGTCGATCCTGACGGAACTGCCTGGCTGGCGACTCCGAAAGGGATTAGCCGGATCGCACGACGCCAACTGACACTCCGGGAGAAAGCCCAGTTATTCACTCAGCAGGTTGAAGAACGACACGTTCGAGACGGCTACGTCGCCACCAGTCCGCTGAAGGAAGCATGGAACCCTGCAAGTTTCATTAACGGCATCACAGATAACGATGGGCTGTACACTTCAATGTACGGGGCCGCAAAAGCGTTCGAGTTCGCGGCAACGGGAGATGAAGAAGCAGGTCGACTGGCGCGCCGCAGTTTCGAGTCCTGCAAACGGCTCGTTGATATCACCGGAAACGGATTTGTGGCGCGCGTCATCATACCGGTCGACTGGCACGAAGACGTGAATGCTGAGTACGGCGAGGAGTACAACCACAAGCGCCGGGTAAAGGATCCTCACTGGAAGCTGATTACACCGAGGTTTCCACTCAGTAAGGACGGCATGTACCGCTACAAGGTCGACACCAGCTCCGACGAACTGGCAGGGCACTACTTCTTCTATCCGATCTACTACGATCTCGTGGCAAATACCGAAGAGGAGAAACAAGAAGTTCGTGACGTCATGCGAAGCATGACAGATCACCTCATCGAGAACGGTTTTCTGCTGCGGGACCACGATGGCGAACCGACTCGCTGGGGTGATTTTTCCCCCGAGTATCTGAATTCCATGCGAGGTTGGGCTCAGCGCGGACTCAACTCCATGATGATGCTCTCGTTCCTGCGAGCAGCGGAACACGTCACCGGTGACGTTAAGTACTCCGAGGTGTTCGACCAACTTTGCGCCGAACACAAGTACGATTTTCTGGCGATGAAGTCGAAGACATACTTTCCTCCGGAAGATGTTGTTCCGTGGGACAACAATCTGTGTTTGATGAGTTGGTACAACCTGGTTCGCTATGAAAAGGATCCGGAACGAGTCATCGCGTGGCGGCTCAGCATGGAGCACGCGTGGCTGCACATCAGTAAGCAGAAGAGTGCCTTCTGGAACTTCCTGTACAAGGCCTGTGCAGAGCATGTGGAAGAACTGGCGAAGACGGACTTCTTGAAAGGAGCGTACCCCGAATTCCCAACCTACGCCGATCACACAGTGGCTCACTTTCGCAGCTCCGAAGCACATATGCTGGATTCGATGGAAATGCTGCGCAACATGCCGATGAATCTCATCAACGTGCTGATGGACAACACACATCGACTGGATGTGCACTTTGACAACACTCCGGGATCGCAGGAAACCTGGATCGATCGACGCGGCCAGTATGGATGGCATTACGATGGTCGCGCTCTACCGATTGATGAACGCGGGCATGTTCGCATCGACCGCGACGCCTTCGACCTGCGACTGAAGGAAGGTGACGGCAAGGGAAACCACGAACAGGAAGGTACATTCTACCTGCTGCCGTACTATCTGGGCCTGTATCACGGGTTTATTGAGTAGTCCCGCAACTCGAATGCTCAGCATCTGTACAACATTTCGCACGAAATTGTTGATCGGACGTCTACCGCCAGGCGTTGGTCTGAGAGAGCACACTCGAGGAACCATGCACGGAAGAGATCAGTGACATCAGCAGGCAATCCCTTTCGTCCACTCACGACGGTCATGAGTTCGCGCGAATCCGATGACGCGATGTACGTCGAAAAACTGCGGAAGACGGTTCGGCAGTGGGACCGCTGGCGGTGGTGGCTGGTCGCATTCCATGCCGTGATATTCAGTCTTCTTGTCGTGTCTATTTGCTGTATCTTCTCGCAGTTGCAACAAGATCTGAATTCATTTGGGATCCTTCCGCAGTACACAAGTGCGATTTCAGGTATTGTGTTCTCGATCGGACTGAAGTCAGGCTTCTGGTTTTGCACGGCAATCCAATGCCTTGTCACCGGGCTTTCAGGAATGCGAAAGGAACAGATGCTGCTCGAACTCTACGATGAAAAGCACCGACCGTTCATTTCGCCGGTATCGAACGACTGAACAACCCTGCGGCGTTTTCTGCGTTGAATTGGCAATTCGTTGTTGCAATTCCGTAGTCAAACATAGCTCCTCAGTGGCAGAATAGAGCCCTTCACCCTGTCGAGGAGTTTCCGGTGTTGTGGCGATTGCTGCTGGTTGTATTCATCCTGCCCTGCCCGGCAGCATGCGCTGTGGGTGATGAGTCAGCCGATGTTGAATTCTTCGAGTCGAAGGTTCGGCCGCTTCTCATCGATCATTGCATTGCCTGCCATGGACCGGATGCTCAGGAAGGCGGACTCCGTCTTGATTCGCGACACGGCTGGGAAACCGGAGGCGAGACGGGCACGGCGATCGTACCGGGGAACGTCGCCGACAGTCTGCTCATCAAGGCGATTCGATACGCAGACAAGGATCTGCAGATGCCACCTGACGAACCGCTTCCGCCAGACGCGGTCGCCATCCTGTCGGAGTGGATAAGAAGAGGTGCCGTTGATCCGCGAGACGATGTTCCTGACAAAACGAACACTATCGATAGCACGTGGGCAGACGAATTCAGACAGCGACTCGACTGGTGGAGTCTTCAGCCGCTGCGACCGATCGATCCGCCAAATGTCTCCGATTCGCTCGAGCCGATTGATTGCTTTCTTCAGGCGAAACGCGACGAAGCCGGATTGAACGCTGCGGAACCAGCGTCACCTGATGTCCTCCTGCGCCGTTTGTCGATTGTCCTGACCGGTCTGCCGGCAACCGTGGTTCAACGGAGTCAGTTCATGAGTGACTGGCAGGCTGATCCTCATGCCGCGTATGAAGCACTGGTCGATCGGCTTCTGACTTCGCCTCACTTTGGCGAACGGTTTGCTCGGCACTGGATGGATGTTGTCCGCTACACCGACACGTATGGTTATGAGTGGGATATGCCGGCAAAAGGGTCCTGGGAGTACCGCGACTACGTGGTTCGAGCGTTCAATGACGACGTTGGTTATGACCAACTCATTCGTGAACAAATCGCCGGAGATCTGCTGCCGCAACCGCGGGTCAACCAGGAGGAAGGACTCAACGAAAGCATGATCGGCCCGATGTTCTTTCATCTGGGCGAACACCGGCACGGCAGTAGTCTCGATTTCAACGGTATTCATCAGGAAATGATTGATAACAAAATTGATGCATTCTCAAAGACGTTTCTTGGAATAACGGTCGCCTGCGCTCGGTGCCACGACCACAAGATCGATGCCGTATCCCAGCAAGACTACTACGCTCTCGCAGGAGTCTTCATGACGCCTCGCTGGACGAGCCGACCGATTGATTCGGAGAGGAAATATGAATCCGAGATCTCGGAGCTAAAGCAGCAACGGAAGGTCATCTGGCAGGAACTGCAGCGATACTGGGACGAGCAGGTCAGGGAGGGCCTGTTCGAATCGCCGGAGTTCAGGGCGAAACTGATTTCGGTAGCGGGCAGTGGCCTGGACGATCCCGGCTACCACGTCAGCCAATTGCTGGAACCTAAGGAACCACAGGCAGTCATAGACTGCTGGAAGGAGCTGGCGAACAAGTGGACCGTAGTTCATAACAAACGACGTCAACACAATATTGGATTCACGGTGTTGACTGACTTCGCAGAGGAAGGTTTTCCGGACGACTGGGTGACAGATGGTGCAGGGATCGCACATGGCCACGTGCGCGACGGTACTCCTCTCATTGCTCTTCAGGGGGACACGATCGTCGCTGAAGTTCTTCACCGCGGATACCATACACACGCATTGTCTCCGAAGCTGCCAGGTGCGGTTCGCGTGCCGGATGCTGCTCAGATTCCTCACTCAAATATCCGAGTGAACATTCGAGGTGGCGAGTGGGCAGGGAGCATTGCTGTTCCACAGAACGCTTTCCTGAGTGAAGGACCGGTGTTTTTCGATCCCGACAAACCCGCAGCCTGGACAGCGATAGCCGCTCATCAGAATAGAAATGGCGTCACCCGCGTCTGCACGGAATTCGCGACGGCCTCCCTGCATCCCAACTTTCCTCCTCGAACGGGCGTCGCAAGATCGGGTGATTTCAAGCTCCCGGATGAAGACGAAGGCTTCGACAAACGCAGCTGGTTCAGCATCACAGGAATCGTCGCCAGTGACACCGGTGCGTCTCCACTGGATCCCCTGGCAGAGTTTGCAGCACTTTACGAAGGTCGCCAACCGGCCAACCAGAAGGAGGCCGCGCAACGAGTTGCCGAATGGCTGGCCGGAACGGTGAGACGATGGTCGAGTGGCGATTCGACAGTTGGAGATGTCCGAATCATCAACTGGCTTCTGAAGAACAACCTGTTACCGAACAGTCTGGTCGCAGTGCCTGACGTCGCACAACACCTGAAGGAATACCGGAACATCGAAGCCCGAATTGGTTTCCCTCGCAGCGCCAACAGCATGGACGAACGCGGTGTGGACCCGATGGATTACCGACTGAACCTGCGAGGAGATGTTCATCGGGAAGGCCCTGCCATCCGACGCAACTTTCTGCAGGCGTTTGGTGAAGGACATGACGTTGCGTTGGCTGAAGGCAGTGGGCGACTGGAACTGGCCGAGTATCTGGCAAGTGGCCGCAACCCTCAGGCAGCTCGTGTCTACGTGAACCGCGTCTGGCACTGGCTGTTCGGCACGGGCATTGTCGCAACACCGAACGATTTCGGTCGACTGGGAAGCCCGCCATCTCATCCTGAGTTACTGGACTGGCTGGCGGTGCAGTTCATGTGCGATGATTGGTCGACAAAGCAACTCGTTCGGCGGATTGTGCTGAGTGATGCTTTTCGGCAATCGGGACGCGTCACAGAGGCCGCACTTGAAACGGATCCAGGCAACCGACTCCTGCATCACTACCCCACAAGACGACTCGAAGCGGAAGCTATCCGCGACGCGATGCTCCTCGTATCGGGTCGCCTCGATGCAACGCTCTATGGCAGACCGATCAACCCCTACCGCCGTACGGAGGACGCCGCAAAACGGCTCTTCTCGGGGCCACTCGACAGCAACGGCAGGCGGTCGTTGTATCTGGAAATGTCCATCATGCAGCCTCCGGAGTTCCTGGTCGGCTTCAATCTACCGGAACTCAAACAGTCGACAGGACGGCGAGATGTCACAAACGTCCCGTCTCAGGCACTGGTACTGTTAAATGACCCTTTTGTTCGTACACTGGCGGAACACTGGGCCACTCAACTAAGCGCTGGAAATGTAATAAGCCCCGAAGCAACCATACAGCACATGTTTCAGTCGGCGTATGGACGTGACGCGACGAACTCTGAACAGCGTCGATGGACAGCAGCGCTGCGAGAGACCAGTCTGGCTGACATTGCTCATTCGATTTTCAACACCAAGGAGTTTATCTACTACCGATGAACGCGACGGCTGACATGACGAAGCTGTTTCAAACTACGCCGCCCCTTAGTCGCCGCGGTGTGCTTCGCAGCGCATCTGCAGGATTTGGTTGGTTGGCGTTCCAGTCGCTGATGAATCGTGCGGAAGCGAACCTGCATCATCTCGCCCATGCCAGGAACGTGATCTTCTGTTTCATGGATGGTGGGCCGAGCCACGTCGACACTTTCGATCCGAAACCCGATCTGAAGAAACACGAAGGAAAGCCGATCGGTGAGTCTGCCGTATCACGGCGATCCCAGTCAGCGGCCAGTCGAGTATGGCTCGGGAGTCCATGGAGATTTCGGCAGCGAGGGGAATGCGGACTTTGGGTCAGCGACCTGTTTCCCCACATCGCGGGAGTCGCTGACGACATCTGCGTTGTGCGATCACTCATCGGAGAACTTCCTCTGCACGGTCAGCAGAATCTCCTGCTGCATACAGGCCGAATCCTCGGTCAGGCTCCGAGTCTGGGAGCGTGGGTTTCTTACGGGTTAGGAACCGAGAACCACAACCTCCCTGGCTACGTCGTCCTGAATAACGACTGGGTGCCAAATGGTGGTCTGGAGAACTTTGGCAGCTCCTGGCTTCCTGCCTCTCATCAGGCCACTATGGTTCGGGCAAAAGGGGAACCGGTCGACAATATCTCGGCGGCGGATCCGCACCACGTGCAACGTCGCAAGCTGGAACTAATCGCAAAACAGGATGCCGAATTCGCAGCTCAGGTTTCCGAAGGCGAAGCAATCGAAAGCGCGATTGCAAACTACGAAACAGCATTTCGGATGCAGAGCACGGTGCCGGAGATAGCCGACATCTCAAAGGAACCATCACATATCCAGGAACTCTATGGAGTTAGTTCAGAGGACGAGCATCAGCAGTACTATGCGACACAGACGCTGAGAGCTCGGCGTATGGTTGAATCCGGAGTACGGTTTGTTGAGATCACCTGTCCGAGTTTTGACGGAAACAACTCACCGTGGGATCAGCACAGCAAGCTGAAGGCGAACCACGAAAAGAATGCTCGAATCACTGACCAGTCGGTTGCCGCACTAATCACGGATCTGAAGCAGCGCGGCCTGCTGGACGAAACGATCGTGTTGTGGGCCGGGGAAATGGGACGCACTCCTCACACGCCGGCGGTCAAAGCCGGTGCCGGAAGAGACCATCATGTGGATGGATACACGATCTTCATGGCTGGCGGAGGTTTCAAAGGCGGAATCACGTACGGGGAAACCGATGAGTTCGGGAATTCAGTGATAGAAAATGCCACCAGTATTCACGACATTCACGCAACCGTCCTGCACCAGATGGGTGTCAACCACGAACGTCTCACATTTCGCTACGGCGGGCGCGACCATCGCCTCACGGATGTCCATGGCCGCGTTCTCAGCGAACTGCTCGGTTAGTGCAGTTGCGACACGTGCTCGTCTTCCCTGCCATGTGATCTGCCTCAGAATTTCGCCGTATTCTTTTGTAGGCTCCCGTTGCCTTTACTATGGTGGTTCTGCATGAGCCCCGAGCGAGCGGTCTCGATCGTTCCTCCAGAACAACAGGTCCATTTTGATGAACACTTCACCGACCAGCAGAGTTGAAACCAGCCTCGTCACAGCCATTGGACTCGTCGCTTGCTGCGTGCTGCCGGTGCAGGCGGACGAGTCGGCACCTCCGCTTCCAATCAGCGTTGGTCACTATGATCAGCAGGTCCAGGTGGCGTATACGACCGCGAATGGGCTACCGTCGAATGATGTCTTCCGATTGTCACGATCCGCAGATGGCGGAATCGTCGCAGATACCAGTGCTGGCTCCGCGCGCTTTGATGGATCAGACTGGACAGTCCTGGCAGTGGTGGGTGACAGGAGTTCACTGTGGTACGACTCCCTGAAAGAGTACGTCGACAGCCCTGACGACGTGCGTTCCATCGCGAAACGCGACGGCGAAGTTGCTGTTGCAGCTGAAGGAGGACTGTTCCTCGGCGATGGTACCAAGTGGAAGATGGTGCTTCCGCGAGACGGTAGCAGGCGATGGGCTCCCATTGATGTTCGAGCCGTCGTCTACGACACCGACGGCCACTTGTGGTTTGCCTGTCCTCAGGGTGTTGGAGTTCGTCAAGCAGCCGATGAATGGACATTGCTTACCGGCGCGGACGGATTGCCGTTCAATGACTTCACCTGTATGGCAGCCGGGCCGAAAGGCGTTTGGTTCGGGACAACCAATGGAGCGATCCGATACTCGAAAGGAATCTGGGAGTTCCGTCAGGGACGCCGCTGGCTGCTGGACAATCACGTGCGGGACATCGCCATCGACGATCGTGGCAACGCGTGGATCGCCACGGCAAATGGAGTGTCGTGCATTGAACTTCGCAGCATGACTCTCGCGGAGAAGGCGAAGTTCTATGAACAGGAAATTGAGAAGTATCATCGTCGCACCGAATATGGGTACGTCAACCCCGCCGATCTGTCGGTGTCTGGTGATAAGGACACTGCTGTTCCTCATTACTCAGACAACGACGGATTCAACACCGGGCTTTACCTCGGCGCGATGTGCATGGCGTGGGCGTCTACGAATGACGAACAATACCGCAACCATGCAAAGAACTCGTTCCGGGCACTCGCTTTTCTGAGTGAAGTCACACAGGGCGGCCCGCATGCGGCTCCAAAGGGGTTCATCGCCCGCAACATCATTCCCACGGACGGTCCGGATCCCAATGAACTCTATGATCTGGATTATGACATCGGGCGAAACAAACGAGACGCATTGTGGAAAATCATAAGCCCACGGGTACCCATTGATGCATCCGGCGAATGGTACTGGAAATGTGATTCGAGTTCGGATGAACTCGACGGACACTTCTTCGGCTGTGCGACCTACTTCGACCACGTCTGCGAATCCGAAGCACAGAAAAAAGAAGTTCGAACCGTCGTTCGGCGCATCATCGATCACATTCTGGAACACGGGTTCAATCTGGTGGATCACGATGGAAAACCCACTCGCTGGGCCCATTTTTCTCCGGATGACCTCAACCGCAACTCCGCGTGGTGTGCCGAACGAGGACTCAACAGCTACAGCATCCTGACATATCTGTCGATTGCTCACCATATCACAAGCGACCAAAAGTATCGGGACGTCTTTGAGACACTGGCGCTGGATCATGGCTACGGCATGAACGGGATGACTCAGCCGCGGCTGCAGGAAGGCCCGGATTCGCCCGGACATCAGCCGGACGACAACATGGCCTTTATGAACTACTACCATTTGATCCGCTATGAGACCGATCCAAAGCTGCTGAACATGTTTCAGTATGCTCTTCGTACGCACTGGATGTACGAACGAGCTGAACGGAATTCGTTCACCAACTTCATCTACGCCGCCTGCGCCCTTGGCCAGACGCGGAAGGACCACTGGCGAGAAACGGATTTGTCTCCTCCGGCGGAGTGCTTCGAAGGCGCAGTGGATACATTGAAACGCTATCCGCTGGATCTCATCGAATGGCCCATGTCCAACGCTCATCGCATCGATCTTGTTCCGATGGGCGGTCACGGTGGACACGCCGGTGATATCGGACACCGCGTGGATGGTTTTGTGTTTCCAATTGACGAACGACAGGAAACGTACTGGGACTGGAATCCGTGGAAGCTCACATCCGGAGGCAACGGAACGCGGCTTCGTCCGGGATTCCACTACCTGCTGGCCTACTACATGGGCCGAGCACACGGGTTCATTGCTGAGTAGGTCGCGTTGACTGTCAACGAGTCATGACGCCGAATGATTGTCAAACGCTGCCCGTGTCCATGGCTGACATTCTGTGAAGTTCGGCATCAGCATAGCGCCTCTTTATCGTTGGCAGGATAAGTCCTGTTGTCCCGGAACATACGATACCCGTGAGCAGCAGCGGAAAATAGATGTAGTAGGGCTGAGTGGTCACAAGTGCGACGATGCCGACTCCAAGGCAGATCAAGCCAAAAACAAGCACACTCCAGCCGATACCGATCACAGTGGTTCTGGCTTGACCCATTCCGCTAAGAATCCCAATCATCGCACCAAGAATTCCGAGGACTGCTCCCGCAATACCTCCCACCAATCCGCTTGTCCGCATGCTCCACCATGCACCGGGAGGTGTGACTGCAGCGTTCAGTTCACCTGCATCCATTTCAAGGACACTCAGTGGGCCTATCCAGACCTTTCCGGCGGCTGGCAGGATGAGATTGATTTCCAGCTTTGTCGGAACGCCGTGTTCTTCACTGCTCTGAAACGGCAGATCGAACTCACGTGGCCCCGATGTTCCGTGGATGGTGCTCATCGGACCAGCGTCCGACATCGTTCGCGTGAAGAATTGTCCGCCATCAGGAAAGTGGCTCCACAGTTCCAAATGCCCCGGTTGTTCCACATCCTCGTAGCGAATGGTTCCTCGAACAGAGTAGTGGAACGTCGAAATACCGGTCGGTTGCAGCGTCGCGATGGTTGTTCGCAGCGGCCTGTCTGCTTCATTCGCAATCAATAGTTCTTCTTCGCCTTCTGTGGCGACAACCTGCCCGATGTTCGCTTGGTCCGTAGCAGACCAGCGAATGGTGGTTACGTGCTCTTCCGCAATAGCAGCACCTACTGTTGCGAAGATGGCGATGGAGAGCCTAAGCAGGTTTCGATTCTTCATCTGATTCGGCCTGTTCTTTGAGATGCGCTGCGAGCAGCAGCCTGAACGTTTCGTGACTGAGCTTCTGATCTGCGAATTGAGCGCGCAATAGACGTTCAAAGTCGGACACATGAGCCGCCTGCTCCACTGCTTCGATCTTGGCAATTAGCCTGTCCAGCCTTAGTCGAATCGTTGGATAGGTCACGCCGTACTCTTGTGCGACCTGCTTGAGTGACCCGGATGCGAGCACAAACCGCCGCACAAACGCCAGATCCTCATCACCCAGGAAGTCGATCCAGACTCGTCCTGACACGAATATTCCTCAACTGGACATTAATATTATTGAACTCGCTCGAAGCCTAGGGCTACGTAATGTGAAAGTCAATATTCGTTATGTAAAACATCGGCGGACAATTGAAAGTGTGACGTGTAGGACTATCGTGCCGCTGATCGAATCGTTACACCGCCTGACACACATTCATCTTACTCCACGAGAATCAGGAGCGCTTCTTGCAGCAGAGCTCAATCAGTTACACCGAACACGACCAGCAGATTTGGGACGAAGAGCTTGCCAGCTTCGTTCCGGATCGCGTTTTTGATGCGCACATCCACCTGTTCAATCCAGAGCATGTTGGTTCCCCCGAGGAGTGTCACTGGACTTACGCTGACCGCAACACGATTCAGACGTGGGCCAGTCGACTCTATCCAGGTCGTGAAACGCATTTCCTCGTACTAGGCACACCTGTGGCTGACATTGATGTGTCAGCGCACAATTCCTGGTCGATTGCCCAGGTCCAGCAGGATTCTCAGTCACGTCTCAATCGCCTCGTCACGCCGTCATGTACCGCCGAAGAAATCAGACAGGATGTGGCTCGACGAGCTGTCATCGGCCTGAAGCCCTACCGCATCTTCTCGGTTACGGGTGATATTCAGCAGTGCGATATTCCGGATTTCCTCACACACGAACAACTGGAGGTCGCCGATGAACTGGGACTATGGGTCACCATGCACTTGTCCCGTTTTCATGGATGCGCGGATGAGCACAACCTGAGAGATCTGACGGAGTTTACGACTCAGCGTTACCCGAACATCAAATGGATTTTGGCTCACTGTGCCCGCAGTTTCACTTATTGGCCGATTCGCGAAGCCATCGGACGGTTAAAGGAACTGCCGAACATCTGGTACGACGTTTCGGCGGTCACAGACATTCGTCCAATGATCACATTGTTCCAGGAAGAACAATCAGACCGCATTCTGTATGGTTCAGACGGAGTGGACGCCACGTACTTTCCAGGCAAGTACGCAACGCTCGGACGTTCGTGGCAAACGTTGAATGTGTCCGATATGCCGCTGCAGTTTCCTCACTGCGATGGGCGCCCGGTACTGGCGATTTACGAACAGTTGCTCTGCATGAAACAGGCGGCTGAGATTGTCGGACTGACGGCAGGTGACATTGATCGCATCTTCTGGAAGAACGCGACCAGTCTGTTCGGGATCGAGTTCGGCGCCACTTCCGACTCGAAGCGATCCTGAGATGCCCGTCGAAAATCACGACCTGAACTGTGATATTCTGGTTGCTGGTGGAGGGGCCGCAGGCGTTCCGTGCGCTCTGGCCGCTGCCAGATGTGGTGCCAATGTCGTTCTGGTGCAGGATCGGCCAGTATTGGGAGGAAACGCGTCCAGCGAGGTTCGGATGCATATTGTCGGTGCCAATGCAACCGGTGGCTTTGATCGGGGTGTCGAACTGGAGACAGAAGCCCGCGAAGGTGGCATCATCGAGGAGATCCGGCTCGACAACTGTGTGCTGAATCCTCAGCGCTCTGCATCGATGTTTGATCTGATTCTGTATGACAAGTGTCGTTCCGAACCCCACCTGACTCTGCTGCTGAACACCTTTGTGACAGGAGCGACTACGGTAGAGGGACGCATTGACCACGCTGTTGCCGAACGTCCCGGCACCGAAGACCAATTCCGAATCTTTGCGAAGGTCTTCATCGACTGCACGGGCGATGGACGACTCGGTGCGGAAGCGGGCGCCCGGTTCATGGAAGGCCGAGAAGATCGTGTGGTCTTCGGAGAATCACTGGCTCAGGAGGAAGCTGACAACCGAAGACTCGGGTCCACGATCCTGATTCAGGCGAGGAAGCACGAACAGCCCATGCCGTTTAAGGCTCCGAAATGGGCCAGGCAGTTCTCTCGCGACGATCTCAAATTGCGACTGTACGCAACACCCGGAGAGGAAGAACCCACTCACGAGTACGGATACTGGTGGGCCGAATGGGGAGGCACGCTGGATACGATCAAGGATAACGAACTCATTCGTGATGAACTTCTCGCAGTGGCTTTGGGAATCTGGGATCACGTGAAGAACGGGCCGCCGGAGACACGAGACTCGCAAGCGAACTCCAACGCCGAAAACTGGGCACTCGACTGGATTGGTTTTCTTCCCGGCAAACGTGAAAGCCGACGTTTTGTGGGACAGCATGTGCTGACTCAGCAGGATCTCATGACATCGCGAACCTTTCACGATGCCATCGCCTACGGAGGCTGGTCACTGGATCTGCATCCACCGGCCGGCATTGATGTTCCTGACGAAGAACCCTGCATTCAGCATCCGATACCTCACCTCTACGACATTCCACTGCGAGCGTGCATTTCCAGAACGATTCCGAACCTGATGTTTGCCGGACGCAACATGTCGGCAACTCATGTTGCATTCTCCTCGACTCGAGTCATGGCCACCTGTGCCGTTGTTGGACAGGGAGTTGGCACAGCAGCGGCACACGCTTCTCATTTCGGCCTGCCGGTACAGGGACTCGCTGACAATGTTACAGCGATCGGAGCCATCCAGCAGTGTCTGCTGCGCGAAGATGCGTTTCTGATTGGTCACACTGCGAATCATCCACGCAATGTTGCCCGGCTCGCAGTCATCACTGCATCGAGTGAGCAGGCGACTGGGGACGCGACTAATGTTGTTTCGGGAATCACACGGTCGGTTCACGGTTCGCGTGGTGCACCGGTTGCGCGCAGAGAATTGGGATCGCATCGGTGGATGTCGGCTCCTGAAGATGGGCTGCCAGCGTGGCTGAAGTTTACCTGGGACGTTCCAGTCGTCGTGGAAGAGGTTCAACTGATCCTGGACACCGGCCTGCATCGTCACCTGACGTTGAGTCACCACGACGGATACGCAAGTCAGATGAAGTGGGGTGTGGCCCAACCGGAAACTGTTGCAGATTACCGGATTGATGTTCAGCAGAAAGTTGATGGAAAGCCGGACAGGTGGAAGCCGGTTGTTGACGTCACGCACAACTACCAGCGTTTGCGAAGACATCCGGTTGCGCATTCCACTCCTGTCGTCGCGTTGCGAGTGAACGTGACGCGAACCAACGGCCTGGATCATGCTCGCATTGTCGAGGTAAGTATCACTGGCAGGTTGATGGCGACGAGTGGTGGCGTTACTTCAGTCGTTTCCTGTCAACTCAGGTCAGACAAGGTGCAAAGTTCTTCAACCACCACGGATGAACCGGGCAACTGACTTGATCCACCGATCGCGGGATGTGATGCTGCATGCCTTTCACCTTTTGCTCTGTTCGTGGCCTGATCATGTCTGTGACTCGTATTCTGCTGATCTTACTTCTTTCCTGCAGTGGCACGATGTGTTATGCGGAAGAAGGTGATCCGGCCCCACGAGCCAGTGGCCTGGCGACAATTGACTGGGTCATCATCGTCCTCTACGCCGCTGCGACGATCGGCCTGGGCTGGTATTACTCCCGTCGCCAAAGCTCGACCGAAGAGTATTTCGTCGGCAGTGGCAACATGAATCCGGCTCTGATTGGTGTGTCGTTGTTCGCGTCGCTCCTCAGCACCATCACCTATCTTTCGATCCCGGGTGAAACGATCGGCAAAGGTCCGGTCTATCTGGCCAACTATATCTCTTATCCGTTCATCTTCGTGGTGGTCGGTTATGTGCTCTTGCCAGTGTACATGAGGCAGCGAGTCACCAGTGCCTATGAACTTCTCGAAGTGCGCCTCGGTGTTTCCATTCGCTTGCTGGGCGCGTCGATGTTTCTGCTGTTGCGTCTTGTGTGGATGTCGATTCTCACGTTCCTGACCTCTATGGCCATTGTCGAAATGACGGGACTGCCGGATAGCTACATACCGGCTGTCATCGTGGTGACGGGAGCAATCGCCATCACGTACGCTTCGATCGGTGGGCTCCGAGCTGTCGTTATCACAGATTTAATGCAGACAATCCTGCTGTACGGAGGCGCGCTACTGACTATCGGAATCGTGACGTATCAGATGGGGGGATTTGGATGGTTTCCAACAGAATGGAATGACTCCTGGGACACTCAGCCGGTATTCAGTCTCGATCCATCGGTACGAGTGACTCTTGTTGGAACATTCGTTTCCGTGTTTCTGTGGACCGTTTGTACGTCCGGCGGCGATCAGGTTTCCGTTCAGCGATTTATGTCGACGACAGACACCAAGGCGGCGCGGCGGGCCGTTGGCATTCAGCTGGTGGTGAGTACGATCGTCGGAATCACACTGGGTCTCGCCGGTTTCGCGCTGCTCGGATACTTTCAGGCTCACCCGGAAGCAATGCCCGGCGATTTCATGATTGGCAAAGCAGGCGAGACACTTTCACCTGCCGTTGCACTGAAAGCGAATGCGGACCAGGCGTTTCCTCGATTCATCGCGTTTGGGCTTCCTCCGGTCGTTTCCGGGCTGGTGCTTTCCGGTTTGTTTGCGGCGGCAATGTCGAGTATCGATTCCGGTGTGAATTCCATCACGGCCGTTGTCTCGAGCGACTTTGTTGGTCGACTTGGAAGACCATCGTCCAGCGAACAGCCGAATGTGCGGACCGCTCGCATCCTTGCGGTCGTGATTGGCATCATTGTTGTCATTCTCGGGTCGCTGTTTAGCCAGCTGGAGAATCAGGATAACATCACGGCACTCACCAGTAAGACTGTCAACCTGCTGACGGTCCCCATCTTTTGTCTGTTCTTCTTCGCGCTGTTTGTGCCGTTCGCAAGCACCACGGGAGTGTGGATTGGCGCCGTGTTTGGAATCATCACGGCTGCTGCGGTCGCGTTCTCCGGTCCCCTCGTCCTGCAGATGCATACAATGTGGGGTGTCGACCCGACGGCGTTCGGCACAATGGTGGTCGAGACGGTCAATGAGACGACAGGCAGAACAAGCCGCCACTGCCCCGATCCTGTCAGCTTTCAGTGGATCTCATCGCTGGCCCTGATCGTGAATGTAGCTACAGGCTGCATTGGCAGTCTGATCTTCCCACGTTCCGCAAAAGGCAAGCCGGACGCTCCCCCATCCGCATGAAGGCCGGTAGACTGGCAAGGCGTTCCTTTGTCGGCCGTCGTGATTGAGAGTGCCATGAGAAAAAGCAAGACCCTGTCTCGTCTACGAAACAACGAGACCGTACGAATGTGCTGTCTGGGCCACTACATCCCGGCCTTTGTGAAGCACGCGGCCCATTTCGGTTTCGATTGCATCTGGTTGGATCTGGAACATCGCAACTGGAATCCGCGCGACGTTCAGTCCATCCTCGCGTTCGGCCACCTGTTCGATATCGACATCATGCTGCGGCCGCCCACGCTGGAGAAGACAGCCCTTTATCGGTACCTGGAAGACGGTGCCACAGGCCTGATGATTCCGCATGTCAACACGCCGGAGAAAGCCAGGAAGCTTGTGGATGCCGTGAAGTTTCCTCCCCTGGGCGACCGCGGCCTGGATTCCGCCGGACTGGATGCGGACTTCTATGTGCATGGATCGGAGGACTACCTCGCTGCAGTGAACGACGAAACATTTCTGGTCGTGCAAAGTGAAACACCGGAAGCGATTTCTAACGCAGATGAAATCGCGGGGGTGAAAGGAGTCGACGCAATCTTTGTCGGACCGGGAGATCTCACCCTGCGACTGAAGTATGACCAGACCGGTCTGACTCTTGAGAAGGCGATTGAAACTGTCGCTGCAGCCTGCAAAAAACACGGGACTGCCTGGGGGATTCCCACTTCGTGCGCTGACGATTTGGCAAAAAGGATTTCTCAGGGAGGGCAACTGCTGGTTCGCGGTGGAGATTTCGGAGCAATGATGAGCTTCCTGGAAGAGGCCTCCGGTGCCTTTGATGCCGCCATCGCGAAGGGCTAACGATGGACCTTTCCGGAAAGATTGCTCTCGTCACCGGAGCCGGACGTGGAATCGGCAAAGCCTGCGCAATTGAACTGGCTCAGCGCGGTGCGGATGTCGTCATCAATGATCGTCCCGGGAGCGAACTACTGGAGCCCACAGCTGCCGAAGTGCGATCTACCGGACGGGCCTGCCATGCCATTGAAGCGGATGTGTTCTCACGCGATGGCTGCAAACAGCTGGTGGCAGAATCGATTTCTGCAGTCGAACAAATCGACATCTTTGTCAGCAACCCGGCCTACAGCCGAATGATCCCGTTCCTTGACTATCCCCCGGACGAGTTCGAGCGGACAGTTGCCGCCACCCTCACCAGCGGTTTTCACATGTCGCAGCTGGTGGCTCGACAGATGGTCGAAGCAGACAAAGGCGGGCGTATTATTTTCATCAGCAGTGTTCAGGCCGAACGTCCTTACTCACTCTCCTGTGCTTACGGCCCAGCGAAAGCGGGACTCAACCTGCTCATGCAGACTATCGCCGTGGAGTTGGCTCCGCACAGAATCAATGTGAATGCCATCGAACCCGGATGGATTGACACTCCGGGCGAACACATCACCTTTACTGACGAACAGATTGAGAAGGAAGGTCGGAAACTGCCACTCGGACGCCTGGGTCAGCCCCATGAAATCGCCAAAGCGGCCGCGTTTCTGGCATCAAGCGATGCGGACTACATCAGCGGTTCCATCCTGGCCGTCGATGGCTTGTTTCGATTCCAGGACTGCCTGGAAAGAGTGTGATTGATTCCATGCAGCATCAGTGCGTCACCGGACAGGGCGAAGGGCCGCATTTGCTCATTACGGGCGGCGTGCATGGTGATGAATTTGAACCGATCGCTGCGATCCGGCGTCTGGTGAATTTGGTCTCCGACGAATCATCACTTTCATTCGTCGGCAAACTGACATTCGTCCCGATTGTCAACGAATCGGCGTTCCTCCGTGGCCACCGTTGTGGTGACGATGGGCTTGATCTGGCGCGAACATGTCCGGGACGGATCGATGGTTCAGTCACAGAGCGAACAGCGCACATCCTGAGTCAACTGATCCGGTCCTGTGACTACTACATCGACCTGCATACTGGAGGAACGACACTCAATGTGTTTCCGCTCGCCGGGTACATGCTGCATCCCAACAGGCAAATCCTCGATCAACAACGCCAAATGGCGACGGCGTTCAATCTGCCAGTCGTTTGGGGAACATCGGCCGCCCATCACGGTCGGTCTCTGTCTGTCGCGAGAGATGCCGGCATTCCAGCGATCTATTGCGAACACGGTGGTTCAGGCGTCTGTACGGATGAAGGCGTCACAGCGTACGTCGATGGTTGCCTGAATGTGATGCGACTCATCGGCATGATGTCCGGGGAGGCACCGGACCATGAAGTGCGATATGTCGTCGAAGACGACGGCGATGGTTCCGGCCACATGCAGGTTTGTCACCCATCACCAGTCGATGGATACTTCCAATCGGCGGTAACGATTGGGGATTCCATCGAGAAGGGAAGTCTTCTCGGCACAGTGACCGAACTGGCGACCGGCAACCCACATGACGTTAAGGCTGAACATACTGGGATCGTCATCGTGCTCAGGACGTTTCCGGGCGTGCGCGCCAACGATTCGCTGGGCGTTGTCCTTGATCTCAGTCTTGCAGTATCTCAACAACCAGGTGAATCAATATGAGTCTTTGGAAGTACGCAGACTGGATCACTCCGGTGGACATCGCCCATCGCGTGTCGCTGGGCGAAGGAGACACTCCACTGGTTCGTTCTCGCAGAATCGGACCAGCCGCCGGTCTCGACAATCTGTTCTTTAAACTCGAAGGAACGAACCCCACAGGTTCGTTCAAGGATCGATTCGCGGCTGTTGCGATCTCACACATGCAGCAGACTGGTGCCACTGAGTGCATCGCGACATCCAGTGGAAACACGGGGGCCGCATTGGCCGCCTATTGTGCCGCGGCCGGCGTTCGGTGCCGCATAGCAATTGTCGAACCAGCACCTCTCGGCAAGTTGTCTCAGATGCTGGCCTACGGTGCGGACATCTTCAAGGTTCGGCAATTTGGCCTGGATCCGAACATCGATCGGCGCACGTTCTACGGGTTGAAGAAGCTGGCCAACGGCAAAGGTCGAGCGTTGCAGGTGAGTGGCTACGTCTTCAGCTCGGAAGGCATGAGGGGCGTGGAAACTCTGAGTTTTGAACTCGCTGAACAAACCCAGCAGATTGACCACGTGTTTTGCCCTGCCGGTGGAGGGGGTATGTGTGTCGGCGTAGCACGAGGTTTTGCGACACTCGTCCGCGAAGGACAGCTGGATCGTTCTCCCGCCGTGCATTGTGTTCAGCCTGTAGGTAACGACACCATCGCCACACGACTGCGTGAAGGAAACGACCGCGCGAGGAATGTCGAATGCACATCTCATATCAGCGGCCTGCAGGTCTCCAGCGTTGTTGACGGGCACCTGGCCATCGAGGCATGTCGTCCCACCGGAGGCACCGGCTACACGGTACAGGATGAAGACGTTTGGACACTGCAGAAACGACTGGCACGTGAGGAAGGCATCTTCACTGAACCCGCTGGTGCCGTCGCGGTCGCGGGGGCAATTAACGCGCTTGAACAGGGAGAACTCTCCCCCGATGCAACGATCGTCTGCGTCGTCAGCGGCAGCGGATTCAAGGACATGGTGGCAGTCGACCGAATCAACCAGGACGTCGACTGCCCAACAATCGAAGTCGACGCTCTGGAACGCGAAGCGGAATAGTCGACGTCATCGAATCCTGTATTAGACGACAATACAGTGGCCGCTCGGCATGAGCATGCCGTAGAATCAAGGTAGGCGATAAGCCTGGAGATGTGCATGCAAGATCGGAATGACCAAGAACGAGTGCGCCACGCACTAAATTGGCGAATGCTCGCGGGGCTGGCAGCGATTGGTTTGTTGATGCCGATAGCCGCAACGATCATTTCGCAGTCTATGAGAGCGAACAATTTGCGGGAGTTGGCACGATCGATCCGCATCGGAGACAGAATCGATGATGTGGATATTCTTCTTGGCGGATCCACCTACGGATATGAGTGGTGGGCCAGCAACGGTGCGTCGGTAAAGGAGACTGGTGCAATGTATGGCGGTTCACTAAACACCGTCCATGAGAAACTGGACGGACTTGTCAGTCGCACATCTTTTGGAACTCAGTGGTACAACACCGCTCTCTCGCAGCATCCAAAGGACTGGCCAGTCCTGATCAAATACAACACCGATCGACTTGTCACTGCAGTGTTCATTGATGGCCAACGGACCGGCCCTCAAACCGCAGCCGATTAGGCACTCTTGCCCAGGATTGTGACCATGTCACTGTTTCTGCGACGAGCCGGAATACGTCGCACCGGTTGACGAAGCTGGCCGGCTGCTCGGTGCGTACTCTCAGCTAACTGTCCTTCAGCAGAGCACCCAGGACATAGGACGTAATTTCGTCAATGACCAATTCCTGTGCCAGATGGCCGCCGGGTTGATACCAGCGGGCGACACCGAGGATGGTGGCGAACATGTTCAGGGCTCCGATCATCGGGTCCGCTGGTCTCAGTCGGCCTCGTTCTTTGAGCTCCGTGAGTGTGTCGCGAACGAGGTCCAGATAAATGCGATGCCTCGCCTTGATCTCAGCACGATGGTCGGCTGCCAGTTTGTCGACTTCCACTGTGAGAATCGCCACGACGCCGCCATCAACCAGCATTGTTTCCAGATGATTACGGACGATTGCGTGCAGGCGTTCTTCAGGGTCCTCAATTTCGCCGCAGGGTTGCAGGATTTCGGACTCGACGAGATCCATTGCCCATTTGATGATCATGAACAGCAGATCCTGCTTACCACGGGTGTAGTAGTACAGGCCGGCTTTTGTCAGTTTGACCGCGTCCGCAATGTCATTCATGCTCGTGGCGTCGTAGCCCTGACGATGAATGACAAATGCAGCCGTCTTGACGATCTCGTCGAGACGATCCAGATCTGCGGTGCCCTGTTGTGACATGATTTGTCGGATCCGATCTACCAGATACTCCGTTCGCCTGAACCGGAGCACATTTTGTGCCTGACAATGTCCTCAATGCCAGGCCCACGTAGGAACGTCCGACCTGGAATTGATGTGTGCCATGGCCGTAGCCGTGACGTCGTGCACACGCGAAACGACATCACCATCGGCGCTGTCGTTTCCCCGAAAACTATTCTGCAGGATCAAACGACTTCAAAGAGTCCTGCGGCTCCCATCCCTCCGCCGATGCACATGGTGCAAACGACATACTTTGCTCCTCGACGTTTTCCTTCGATCAAGGCATGGCCAACCATTCTCGCTCCTGACATGCCGTACGGATGACCGATGGAGATAGCTCCACCGTTGACATTGAGCAGCTCATTTGGAATACCCAGACGATCACGACAATAGACAACCTGAACAGCGAACGCCTCGTTGAGTTCCCACAGGCCGATGTCATCCATCGTCAGGCCGTTTCGCTCCAGCAGTTTCGGCACGGCGAAGACGGGGCCAATGCCCATTTCGTCTGGTTCTGTTCCGGCCACCGCCAGACCACGGTAGATACCAAGCGGTTCGATATTACGCTGTTCAGCAAGCTTTGAATCCATCACAACGCACGCAGACGCTCCATCGGACAACTGACTGGCGTTTCCGGCCGTGATGACTCCGCCATCAAAAACGGGTTTCAGCGATGCAAGACCTTCGGCATTCGTCTGAGGTCGGTTTCCTTCGTCCTTCTCCAGAGTGACGTCTTTGAAGGAAATCTCCTTGGTCTCCTTATCCATGATTCCCATGTTGGACTGCATGGGGACAATTTCGTCATCAAAATGTCCGGCTTCCTGCCCGGCTGCCGTGCGCTGCTGACTCTGAAGCGCGTACTCATCCTGTTGTTCGCGCGAGACGTCGTAGCGTTTGGCCACGACTTCTGCTGTTTCCAGCATGGACATGTAGATGTCTTTGCTGGCAGCTTCCACGGCCGGGTCTTTGGCCCGGTACTGATTCATGTGTTCGTTCTGGACGAGGCTGATAGAGTCGAGTCCACCGCCAACCACAATCGGCATGTTGTCACTGATGATCTGTTTCGCAGCGATGGCAATCGCCATCATGCCTGACGAACACTGACGATCGACTGTCATGCCAGAGACGCTTGTGGGAAGCCCCGCTGCAAGAAGTGCCTGTCGGGCCACGTTGAGTCCGGTCGAGCCCTGTTGCATCGCACATCCCATGACGACGTCGTCGACTTCACCTGGTTCCACGCCAGATCGTTTCACAGCTTCTCGAATCGCATGAGCTGCCAGGGACTGGCCCTGAGTATTGTTGAACGCCCCGCGGTAGGCTCGACCAATAGGGGTACGAGCTGTGCTGACGATGACGGCTTCTTTCATGGTGGATATGTCCCGAATAGGTACGAAAAATGTTCGCTGGAATGCACGCTGCCAGCAGAACCTGCTGGAGAAATGGCTCTGTAAGTCTGGCCGCTTCAAACAATGGGAAACTGGTCCTCATTCGACTGTACCGACAGAACCAACCCGCAGGAAGCCTACCGGTCGGTAGAATTGCATTGCGGAGACGAATCGGCTGAAAAACACAGGGATTTTGTGGGCTGGAGACAAATCATTTGGCCGTGCTGACAAATTGCAGGATGCGGCAATACGGCATAGATGCTCTTCGGCGAGGCTATCTGGGTCTGTCGCCGGATCGCGGAGTTTGCTTCGAAACGGGCTGTACTCCTCGACGAATCCAGCAGTCTCACCAGCCCATGAGATCCGGGCCAATGCAGCCCTCTGGTCAGAACAGCCAAAGGCGGAACGCGTCTCCGGCAAAGTTGCTGGCAAGCCAGGCTCCTGCCGCTGCCAGACCAAACGCCGCAGCCATCATGATTGCCACCTCAGTTCCAATTAACAGGATTATCGTACCGCGTGCGCTGCCGATGCGCTGCATGGTTGTCATTTCCGGAGCCCGGAGCCGGACACTCAGGAAGATCACCAGGCCAAGCAATGCTGCCGTCACCACAGCCGACAGGACGGCGGCGATTCGGAACACCTGCTCGATGCGAAACACCAATGCCAGAAGTTCACCAACCACCTGTTTTGGTTTCACGCAGATCGCATTGGACTTGCGGACGGACGCGTATCGTCCCAGCAGGAGAGTCTGCGACTGACGATCTCTCGGAAGGGCGATGACCTCCGACACGGGGAAGTCGGCTTCGTCACCGTGAAAATGAAACGACGATTCGTTCTCATCTGTGATGACGGTATAGGGAAGGACTGATGCGTTCGCTGTCAGTGTTTCCGATGAGTCTGCATTGAGAAGCTGCTCATCGGAAGCGGCGCTCAGTACCTGGTGTCCGTGGCCGATCCCCTGGATGATCCATGCCGTCTTTATGTCGACGAACACAGCATCGTCATCAGGTGAGTACGACGGAGCCAGAATGCCGGTAATTCGCATTTGCAGCGGATAATCCCCGGCAAGATTGAATGCGTTCTTCGGTGCGGAAAGAATGGAGTCACCGGGCTTCAAACCGGATCGTGATGCAAACCCAGCACCCAGCACGCAGTCACCAAGTCGTGTGAGTGATTCCCCCGTTTCGACGCGCAGCTGCCGGAAACTGAAGTACTCCAGTGACGTTCCAATGATGGGGGCACCTTCTACATTGTTCACGTCCTGAGTCCGATACAGGATGTGGAGCGGCACGGCGTCGGCGTAGCCTGTGCCGCTAACGTAGTACACTTCCTGCATTGAAATCGATTCAGGCGGGGCCGACTGAAAGTACAGGCCATGCAGGACGAGATCGATTCGGCTGCCGTGAGTTCCGATGATGAGCGGTGTTGATTCCGCACGAGCCTGAATTTCCGTTTCAAACTGCCGCACCAGCAAACGCACAGTGAACGGAAACCAGAGGGTGATTGCCAGGCAAAGAACGATCGTCAGCGATCGACCTCGATACCACATCAGCGAGCGAACGGCCAGAAAGACAGCGTTACGAAGCACTGGAGCCTCCTGCTGTCGCCTCAGTGGAACGCAATGAATTGAGATCAATGACCGAATCGAACTGAGGCAGCAACGAGTGATCGTGAGACACCATAAGCAGAGTGGACCCGTCGTGATTCACCTGCTTCAAAAGTATGGCGACAATTCGCTGAGTGCTTTCCGGATCGAGATTTCCGGTTGGTTCATCTGCCAGCAGGAGGGCTGGGTTCGACAGAAGTGCGCGACAAATGGCCACTCGCTGGCGTTCCCCCTGGGATAGATGCGTGACCGATCGGGAAGCATACTTTCCGAGTCCGACTCCCTCAAGAAGTTCCTTCGCACGCACCTGTAGCTCAGCTGTTAGACGTACTGCCGGACTGATCCTGGCGGGTAGGAGGACGTTGTCCAGAACATTAAGGTAGTCAATAAGTTCGAAGCTCTGAAAGACCAGACCAATCTGTCTCAAACGGAACACGCGTCGCTGGCTGTCCGGTAGCTTCGAAAGATTCGTATCCGCGACCGTCACGGAGCCACTGTCCGCAGCATGGATTCCTGCGATGATGCTGAGGAGCGTGGTCTTACCTGCTCCGCTGGCACCTGTCAGCGCGACTGACGCTCCTGCTGGCACGTCCAGCTGAGGAACGTGCAGGTGAAAGTCACTGTGCGGCCACGAGAAATGCAGATTCCTAACTGTTATCATCTTCTTCTGCATTGACGTTCATTTAATCAACATACGAAGGCGGAAAGTCGGTCTGTCTGTGATGGTGTCTCCATCGTGCCGTCGAATTGTCCGATTTCCAGCGAGTTCTTCATGGCACCATGCGATCAGGGATATCTTTGTGACGTTTGTGGCGAAGAAGTCACATCCATTCGTGAGAGTGATCTCTATCTGCGGTTCGTCACTGGGCAGATCAAATCTCGTGAACTCCTGAAAGCTCCCGAACGACATCTGCGGTGCAATCCGGTTGCGGCCCAGTTTATCAATGCCCCCCAGTTCAGCTCCATTCGTGCGGAAGGCCCGTTTTCTCGTGATGAACTGGATCAAGAGTTCGTGGCTTGCCAGGTGGATCTTCACACACGTGGATGGAATCGTCTTCAGGAACTGGCGGAAATCGCTCAGGCGACGCCGATTGCCGAATATCCACTTCCGGAGTTCCGTTAGACGGCAGATGATCGCGAGCAGAGTGGCGGAATGACTGTGTCACTGCCAACCATCGAGATTCCACGTGGTAGTTGGTTCGTGCATCACTTCCCGCTACAATCGGGCGTTCACCAGATGGGTTGTTTCCCTGAAACCGGATCTGTTTCGTTCCCCCGAAGAATCCAGCGGCATGCGCTGTCCCTACTGCCAGCACGATGAAACCAAGGTGGTTGATTCCCGCACAAGCCAGGATATGTCGATTCGTCGGCGCCGCCAGTGCCTGAGCTGCGAACGGCGGTTCACAACGTACGAACGGATCGAAGAATCCCAGGTTAAGGTCGTTAAGAAAGACGGCTCCCGGCTGCCGTTTGATCGGACTCGTATTCGCGCCGGGATCGAGAAGGCCTGCTACAAGCGGCCGGTGAGTGATCAGCAGATCGATCAACTCGTTGGGGAAGTTGAAGCGGCGCTTTACGAAGACGGATCCAGAGAAGTTCCGACGATGCAGATAGGCGAGATGGTCTTCAATGCTCTGAGAGAACTCGACAAAGTCGCGTTTGTACGTTTTGCTTCCGTGTATCGTGAATTCAAGGATGTGAATGACTTCGTTGAAGAGCTGCAACCGATGCTCGACGACCAGAACCGCACCACCCACGATTGATGGCGATGCTCCGATTTCGCAGCCATCCAGTGCAACTGATTGCTGCGATGACGGTCGCTCTGGCACTTGGCACTGTTGCTGCAGAGTACCTCGAACTGCCCACATCATGGCTGCTCATTGCAAGCTGGGGGCTGTCAGCCTTTGTCGCCGGGTCCCAGTGCTTTCCCAACCCCGGTCCGGCAAGACGGCTTGTTCTTCGAGTGGCCTTGTTGTTGCTGACTGGACTGCTGGCGGCAACTCGCTGGAACGTTAGTTCACAGCACCACGATTCCCTGCTGTTGCACCAGCTTGCAGAACGTGGCGACGTGACGGTTGTTCTGGATGTACAGGTGGATTCAGTTCCATTCGAATATGAGCGTCCTGTGTCGGCATTCGCAAATGAGAGCTCCGCTGAGACGTGGCAAACACGTTTCACAGCCGATTGCGATGCGGTGTACATCAACGATCAGAAGTTTGAGCAAACCGGACGATTGCGAGTGTTCGTAGACGGTCGAGCGGCCGGACGATGCCAGCGTGGCGATGAGATTCAGTTGACCGGTCGACTGTCGTGGCCGCTACCACCAGGGAATCCCGGTGAGTTCGATTTCGTTACGTTCCTTGAACGGCGACGGGTCGCAGGCCTGTTCTACGTGGGGCATCCGAGTGCGCTGCACGTTACAGAGCCAGCTGGCTGGCTGGAACCCGGATTCTGGCTGACGCGTCTGCGGCGTGATGCGTGGCGCGCGTTGAACGATGCAGTTCATCCCGATAACAGAGGAATCGCGACGGCCTTGTTGCTGGGCAGTCGCAACGAAGTGCGAGCAGAAACCGAAGAGGTCTTCATCGGCAGCGGCACAATGCACCTGCTGGCGATTTCAGGATTGCACATTGGAATTCTGTGCCTGCTGCTCATTCGCGTTGGCCATTGGCTGCTGATTCCGTGGAACCAGCGTCTGGTGCTCATCGCACTCTTTTGCATCCTTTATGCGATGATTACCGACCTTCGTCCGTCTGTTGTACGGGCGACGGTGTTTGTCATTCTGTTCACTGTTTCACAAGTCACTTTGAGGCAGGTTGCGTTCGTGGGCATCATTGCGCTGACTGCGTGCATCATGTTATTGTGGCAACCGTACCTGGTGTTCGACACGGGCGCATGGCTTTCATTTCTGTCCGTTCTCAGTCTTGCTCAGGCAGCACGCATCGTCCCGTTGGGAGTGCTTCGGGATTCGGCTCAGTCACCTCTGCAGATTCCAACGGCAATCACGCGTGCCGAACGATGGGCTGACATCCGTGATCGGACACGGCACTGGTTGATTTCACGTTACCGCCCGATGCTATGGATTCTGGCTGCCACTGTTCCGTTGACAGCTTCTGAGTTCCATGTGCTGTCGCCGATTACGCTGGTGGTCAACGTGCTGTTGATTGGCTGGACCGTGTTTGCTCTTTGGTCCGGCTTCGTTGCGATTGTGTTCGGTATGCTGTTGCCATCGGTGGTGAATCCAGCCGGACTGGTATTCTCGTGGCTTCTGACGGGACTGAAGTCAGCCGTTGACGCGGCGGCAGGTCCGGGGATCGGCCATGTGTATATGCCCGATTTGCATGCATGGTTTCTGCCAGTCTGGTATGTCCTGTTGATGGCGGCGGTCGTACTTCGACGTCGTTGGCACAAGAGTGTCGCCTGGCTCGGGCTTTGTGGTGTCACATCAGTGTTGCTTGCCAGAATTCCTGGAACAGCAGTGGAATCGGGTTTCAGGTGCACCGTGCTGGATATTGGTCATGGAAGCGCGTCAGTTCTGGAGTTTCCCAACGGCCAGGTAATGGTCGTTGACGCCGGGGCCATGAATCGAGGCGATCGTGGAGGCGAAACGGTAAGTCGCTTTCTGTGGAACCACGGTCATCGTATGGTGAATTCGGTTTTGGTGTCACACGCTGACGTCGACCACTTCAATGCACTGCGCACTGTGTTTGTTCGTTTCCCGGTCGGAGAATTATTGGTCGCGCAGACGTTTGTGCAGAATGAAGCGGAGTCAGCGAGTCACCTCATGGATCTTGCGCGAGTCCATCGCATTCCCATTCGCATTGTGGGTGACGGAGAAGAATGTCGGATCGGGATGACGCAGTTACGGCTCCGCCAGGCGTCGGTCGCAACACTTCAGAATGCGCGTTCCGACAACGAGAAGAGTGTTGTTGTGCAGATTCAGTATGGTGGCCGGACAATTCTCCTGCCCGGCGATCTCGAAGGCAGTGCGATGGATGATCTGCTTCCGTCATTCGAGCCGCTGGACATTCTTGTCAGCCCGCATCATGGATCACTGAAAGCCAATACGAATGCAGTCGCAAACCAGCTCAGTCCGCACCACGTCATCGTCAGCGCTGGTGACGATGACTACCGTGACAGGCTGAAACCCATCTATCGCGACACGCCGCTGTACTTCACCAGTGAATCCGGAGCAGTTGAGGTGGTCATCATGTCTCACGGAGAACTACGAATCAGTAGGTACCGAAGATCGACAGGCTTTGATTCCATCCACTCATCCAGTCAATTCTGACGATAGTGAGTTGTTGTCAGCTGAGGGCAGCGGCCACCTGTGCTACTCTACAAAATGCACACCACGACATTTTCTTTCAAGCCCAGATCACCGTCAATGATGACGAGTACCGATTCTCCGGTCCTGCTTTTCACCGATGTCGATGGCTGTCTGCTGAATAAGCACGATTACAGTTACGCCGATGCGTTGCCCGCACTGCAACGGGTAAAGACGCGACGAATTCCAGTTGTGCTGGCGTCGAGTAAGACCGCATCCGAACTGCTGCGTCTTTCTGATGAACTGGAATTGCAGGAGGCACCACTGATCTGTGAGAACGGTGCGCGAATCCTGTGGCGAGGATCCGACTTTGGTGAACAGAGGAGCACTGTGGGAGGGATCCATCGGAATGAGATTCTGAATCACCTCCAACAGTGCAGCAAATCATTTCGTTTTCGATCTTTTGAAGATCTGGGGGTGGAAGGAGTCATGCAGTCGACAGATCTGCCACGAAACCGCGCGCTGGATGCGATGGCTCGGGAGGGGACGGAGCCTCTGCTTTGGGACGACGATCCCGATCGGATTGCCGAATTTCGGATGCATCTTTCTGCGGCAGGACTGACGCTGACTCGTGGCGGACGTTTTTGGCATGTAGCAGGCGGCATGACGAAAGGGCTGGCGATGATGGAGGTTGTCAGTGAATTCAACCAGCTCGCTGGAGCGACTGCTCAGACAATCGCGATCGGTGACAGCCCCATCGATCAAAGCATGCTGGACTGCGCCAATTACCCCGTAGGAATTCCATGGGCAGACGGAAGCTGTAATGTCACATTTTCGGAAGCTGGTATGCGAGCAACTCGCACCGGAGCGGCAGGATGGGCCGAAACTGTGGGGCTGCTGCTGGACCGCATCGATTGAACAACGTAACCTCACAGGTGGATTGGGCGATCCGTATTCCTGTCGAGGATCCGGTGAAGGGGCGGGAGTCTTGTTCGGGCCAGGGTCGTTGATAAACAGGATGACAAACATGCGAATCAAGACGCCCCACCCTCTGGTGTTCAGAAGCCGACGACACGAAAAGGTACAAAGTATCAGTGGCTGATTTCTCACAAAACGGTGTTATCGGAACGCTGCACAACCTTCGAAACCGATCGACAGAGGATCTGGAAGCTGACCTGCAGCAGTTTTCAACAGACACGCCGATGACTCTGCTGCTGCCCTGTCTGTATTCGGAGCTGGAAGGCCCTGCGATGGGGCCGATTCTGGATGAGCTGACGAAGATTCCCTATCTCAACCAGATCATCATTGGGCTCGATCGCGCAAACGCCCAGCAGTTTGAGGCTGCCCGCAGATTCTTTGATCGTTTGCCACAGAAGCATGTCATTCTGTGGAACGACGGAACACGGCTTCGATTCGTGGATGCCGCGCTGCAGGAGGTGGGCCTGGCACCATCCCAGCCGGGCAAAGGACGCAATGTGTGGTACTGTCTGGGGTACTTTCTCGCCGACGGAAGTTCGAAAGCGGTCGCGCTGCACGATTGCGACATTCTGACGTATGACCGATCGATTCCGGCCCGTCTCCTGTATCCGCTGGCTCACCCCACATTCAATTATCTGTTCTGTAAAGGTTACTACTACCGTGCCGCTCAGGGGCGACTCAACGGGCGTGTCTTTCGCCTGTTGGTGATTCCCATGATTCGAGCCATGAAAGAAGTGCTGGGGCGCATGGAGTATCTGGATTACATGGGGAGCTTTCGTTATGCGCTGGCCGGTGAATTTTCAATGCGGACGGAACTTGTTCCATCGCTGCGGATACCCGGTGACTGGGGCCTCGAAATCGGCACATTGTCAGAGGCCTACCGCAACTGCAGTCTCAACCGGATTTGTCAGGTCGATATCGCCGACACGTACGATCACAAACATCAACCGGTCTCTGAAGACAATCGACAGACTGGACTGCATCGCATGGCCAACGACATTTGCAAGGCGATGTACCGCAAGCTGGCCGTGGAAGGCGTGGTACTGACTCATTCGCTGATGAGGACACTGAAGGCGTGCTACTATCGGACCGCGTTGGACGTTGTAGATCATTACCACAACGACGCGGTGATGAGCGGCCTCAGTCTGGACCGCCACAGCGAAGAAGCCACTGTCGAACTGTTTAGCCGAGTTCTGCTGGCGGCCGGCGACGAGTTCCTGAACCGACCAGATGAATCACCCTTCGTCCACAACTGGTCCAGAGTTGTCAGCGCGGTTCCGGATGTGTACGAACGGCTGCTCGGCGCAGTTGAAGCAGACAATGCCTGAGCCGACACAGCACGGCATCGTCCTGACAACACTGAATGCACGCTACTGGCACAGCGCGTTCGGGTTGCGCTACCTGCTGGCCAACATGGACGAGCTTCGTCCTCAGACAACAATGCTGGAATTCTGCATCAACGACCATCTGGTCGAAGTGCTTGCGAAGATCCTGAGCCACAAGCCCCGTGTCGTGGGCATCGGAGTCTATATCTGGAATGTGACACAGGCGACAGAGATTGTCAGCGGCATCAAGCGTGTGGCCCCGGAAACCATCGTTGTGTTGGGCGGTCCGGAAGTGAGTTGCGAGACGGATTCTCAGGCAATCGTCCAACTGGCTGACTTCGTGATTGCGGGTGAAGCCGACCTCCAATTCCCAGCCCTCTGTCGTCAACTGCTGGCCGGAAGCCAACCGGTTGAACGAGTCCTGTCAGCGCCTGTCCCACAGATGAACGACGTACAGCTTCCGTACGAACTCTACACTGACGAAGACATCGCCAACCGCGTCATCTATGTGGAAGCCTCGCGTGGGTGCCCATTTACCTGTGAGTTCTGCCTGTCGGCACTTGCGATCCCTGTTCGACAGTTAGACGTCGACCGATTCCTGACAGCCATGCAATCGCTGTTAGATCGTGGTGCTCGCCAGTTCAAGTTCGTCGACCGCACCTTCAACCTGAATCTGCGAGTAAGCGAGCAGATTCTGAACTTCTTTCTGGATCGTCTGTGTGACGACCTGTTTCTGCATTTCGAGATGATTCCCGACAGGCTGCCGGACCAGTTGCGCCGGCTGATTGAGAAGTTTCCACCTGGTGCGCTGCAGTTTGAAATCGGAGTGCAGACGTTCAATGAGCAAGTATGTCAGAATATCAGTCGACCGCAGAGCATTCAGAAGCTGGAAGATAACTTTCGATTTCTCCGGGAACGAACGGGAGTTCACATACATGCGGATTTGATTACTGGATTGCCAGGTGAAGACTTTGAAAGCTTTGGCCAAGGATTCGATCGACTGCTGGCTCTGGGGCCTCAGGAGATTCAGGTTGGAATACTGAAACGACTGAAAGGAACTCCAGTCATTCGACACGACGACGAGTTCCGCATGGTCTACAGCGACTATCCACCTTTCGAGATTCTCCAGACGCGCGACATCGACTTTGAAGCGATGATTCGGCTACGGCATTTTGCAAGAGCGTGGGACCTGATTGGCAACAGCGGCAACTTCCCGGAATCTCTTTCACTCATGTGTCGGGCAAGCGGGTCGGCCTTCGGTCGAATCGTGGAGTTCACCGACTTCCTGCTCGCTCGGGAACGCCGGCTACATGGCATACCGCTGACACGCCTGGCGGAAGCCGTCTTCAGGTTCCTGACCGACTGCTGTGGGGTCGATGAAACAGCCGCCGCAGAGGCAACCTGGCACGACTACAACCGCCACGGACGATCAGACAAGCCTGGATTCTTACGCCCGTTCAAACTGACTCCAGCTGAACCTGAACCAACGAAGAATGGTTCCGGGCCGGTGCGACAGCGCCGGCATCTCAACGACTAGACTCAACTCGCTGCAGATGTCGGAAATCGGATCAGGGTTTGCAAACCGCCTCCGGCAGAAACAGCCGAACAGCCCGTCTTCTGTCCATGCGTCCTGGATACACGCAACTGCGAGGCACCGGTGTCATCTGTCGACAGAAGGACAAAACGGCTAGATTGTGAAACGAACACTTTATGTCCTGTTTCATCTGGTATAGCCAATGTTTCGAATCTGCATCGCCTCGGCAGTTCTTGTCCTTGCTTCTCCTGCGTTCGCCCAGGGGCTTCGTATCGAAGCGACGGTATCTCGCCTGCAGCCTGGTTCAGTTGACGGTCCGGAACTCCTTTCGACCAGCGTGACTCTATTGAGTGGTGGGAAAGCGTATGACTTTGTGGAGTCCGCAGACGAAGTCATCATCTTTCAACCGACCGGTCATGAATACTCTATATTGAACATGGCACGAGAACTGTCCACAAAGGTGACGAATGAGGAGATCGTTCATCTCCTGGCAGCGGGACGATCGGAATCGATGAAGTACATACAGGAGCTGCAGCAGCGAGCGAACGGTAACTCGAACAGGGTCGCCCGGTCGCTGGCATTTCAGCTGGCCCCTGTGTTTGATACACAGTTTAATCCCGAGTCAGGATTACTGACACTCAAATCCGACAGCTGGAAGTACGCTGTTCAAACTCATGAGTGGCAGGACGCGGCGCAGGTTGAGGCGTATCTCGCCTATGCCGATGGTATCTCTCAGCTCAACTTTGTCCTGCATCCTTCCAGTCGCTTCCCGAAACCACGGCTGGAACTAAATCGCCAGTTGCGAGACCATAAGCGGCTTCCCACCTCGATCCGTCTCGATCTTAGACCGGACGAACCCCTGGTCCTTAAGGCCGACTACAAGTATGTGCTTGAGCTAAACGAGGCAGACCGACGCCTCATTCGGCGTTGGGAATCTGTGGCAAGCGATGGTTCGATGCGTGAACTGCCATTTCGTCGGTATCAGGAGACAGTGCTCTCAAGCCCTCAGTGATCCCTTGATCGACGAACGAGCCTTCGTTTCGTCGCAGATGGCACGTGAAATTTGTCGACGACGTCCGCCAGAGGCACACGCCTGCTTTCGTCGAAGCTGGATTCCAGACGGTATACATCCTTTGGCATTCTCGCTTGAATCCGGGAGCGCAATACGATTCAATCGTTGCTGGCCCGGATAGTTGATTTGACGCAGCGCTGATTTCGTCAAACTTCATCAGTGCTGCCGGCGTATTCAACTGTGCCGTCGGCACTCACACCAACCACGCACCAGCACCTCGGGCGTGGCTGCCTTCCTTCCCTCGTACCTGTCCCACCAGAACATCCCGGAGTTGAATATGTCCTCAGTCAATCGTCGCCAGTTCGTGAAATCTGCCGCCGCAACAGGAGCCGCCTTTGCAGTGGCTCCCGCAATCGGCCGCGCGGGAACCTCCGCCAACGATAAAATCGGAGCCTGCGTCGTTGGTGTCCGAGGTCGTGGTGGAAGTCATTTGGGCGGATGGCTGGGCGATGAACGAACTGAAGTACGAGCAATCGTCGAAGTCGACGAAACGGTGGCTCAAAAGCGAGCCGACGAGATTGAGAAGAAGCAGGGTACCCGACCGGCAACCTACAGCGACATGCGATCTGCGTTCGAAAGCGACGACATCGACATCGTCAGTACAGCGACGCCAAATCACTGGCATGCACTCACCGGTATCTGGGCCATGCAGGCTGGTAAAGATGCTTACGTAGAGAAGCCTGTTTGCCATAACGTGTGGGAAGGCAGTGCGATGATCGCAGCTGCTCGCAAGTACGGTCGCATGTGTCAGGTAGGGACTCAGTGTCGATCCAGCCAGGCAGTTCAGGAAGCCGTTCAGTACATTGCCGATGGAGGGATCGGCACCTGCACCTTCGCTCGTGGTCTGTGCTACAAACGTCGCAAGTCCATTGGCGCTTTGGGGGACTACGAGATTCCTTCGAATGTCGACTACAACCTGTGGTGTGGTCCGGCACAGTACACGGATCCGAAACACACTAGACCTCAGTTCCATTACGACTGGCACTGGCAGCGTCACTACGGAAACGGAGATCTTGGAAACCAGGGACCTCATCAGACAGACATTGCCCGCTGGGGGCTGGGAATCGATACGCACCCTTCGAAAATCATCACCTATGGTGGTCGCCTTGGATATCAGGCAGAACGAAATGATCCTGCCTACGTCGACGCAGGAGACACAGGCAATACAGAAGTCTCACTGTACGATTACGGCGAAAAGTGCATCGTTTTTGAAACGCGTGGACTGGGAGTAAACAACTCAGCCGACGATGAAATCAACAAACTGTTTCAAAGTACGGAAGGCAACAAGATTGGTGTCATCTTCTACGGTTCGGATGGCTACGTCGTTCAGAAGTCGGACACACACTGTCTGGCATACGACAAGGACATGAATCTGGTCAGGGAGTTCAAGGGCAGCGGGAACCACTTTGCGAACTTCCTCGATGCCTGCCAGAGCCGAAACGTCGAGGACCTCAACGCAGACGTTCGGGAAGGTCATCTGTCGGCAGGGATCAGCCACCTCGGCAACATCTCCTATTATATGGGTGAGAAGACTCATGCGACGGCGGACGAACTTTCAGCCGCACTGAAGGGTGTCACAACACAGGACGACAACGAAGCGACTCTGCAGCGAACACTCAAGCATCTGACGCAGAACGGTGTTGACCTTGAGAGGTACCCGGTTTCACTGGGACCACTTCTGGAGTTTGACCCCGAACGAGAACTCTTCACGAACAACTCCGATGCCAACCAGTATCTGACTCGCGAATACCGTGAACCGTTCGTGTGCCCCACTGCCGATAAGGTTTAGTCATCCCTCATTGACTGTGTGCCACTGGCTCTCCCAGTGTTTCGTGCGGCGAATAATGAGGAATCATATTCAGTTGCATGGAACCCCGAACACTACCTCTTCTGCGACCGCCGCTCTTCTGTGGCGGTCGCTTCTTTGAAACAGGAACCAAACGTGCTTTCCCATCAGGTCTATTTCACGCTCAAAGATCCTTCTGAGTCTGCCTGCAAGGAGTTGATCGCTTCCTGTCGCAAGTATCTGCCTCATCACGATGGAGTCGCATTCTTCGCTGCAGGAACGCATACGCCGGATCTGAATCGTCCGGTGAACGACTCAGCGTTCCATGTCACCATCAATGTGGTGTTTGAGACACGTGAAGCACACGACATCTACCAGACCTCCGAGAATCATCTGGCGTTCATTGCAGAGAACAAAGATGGCTGGAAACAGGTTCGTGTGTTCGATGCTGATGTTTCCTGAAGGAGACCTTCAGCAGGGTTCCCTCAGTTTCGGGCAGTAGCATGACATCTGAAACTCGTGTCCCCGCCTGGCAATGGTGTGTCGCACTGGCCACCGGAACAGCACTGTCGTTGTTGATGTGGCACGGGCTGTTAAACGACAACGACCTGAATGGAGGCGACACGTGGCCTTACTTCATGCCGCAGAAAGTTGTGCTGGCAGAGAGCCTGCAACGCAATGAACTGCCTCTCTGGCACGACCTCACCGGGCTCGGCTATCCGTTACTTGCCGAAAGCCAGGCAGGCGTGTTCTATCCGTCGAACCAGATTCTATATCGCCTGTTTGAAATTGATCGTGCCTATGCGATCAGCATCATTTTGCACTACGCGCTGGCTTTCACATTTGCCTGGAGGTTCATTCTTAGTCAGAAGGTCTCCTGGATCGCCTCACTGCTGGGCGCGATGGTCTACGTGTACGGATGGTTCCCGGCCCGAATTTCTCTGGAATGGAGCATCATCGGCGGCATGTGGCTGCCATTGACGTTGTGGCTGACGCACGAGTTCCTGAAGGAACCTTCTCGCTGGAAGTTTGCTGCTCTCACGACCGCCCTGGCAACGCACCTCCTCGCCGGCCATTTTACCCTCGCATTCATCAACGAACTGTGCCTGGTTTGTTATGCGGTTCTGTGTGTCATCCTGCAGAAACGTACGAGACGGGATGAGGTGCTAACAGCTACGGCCATCCCTGCGGCCATCCTGCTGAGTCTTCTGCTGGCATCCGCTCAGTTGCTGCCTTCCATGGAACTGAAGCAGATCAGTCAACGGGACGAGTCAGGTCTGGAGAAGAGCGTGCGTAAGTTTGACCCGGGCTACGGACATATGCCGCCGCTGTATCTGTCACAGCTGTTGGCTTCGTGGTCGTGGTGGCATACGCCGGAGATCCGAGCTTCCCGACAGATCCTGCATCTTCCCGGTTCCATTGACAGTGACACTAACGCCGTGGAAGCGCATTTCTACGTGGGGCTGATCCCTTTGGCTCTGGCAGTGTTGTGTCTGATTCCAGCGACCAGTCGAACGGTCGATCCTGTTGTCCGCCGGCTGTGGTTTATCCTGGGGCTGGCGAGTGTTGTCTATGCAACCGGCTGGCTGCTTCCTGTGACTCGGTACCTGCCTGGGTTCACCTTCTTTATGGGGCCGGGGAGATATACGATCGTGGCTACGCTCGCTGGCGCGATTCTTTGCTGCGCTGCGCTCGATTGCATGATACGTCGCCCCTCCGCGAGAATGATTTGTATGGCGTTGATCGGTGCAGTCACATGGATCGACATGCAATGGTCAACTCTGCCCATTGCTGATGCGGTGCAGGTTCCCGCAATCTGGCCTTCGCGCGAGCACAGCTGGATTCGGAAGTACTTTGAGGAACAACCCGAGCGTTCGAGCCGCTTGCTGGCGTCCGGCCCCAATGTTTCAAATATGTTCGGTGTAAGCTCCGTTCCTCAGTACCTGGGGATTGGTCCGGCGGTCTATTTTGGAGAGCGTTTGGATCTCGCGACAAGTCCGGATGACGAGCGATTTCTGAGTCCGGAACAGCTTGAAAAGATCCGCAATCTTGGTGTCACGCACCTGCTGACGGACCAGCCGATCCATGACTCCGATGATGCGATCGAACGAGTGGGTGCAGCGCCGGATGTGTTGCTCAACCGAATCTGGGGAGCAGCCAGCCAGCCTCGCTATCTGTACGCATTAAGAAGCCCTGGGCAGCGGCTGTTCAGTGAGCCTGCTGAAGCGATGTCTGACTGGAAGTGCGTATCTTCTTCAAACCATGTCGTTGTTTTCGAAGTCACACTCACGCAGCCTGCGACCGTGCATTTGAGAGAACTGATGTACCCCGGCTGGTCGGCATCAATTGACGGAAAATCGGTCCAATCAATAGACGCTGATGATCTGTTGAGAACGGTTGAAGTCCCAACTGGTGAACACGTGATTGAGTGGCGGTTCGAGCCCGCGTCTGTTACGACGGGGATCTGGACTTCGTGTATCGTGCTGTGTGGCCTGTGGCTGCTGCCGTTGGTTCCTGGTCGGCGAACGAAGAAAGTAACTGAAGTATGAAAGCTGCAGTCGTCACATCACATGGTTCCGCCGACAGTCTTACGGTTGGAGAGGTCCCTGATCCTGCTCCTCCTGCTTCCGGTGAGCTGCTGATTGAAGTATCGACATCGGCGGTCAATCCGATCGACACCTACATTCGCAGTGGTGCAGTTGGTGGAGAGATCGCGACCCCATGGATTCCCGGATGCGATTTCGCCGGTGTCGTCCTCGCTGTGGGTGACCACGTCGGAGATTTCGCGACAGGTGATCGGGTCTGGGGAAGCAATCAGAGTCTTGCGGGCCGCCAGGGCACGCTGGCTCAGAAGATTCTGGTAGACCAACAGTGGGTCTATCACACCCCCGACGAAGTTAAAGATGAATCAGCTGCTGCCGGGGCACTCACCGGCATTACTGCTCATCTGGGTCTGCATCTGCATGGACAACTCCAGCCTGGCGAAACTGTGTTCGTCAATGGAGGGACGGGTGGAGTTGGATCGGCTGTCATTCAACTCGCCAAGGCAGCCGGAGCCACAGTCATCACGACGGTGGGGTCTTCCGAGAAGGAAACCCTTGCCCGGCAACTCGGAGCTGACACCGTCATCAACTATCGGGACACCGATGTTGCTGAAGCAGTCCGGCAGGCGACAGCGGGCAGTCCGGGCGTTGATGTATGGTTTGAGACATTACGTACCCCACGCCCGGAATCGACCATTCCTCTGATGGCAAAACGCGGCCGTGTGATTGTAATGGCCGGGCGTGACGCTCGCCCGGTGCTTCCGGTCGGTCCGCTGTATGTGAACGATTTGCGAGTAGTCGGTTTTGCGATGTTCAATGCATCGGCTGAAGAACAACGCAAATCTGCGGCAGCAATCAATGCCGCAGGAACGGCAGGCAGGTACCGTCCATTGATCGGAGAACGATTCCCTCTGTGTGAAGCCGGCAAGGCTCATCAACTGCAGGAAGACAACACGATCGGAGGTGCCGGGACTCTGACCGGAAAGATTGTTGTGAGCATCGGCGACTGACCGGGGCATTCTTCGTTAAGGAATAAACACGAATTCGTTGGCGTTGAGCAATGCCCGGGTGAGTTCGTTCCAGCCGACATCGGCAATCATTTGCAGGGCCGTGTCAGTTTCGTCTGCGTCAGGCAGTCTTCCGAAACAGAGTTTCCATGCCGCGGCGATTCTGGCCTCGTCAGTGGCCGCTTCATTATGCAGCCGTTTCGAAAACAGTTTCGCCTGCTGAAGAACAAAGCGGCTGTTGAGCAGCCCCATTGCCTGAAGTGGTGTTGTCGATCGACTACGCTGGGCAACCAGTTGACTGGAATCGGGACAGTCGAACGGGCCAAACACAGAATCCCGTTCCTGCCGAACTCGGGTCATGTAGATCATTCTTCGCCATTGATCGGGGCCAAATGACTTACGCGGGAAGTAGTGCCGAACGTTCTCCAGTTCAACCTCAAACGCGCTGAATCCCGGGCCTCCACCTTTGTGTTGTAATTGGCCGGAAACTGCCAGAATGCTGTCTCGAATTCCTTCTGCTTCGAGGCGTCGAGGCGGAAATCGCCAGAGCAATCGAGAATCGGCGTCCACTGCGAGCGACTCTTCGTCGGGGCGACTTGACTGCTGCCATGTCAGTGAAAGCAGAATCGTGCGATGCATGTGCCGAATGGACCAACCACTGCTAATGAAGTCAGTTGCCAGCCAGTCCAGCAACTCAGGATGAGTTGGCGGAACTCCGTTGCTTCCAAAGTCACTTGCGGTGGCGACAATGCCATTACCGAAATGGTGCTGCCAGATGCGATTGACCATGACCCGGGCGGTGAGCGGGTTGACAGGATCCGCAATCCAGTCTGCAAGTGATTCTCGTCGATATTGTTCGGGGGCGTCGGCAGGCAGTGTGAAGGAATTAAGAGCGCTGATGGCTCCCGGAGTCACTTCCTCTCGCGGAGCCATTGGATCGCCGCGATACAGACGGTACGTGGTTTCCGGTCGGGAAAACGTTCCAGCCCAGATCTGCCGCGGCGCGGAATAGACGTCACGTACTTTGAGTAACCGATTGAGCGACTCCAGTGTGTCGCGTGCTGATTTGGCTTCGCCTTCTGTCGCGTTACTCAGGTCCAGAGTGATTTCTACAGATCGTGTTTTGTGGGAACGCCGAGTGCCGGAGTCGGAAACCGTTGTCCACTTCTTTGCGTCCTCAGAGACGTCAATTGAATACTCAACGGCGAGCCGGTCGGAGTACTTCCCCTTACGGTCTCGTGACCAGCGTACGGCATCGACGTTCGACGTCTGAGGCAGTTCAATCTGCACCCAGACATTTGCTGGTCGGTCAGCGATCCAGCTGTGTTCGTTACCGTAAATGCCATCGTTGATGTGAGCCAACTTATGAAACGGATGCAGGAAATCGCCCGACGAAGTGGCGATAGCTCCTTCTGACGCTAACGCTACGTTCCTGCCATCGCACAGCACCTCCAGCTCATCAAGACACGGTTGACTGCTGCTGGAAGCCTGAATGTTGAACCGCACAAAACGAATGGCGGTTGCCGGGAAACGGTCTTCGTTGACTCCGGGCTGGACGGCTGGCCTCAGCGGCAGAGTGCCCTCTTCACTCGAAGCGAGATATGGCTTGAGCTGTTTCGACAGTTGCTGGATTTCGCCATCAAGCGCCAGCAACCGTTGCGAATCGTCTTCCATCGGCGGAACATGGCGGTTTGCATAGTTGACTCCGGCAAACACGGCCTGCATGGAGTAGTAATCCGTTTGAGTAATCGGATCGAACTTGTGATTGTGGCAGCGAGCGCAGCCTGTTGAAAGTCCGAGGAATGTGGCGCCAGTCGCGCTGATGATTCCATCCAGCTCATCCTGTCGCTGGATCAGCCCCAGTTGCTTGTCCTGACCCTTCACAATATCGTGAGGCCCCGCAACCAGAAAGCCGGTGCCGACAGGTTCCTGCAGTACATCTCCTGCCAGTTGCGCCTTGACGAACTTGTCGTATGGCCGATCCGCATTGAACGAATCAATCACCCAGTCTCGAAATTGCCATGCGTTGGGTCGCTCTCGATTGGTTTCGTATCCGTTGGTTTCAGCGAACCGGATCAGGTCCAGCCAGAATGTGGCGAGTCGTTCCCCATACCGAGGGCTATGCAGGACGGTATCGACAACTTGTTGCCAGGCATCAGGCTGATCGTCCGCAAGGAAAGCATCAATCTGCTTCGGCGTCGGTGGGAGTCCGTGCATCACGAGATACAGGCGACGGATCAACCGTTCACGCGGTGCCGGTTCTGACATGCAGAGTCCAGCCTGATGCAGTTCGTTGGCAATAAATGCATCAATGGGTGAGCTGTGCTCTGTGTTGGGGATCTGCGGAGTAACCAAAGGCTGAAACGACCAGTGAGTCAACCGTTCCTGCTCTATTCCGGTGGCCGTACGATCCCAGAATTCCTTGTCGTTTAACCATTCTTTCAGAGTCTGAATTTCTTCGGCCGTGAGCTGTTCGTCATCAGGTGGCATTCGCATTGTCGGATCAGCTGAGGTGACTCGTTCCAGCAGGTAGCTGCGCTGTGCGTCGCCCGGCACGACTGTTGGTTCTCCCGAATCGCCTCCTCGATAGACCAATTCGGGTGTATCCAATCGCAACGCCGCTTCGGCCGAATCTTCACCGTGACACGACGTGCATTTCTGCGACAGAAGTGCCAGTGCTCTGGCTTCAATCGTCTCGTCAGCGGTCAGCTGTTCAGGATACTGCGCAATGACGACAAACGCAGCGCAGACGGGTACGAGAAGTGCGATTGATTGAGACCGACTGGCCCGTTTTAACATGACAACCACTCACGACACAATGACACAGAACACGTACACGCTAACTATGCACTTGTAAATTCTAACGTGCTGTGGCATGAATCCCACTGTAGAGTCTGACGTCAGCGGACGTTCGATTGGTTCGTGCGTCCTGCGGTCAGTGCGATTGACATGTGACGGCAGTGCTTACGGCCGCCGGGCAGGTGTCTCGGCTCTCGGCCAGTGAAGTTGACGCCGGGGCCGGGCGCCGCCGAGTCATGGTGATTGAGTTACCCTTCTCGTTGAACGTAACGTCATCCATGAACGCATGAATCAACAACAGACCTCGCCCGGATGGCCGCAAAAGGTTCTCGGGGTCGGTTGGATCAGGAATGTCACGGATGTCGAAGCCGGGGCCTTCATCCGTCACCTGAAACGCCACACCACTTTCGTCAATGTCTACTGAGAGTGTGACCGTGCGGCTGCGGAACGGTTCCTGCGTCATGTGCAGTTCAATGAATTCTTCGTAGAGCAGTCCATCGCCTTCGCGGTGCTGTGATCCGACTTCCAGGTTTCCGTGAATGATTGCATTCAGCAGGGCCTCTTCAAGTGCTACGCCCAGGCGAACGGCGGCGGAGTCCTCGGCAATCCCATGTTCCGTTGCCAGATCCTGCATCCAGGCAACGATGCCAGGTACGGCTTCGCGGTCTGACGGTACTGCGAGGGTCAGCGAGTGCCTCGTGACATAACTCTGAGCGCCATCACGCTGGCGATCCCGACGCGCAGCCGACAGCACGGTTTTGACGGACTCTTCCAGTCGGTCCGAGATTGAACGTTTGGGGATGTAGTTGGCAGCTCCCTGCTGCAATGCCTGCAGGGCGATGTCTTCGTTACCGAACGATGTAATCAGGATGACCGGCAATCCCGCGTATCGTCTATGAATTTCGTCTATGACCTGCAGGCCGTCGATGCCAGGCATTTTCAGATCGGTGATGACCAGATCGAACGACCTGTGTTCCAGCAGTTGAAGTGCTTCTTCACCCGATTGACACCCCGTGCCGGTCCAGTCAGCTTCCTTCGAAAGGAGACTCAGAACCAGCTTGCGGTCGAACTCCGAGTCATCAATGAGAAGTATTTCTGCCATTGGTCTGTCCAGTCCGGAAAGGCTCCGTCGTCGAGCGGCAGGCCGTTACATGCCTGCCTTTTCCACTGCGTTGGTGTCGACGGGGTCGTCTGCAACTCTAGTTCACAACTGCTATACGCATGAGTCGGGCTGCGAACAGACAGATCAGGCAAGTGCAACCAATCGGCCACAGACGACATGATCGCTACAACCAGCGGCACAGGGCTTATTCGCATGGATATGACTACCCGGTTGATTGTTCCGATCACGGTCCACGTGAGCTAATCGTCGAGATCCTGATGCGGGCTTCTGCCCACTGTGGGATGCCCGTATCATCCGGCTGCTGGTGCATCAGCCAGTTGACGATAACTTTTGTATGGGATGAAAACTCACTCCGGCTGGCTTAGCCACGACCGTAGCCATTCAGTTGGGTTCAAACTTCGGGAATTGACGCGTTCCAGCGTTGGACTTTTGTGCACCGGTCGAGAAAGCAAATCGATGTCAGTAACACTCCTGGATGTCACAAGGATGATGGAACAGGCTGGCCAGGACAGCGTTTTGGCGCGTGAGCTGACTGACGTATTTCTCGACACTTCAGATGCACTCGTATCTGACATCGAAAAAGCGCTGCTCAACAGCAACTGGCCCGAACTGGCTCGAGCGTCCCATACCCTGAAGTCTCCGTTTGGATTCTTTGGTGCCGACGAATCAGTCAAGGTGGCGCAATCAATTGAAACACAGGCTGACGCTGAAAATGACAGTGACCTCACCGAGCAGGTCAGCTTACTCCGACAGAACGTGGAACAGCTGCAGGCAGAACTTCGGCAATTTTTCGGTTAGTCAGATGAGGTGTCTGACTGAATTCCGATTGCCGTTGCAGTGGCATACAATTGCGCGTGCGAAATTGAAATCATGACGGATGTGATCTTCTGTTCGCTTGCTCTTGCGCCCGCCAGTCCGGAGAGAGTTACCATCGGCTGTCCGGTATGAATGGGCAGAACCTCGATATCGTGGAACGTGATTCCGTTGGAAAAACCGGTTCCCAGCAGTTTCACGACTGCTTCTTTCGCCGCCCATCGCCCGGCGAACCTGACGGATGGATCTTTAAACCGATTGGCGAACGCGATCTCATCGGCGGTAAAGCAGCGTTCCAGGAATGATTCTCCGTGTCGGTCGATCAATCCTCGAACACGTTCGATCTCGACAATGTCTGTTCCGATGCCTGTTATCATGACAGTGGACGCCATTGAGGTCAGACGGACTTGAGCCTCGCTTCCAGTTAAAGTCAGGCTCCGAACTTGTCCAGTCTGCCAGCATGAGCGAGCGCCTGCAACATCAGATACTTTGCTTCGAAGTAGCCCAGCTCGCCAACACGACAAACGGATTCGCCATAGGTCTGCGATCCGTCGAAGCGGCAATGATCGGCCACGAGCAATGTGGGAACCGGATGGCCGCTGTGCGATTTCATCTTTGCCGGGGTACTGTGATCGCCGGTGACAATCAGGACATCGGGATTGAGCGCTGTCATTTGTGGAACAGCCGCGTCAAGATCCTGAATCCGTTCGACCTTCCCGTCAAAGTTGCCGTCTTCGCCGGTGCTGTCCGTGTATTTGAAATGAATGAAGAAGAAGTCGTAGTCGTTCCAATGAGCTTTCAGGCACGCCATCTGATCGTCTAGTGTGGCACCCGCATCAAGCACGTCCATGCCGACCAGTCGAGCCAGCCCGCGATACATGGGGTAGACTGCAATCGCGGCGGCGCGCGTCCCGTATACTTCTTCGAACGTTGGAATCGGCGGACGTTTGGCGATGCCTCGCATCGTCAGCAGATTGGCCGGAGCGTCATCTTTGAGGACCGCTTTGGCCTGTTCGAGAAACTGCGTGCAGATTCCGGCCGTCTTTTCCGAAGGGGCATCGCTGCCTTCCGGACGCAACGGCAACACGCCGGTGCGCTGAGGATCCGTGTCGTTGATGTTTCCTCCAAGCCCTTCGCCTCGAAATACGATGACCAGGCGGTACTCCTTGACGTGACGGACAAAAACCTCAACGCCGGGAATTTCAATCTGATCGAGTTTCTCACACAGTTTCGCGCCGATCTCACTCGCAATACGCCCGGCTCTGCGGTCGGTAATCAGTCCGTCGTCATCAATGGTGCAGAAGTTGCCTCGAATGGCCACATCATCCGGCCCAAGGTCGAAATCGATTCCCAGTGCTTCCAGAACTCCGCGACCGATTTCGTATTTTAGCGGATCGTAGCCGAACAGCCCGAGGTGTCCGGGCCCGCTTCCTGGAGCGATTCCTGGCAGGACTGGAATGCTCATACCCGTCACGCCGCGCTGAGCGAGTTGATCGAGATTCGGTGTGGCAGCGGTTTCCAGTTCGGTTTTGCCACCAGCGTTCAGCGGGAGCCCGCCAATACCGTCACTGACACAAAGAATGATTTTGGAATCGCTGCTGCGCTTAAGGCGGCGGGTGAGAGAATGAATGTCTGTCATCTTGGTTTTTGCTTTACAGAGCCGGAGTGAATGTGACGGAGCCAGCGAACAATAGCCGTATGAAGTGCCGAGTTCACGCCCGTGAGACTCAGCACTTGTTCTCAGCATCAAAATCCATCGTAGAACCCCTGCCCGCCGGTCTTCGAGTCGACGACTGTGCCGGTCAGGAAATCTGGCCTGGCTCGTCTATCAACTCGGATTTCGAGCCTTCAACCACTGGAATCCCTGGGATTTCGGCGAAGAAGTGCTCGAAGTCCCCGTCAAACTCGGTAGATTCGAACCAGCAAATTGTCGGGCTGAACTGGCTTTGCGATCTGAACATCAGAACAGTGGTTTCTGACCGTGCCCCGAAGCGCAGCCGAGGTGCTGGTTTGCGGCCGGAACGAATTACTGCCGTTAGTGCGATTTGGTGTTCGGCCACCTGAAAACTGAAAACGGAGTCTGAACCTTATGATTAAGGCTGATGCGGATTTCCCTCGTCTGCTTCCATCTATCTCACCACCAACGTATGCCTTCTATCCCGGATGCGGTCTGCCACATCCGATTCGCGACCCCAACGGTCACAGCTATGGACGAAAGCATACGCTGGGCACAGGTCCAAAAGCGCTCTGCAACGAAACCTGGGCCGATAACCGTAACTTCCTGCTGGCGATTGATTTTTTTAACTTGGGCTTCTACTGGGAAGCACACGAGGAATGGGAACGGCTCTGGCGCGTTTCGGGTGCGGATACAACTGTTGGTCGGTTTCTGAAAGGGCTAATCAAGCTCTCTGCGGCGGGAGTTAAAGTTCGCGAACGAAGTATCCATGGTGTACGCCGCCATGCTGCTTCCGCCGGAGAGATGTTTGCTGACGTGGCGGCTGAAGCTGACCTGGATTCTTATTGTGGCCTTGAGTTTACTCGACTGCAGTTCGCTGCAGACCGAGCAGCACAGCTGGCGTACAAGAAAGACCATACGCCTGGGACTCCGGTCCGAGTCTTCCCCTTTCTGCTGCAACCGCAGATGGATGATGTGGAGAACACGGGCCAGCCAGGAATCGTCAGCCAGCTCTAACAGACGAGGTGCTGCCAACGACGTTCCAGCGGAAGCCGCACCAGTTTGCGCGCCACGTTGCACTGGCGCTGACTTCATGCGACGTGGTTTTTCGTTCTGTGGACGTCGTCGGCACGATCGATTGCGAAACACGTACATTCGCAGCGCGAACGGTGTAGAGCCTTACAAAATCAACCGAATGGATTTCACACTGAACGCCCCGGTCTGGACAGTAGTTGCCATGGCCGGGGCTGCCAGCCATGTAGCAGATGGGAGGCGTTTCTCTATCACGTTGAATACTGCAGCTGAGGCAACAGCGATATGCCGCTGGTGCTTTGATCGATTGCCTGAGCCGCCCAGCCAGCCATCCGCGAAAGTGCAATAACGAGAGCCGTGCGCTCCGGAGGAACGTCCAATAGCGTCAGCACGACTGAGGTGTGCCAGTCCATCGTCGGATACCAGCCGGACTTTACCATCAATCGTTCCAGACGCTGTGCACAGGCAGCTCGGCGGATTCGTTCCGGGCAACCGAGCAGTTGATGGGAAACGTCGCTTAGAATCATTGAACGCGGGTCTGATGGATCACGAGAGAAACCAAACGGCAGAGTCTGTTCCTGTCGGCTCAGGAGCCATTCCTGAGCAGCATTTGCAGTCTCAAACGACCGAAGGTTCCGGCAGATCCATTCGTACGGATCGTTGCGCATCTGGGCGACATACATTGACATCGCCGACTGCAGCGATGGAGCAGTATCCTCCACGGTACTGCCGAAAAAGCGAGCCGCGAAACAGGCTGGCCGCAACTCCGTTAGACATTGGCAGATAAGGACCGCGTTAATGGCGTCCTCTTCTGATGGATTGACTTCGGTTTCCTGCTCACGAACGTGCCGCGAACCGCGAGCCGTCATCAATATGGATGCAGCCAGCGACGGACGAATCGGGTTGTCGGCTGCATCCTCTGTTGACATCGTTCCATCGAGAGTTGCCGACAACAGGACAGGAAGCTGCGCGAGTAGTCTCAAGACGCGCGAACGAGTCGCAGCCGGTGCCTGGTCAAGGTGAGTGGGATCAAAACAGCACAGCATCGACACCGCGAGCGGCAGCATCTCAAGTGGTCGTGTGCGCAGCGGCAGACTCGAGAATGATTCAATCACTGCCTGATCCACAACGCGCGATTCCCGCAGGATTGCAGCTGTGTCAGCCAACTGGTCTTCTGTCGGCGGATGCCCGGTCAGCAGCAGCCAGATCACTCCTTCAAACGGCAAAGTCTCGACCAGGGCGACGACATCCACTCCACAGTACTCTACATGGTCTTCGTTGAAACTTGCGAGGTCTGAGAAACCGCAAACGACGTGATCCAGTCCAAACACTTCGTTGCGAACAGAAGCGTCAATATCGTCCACAAGACGTTTCAGCCCGTGAGACAGAAAATCTGTGGGGTCGTACGAAGACTCCATGTGATGAATCCTTTCCGGAATCCTTTCCG